>ULYC01007709.1_pt1 | contig 17591 bp, 16 predicted proteins | sample 1961891 | NCBI WGS metagenome assembly ULYC01 (sample SAMEA4835855, study PRJEB28245) | human gut metagenome | biome: gut microbiome; material: fecal sample | place: Denmark | collected 2008 | reverse complement strand
TCGAACGTATCATCTATTTGAGCTTGGCTGAAATCAACACAAAGAAATTCATGGCATCTATCGAAGCTGCTTTGGAAAAAGGAGATGTTGAAGCTGCTAAAGACATTGCCCGTAACACTAGAGGTCCTGTTGCTTCTATCTACTACCAAGGTCTGATGAGAATCGATCAAGGTATCGATGTAGTTGAGAAGTCAGTTGTATCTTACGGTGGCGTACAGGCTGGTTACCTTGAAAAAGGATGTTCTTGGATCACACTGTTTATCGCAATGGCTCCGTCACTCGGATTCTTGGGTACTGTAATCGGTATGGTGCAGGCATTTGATAAAATCCAGCAGGTAGGTGATATCTCTCCGACGGTTGTAGCAGGTGGTATGAAAGTCGCTTTGATCACAACTATCTTCGGTTTGATCGTTGCTTTGATTCTTCAGGTATTCTACAACTACGTACTTTCTAAGATTGAAGCTCTTACAAGCGAAATGGAAGATTCTTCTATCTCTTTGCTTGACATGGTAATCAAATATGATCTGAAATACAAAAAATAATTTGAAATGAGTAAGTTAACATATAAGGCATCGTACTACGCACTGTATGCGATGTTTGCCATTATCCTCATCGTAATGGGTATCTTCTTCTTTGGAGGAGACGCTACGGGCGATGCAGTGATTCCGGGAGTAGATCCCGAAATGTGGCAGCCGGCTCAAACAGACGCCTTACTCTATTTGATGTATGCTTTGTTTGGTATCGCTATCGCAGCTACTGTGATTGCTGCCGTATTCCAATTTGGTGCAGCTTTAAAAGATAATCCGGCTTCTGCTATCAAATCTTTGCTTGGTTTGGTTCTTTTGGTTGTTGTTTTAATTATAGCTTGGGCTATGGGTAGCGGTACGCCGATGAATATCCCGGGTTATGAAGGTACAGATAACGTTTATTTCTGGCTGAAACTGACTGATATGTTCCTTTATTCTATTTACATTTTGTTGTTTGTGACTGTTGTTGCAATCATTGTGAGTGGTATAAAGAAAAAATTATCGTAATCAATTGAGGATACTCGATTAAATAAGTAATTAAAATGGCAAAAGGAAAAAGAAAAGTTCCTGATATTAACTCAAGTTCTACGGCGGATATCGCTTTCTTGTTGCTGATCTTCTTCTTGATTACGACATCAATGGATACGGACCGTGGTTTGGCAAGACTTTTGCCTCCACCACCCGAAGATGAAAAGAATGAGAATACCGATAAGATTAAAGAACGTAACATCCTGCAGGTTTATCTGAATAAAGATGATGCTTTGATGTGCGGAAATGATTATATCGGAGTTGATCAGTTGAGACAGAAAGCCAAAGAATTTATTGCTAACGTTAATAACGCAGAGAACATGCCGGAAAAGACACAAAAGAATGTGGAATTCTTCGGTACATATATGGTTAATGACAAGCACGTAATTTCTTTGCAGAACGACCGTGGATCTTCTTATCAGGCATATATTAGTGTGCAGAACGAATTGGTGGCTGCATATAATGAATTGAGAGACGAGTTAGCAACAGAAAAATTCGGAGTTAAATACTCGGAGTTGAGTGACGAACAGCAAAAGGCAGTTCGTGAAATCTATCCGCAACGAATTTCTGAAGCAGAACCTAAAAAATACGGAGAAAAAAAGTAGTAAGTAATGGGAAAATTTAATAAGACTGGTAAACGTGAAATGCCGGCTTTGAATACTTCTTCATTGCCTGACCTTATCTTTACCTTGTTGTTCTTCTTTATGATTGTAACAACAATGCGTGAGGTAACATTAAAGGTGCAGTTTACACTTCCGCAAGGTACTGAACTCGAAAAACTGGAGAAGAAATCATTGGTGACATTCATTTATGTGGGCGAACCGACTCAGGAATATCGTGCGAAAATGGGTACTGAAAGCCGTATTCAGCTCAACGACAGCTATGCTGAAGTGGGCGAAGTACAGGACTTCATCTTCCAGGAACGTGCTAGTATGAGTGAGGGTGACGCTGCCAAAATGACTGTGTCTCTGAAAGTAGACCAGAAGACTAAAATGGGTATTGTTACTGACGTAAAAAATGCTCTTAGAAAGTCATACGCTTTGAAGATTAACTACTCAGCTACTAAACGTGGTGAGAAATAAATAGTTAATTTGATATATAAAAAAGGAGGGCTTCCAATTCTGAATTGGAAGCCCTCCTTTTTTTATTGGGAACAGTTTTTTTTATTTGTATATTTAGATTCTTCTTCAAATTTGGTGGTCATTTAACCAGTCGGTGCTATCTCCATTCCCCTCTTTCGGGAAGGAGGGGTGGCTGAAAGCCGGGGTGGTAGGTGGATACACAATGCTGATAATAACCGACTTACGCATTCACCTACCACCTCCCCCTACGGGTACTCCTCCTTCCTGAAGGAGGAGAGTGGTGGATACTATCAATTATCAAATTGTTATTTTCCCAATCAACCTTACCACTAAAATTGAAGAAGAATATGTATTTATAAAGCGACTCCGGTCAATCTCTTAACCGGAGTCTTACTGATTTTTACTTTGATTTGTTTTACTTTGATTTGATTTGATTTGATTTGCTTTTACTCCTTTACCCCGTAAACAACAGTGTGGAGCTTATGTCTTATATCTTCGTAATCCTTTTCCGGATTCAAGTCACCGTACACCATTAAATACATCGGAAGAAAATCATCTCCGGGCTTGTAGGGCGGCTGATAATAGTCATTTTTCCACAAGGTGAATCCTTGACGCTCATAGAAACAAATACGGCGTTTTGCCATTTCCTCTACGGGGCGTTCTACTTCCAGTACGATAGGCAATTGCAGGTGGTTGCACAAGTATTCCAACGTCCGTTTCCCGTATCCGCCGTTGCGCAGGGCGGGATTGGTGGCGAAGTGTTCTACATAGTAGAAGCGGTCGAAATCCCAGTACGTGATGAACCCAATAGGCAGGTCATCATCAAAGATGATATTATTATGAAAGTTGCCCGTCCGGTCGGTATACTCGCGTAACTCTTCCAATTGACGGTATTCTTCCGGTGGAAATGCATCAACGAGGAGTTCTTCCATAAACTTGTAATGTTGTAAATCCGATGTGCTGATCGGTTGAAGCTTAATCATAAAGGCTTGGGTTTTTAAGTTTGACAAACGTTATTTCTTTATGGCACATAAAATTCGATAATCCGGCGGATTGCGCGTTGGCAGACCGGGCAAAATTCGGGATGCTCATTGGTTTTCATGCGGCAGTTGTACGCCGGGCGATAAATACCTTTGAATGAATAACCACCTCCTTCATACACGCCTACCGGGTAATTCTTTTGTTGGGCAACCGGAGTAGGTACCGGTATGTGTGGAGGGAGCATATCTTCCCATTTGGAGGCGAAGTTCACCCGTGTTGTGATATTCTGTTCCCACGGTTCCACATCCAGCGGATAAGTGTCGGTCATCGTATCATCCTCGTAAAAATACTCGTCCGCGAGTCCACCGAAACTGTGTCCGAACTCATGGACGACCACCGGTTTGAACATGGGATGATGCGCAGTGGTCAGCGTGTAGGAATTGTAGATTCCTCCTCCGCCGTATACATCCGTGTTGGCGAGGATAATAATATGCTCATAGGGGATTCCCGCCAGCGCATTGTGGATCGATTTCACCCGGCTGGTAGTCAGATAACGTTCGGAATAGAACGTGTCGAAATGCGAGTGGACGGCAGTTTGCTTCCATTGGTCTGCACGGGGGACACTTACGCCGCTGTCGGTAGACGGGCTGGCTACGGCGACGATATTGAATTTCTGTTTCATCGACCGGAACGGTTCGTGTGAGAACAAGCTTTCGCAGGTACGTTGCGCATCCTGATAGAAAACATCCATTTCCTTTTCCGTATATCCTTCGGCGAGAATGGCGACATCAATGCAGTCTTTCTCGCTGCCGCTTTGCAACATATAACGATGCGGGGTGACGTGCGATGTGCCGCGTTTGTGGATTAAAATATCCTCGGGCGATACAATATGTTTGAAGTTTGCCATAACATCCTTACGGGGCGAATATAACGTAATTTCTACTTCTACCGTTTTCTTGGGAAAAGGCAGGAGAAACGTATTTTCGAATCCTTTGGCGGTTGTCCGGGCTTCATCGGTCGACAGCCATTCCTGAAACAGTGAAGAAAAGGATGTTTTATAAATACATTGTCCGGTGGCAACGTCTTTCACGATAATTTGCCCGTTTCCCGCCAAGGGAAGTTCGGATAAATGGTGTTGTCGTCCGGCCCAGGAAGGCAGTTGTGAGAGTTCGTCCAGATAGATCGCCTGACGGTTGGCGTCTCCGGTGAAAATGTAATCCACTCGTAGTGTTTTATCTTGAAAAAAGTCCGCAAAATTTTGCGCGTAGCTTGTCAGAGTGGCAAGGAAAAAAAGCAGTGTACAGCAAAATTGTTTCATATAAATAGTATATTTATGTTTTCCACAAAGGTACAAACTATTGTTGACTTATCCGCTTTCTGCAAATAAAAGTAATAAATTATAGTATTTGTTGCCGGAAAATCGCTAACTTTGCATAAAAGATTCGTCGATTAAAACAATTTGATTCAAATATGGGACATCATCAATTAGATAGTTTAGATGAGCAGATTCTGAAGTTAATAGCCGGCAATGCGCGTATTCCTTTTCTGGAAGTAGCGAGAGCTTGTAACGTTTCCGGCGCGGCCATTCATCAGCGCATTCAGAAGCTGACTAATCTCGGTATATTAAAGGGTTCGGAATATGTGATCGACCCTGAAAAGATAGGATATGAGACTTGCGCTTATATTGGCATTTATCTGAAGGACCCCGAGTCCTTTGATTCGGTGACAAAAGCCTTGGAAGCGATTCCGGAAGTGGTAGAATGTCATTTCACCACCGGAAAATATGATATGTTTATCAAGATTTATGCTAAGAACAACCACCATTTGCTGAGCATTATCCACGATAAGCTGCAACCGTTGGGGTTGGCGCGTACCGAAACGCTAATCTCCTTCCACGAAGCCATTAAACGGCAGATGCCGATTATGGTCGACGTAGAAGACGAAGATTAATAAGTTGTAATAATTGTTTTTTACGCTTTTACGTAATCAACAAATGTATACGAGCAGAGATGTTTCTCATCCGCAGGATGAGCTTCTCTGTTTTTTTCGTGCCATACGGCGGGCGAGATTTCGGGGAAAAAGGCGTCAGCCTCCGGTGCGGTGTTGTCTATTTCCGTCAGGCAAAGTTCGTCGGCAAAGGGAAGCGCCTGTTGGTAGACACTTGCGCCGCCGATGATATATACGTGTTCATCCTCCTTGCAACTTTGCAGAGCCGCTTCGAGTGAAGGGAATACTTCCGCTCCCGGACATTCCGCAGCCGGATTTGAAGACAGAACGACATTCCTGCGGTTGGGCAGGGCGCCTTTGGGGAGTGATTCGAAAGTTTTTCTTCCCATAACAATCGTATTTCCCGTGGTCAGTGCTTTGAAACGTTTCAAGTCGTTGGGCAACCAGAAAAGGAGTTTGTTCTCGAATCCGATAGCCATGCGGCGGTCTACGGCCGCTATAATAGATATTTTACTCATACAGATTAAGTTCGTTTGATATTCTTCCGTCTGCATCGTGCCGGGGTCAGACTGCTACCACACCTGCGATGTGCGGATGCGGGTCATAATTCACCAGTTCGAAATCCTCGAATTTGAAATCGAAGATACTTTTCACATCCGGGTTGATTTTCATCTGCGGCAACGGACGCGGTTCGCGGGACAGTTGCAGTTTGACCTGTTCCAGATGATTCAGATAGATATGTGCGTCACCGAATGTATGAACGAAGTCTCCGGCCTTCAATCCCGTCACCTGCGCTACCATTTGCAGCAACAGTGCGTATGAAGCAATGTTGAAAGGCACGCCGAGGAAAATGTCGGCGCTGCGTTGGTAAAGTTGGAGGCTCAGTCGTCCGTCCGCTACGTAGAACTGGAAAAACGCATGACAGGGAGGGAGGTTCATGTTATTCAAATCCGCTACGTTCCATGCGCTGACAATAATCCGGCGTGAGTCCGGATTTTGTTTGATCGTCTCTATCGCTTCGCTGATCTGGTCGATGAATCCGCCGTTGTAGTCGGGCCACGAACGCCATTGGTAGCCGTAGATATGTCCCAGATCACCGTTTTCGTCCGCCCATTCGTTCCAGATGCGGACGCCGTGTTCTTGCAGGTATTTCACGTTCGTGTCTCCTTGGAGGAACCACAGCAATTCATATATGATTGATTTCAGATGTAATTTCTTGGTGGTGAGACAGGGAAAGCCGTCGTCGAGGTTGAAGCGCATTTGGTGACCGAACACGCTGATCGTTCCGGTACCGGTGCGGTCGCTTTTCTCCGTGCCTTCAGTCAACACACGGTTCAGTAAATCGAGATATTGTTTCATAATGAGTAAATTATCAAAGCGTTAATGCATTTGCAAGGCTGTGCTTAAAAGTCGGTATCCTCTCCAATCCCCTCTTTCGGGAAGGAGGAGAGTTTGGGATACTATTGGCTTTTTAGTCATCCTCTTTGTGCAAAATTACAAAAATGGCGTGAATAAATTAGCAAACCAGCCGACGAACTTCTTCCATGGCGAACGCTTTTTCCAAAATTCCGGTGTCAACTGTGTGCAGTGCTCGATGTCGTTGCGGAACATGGTGTTCAGTTCCGCCGTTGTCTTCTTGTCGAAGATGAAAGCGTTCGTCTCGTAGTCGTAACGGAGGCTGCGGCTGTTCAGGTTGGCGGTGCCGACGGTGCAGAACAAGTCGTCGATCATCATTATTTTAGAATGGTGGAATCCTCCGTTGTACATATAAACTGTTGCCCCCCGTTTCATCAACTTATGCAACTTGTAAAGTGCGGCATCCGGCGTGAAAGGGATGTCGGAGGCGGACGAAACCATAATTGTTACGTTCACTCCCCGGTCGATTGTCCGGTTGAGCGCTTTTTTGATAGAAGAAGTCGGCACGAAATAAGGATTGACGATATGTACGTTTTTTTGTGCCGAGTAGATCGACATGGCGTATGCATGGCTCAGCATACGGCTGTTTTTCTTCGGAGTGCGGTCTACGATAGCGACAACGATATTTGTACTGTCTTCATGTTGAGGGAAATAAATTTCCCCACCGATGTTCTGCTTGGTTTCCTTGTTCCAGATTGTAAGGAAAATCTCCTGCAAATCGTTCACCGCATCGCCTTCAATGCGCATGTGCATATCGCGCCATGTACCGATTTTGGGTAGTCCATTGATGTAATAGTCGGCGATGTTCATGCCGCCGGTATAAGCAATTTCTCCGTCGATTACGACAATCTTCCGGTGGTCGCGGTGGGCGGCGTGGTTGATATAAGGGAAAGTGAACGGGTCGAACTTGACGATTTCAATCCCTTGTTCACGGATTTTCTTGAGATGTCTTTTTTTGAGCGGCTGGTTGTTCGACCAGTTGCCGAAAGCGTCGAACATTGCCCGCACTTCGACACCTTCTTTTACTTTTTCGGCGAGAAGGGCGAATAAGGCGTTGGCGATAGAGTCGTTTCGGAAGTTGAAATATTCCAGATGCACGTGGTGCTTGGCCTGACGGATTGCTTCAAACAAGTCGATAAACTTTTCCCGCCCGCTTTTCAGCAGTTTCACTTTATTATTATCGGAGATAGGTATACCCGATTCCTCTAAAAAATGCAGTACAAGGGAATCACTCGTGAGTCCGATAGAATCCCGGGGGTGGGTCATCAAACTGTCGATGACGCTTGCCTGGGCACGCAATAAAGGCAGGAACAGGAATAAAATGAATATACGTAATTTCAAAACTTTTCTCTCTATTTTAGTTTACAGAGCAACAAAGATACAACATCTATGTTTGGGCTAATCGGGAACAAAGGGTAGATTTATTATTGTTTAACACTCGGATAGCTTTATTAGTAAGGGAAAAATTAAGAGGAAAATAATGGGGACTGATTAAACAGTCGATAGTATCATCTTAACATTTCCGTACCGCCTATGCCAATGAAACTACTTTTCTCGCAGCCATAAACAGTAACACTACACTTGCGATAATGATTGATTTCGGGTCGAGACTTGTTGTTCCATGATTAATCATGCCGATGAATACCTCCCGAATCGTTCCCCATGCAGCTTCCGGTCCGCCTAAGGAGACGAAAAGTACGGCTCCCACAGCCATGACGAAGGCGTTCCAAATGCGTGCCAGCCGATTGCTACGGTCGGGTAGGTGGTGCATGACACGGCGGCTGAATCCCCTGTCCGCTATCTCCTGCCTGTTTTCGGTAAAGAAGTCGCGCAAGAGTTTATCATTGTCTATTTCTGTCATAACCATTTTGTTTTAAGTACGTTGCTAATTTATCTTTTCCACGCGACAGGTGGCTTTTCACCGTTCCTGCCGGTATTCCGGTAATACCTGCGATCTTGTCAATGCTTAAATCTTCCATATAAAACAAGGTGATGCAGGTTCGTTCCACGTCTTTTAGCGTTTTGAGCGACTGGTAGACATCCATTTTCTGCCCGACGTTTTCTTGTTCGGTACTGTTAATGGCATCTATTTCCGTTGTGTCCAAGCCGGCCATTTCTTTCCGGCTGCGAATATAATCATAAAAAACATTATAGGCAATGCGGTAGAGCCACGTTGAGAAACTCGACAGATTGTGGAAAGAAGAGAGATTGGTATATGCCTTGATGAATGTATCCTGCGCCAAATCGTCACTCAATTCGCTGTCGCCGCAAGTCAGGTTGAGAAAGAACCGCCGCACGGGCGACTGGTATTTCTTCACTAACTGGTCGAAGGCCCTAGTGTTTTTGAACACTACGACCTGTGCGACTAGCGATATATCGTTGATTTGGCTCATTTATTTTCGTCGCTCTTTTCTCCGTTTCTTTCTTCCTGCTGCGTTGCCGAAGGGGCGGCTGTGTCGATGTCTCTTTTCCGGGAAACGTTCATCCGGAAAGGATCAACATCATCTGTTTTCTGTTGTTTGCTGCCTATTATCCATTGGCCGATACCCATAAACATGATAAGCAGTCCGATTGCTCCGATTCCGAACTCTCCGGTGATCGCCCAGAGGAAGATGAAAAGTCCGATCCCTGTAAAGGTGTTTTTGATGCCTTGTGAGCGTTGGTCGGCCGGCCGGTTTTCGCGGATAAAGTTTTCCGGCAGCGGTTGTCCGGCTGCAATGGCCTGTTCGGCAAGGCGGTAACGGGCTTTCCGGTTCTTGTAGCGGAAGAAAAAGATTACAAACAAGATAAATACGGGCAGTCCGAAGACGGCGACGATTGCGATAATAGAGAACAGGATCCCGCCACTGATCATGTCGCTGAGATTGCCGAAGGGAAGGGCGTTGTCGTCCGATTCGAAGGTAAAACCAACTTTTCCGTGGCTGCTTCCGGAGGAGCTGACACTGTTTGCGTCCTTGCCCGCCGTCGTATCCATGTCCGTTGTATCTACACCGATCACCGTCACTGTTGTGTTGGATTCATCCGCCTTGGTGTCTGTCTTTTTCGAAAGGGTCACTTTCACATTTTCGGTAGAATCCTTCTCAATGCTACTCTGTTTTTGTGCATTAATTACTGTCGAAGTGGTGAATGCGAGCAATAATGCTATTAGAATTTGTTTCATATTTGTTATTTTTTAATTTGTTTCTTTGTCTGTTAGACGCAGTTAGTATCCGAGAAAGTTGCAAAGAGACGAAATATTTTTGATATTTGCGCAAATTAATAAATGAAAATGAATTTACCCGCTTCTTTTACAGAATATACCCGCGCTTTGTTGGGCGTCGAAGAATACGAAAAACTGGTTTCCGCCTTGCAGCAGGAACCTCCCGTGAGCATTAGGCTGAATCGGTTGAAAGTTCATCGGTTGAAAGTGGAAAATGCTCTATCGGTTCAACCTCCCTGGTCTTCGGAGGGAATCTACCTCGACGAACGGCTCACTTTTACATTCGACCCGTTGTTTCATGCAGGGTGTTATTATGTGCAGGAGGCTTCTTCGATGTTCGTGGAACAGGTGCTCCGGCAGCATGTCACGAAGCCGGTGGTGATGCTCGACCTTTGTGCCGCTCCGGGAGGGAAATCGACCCATGCTCGTAGTGTGTTGCCCGAAGGTAGTTTGCTGGTTGCCAACGAGGTAATCCGGAACCGGTCGCAGATTTTGGCGGAGAACCTGACGAAATGGGGACATCCGGATGTGGTGGTTACGAATAACGACCCGGCTGATTTTTCGGCTTTGCCTTCTTTCTTTGACGTTATTCTGACAGATGTGCCTTGCTCCGGCGAAGGGATGTTCCGTAAAGATCCGGTGGCCGTTGAAGAATGGAGTCCGGAGAATGTGGAAATTTGCTGGCAACGGCAACGGAGGATTATTGCGGACGTTTGGCCGAGTCTGAAACCCGGAGGCATTCTTATATACAGTACCTGTACATATAACACGAAAGAGGACGAAGAAAATGTCCGTTGGATTCAGCAGGAATTTGGGGCGGAATCGTTGGCGGTAGATATTCGGGAAGAGTGGAATATCACAGGAAATCTGCTGTGCGGCGAATCGGCTTCCGTATATCACTTTTTCCCGCATAAGACGAAGGGTGAAGGCTTTTTCTTGTCCGTACTCCGCAAACCGGAAATGGCAGGGGAGGACAGTTATGCCGATTATTATTCGTTTCCGAAAGGAAAATCCGCCGGGAAAAAAGGTAAGAAAGGTGGGGGAGCCTCTTCTTCGCCTGTCTCCAAGGAAAACATGGCAACGGCCGGAAAATGGCTGCATGATGAGTGTGCCGGAAAGTACGTCTTGTCGGCAGAAGGTGCTGAAATACACGCGTTTCCTCAGCAATGCGTAGCCGAACTGGCTGCCATGAAACAACATTTGCGGGTGGTGCAGGCAGGCGTTTCGGTTGGCGAGGTGAAAGGAAAAGATCTGATTCCCGCCCATGCCTTGGCCATGAGTGCCCTTCTTCTGCGGCAGGATGTTTTTGCAACCGAGGCGGTGAGTTATGAACAAGCAATCGCTTATTTGCGGAAAGAGGCTGTCACTTTGCCGGCGACAGCCCCTCGCGGGTATGTTTTGCTCACTTATCGAAATATTCCTCTGGGTTTTGTGAAGAATATCGGCAACCGGGCTAATAATCTTTATCCGCAGGAATGGCGTATCCGTAGCGGGTATTTGCCGGAAAAGATCCGCGTGTTGTAAAGGCCGGATAAGGTCTACAACTTACTTTTGTAAATCCGTGCCATTGCTTTCTGATATTGGTTTTCGAGTTGCAGATAGTTCTGGTGGCTCTGGTAGATGACGGATACTTCTACGAAATACTCTATCATGCTGATTTGTCCTCCGGTGAGTGCCTGTTTCAGCAATGCCAAGTCCTGTTGCGACCGGAACGTCTTTTTATATTCTTCCATGGAGTTATGCAGTGCTTTGGCTTCACGATAGAGCTGTGACAATTCGGATTCAACTTGCAACGTGGCATTTTCTTTTTGCAGGTCGATGTTCAAAGCTTGTGCTTTCGCAATCTTCACCTTGTTCCGGTTTTCGAAAAGAGGGAAAGAGAAGCCGACTACTACCCCGTTGAAAGGTGTGCCCGTTTCTGTGTTCCGGCGATATCCCAGTTCCAGTTTCGGCAACCACTGCGATTTGTTGACCGCTATTTGTTTCCGGGCAACGAGGCTTTCGTTGCCGAGCGCCATGAGGGTACGGTCGGCAGAGAGCACTTCCGATTTCAAGATCTGATAATCGGAGGGAAAAGGAGTGAGGGGATACCGGCTTTCTTCAAAGACCACCGGGATATTGCCGTTCAGCGTATTCAGTTCCTGCATTTTGTTGCGGAGCGCCGTTTCGTTGAGTGAGGCTTCTGTGCGGACGTTCAGTAATTCCAGATTGATTTTGTTCGTCTCAAGGGCGTTGGCGTCTCCGGTTTGGAGACGTTTGGCATACATTTCAGCGAGTACTTCCGCGTTGCGGAGCCTTTCTTCGAGAATTTGTTTCTGCTGGCGGAGCATGATAATGTCCAGACAGACTTCTTTCGCCTGCAACAGTTTGTCCTGACGGAATACGTCCGCCTGGCTGTCGTAAGCCCCTGCCTTCAACCGGTTCAGTTTATTGCGCGTGGCATACAGGCTGGGGAAGTCGAAACTCTGCGAAACGACGAGTTCGCCGATTGTTTCGTTTTTGTCCTTTGCTCCCCAGAGGTGAGCGTAGGACAAGGTAGGATCGGGCAGGTTGTTGTCCGTTTTGGATTCCAGTTTCTGCGAGGTAATCAGTTGGGCGTTCGCCTGCAACTCCTTGTTGTTCGTTTCTATATTTTTTAATACCTGTTCTATGCTGTTCTGTGCCTGCACACCCCCCGTCAGGGTGAAGAGTGCAGTGGCAGCAAAAGAACTTATAATGATAATCCGTTTCATACTTTTTCTTTTATTTGTTTCTTCTATTACGTCTGGCTGATGATTAGCAGGGTGTCGCGAGGGATTCTTGCTCCGGTGCAGCGTCGGTAGGCCGGCAGTGCATCATCAGGTAAACAATCGGAACGATGAAACCGTTCAGGAACGTAGAGGTTAAAAGTCCGCCCAAGATAACTTTGGCCATTGGACTTTGAATTTCGTTTCCGGGCAAGTCGCCGCCGAGCGCCAGCGGGATCAGTGCCAGTGCCGACGAAAGCGCTGTCATAAGAATCGGGTTCAGACGGTCGAGCGAGCCTTGCATGACACTGTCGTATACGTTCAGTCCTTCCTCTTTTTGGAGGTGGTTATAGTGGCTGATAAGCAACATACCGTTTCTGGTCGCAATGCCGAACAGGGAGATAAACCCGATAATTGCCGGAATGCTGACCTCACCCGTCGTGATGACCAGTGCGAAAACACCGCCGATCAGTGCAAGCGGCAGGTTCAACAAGATAACGCCGGATTCCTTCACGCTGCGGAACTCGTTGTAAAGCAGCAGGAAGATGACAACAATGCTGATGAATGACGTCAGCGCCAATGTCCGGCTGGCGGCTTGTTCGCTTTCAAACTGTCCGCCGTATTCGATGTGATAGCCTTCGGGGAGCTGTATAGACGTATCGATACGCTTTTGGATGTCGTTTACCACACTTCGGAGGTCACGGTCCGCCACGTTGGCGGAAATCACGATTTTGCGCTTCACGTTTTCGCGGTTGATCGTGTTCGGTCCCATGGCCGAAACCACTTCCGCCACGTAGTTCAGAGGCACTTTGCGGCCGTCGTTGGTGTCTACCATTAAGTTGCGGATTTTCTCCATTTCGTCCCGTGCGTCATCCTTCACTTTTACGATGAGGTCGAAGCTCTTTCCCTGTTCATAAACCTGCGAGATCACTTTTCCTGCAAGGGCAACGTTGACATATTCCGAGAATTCCGGCAAGGTAATCCCGAACTTGGCAAGCATCTCCCGTTTCGGTTGAATCTTCAATTGCGGACGCTCGATCTGCTGCTCCACGTTGAGGTCGGCAATGCCCGGTATATCTCCGATAGCGTCCTTTATCCGGTTGCCGAGTGAGAACATCTTGTTCAAGTCGTCGCCGAAAAGTTTGATGGCGATATTTGCCTTTGTACCGGACAACATGGCATCGATTCGGTGGCTGATAGGCTGACCGATTTCTATATTTGCACCGGTGATCGTTCCTAGTTTCTCGCGCACTTCGGCAACGAGCTCGTTGCGCGGACGGTCTTTCAGCTCGAACGGAGCTTCGATTTCCGAGACGTTCACGCCAAGCGCGTGCTCGTCCAGTTCGGCACGTCCCGTCTTGCGGGCTACCGTCTGTATCTCTGGAATTGTCAGCAGCAGTTCCTCGGCACGATGTCCCATTTTGTTGCTTTCTTCCAACGAAATGCCCGGCAGCGAACTGATGTTGATTGTGAACGAGCCCTCATTGAAAGAAGGCAGGAAGCTGCGTCCGAGAGTGAAGAACACACCGAGAGCGACCACAAACAGTCCGATTGTACTTCCCAAAGTCACCCGTTTGTGGGCCAGTACCCAAGTCAGTGCCTTCCCGTAAATCCCTTTCATCCAACGGGCTACGAATGACTCTTTCAGTTCCTTGTTCGTCTTGTTACTGCCCAGCAGATACGAGCAAAGTACCGGGGTCAGCGTCAGCGCAACAACCGTCGAAGCGAACAACGCCACGATAAACGCAATGCCCAGCGGGACCAACATTCTTCCTTCCATTCCGCTCAGGAAGAACAGGGGGACAAAACTGACTACAATAATCAACGTCGAATTAAGGATAGGCATACGAACTTCCTTCGAGGCGTTGAATACCACCTCCAGTGTACTGAGCCGTTCGGCCTCCGGTTTCTGCCGGTTCTCCCGCAGGCGCTTGTACACGTTTTCGACGTCCACGATCGCGTCGTCCACCAGTGAACCGATAGCAATGGCCATACCACCGAGACTCATTGTGTTGATAGTCAATCCCATATAGTGCAGCGTAAGAATGGAGACGAGCAGTGAGATAGGCAGTGTCACCAGCGAGATCACCGTTGTACGTACATTTGCCAGGAACAGGAACAGGACGATCACCACGAAAATACCGCCTTCAAAAAGCGACTTCTTCACGTTGCCGATCGAACTTTCGATGAAACGGCTTTGGCGGAAAATATCAGTAGACACTTTCACGTCGGCAGGCAGGTTCTTTTGGAGGTCTTTCAGAGAGGCTTCCAGTTTGTCGGTCAGTTCGAGGGTACTAGTGGCAGGCTGTTTGGTGACTGTCATTAGTACGGCAGGTTTGCCGCGTTCGGAAGCGGTTCCCAGTTTCGGAGCTTTGGGGCCGATTTTCACGTCGGCGATGTCCTCCAGTGTGACGGGGAAAGTGTTTACTGTTTTTACGACTGCTTTGCCTAGCTCCTCGACCTTCGGGGTAGAAAGTACCCCACGCACGATATATTCATTTCCGAACTCGTAAAGTACGCCACCGTTGGCGTTTAAGTTCATGTCTTGGGTGACAGCCATTATTTCACCCATTGAAACGCTGTAGTGGCGCATCCGTTCCGGGTCCAGTTGAATCTGGTATTCTTTGATGTCTCCGCCCAACACGGCTACCTGTGCCACCCCTCCGGTGGACAGCAGGCGCGGGCGAATCGTCCAGTCCGCAATCGTGCGGAGGTCGAGCATGGAGGTCGAGTCGGCGGTCAGACCGACAATCAGCATTTCGCCCAGGATAGAAGATTGCGGGCCCAGCGTCGGCTTGCCCACGTTGACGGGGAGGGATTCACTGACTACCGCCAGTTTCTCGCTGACAATCTGGCGGGCGAGGTAGATGTCTGTTCCCCAGTCAAATTCCACCCAGACAACGGAGAAGCCGTTGGTGGACGAAGAACGGACACGGCGTACACCGGTAGCACCGTTTACGGCTGTTTCGACAGGAAAGGTAACGAGTTGTTCCACTTCCTCGGCTGCCATACCGTTGGCTTCGGTCATGATAACCACCGTCGGGGCGTTGAGGTCGGGGAAGACGTCAACTTCGGTATTCATGGCAGTGTAGGTGCCCGCGATGAGCAGGAGGAAAGCCGCGCAGAGTACGACCAACCTGTTATGCAGGGAGTAATGTATAATTTTGTTAAGCATGATAATTCATCAATTGAGTGATAAAAAATGAGATAGATGCACCGCAAAGCAATCCGGCTGCGGCGCCTTGCCGCTTAGTGTTCGTGGCTGTGTGCGGGAATTGCGTTGCTGGCGCTTGCCAGACGAACCTGATAAGCTCCTTCCGTCACTACGCGGTCGCCCGGTTTTATTCCGGTGAGGATTTGCACATTTTTGCCGTTGTCGGCGCCTAAGGTCACTTCTTGCTTTTTGTATCCCTCTTCGTCAAGTTGCAGATATACAAAGTAGATTCCCTGTTCCTCGGTCAGTGCCGTGCGGGGAAGGGAAAGGACATTCTCCAGTTGGGAGGAAAGCAGGTAGACCTCTACGAACGAACCGGCTATGATGTCGCCTTTGTTGTCAAATTCAAAAGTTACGGGGACATAGAAAGAGTTGTCTCCCGCTGTTTTGCCGAACGAGAGAAGCCGGCCGTTCAATGCTCCCAATTCATATACCTTATTATTATATGGTGTCCGGAAATTGGCGGAATTAATTGTACGGAGATACGGGTAATACTTTTCCGACACTTCGGCACGGAGGAACAGACGGCGGTTCTGTGTCACGCTGACCAATGGCTGGCCAATTGTGACATAATCCCCTTCTTTCACCAGAATACTTTTCACGTAGCCGGCGATAGGAGCGGTAATGTTCTGTCCGATTGCCGAATGGTTCTTTGCGAGCGCCTCATAGCTGATGCGGGCATTCTCGTAATTCTGCTCTGCCTGTGCAAAATCCTTGTCGGATACGATTTTGTTTTTGACAAGCGCTTTCATCCGTTCGTATTCTTTCTTCGACACTTCGTAAGCGATGCGGGCACGTTGCACCGGGTCGCCGTCTGCGATGTTGTGCGAGGAAATGGTCACTAGCGGAGTGCCGCTGCCTACACTCATGCCTTCCGTCACCTTTCCGCGGAATGAGACAACACCTGCCACAGTGGCTACCGCGACGGATTCGTCGCCTTGTGCAGCCAATACCTGTCCGCTGGTCTTGATTACTTGTTGGAAAGGGGCGGGTTCTACAATGCTTACTTTCACTCCGGCAGCATCGGCTTTCGCTTTCGGGAGGATGATTTCGTCGCTGTGGGCGGCTTCGGCAGTTTCATCGTGTCCGGCAGCAGTGCCTTGGTGATTGTCGGCCGCATCATGTTTATGGTCGCCGTTGCATTCTCCTTCTGTTCCATGGGTATGTCCTTCTGCTTCATGGTCGTGACCTTCCGCTTCATGGTTGTGTTCATCGTTGTTGTGTGTGACGGTACTATGGCCATGTCCTTCATGACCTTGTGTATTCTTGTTATTGCAGGCTCCTAAAGCGAATAAGCCCAGGATTCCCATAAAAATAAGTTTTTTCATAAATGATATTTTCCTACTAAAATTTACTGTTTTTACGTTACAAAGATAGGGTGACGCGGATGCAACAAGTTTGCATTCACGTTGGTCTTACGCGAAAACAGAATAGGGAGGGGCGCGGAGAGAGGTGGTACGGGGGATGTTCGTCCCGTGCAGCGAGTCTCGGTAGACGTAATAGTTCTTGACCCGTCTCTCTTGTGGTTTTAGCAGATGTTCGATGATTCCGTCCGTGAACAGGGTGGCGATGAACACATAGTCCGGTCCGCTATCTGTGTGGAAGGAAGGAATGGGAGAGTGGAAGCGCGTCATACATTCGCTGCTGCAACATGAGTCACTTGCCGGATGATGATGATGTTTGGGACATTGCTGTTCTACGGGCAAGTCCTGTTTCATGCAAATCGCTCCGTTGGGGTGGTGATGATGAGGAATAACGGCTGCCGTCAACATAATAATGTTGATAAAAAGCAGCAATGTTACTATATATCGTTTCTTCCTTTTCATCCTTTCTTTTGGATATGTATCGGCTTCAGCTTGATTATTTGAACGTTACAAAGATACAAAAACTTTTTCTCCGTTAAAAGCCGATAACATCTTTTATTATTTGTTCTTCTTCAAATTTGGTGGCAATTTAACCAGTCGGTGGTAT
>ULYC01017253.1_pt1 | contig 18279 bp, 19 predicted proteins | sample 1961891 | NCBI WGS metagenome assembly ULYC01 (sample SAMEA4835855, study PRJEB28245) | human gut metagenome | biome: gut microbiome; material: fecal sample | place: Denmark | collected 2008 | reverse complement strand
GCAACAAATACGGTACAAAAATGAGCTGAAAAAGCCCTATAAATGATAACCATCACTTATAAGGCCAAAAAGAAAGGCGTTCAAAATGAACGCCTTAATAATCGTTGATGATATATGCTAATCGTTGATAATTACCACTTACTTCCCGATGCAGAAATGTTCGAAAATATTCCCAAGTACCATATCGTTCGTAACTTCCCCTGCAATATCGCTTAGATGGAAAATGCATTCGCGGATATCTTGTGAAACAAAATCTCCGGATAGATTTTCTGCTAGTCCTTGTTGGACCCGGTGGATGGCTTCCAAGGCATGGGTCAAAGCCTCGTAGTGGCGTATATTCGTGACAATGACATCGTTTTGGGTAACCGTGGGCAGGTTAGCGGCAGAGATTAGCATTTGCTGAAGCTTGTCGAGGTTGGTACGCCCTTTGGCAGAGATGGAGATGCATTGCACATTAGTAGCGGCCAGGGTGAAACTGGGGGTGAGGATGGTTGAGGCATCCTGCACCAGATCGGCCTTGTTGAATACGAGAATGAGCCGTTTCCCTTCGCAACGGGGAAGTATCTGGGCAGTTAGTTGTGGTATCCGTGAGACGGCATTCGTGGCATCAACTACCCAGAGCACGATTTCCGCCTGCTCCAATTTCTGGAAGGTTCGCTCAATTCCTAGGTTCTCGATGGTGTCGTTCGTTTCGCGTATGCCTGCCGTATCAATAAATCGGAAAGTTATCCCACCAAGATTGACTGTGTCTTCTATCACATCGCGGGTTGTCCCGTGTATGTCGCTTACAATGGCTCGTTCCTCGTTTAGTAGTGCATTCAACAGGGTGGATTTACCAGCGTTCGTTTCGCCGATGATGGCTACGGGCACGCCGTTCTTGATGGCATTGCCTACACTGAAGGATTGTACTAAACGGGAAATTACCTGCTCTATGCCGTCTGCTAGGAGACATAGCTCGGAGCGGTCGGCAAATTCCAGTTCTTCGTGGTCGCTGAAGTCCAGCTCCAGTTCTATGAGTGATGTGAAGTGCAGCAATTGGTCGCGTAGTGAGGCCAGCTCTTTACTGAACCCACCGCGCATTTGGCTCATGGCGAGGCGGTGAGTGGCGGCAGAGGTGGAGGCGATGAGGTCGGCCACGGCTTCGGCCTGGCTTAGGTCCATTTTGCCGCCCAAGAAGGCCCGTTGCGTGTACTCACCGGGAGCGGCCAGGCGGCAACCATTGCCGATGAGCAATTGCAACACCTTCTGAAGAATATAGCTCGAACCGTGGCACATGATTTCCGTGCTATCCTCGCCCGTGTACGAGTGGGGGGCACGGAATAAGCTTACAAGTACTTCGTCTATGATGTTTTCTTCTTCATGGATATGACCGAAGGTAAGTGTGTATGGCTTGGCATCCTTCAGCTTCTTCCCCTTCCGGGCAGGGGTAAATATGCGGGATGTTATCTCTATGGCATCCGGTCCGGAGACACGGATGCATCCTATGGCTCCCCCTTGGGCGGTGGCTATGGCACAAATGGTATCTTGGTTCATTTTATCCGGCTTATTTTTATTCAGCAAAGATAATGGTTTCTTTACAAAAAAGAGAGATGGTGATTCAACTTATGGGCTTTTATCGTAACTTTGTGCAAATCGATAATGGATAGATGCTTATAAAGCCTAATCCGCCTCTGTGCCCATTGTGGGTATAGCAGGACATTGCTACACTATACAGACCAGCAACGGGCACGTCAGGCAGGATGTGATGAAGTCATTACTAAACCCTACTCCTAGGATTGGCTGAAGGAAAGGGAGGAGCATTTCTTGAAGGATACTTAGATACGGTCGAGTACTGTTTTGATAAGAGTATCTATCGTATTCTTGTATCCCGTGTTAGCTTCTTTTATCAGGCGGTTGGCAATGACCATGCATACCGTCATGGCCTTGTGCCCCATCAGACGGCTCAAGCCTGCCAGGGCAGAACTTTCCATCTCGAAGTTGGTAATACGGTAGCCGTTGTATTCAAATTTTTCAATCTTCTCATTCTGATGTGGGTCGGCAAGCGGCACGCGTAACTCGCGTCCTTGAGGTCCGAAGAAGCCCCCGGCGGCAATCGTTACGCCACGTACCATGTCGTTTTGTGCGATGCGGTCTATCAGTTCAGTGCTTGCATCAATGACGTAGAGGGCAGGGGCACACATGTTGCCGGACCATCCCATATGGTTGAGGAAGGCACGCTCCATGGGCAGGTCGCACACGGAGTTGCGTCCGGCATAGAAGTTGAGCAGCCCATCGAAACCAATGGACTTTTCAGAACATACGAATGTGCCTACCGGAGTGTAGGGTTGCAAGCCGCCGCAGGTGCCGATACGTACCAGCTCAAGGCTACGCAGATGGGGCTTTTCTTCGCGCGTCTCGAAATCGATGTTTGCCAGGGCATCCAGTTCGTTCATCACGATATCGATGTTGTCACATCCGATACCGGTGGAAACCACCGTAATACGTTTCCCCTGGTAAGTACCGGTGATAGTCTTGAACTCGCGGCTTTCCACTTCACATTCCTTGTTCTCGAAATGGGAGGCAACCAGTGCCACCCGTCCGGGGTCGCCTACCAAGATGACTTTGTCTGCCAGCCATTCGGGCTTTACGTGAAGATGAAATACAGAACCGTCTTCATTGATGATCAGTTCGGAAGAGGCGAAATATTTCTTCATATGCTTGAGGCTTTAATCTTTTGTTTATAAATAGAAACGCCGGGAACCGATTCTTGTTCACCGGTTCCGGCGTTTCGTCAGTTACTTTCCGGGTTATTTACTCAACGGCTGGCTGGTATTGCCCGTCGTCGGTTTGGCAATGTTTTCGCGCATGGAAGTGTCGGCTTCTATATTCTTCATCCGGTAATAGTCCATGATACCCAGATTGCCGTTGCGGAATGCTTCGGCCATGGCCTTGGGTACTTCCGCTTCTGCCTCGATAACTTTGGCACGGGCTTCCTGGGCCTTTGCCTTCATTTCCTGCTCTGTGGCTACGGCCATGGCGCGGCGTTCCTCTGCCTTGGCTTGAGCAATGTTCTTGTCGGCATTGGCTTGGTCTATCTGCAGGGCGGCACCGATATTCTTACCTATGTCAATATCAGCAATGTCAATGGACAGAATTTCGAATGCTGTTCCGGCATCCAACCCCTTGCGCAATACCAGTTTGGAGATAGAATCCGGATTCTCCAATACAGACTTATGATTCTCTGACGAACCGATGGAAGACACAATACCCTCGCCTACACGGGCCAGAATCGTGTCTTCTCCGGCACCGCCCACCAATTGGCGGATATTGGCGCGCACCGTTACACGGGCCTTGGCAATCAGCTGGATACCGTCTTTGGCAACAGCTGTCACGGGAGGGGTGTCAATTACTTTGGGGTTAACGGACATCTGTACGGCTTCGAATACGTCACGGCCGGCAAGGTCGATGGCGGTTGCCATCTGGAACGGCAGCTCGATATTGGCTTTAGAGGCGGATACCAGTGCGTGTACCACCCGCTCTACGTGACCTCCGGCAAGGTAGTGCGCTTCCAGTTCGTCGCGCGTGATGTTTTGCAATCCTGCTTTATGAGCTTCAATCATGCCGGGCACAATGATATAAGGAGGAACATTACGGATACGCATCAGGAAAAGTTGTACCAGCGAGATGTTTACTCCCGATACTTTGGCAGACAGCCACAAGAAGAACGGTACATAATGGAAGAAAAGTACCAGGAAAATAATGCCTCCTATAATGAGGAAGGCGGTTAAATACATTGTGCTTGGATCCATGAGATTAAATATTAATTGTTAGTTATAAATAGGTTGATTTCTGAAATTTCACTGCTTGAGCCGCTCCACTAAGAGGACTCCGTCGGCAATACGGTCTACGATAATCGGAGTCTTTTCGTTCAGGAAGCCGTCTGATGACTTTACTTCCACGATGTCTCCGTTGATTTCGGCATAGCCGATAAGAGCCAGGCGGGTAGTGGTTACGCCTATATCACCTACCTTGACTTTTTCCTCGGCACTACGGTCTACTTTGGAGGTGATGTTTTTTTTCAATGCAATTTTGTCGAGTGTCTTGGAGCGCATGAACCATACCAACGAGCCGATACAAGCCAGGGCAGATATGATAAGCGTAATGACACCTGCCGTGGTGCCCATATAGGCAAAGGCATAGTAGTTGGCAAAGATGATGCAACCTCCTGCCAGAAAACCGGCAACGCTGATGCCCGGAATTACGAATAATTCCACTAAGAACAAGATTACTGCTCCTATAATCAATGAGGCGATAATGAGTATATCCATAGTTGTCTTTATTTGGTGGCTTGTTTTTCCAGGTTGCGCACTTGAATGGCAGTTTGCTCCATCTCAGTGGACAATTGCCGTACACGTTGCTCCAGGTCGAGGATGGCGGCGGACATCTTGTCCTTTTCCTGCTTGTCGGCTCGGGAGTATTCCGAACGCATATCTTCCAGTTTCTCCTGCAGTTGTTTGTGGCTCTGCTCCAGCTGATTGTATTTGCCATACAAGGCTTTGGCCTGCGGGGAACGGAAATCGTCCAGCTGGTAATAGGTGGAGTGGTCATCAATGACGAATTGGAAATCGTGCTTCTTGGTGGTCCGCGGCTTTGCGTTGGCAGCGGTCCGAAGCCTTTCTCGGGCGGCCTTTACCGCATCGGTGTCCGTCCATGTGTCCTTGATAGAGTGAAGTTGCGCCAATGATATCATCTTGTCCGGGTCCATCCCTTCGTAGTTGTACACTTGCTTGGATGAGTTGGGAATGAATACATAGATGCACACTTTGCCTTCCGGCTGGTAGCGGTCGGAGGCAAACCATCCCAAGTCGTTGAATTCGTCAATGACGTACATATAGTCGTTGTAGGGCGAATTGAACGGCATGCCCACATTTTCCGGCATCAGATAAGAGTCGGTATTCGTATTGTAACGGGTGACGAAAATGTCATATCCTCCCATCGAGCCAGGGCCATCCGAGGCATAGTAGATAGTGATACCGTCCGTAAGTACATAAGGGTAGTCTGCATTCATGGCCTCGTTGATGCTTCCGGGCAACAAGCTGCCATCACTCCATTTGTCCAGCAACTTGTTGCGCGAAAGGATACTGAGGGTGCTGTCCGGTTGCATTTCGCTATAATATAGCTTATTGCCCAGCTCCGTTTCGTATACCGTTCCGCCTTCCTTACCGGAATCATTGAAGTAGGTGTCGTACATGAACAGTTTGCCCGATTCGGGGCTGATTTTGTATGCATCCAGGAATTTTTCCTTGTCTACCACAAAGCTGTCGATGAAGCAGACCTCTTCCACGCCTTTCAGCATGCGCAAGTTGGATTTGCTTTTTTCCAATAATTGTTCGGCCTCTTCGGTGGAGCGTTTTCTCTTTCTCAGGTCGGAAATGTAGGTCTCATAAGTCTCGATGGCATCTTCGAACTGATATAAATCATTGTATGCCCGGGCCAAATAGAGTTGCCCGCTGGGGACGCGTCTCTTGACGGCGCTTTCCAGGTGTTTCAAGGCTTCTGCGGGTTCGCCGGTTTCCAGGCAACATACACCGTACCATAGGTTGTAATTTCCATTGCCAGGTTGTGTCTTGACGAGTTTTTTGAAGGCGGGCTTGGCTTCTTCGTATTCTCCCTTCTCGTACAAGGCTTTGGCTTCTGCCAGGCTTTGTGCGGAAATTGTTATGCTCAAAAGGCCGAATAGAAAGAAAAGGATATATTTTTTATTCATATTGATACATGCTGATTTGTTCAGAAGGTCAAAAATACAAATTTATCGTGAATAAAGCTGGTTTCCGTAATTCTATTTTGTTAATTCTTCTTTAAATCGTTCTTTTGCCTTACTTTTGCAGCCGGAAGAGCTATAACTTATAACTCATAACTCGTATCAATGGCACAATTTACTGAAGAAGAAAAGATGTTGCGCCGCATAGACAAGCGGTTTAGCAAAGGTGTGGTGGAATATGGACTGATAGAGGACGGCGATAAGATTCTTATCGGGCTTTCGGGAGGCAAGGACTCTTTGGCGCTGGTGGAGTTGTTGGCACGGCGTGTCCGTGTCTATAAACCCCGTTTTTCCGTTGTCGCCGTACATGTAGTGATGAAGAATATACCTTATCAAAGCGATGTGGACTATCTGAGGGAGTACGTAGAGTCGTGGGGAGTGCCTTTTGTTCTCTTTGAAACGGAGTTTGATGCCACGACAGATACCCGCAAGTCTCCTTGTTTTCTTTGCTCTTGGAATAGGCGGAAGGCATTGTTTACCGTAGCCAAGGAGCAGGGATGCAATAAAATCGCGTTAGGCCATCACATGGATGATATTCTAGAGACCTTGCTGATGAATATCACCTATCAGGGAGCGTTCAGCTCCATGCCTCCTCGGCTGGTAATGAAGAAGTTTGATATGACGATTATCCGTCCGATGTGTCTGGTACATGAGGCGGATTTGATGGAGTTGGCGCAAGTGAGGGGGTATCGTAAGCAGGTGAAGAATTGTCCGTATGAGTCACAATCCAGCCGTAGTGCAATGAAAGGCATTCTGAAACAGTTGGAGGAAATGAATCCTGAGGCACGCTATAGTCTATGGGGGAGTATGACGAATGTGCAAGAGGAATTGCTGCCTGCAATCATTAATCATTAATCACTAATCACTAATCATTAATCACTATATGAAAGCATTTTATACCATTTTGCTATTGATTGTATCTAATATTTTCATGACGTTTGCCTGGTATGGGCATCTGAAGCTACAAGAGACAAAAGTCATCTCCAACTGGCCGTTGTATGCCGTGGTGCTGTTTTCTTGGGTAATAGCTCTGGCTGAGTATAATAAAACGGAAAAACCCAACTGGAAATTTAACACTTTACGTTGATATATAATAATGTATAGTAGAATTAGAATAATATGAAAGCTCTCTACACAATTTTATTGCTTATAGTATCAAATGTCTTTATGACTTTTGCTTGGTATGGTCATTTAAAGATGAAGCAGGAATATTCTTGGTTTGCTGCTCTTCCTTTGATAGGTGTAATAGCCTTTAGTTGGTCAATAGCTTTTTTTGAGTATTCTTGTCAAATTCCAGCGAATCGCATTGGATATGTAGGTAATGGAGGACCATTTTCATTGATGCAGTTGAAAGTTCTTCAAGAAGTAATAACTCTTATTATATTCACAGTTTTTACAACTGTATTCTTTAAAGGTGAAGCTTTGCACTGGAATCATATAGCTGCCTTCGTTTGCTTGATATTGGCTGTTTATTTTGTATTTATGAAATAGTTATAGAAAAGAGCAGCATAAGAGTTTCTTCAAATGCTGCTCACTTTTAGTATGCGTAAATCTTTTATTCCACTCTCTGATAAGAGTACTTCTGACCTGTGGGTGTTACTCCATCAGCTTCCAATTCCTGCACTGATAAGGTCATAGAATTAAGTAACAGAATATCATTGATAATCCATTCTTCTTCATCGTTGTACATTTCATAGAGCTTGTTACCGTCTATCTTGTACTTGCCCACTTCCTTGTAAGAGCTATCTTCTGTATTTGTATATTCAAATGTACCATCATTCTTATAAGTTACATGGGTGGCGATAGCGTTACCACTTGTCATCTTCCATTTACCTATAATAAGAGAAGCATAATTATCTTCTCCTTTGATTGTACCATTATCAATATCTATTTCATAACTAAGTGTATTCTTATCTCCATCATAAGAAGTTATGGTAGCATCAAATTTCCAAATATTAGTGGAACTGTCAGATAGTTTAAAATCAACTTTATATTGGTCGTTATCAATTAAGTTTGATAGTTCCTTCAACTCTGTAAGCCAAATCTGCTGTTTGGTTGTTCCATTCCACCTTCCAATAAAAGCTCCATCTTCGTCAAACCAACGATAGATAATTTCACTATGAGATAAGGGGGCATAAACTTCTACTGCATCCATTCCAACACCATCACCTGTTGGTATAGTGAATGCACAAATACTATCACCATCCAAAGTATAGCAATAATCTCTTATGAGTACGCTGTTGTCGTACCAATTAAAGACGTTATCATCTCCAAGCCCTCTAATCTCTTTAGACTTACCATTGTTATAAAAAAGTGTACTGTATAACGATGCTGCTGCATCTTCTTTAAAATTGTATGCAAATATTGTAATGAATTGGGATGGATTTATAATATAATTCCACATTGGAGTTATCTTAGATATGTTCATGTCCTTATATCCTTCAAACTCTTTAAAGACTTTGCATGAATGTTGAAACTCAGAGCTACATGTACCCTCTGCCAATTTCTCTTTAGTCGAATTATGGTAAGTAGCAACCCACAAATGATTATCCTTTAATCCTGTAAAATTAGCTTGCTCCTTGTTTATTATTGTATTGTTTGCATGGATGAAATAGTTTAATAAATCAATATCCTTATAGTCCGTAATTCCATATTCTTTGCAAATAAGTTCTAACGATGTTTCACCTCCAGATGTTGTTGGGGGATTTACCTCCAATTCATCATCCCCACAGGAACTAGCTCCCATGCTTAATGCAACCAATAGAGAGGTTGCTAATAATCTTATTGTTCTCATTGATATTTATTTTAAGTTGATTATGATATGTAATCCCAGTCCAACGTTAGCATTGTATCTAATGTCTAAGCCATTTGATGAAAACCCTTCAAATAGTTTGTCAAGTACGATTGTAGTTCCAGATTTGAACCATTTATTGACAAACATTGTAGTTCTTTCGCTATTGATAGTATTCCAATCTGGTCCATCAATAAATCTCATAAATGAATCCTCAAACCAAATGTTAAATTCATTAGTTTGGTCGTTGAAAGAAATATATGAGTTGTCAAATCCTTTACTTAATGTTATGCGTAGATGTTCTGCATCAAACCAAATGTTAGTATCATTGCCAAATAGTTTTGAAGCTCTATATGTCATAATTCTAACAACTTCTTCAGGCATTAATGGTAAAGGACATAAAGGAAATGGTCTATATTTGTCTATTTTACGATAGGTTTCTGCTTCTCGTTGGATATAGACAGCTTCCTTTGGTTCATTGTCTGGAACATATCTAAAAATTAGAATATTCTCAAGAAAGCATATTGAATTGAGTGCTTGGACTTGCCAATCTTCTAATGGAACGTTATAAACATCCATATCAACATTAGACAATATTTCATTAATATTAATGTCGTCAGTTCTAAATCCAGCTTCATTAAAAGCTAAAATCCAATCACTATTATCGTTATAGGTGGTTTTATTGGATTCTTTTATTAATAATGATAGCAGTTTGAGGATAGAGATTCTATCTTCTCTATCTAAGACTTGAAACAGTTCTCTCATTGCATATATATGTTATGCGCCTACCTGTTCCCTATGGATAAGCTGTTAAAATAAAAGAGGTGTGGGAACTATATCTGTCTTATCCTGTGATGGGGCTTCTCGCATTGCCTTGACTGTGGATAAAACAATAGCTACCCACACCAATTTTGACAATATCTAAAGCCTTATAAAATATAAGGTAGGTATATATCAAATGGTGGGGTGCTATTGCTATCATCTTCACAGTCTGTTGAAATTTTGCGAGAATTTCATCACGAAGATAATTTCAATAACACCTTTCGTTAAATATGTCCTTCCAACTCCCTATCTCATTAGTTCATTGGAATTGGTGCAAAGATAACAAAAGGTTTTAAATCAATCAGCATGGAGTGTGGATTAATAGTAATTATTGTGTTACTAAACAGGGAATTAATGGAGTTTTTAAGCAGAATTGCATCTAAACTCTCTAAATTCATGTGGGTATCAAATTCACTTCTTCCCATATAAAGACTAAATTCTGAATATTCTTACCCACCTTGAATTATCATCTTCAAGTCTGCATTTTGGTGGATATTCAAGAAGTGCTACCTGCGACATGATTAATAAAAGTTGAGGTAGTTCTAAATTCTGTAAACTTATGGAATTGACCTACTTCTATAAGGCTGAAATGCCAAACTACCAAGATTGGATTTTAGATATATCTAAGCTCAAAATTTTATGGATTTGGGACAGAACTGTTCAGACCATTATAAAGATGAATCTTAATAATCCTGTCCCAATTATTAGAAGCTCAAACAGTCATAAGTCTGTAAGATTTCTTCCTGCCTTAATCCCAAGTATCTCTTAGTAATGGCAACAGAACTATGGTTGAACAGTTCCATCAGCTTTACTAAAGCAAGTTCAGCATTATCGCTGTTCATATTATAGACCTGCCTACCAAAAGTTTTTCTAAGAGAATGGCAGCTAAAGTTCTTAATCTTTAGCCTGTACTTCTTCTTCACCTCTTTAAGAATGATATTGATTCTCTGAATTGTGAAGATAGTGCCTTTCTGACTTATAAGAATTGGTGCATTGATTCCAATAGGATTTATATGCTCGTAGCACTCTTTAATGTGCTGCTGTAATTGGGGGTTCAGTCTGATAGTTCTTACCTTGCCTGTCTTTTGCTCAATTACTGTAAACTCGTCAGTACCTAATATCTGCTTCCATCTTAGAGATAGAATATCAGATATTCTTAATCCTGTGAAGCATCCCAAAGCTATAAGGAGTGAGATTTTATAATTCTCGTCTTTGGCTAACTTCCTTATTAGGTTCATTGCATCAGACCATATAAGATAGTCTGCCGTTGTGCTTGAATATTTGAGTGACATAATGTTCTGTTTTATAATGAAATGAATAGAAGTGAATATTAATTCTGAGTTGGATTTACTAACTCATTGATTACTAAAGGAACATTCACTAATAGCAGAAGTGAATATGATAAGGACACCCAACATGAAAATTGAGTGCCCTTTACCTTATTATAGTTCTCCTTCGTCAGCGAAGCTGTAATATCCTGCATCTGTAAGTATGAGGTGGTCTGTTACTGTAATTCTCATAAGTCTTGCAGCTTCTTTGACCTGCTTAGTAATCTCCATATCCTGCCTACTTGGTTTCATGCTACCGCTTGGATGATTATGTGCAAGAATAATGGCTACTGAATTGGTAAGCAATGCAGCTTGTAGAATTACTCTGACATCAGCACAAGTTTCAGTGATTCCTCCCTCTGATATGAGCGTGTAGCCTAAAACTTGGTTGGATTGGTTTAGGAACAAGACTTTGAAATATTCCTTGTAACAGATTGTACCCTCCTTATATGTGGGGAGTAAGTATTTATAAGCGTCCTCTGAGCTGACTACCTTATGCAGTTTCTTGAATTTGGGTTTGTAGGACAGTTCCACTTCACCCACAGTATAATCTATATCCATAATGTACAATGTTTAATAGGTTAGTAGAAATAAAGAAAGGACAACTAACCTAATAGCTGCCCTTTCCTCTCTCAATCAACAATCCACTCAGCCTAAGAACCAAGCGTATTCACTATCTTCTAATTTGGCACGTTGAATGCCTTGTACAAACTCTGTACAGTTAAGATTCCTCTCCAAGAAGTTATCAATGTAACTTGACTTTACAGAACCATTGAGCAGGTTTAAGAGCTGCCAGCCTGTAATGCTGTCCCCAGTACTCTTGAAGTTTGCATCAGAAACGAATGCTCTACAAGCTGCATTAATTTGACTGTCTCCCAACAATAGACGAGGTAAGCGTTTCTGTTGGTTGGGTGTAAGAGCTTGATATAATCTCATCCTGCCTATTATCTGACAGAACTCGCTTGTGGAGATTGACATCTGCCCAAGTGTTCTTAACAGATGCAGGTCTTTGGATGGGTTGTAAGCATGGAACAGATTCAATGCTGCTGCATATAGTTCCTGTACGCTTAGGACTTCTATCTTATCCTGCAAACCGTCAGTGGTGAGCATGAGATTACTGCAAACTCTATTCCTAAATCCTATGAAGATTTTAAATCTCTCAACAGATTTCTTACTGTATAGGTTAATCTCGTTATATGCTCTCACTCCACCAATGGATAACGCTAAACGATTACCGTATTCATCATGTACAATGGATGGAATTTCAAAGCAGAAACACATTCTCTGATAGAACAAAGTTTTCTCTTCATCAGTCAGTTCAGAAGCTTTCTTACCTAATGCACTTGGTATTCTACCATTGATAGGGTGTGAAATTCTAATCTCTGGTATATCAAACTGCTCCCCATGAAAGTAGTCCTTAGCTGCATCCACTACTGCACCTATAAAGGATTGGTGACTAATAGTTTCTTCCATTGATGCAAAACTTGGAATGATGCAGTCTTGTTGTAGATGTTGCAAGGTTACTTCTTGTGTGTTTGCTTCAATGAAATGATTTACTCTCTTGGGTGCTGTTACTTCTTCCACAATGATTGCTTCTTCTGCAAACTCACCCATGTTTAATGATTCTCTACGCTGTGCCATAGCTGGCATAATTACTAAATCTCTCATAATGAAATTGAATTAAATGGTTATTGATTGAATGGATTTAATAGGAACGAACCTAAAACACAAATGAATTTCTTCACCTGTATCTTAGGCTGTCCTATGTCTTTCCCTAAAGATTCTTTCAAAGGAAATGAGGAGCATTAGTAAATTAATGGTTGGTTGTGATAATAGTGCATCGTGCCTGCTCTTGGATTAATAAGAATGCTTATTCCTGTCAGCTATCAGACTGTATTTCTAAAGCATTCTTTTTATTTAAGAGCCATGAGGGGGTGTTTATGTGGGTAGGGGTGTCTCGTGTATAACTCTTTAAAATTGGAAATGCTGATAATGGTATGCTTATTGATGGTAGCTTAGGCTGATTCATAGGAATAGGTCTGGTAGTTCTTCCTTTTCTTTTACCTCTTGTTTCCTGCCTACCAATCCACTTGATAATGATTTCATAAGAGCGTGCATATCCTTAACTCCCTCAAAGTTATTCTCCTTGTACTTCTTATAAATCATGCACTCCCTTGAAATGGGGTTTCCTCTGCTCTCGTTAAATGCTATCATGTGTTCAAAGTCAGCTTTCACTTCCTCCACATATTTATCTTTGGGTAGGTCTATAAGCAAACCTTTAGCCTTTAATATGATTGAATCTCCAACTTCATCTAACAAGTCCATATCCCTTAGTTGTTCTATGTAGTTAGAAATAGTACCATGTCCCATGTGGATTAGTTCTTTCAGTTTTCTTACAGATAAGGTAATTGTATGACTGTGTGGCTCTGCTGCACTGAATAGTTTGAGTATAAATCCTCTGAGCTTTAAATCCAGTGTACTGTTATATGAATCGTAGAACTCTCTGCTGATTCTTCTGTAATGTCCAAAGCTGACAGGGAAGAATATATAATCTGTCCAAGTCCTGTCATTCCTGCCACTGTCCTTATTCTGTATGCTGACTTCCCCAGTGGCTCTTAATTTGTCATTGAATGATTTGGAACTCTTACCACCTTTATAGTTGGCAGGTTTATCACCAACAAATGATGCAAGTTGGTCTATCGTGGTGTCAGTAGTCAATGTATATTTGTCTGCTGTCAATAGTAACACGTATGTCCTGTAAACATCAGCACAACCTAACTTCTGAATCAGATTGTTGCTCATTACTGTATATTCCTTGAATGGTAGCTTCTCGTAACTCATAAGGCAATCGCTCAATATGTTTAATTAAAATGATTTGGTTGGTCTTTAATAAGAATCTCATTTTAGAGGAACTTAATTTGTTTGACTTCCTAAGTTCGCTCAGCTTGTTATAGAAATGATTGTTATAAATCCACATATCATTGATTTTAGTCACTCCCAGCTTACAGATTACCTGTGCGGTGTCCGCAAGGACATTGCAAGGGTCTTATTGGAATGTAGTGTAGGAGTGTAGAGAGGGGGTGTTTAGACACGCAGTAAAAAGTGAATAAGCACACCTCCCAAATTTGACAATATGAATCTCTCTGTTTCAATTTTTATCTTGTCAGTAAGCCAACTTCTGTAATGCAATATAATAAGTAATAACTTTTCCATTCTTCTTTCTCCTTGTCTTTAGATAGTTATTAAGATTAGCCCACAATCCAATGTGAACCTTGTTATCTTTTACTCCCTGTTTAAGAGCCTTAACCCTTATCTGTTCATAGGTAAATTCTTCCATTTTAGATATTCTGAATAGTTTGTAGTCCGTCAATCTGTGTGGTGGGATTATCTGTTTGTGGTACTGTAAAGATAGTAATTCCATGAATGAGGGACTAATGATAAGACCACACATTTAAGAATCAGACTTTAGACTATTCAGAATGTCTAAGAACTTGGGGAGAGTAAGTCCACCTGTCACATGGACTTTGTTGTTAATTGGTTATGCGGTTTCTACAGGCTTGTTGCTATTCTCATTCATATATTGGAACCATTTCTCAAAATTCTTATAATATTGTTTGGCTTCAGCACTACCGTCTGGTTTCTGATTACTAAACCACACATCTTTGTCAATCATGGTAACTAACTGTTGGATTTGGTTAATCTCTGGTTTGTATTCATTGTAGAACAACTTAAATCCTTTAGCTAATCTTCCATTGTTATATGTGGATTCAGAGATTTTACTACTCTTGAAAGCCTTTAGAACTTTATCGCCTAACTCTTGGGTGGTTGCATTTAACTTTAAAGATTTAGGTAGTCTGTTTATGCCCATTTTAAGGTCTTTGGCGACATTGGCTTTAATTTCTGCTTGTCCTAATGTATAAAAACTATAGATTACGTCAGACTTCAATCCTGTTTCTTGAATTTGTGCTTCAATATAATCAATTCTCTCGTTTCCTGTTTGGAACTTTGATTTGCTAAAGTCTTTATAATTCCAAGGTCTGCTATTGTTGATAGAAGATGTAAATAATGCTAAACTCATATTCTCTGGCTTCTTAATGGTTTTAGTCATTTCTTCCTCATTAAAATCAAGAAAACCTTCTGCCTCCAGTATGAACATGGCTATCATTCTGTGTTGTCCATCTACAGGAGCTTTAGCTGCTGCTCTTTCAGTAGCATCTGTAACCTCTTCTGTATTCAGCATCCAGTTGTCTATTGAAAGAGGTTTGGCATTGGACTTAGGTACAATGGAAACCTTTAATAATTTCTCTCCTGTTAAATCCTCGCTGCCAACTAACTTAATCTTACCCATTGCCGCATTGAAGCCATATTTCTCAATCATAGAATAGCACTTCTTTACATTCTCTGCTACGATTTCACGATTGCTGCCATAAAAATAAATAGTCATCATATTTTCTTTGCAGTTTTTTGACTGGTGCGCTCCAGCTTTTGTTAATTTTGATATTGCAAAACTACCAGCTTCTGGGCTGATTAAAAGAGAGAAATTAATGAGTGGTTTTACTTCCCCTCTTAATTGTCAGCTCGTCCGCTATCGTTTTTGACGCTGCAAAGATGGGATATAATGGCAGGATTAAAAGAGAGAAAAAAAGTCCTGCTTTCATGTACCCTCTTAATGGCATGAAGCAGGACTGTGTTAATTATCAGAAGTTTATTAGCAATATATGCTGTTCACAGTATCAATTCTCTTGTCTTTATATTGCTTGATGTAGCCTTTTAAAACATCTTCATCTTCTGAGAATTTATTATGTTTGGATAACTTGGTGAAATAGATAAGCCTTGATATGAGCAATGTCTTACTAAGTGATATGGTGCTTCCTTTCTTTTGTCTGACATTAAACTGCTTATTATATGGAGATAGATTGAAGAAGTCGTTAAACATTTTATAAAATAGGTATATCTGAATGGATTCCTTTTCTTCTACATGGGTGCTTATGCTGACTTGTTGGCTCTGCATCCAAGGATGTTCCTCTATCTCCTTTAGGTTATTGATGATGGTAGTAGCCAAGTAGCCTATTGCATTGGCATTGTCAATTACTATCTGATGCTTGCTCTCTACTTTTACAGAGATAGTGATAGGTTTCTTAAAACTCACTCCAAATTGGTTTATCTCCTTATGGTTGTCAGCTATGGCTTTAGCGAATTTGGTGAGCTGTTCTATTCCAATGCCTGTAGCTTTCATTCCATCCAAGCACGTTCCACAAGTATAGTCAAAGATGAACAGAAGTAGAAACCAGAACTTATCTATATCAATTCCTAAACCTTTTAGTGTATTCTGTATGTCCTCGTTGGCTATATAATCTTCGTATGTGAAGTTACCATATAGCTTATTCTGATTGTATCTTCTTATGAATAAGGGTAAGGCGGTTGTGCCATAAATATATTGTTCTCCTGTTTCATGGTCTATATCATCATCTGGTACATAAAGTACTGCTACTTCCTCCATGTATTCAAGTAACTTTATGCCTTTAGGGAAATAAGTTTCTTCAAGTCTTTCAATTGGTCTCATATCTTTGCTTATATGGTTTGGAAGCAAAGATAATTAAAAAGGATGAAGTTATTCCTTTTTTAATGGTCTGAGCCTACCATCCAAACCTGCTTTATGTAGTTCTTCTAAATATCTTTCTCTATAACTAAGGTCAAGATGCAAGGCTCTTTCTTTTGCAAGGTCTGATTTAAGATATTCTTGTAAAGTCATAGTCTTTGTTTTCCTAATCATTTCTATGCTAAAGTTCTTCATATCACTGGACTTTAAAGTATCATAGTTAGCTGTTATAATTCCTTTTTCATCAATCGTCCAGTTGTCTAATAGGAGAGAAGCCATTGCAATGCTTCTGACTTTCGTAATAGCTATATAGAATTTAATTCCATTAAGGAACTGTACAATATAATATCCCTGCATGGTAGTGACAGGAATATAATTCACTCTCTCCAAATATTTATGATATAGTTCTCCTTGTTCTTCGATGCTAAGGTTTTGAAGCTTCTCTTTACCATTATTATCTTTAATCCTTTCGATGTCTGCCATCTTTTTACTCTGTGACTTTTTATATCTTATAATTTCTTTATCAATAGATTTTATCTTCTCATCTAACTGGTTCTGTTTCTCTTGGATAATGTTTAAAAGGGTAGGGTTGGTGGTTAGTAGAAACTTATTGGCATTATCTTGGCTTTCATTAGATAAGTTCTCTTTATCAAGATATAGGGCAGACAAACGTTTCTCAATTCCAGCTATTTCCTCTTGTAGCTCTGTAACTCTATTGTCTGTTTGGTTCCTAAAGAAGTTGATATATTCTGCTGTGTGCATAGATTTGAAAAGACTATATAATATTTCATTCGTAAGGTCGTAAGAAACTTCATCAATATTATATTTACAGAAGTCTGGATGAGATTTCCTATCAACACAGCTACATCTATATGTTAGTTTTGAAATTCCTGCTGCTGGCTTTTTGTCTTTTACAGTCATGGCTCTCCCACATCTACATCTGATGATTCCTTTTAATGGATTATGATTGACTTTTCCAGTTGGAGTATTTTTATAGTTGTTTTTAATCAGCTCTTGTGCTTTCATAAAATCCTCTTCACTGATAATAGGTTTTATTCTAACCTCGATGGTATAAGGTTCTTCTCTACCTAATCTCTGTGTTCTTCTTCTGATTCCTCTATAAATATCACTATGGATATAGTTGCTTAGAATGGCAACAGTGCTGTAATATCCTCTAAAAGTAATATTCCTTTCATTGAAATATCTGGCTACTGCTCCCAGTGTCTTACCAGAGTTTACTAAAGCGAAGAGTCTTTTTATATTCTCTACTTCTTCTGGTACTTCTTCTAAAATATATTTAGGACGTTTCCCATTGGGGTTAGGAACTGCTTTATATCCATAAGGTATTTTTTGGTCTACAACTGCATAAGGATAAGCTTGGAAGAGAGCTTGCTTCCCATCTTGGTTCTTCTTTTTAATATCCAATCTTTCTTGTGCTGCTGCCCATGCTTTGATAGTGAGGATAAGTATTTCTGTAATGTCTAAAAGTTTATTAGCTTCATAAATTTTACTGGGACTATCTAAGAGTATTACAGATAATCCTTTATTAATAATCTGTTGAATATTGTAAACTGTCTCTGTTACATCTTCTTGCCTGCTCAAACGTGATAACTCAGAAATTACTATCATGTCTGCATCTTTGTAGGTTTTACTTTGTAATTCGATATAACCTTTTCTGTCTGCAACCACACCAGATATTCCAAAGTCCTCAATAATTTCAATTAACTCATAATTGTTGTTCTCACAGAACTCCTTAATCTTTAGCTTTTGTCGAGATAAGTCTTGTTTTGTAGTAGAAACTCGTGCGTATCCTATAATTTTTATCATAATGTAATATATTGATTATGAAGCAAATATAGGTATAAAATTTCACTTGGGCAAGTCTATTTAGTTAAGTGAGTATTCTTGTCAGGTTCCGGCCAATCGGATAGGCTTTTTA
>ULYC01021399.1_pt1 | contig 19237 bp, 17 predicted proteins | sample 1961891 | NCBI WGS metagenome assembly ULYC01 (sample SAMEA4835855, study PRJEB28245) | human gut metagenome | biome: gut microbiome; material: fecal sample | place: Denmark | collected 2008 | reverse complement strand
GATGCACTGCAGAGAGAAGATCATGCAGTGACAGTTGCAGAAGTAAAAGATATCATGGATGAGGCTATGGCGCATTCCCAGAAGGTATCTGCAAAGAAACTTGTAAAACGGGTACTTGGAAAGAATACAGACGATGCAGACCGCATTATTTTGACAGAAAAAGACTTTAATATTTAAATGGAAAGTGGAGGAAAGAGATTTCTTCCACTTTTTTTGAAAATATATACAAAAAAATAAAAAAGAAGTCCTTGGAAGAATTAGAAAATTATATAAAAAACGAAAGAATGTGAGGAGATATTATTGCGCTTTTTATGTCAAACAGGTGAGGATTTGTTACATATTGTGAACTGTTATCAAAATTAGGAAATTATTGTATAAAAAGGCGTTATATGTTGAAAAACGTAGAGAAATGTAGTAAATTTAAATAGATAGACGATGTTTATGAAATTTTTATAAACATCAGGGATTGGGGATGGAAGAGGATAAGGATATTATCCAATGTTTGAAAATAAGTAACACTTAGGAGGAGAGTTTTGTGGGAAAGAGTTTGAATCAAGCAAAAGCAAATGCGGTTCGATACACGAAGAAGAAGGTTGAGCACTGGCAGGTTGTTTCCCTTGCGCTGGCCGGATACGACGCAGTTTCTATTGTGATTGCATTTTTTCTGGCACTGTGGTTTCGGTTTGACTGCAGATATTCTATGATCCCAAAGGAATTTTTGGGAGCATACCTTAAATTTATTGGTATTTATGTCATATTTTCGTTATTCGTATTTTGGCGTCTACGTCTGTACAACAGTATCTGGAGATTTGCAAGCTATAGTGAGTTAGTACGTATGATAGTTGCAACAGGTATTTCAAGTTTGTTTCATTGTACAGGTATGACGCTTTTTTTTGGCAGAATGCCGCTTTCGTATTATTTTTTCGGAACGGTGATCCAGTTTGGTATGACGCTGATGGTACGTTTTGCCTATCGTTTCGTTTTACTGGAGAGAAGTAAGCGGCGTAAAACGGAAGAGATCGCAAAAGCAAAGCGGGTACTTCTGATCGGGGGCGGAAAGGCCGGTCAGATCATCCTGCGGGATATCAAGACCGCAAAAGAGCTGAAGGATATTGTCTGCTGTATTATTGACGATAATCCGAATAAATGGGGAAGGTACATCGAAGGGGTGCCGATCGTCGGCGGTCGGGACGATATCTTATCGTGTGTGGAACGCTATAAGATCGACAAGATCATTGTAGCAGTACCGAGTGCTACGGCAGAGGAAAAAAGAGATATTCTGAACATCTGTAAAGAGACGGGATGTGAGCTGAAAAACCTGCCGGGCGTGTATCAGTTCCTGACCGGAGAGGTCAAGGTGAGCGCTCTGCGGGATGTCGACGTGGAGGAGCTGCTGGGACGGGAGCCGATCAAAGTAAATATGGAAGAAATCCATGCGTTTATTCATGGCAAAAAGGTGATGGTGACTGGAGGAGGCGGAAGCATTGGATCCGGACTCTGTCGTCAGATCGCATCGTATCAGCCGAAACAGTTGATCGTGTTTGATATTTATGAAAACAATGCATATGATATTCAACAGGAATTGAAAAAGAAATATCCGGATCTGGATCTGGTGGTCCTGGTTGGTTCCATTCGGGATTCCAGAAGGATCAATGCGGTATTTGAGACGTATCGGCCAGAGGTGGTGTACCATGCAGCTGCTCATAAACATGTACCGCTGATGGAAGACAGCCCATGCGAATCCATCAAAAACAATGCGATCGGAACGTATAAGACGGCCTATGCGGCGATGATGAACGGCTGTCAGAGATTTGTTCTGATCAGCACGGATAAGGCGGTCAATCCGACGAATATTATGGGAGCGAGCAAGCGTCTGTGCGAGATGATCATCCAGTCCTTTGATCGTATGATCAAAGAGGGGACACCGGAGAAGCTGCCGATTCTGTATGCCCATGCAGATGATGAAGACGGAGCAATGGTGCAGCAGGAATTCCCGAAAGATATCAAGACAGAGTTTGTGGCAGTCCGCTTTGGAAATGTACTGGGAAGCAATGGTTCGGTAATCCCACTGTTTAAAAAGCAGATTGAAGCGGGAGGACCGGTCACGGTGACTCATCCGGATATTATCCGTTATTTCATGACGATTCCGGAAGCAGTCAGCCTTGTTCTGCAGGCAGGAACGTATGCGCATGGCGGAGAAATCTTTGTGTTGGATATGGGAAGTCCGGTGAAGATCGATACTTTAGCAAGAAACCTGATCAAGCTGTCCGGATTGAAACCGGATGTGGATATCAAGGTGGAATATACGGGATTAAGACCGGGAGAAAAGCTCTATGAAGAGAAGCTGATGGCAGAAGAAGGGTTGAAGAAGACGAGGAACGAACTGATCCATATCGGATGTCCGATTCCGTTTGAAGTCGAAGCATTTTTAAAAGAGCTGGAGACATTAATGGGTATGGCATACATCAATGCAGACAATATCCGGGAAAAAGTAGCTGAAATCGTGAAGACGTACCACCCGGCAGGAGAACATGGAAGCGAGAAAAAGGGCGAAGTGTATGAGAGACTGCTGGGGGAAGAAAGTGAGCTCAGCAGAAGTTGGCATAGATAAGATAAAAATAAATTGCTGAATGATAAAAGAGGAAAAACAATGGAATTAAAACCTTTTGAAAATAAAGTATGGTTATCATCTCCTACAATGCATGGAGAAGAATTGAAATATATGACAGAAGCATATGAAACAAACTGGATGTCTACAGTTGGTAAAAATATTGATGAGGTAGAGCGCCTTACCTGTGAGAAAATCGGTTGTAAATATTCGGTTGCATTGTCTGCCGGCACAGCAGCACTTCATATGGCAATGAAGCTGGCTGGCATAAAACCGGGAGATCGCGTGTTTTGTTCTGATGTGACATTTGATGCGACAGTAAATCCAGTGGTGTATGAAGGTGGAGTTCCAGTATTTATCGATACGGAGTATGATACTTGGAATATGGATCCGGTTGCTTTAGAGAAAGCATTTGAATTGTATCCCGAGGTAAAAGTGGTTGTAGTGGCACACCTTTACGGCACACCCGGAAAAATCGATGAGATCAAAGAAATTTGCGACAGACATGGAGCAGTCATAATAGAAGATGCTGCAGAGTCACTCGGAGCAACTTATAAAGATGTGCAGACCGGAAATTTTGGCGATTACGGTGTGATTTCTTTCAATGGAAATAAGATCATTACAGGATCATCAGGAGGAATGCTGCTTACAGATGATCTGGAAGCAGCGAATAAAGTTCGTAAATGGTCTACTCAGGCAAGGGAGAATGCTCCATGGTATCAGCATGAAGAGCTGGGATATAATTATCGCATGAGTAATGTGATTGCGGGTGTGGTCAGAGGACAGTACCCATATCTGGAGGAGCATATCGCAGCAAAAAAAGCAATTTATGAGAGATATAAAGAAGGATTTAAAGATTTACCGATTGAAATGAATCCATATGACGAGAATGTATCAAAACCGAATTTCTGGCTGTCTTGCATGTTGATCAATCCGGAGGCAATGTGTAAACAGGTCCGTGGAGAGCAGGAAGCGCTATATATCAGCGAAGCGGGTAAGACCTGTCCGACAGAAATATTAGAGACATTGGCAGAATACAATGCAGAAGGGCGTCCAATCTGGAAACCAATGCATATGCAGCCAATTTACCGCATGAATGGATTTGTGACTCGTGAAGGAGACGGAAGGGCAAAGACAAATGCATACATTTCCGGGGGTGCAGTTGGAAAAGATGGAATGCCGTTGGATGTTGGAATGGATCTGTTTCACAGAGGATTGTGCCTGCCGAGTGACAATAAGATGACAGTAGAAGAGCAGGATGTCGTGATTGAAATTATAAGAAAATGTTTTAAGTAAAAAGGATGAAAAAAATTGAGTGATTTGAAAGGAAATATACTCATGCATAAAAAAGGGGTTTATGAAAAATATATTAAAAGGCCGCAGGATATGTTGTGTGCGTTGTTGGCACTTATAGTTCTTTCACCTATTTTATTTATTACAGCATTTTTAGTTAGGGTGAAACTTGGAAGTCCGGTTATTTTTAAACAGGAACGGCCAGGATTAAATGGAAAAATATTTACACTTTATAAATTCCGAACAATGACAGATGAAAGAGATTCGGAAGGAAATCTTCTTCCGGATGAAGTGCGTCTCACAAAGTTTGGAAAATTACTTAGAAGTACAAGTTTGGATGAACTTCCAGAATTGTTAAATATTCTTTTTGGAGATATTGCGGTTATTGGACCAAGACCGTTATTAGTAGAATATTTGCCGAGATATAATGCAGAACAAAGACGCAGGCATGAAGTACGCCCGGGATTAAGTGGCTTGGCACAGGTGAATGGAAGAAATGCGATTAGTTGGGAAGATAAATTTAAGTATGATGTGCAGTATGTGGATCATGTAACATTTTTAGGAGACTGGAAAATTATATTTCAGACGATATTGAATGTAATAAAACGAGATGGTATTAATTCTGAGACAGCTGCAACAATGGAAGTGTTTATGGGAACAGAAGAAAAGGTAGAGGAAAATGTCTAAGAAATTAGTGATTATTGGCGCTAGCGGGCATGGAAAGGTAATTGCAGATATAGCACTGAAAACAGGATATGAAGTTGTTGGTTTTTTGGATGATAATGAGACTGTAGAAGAAAACTGTGGATTTCCTGTTTTAGGAAAGATTAAAGATGTTGCGAAATACAAAGAGCAATGTGAATTTGTAATTGCTATCGGAAATAATAGTATTCGAGAGAAAATTGCAGAGCAATATGATATACAATGGGCAACGTTAATTCATCCAACGGCAGTGATCGGTATAGATGTACAGGTTGGTGAAGGAACTGTGGTTATGGCAAATGCAGTTATTAATCCATGTGCAAGTATTGGAAAACATTGTATTATAAACACTGGTGCAATTGTAGAACATGATAATGATTTAGAGGATTATGTACATATCTCTCCCAATGCAACACTGGCAGGAACAGTTTGTATTGGGAGAAAAACGCATATAGGTGTAGGTGCGTGTGTGAAAAATAATATCACTATTGCAGGGAATGTGGTAGTAGGTGCAGGAGCTGCAGTTGTGAAGGATATTACAGATGCTGGTGTGTATGTGGGAGTGCCGGCAAGGAGAATGAGATAGATGAAGAGAATCTTGATTTTAGCAAATTTTGATGTTGGATTATATAAGTTCCGAAAAGAATTGATTCAGGAACTTTTGAATCAGGGAAATGAAGTGTATATTTCTTTGCCGAATGGTGAACTTGTACGAAATTTGGAAAGGATGGGATGTAAGTTTGTAAATACTGCGGTGGATCGAAGAGGAATCAATCCAAAGACAGATGCGAAGCTTATGCTCTTTTATCGCAAATTAATTAAGCGGTTACATCCGGAGATGGTTATTACTTACACGATAAAACCTAATATTTACGGCGGTTTGATGTGTCGTATGCTTCATGTGCCGTATGCAGTGAATATTACAGGACTTGGAACGGCATTTCAGAGCGAGAACATGGTAAAGAAATTAGTGACATTTTTATATAAGATTGCTTTGAAAAAAGCAAAAGTAGTATTTTTTGAAAATATAGGGAATAAGCAGACCTTTTTAGATTTGCACATATTAAAGGGAAAACAGATTTGTGTGCTGAATGGAGCTGGGGTAAATCTTGCAGAATATCCATTTTGTGAGTATCCATCTGGAGAAGAGATTCGATTTTTATTTATCGGACGTGTGATGAAAGAAAAAGGGGTGGATGAATTATTTGAGGCAGCAGAGAGAATCAAACAGCAACGTTCTGATGTCTTTTTTGATATTGTGGGTCCGTTAGAAGATGATTACAAATCACGATTGGAAGAACTTGTTCAAAAGGGCGTGATTGTGTATCATAGCTACCAGAAAGATGTAAAGCCATTTATTGAAAAATGTCATTGCTTTGTATTGCCGTCTTATCACGAAGGAATGGCAAATACGCTTTTGGAAGCGGGAGCGATGGGGAGACCATTAATCACATCTAATATACATGGCTGTTTAGAGGCAGTGGAAGAAGAAAGAAATGGTTATCTGGCGGAGGCGAAAAATGCTGAAGCGCTTCTTAGACAGCTGGAGAAATTTCTTGAGCTTTCGTATGAGGAGAGAAAAGGAATGGGACAGGAATCTAGAGAAGTGATGCAGGAGAGATTTGATAAGAAGAAGGTTGTAGGGAAAACGATAAGGGAGTTAGAGAGAGAATGGCAGAAGTGACTATTGGAAAAAAAGAAGAAATAGCCATGTCAATGGTAAAGCATTATAACCATAGGAAGTATTGGAAAATACGAGAAAGATTATTGAATAATTCTTATAATAAATTGTGGGCATATGTCATGCTATTATATATTAAGCGATGCGACGCATTTAATGGCGCTTCGATGGGAACTCATATAGGATTTGGTGCACAATTTGGCTCTGTTCCTGAATTACCACATGGGTTATCGGGAATTTTCATATCGCATAATGCAAAGATTGGGAAAAATGCTAGAATATACCACCAGGTAACTATAGGAGAAGGGAATGGAGGAGCACCTATTATTGGGGATAACTGCTTAATAGGGGCAGGAGCTAAAGTGATAGGACCTATAGTTATTGGAGATAATGTGAAAATAGGGGCAAATTGTATTGTATGTGAAGATATACCGGATGGTGCGACTGTTGTTATGGAAAAGCCAAGGATTATCGTAAGAGGAAAAAACAATGAATAATGAAAATAAAGTATCTGTAATTATGGGAGTTTATAATTGTGCAGAAACATTATCGGAGAGTATTGATTCTATAATTGAGCAAACATATACAAATTGGGAACTCATTATGTGTGATGATGCTTCGACAGATAAAAGTCTTCAGATAATGAGAGAATATGAGAAAAAATATTCTAATATTTACGTGTTAAAAAATGAGAAAAATATGGGGTTGAATTATACTTTAAATAAATGCTTAGAAGTTGCAAATGGTCAATTTATTGCACGAATGGATGGAGATGACATCTCTTTAAAAAATAGATTTGAAGAAGAAATTAAAGTTTTATTAGAAAAACCTAATATCAGTATTGTAAGTTGTCCTATGATTTACTTTGACTCAAAAGGAGAGTGGGGACGAGGAACGATGATAGAATATCCGCAAAAAGAGGATTTTATAAAAGGAACTCCTTTTTGCCATGCACCATGTATGGTGAGAAGAGAAGCATATATGGCAGTACAAGGGTATTCCGTTGAAGAAAGATTGTTGCGTGTGGAAGATTATCATTTGTGGATGAAAATGTATGCGGAAGGATATAAGGGATACAATATACAGCGACCATTATATAAAATGAGAGATGATAGAAATGCGACGGCGAGGAGAAAATTTAAGTATCGTCTTAATGAAGCATACGTTAGAGGAATGGCTATTAAGAAATTGGGGCTATCAAAAAAATATTATATTAGTATACTAAGACCGATTCTTGTTGGAATTTTGCCAACTCCAGTTTATGAATACTTACACAAAAGAAAACAAAACAATAAGAAATAATATTTAACTTAAAAGGAGGATGTGGCAGCAGGCCATATAAAAAAGCGTGATAGTATATTTAATTAACTTGTTAGTAGTAGTAGTTTTCTCATCATTAGCTATGCGATATGCAAACAGTAATAATAGAAATCAATTTAAAGGTGTTAAAGCGAATATATTTTTTATGTGGATTCCTATTATTTCTATGTCATATATTGCATCAATAAGATATTGGGTTGGAACAGATTATGGTAATTATAAAGATCTGTTTTATTTAGCGAGTAATTCGGATAAGTGGTTTACAGGTGATGATGTTCTATTTAGTGCCTCTTTGAAGTTGATTGACAATATTTTCCATGATGACAAGGCGATGTTTGCAATATATGGAAGTTTAATTGTTGTTTTAGGAGTGTATGCGATAAGAAACATTTCCAATACATTTGCTTTTTCTATGTTTTTATTTGTAGCAATGATGTTTTATTACAGTTCATTTAATGGAACACGTCAATGGTTTGTATCCATGATCATGTTTTTGTGTTATCCATTGTACTGTAACAAAAAGTATAAAATATTGATACCAATTATAATTGTTTGCTATTTTATGCATTCATCGGTTATATATTATGTGTTGGTATATTTCATTGTAAAAAACAAAGCATGGGGAAAAGTTATGGCGAGTGTAATTGCATGGGGAATAGCAGTTTATCTGTTTTTTGCACCGGCTATAGGAGCTTTCTTAAGTATGTCTAATAGTGATGGAAGATATTCTACAATGTATGGGAATATGCTGCTTGAGTCCGGAAGTGGAGCCAATATTTTAAGATTGGTTGTAGCTTGTATACCTGTTGTTATTTCATTTGTCTTTTATAAGCAATTAAAAAGAACAAGAGACGATATTGATATTTTAATAAACTTTAGTGTTATCAATATGTTACTAATGTTGTTAGCGACAAGACATTGGCTTTTTGCCAGATTTAGTATATATTTTGATATTTATAATATTATTTTGATTCCGCAATTTGTATATATATTTAAAGAGAAAGATAGAAAATTTGTACGGCTACTTATTTATATTCTATTCTTTTTCTACATGTATGTGCTATTACATGTGGATTCTGAGTTACTACCATATAAAACAATTTACGGACACTACTTTCCATAGAGGAGAAGATGATGAAAATATTATTTTTAATTCCCAATTTAATGCATGGGGGAGCAGAAAAAGTATTAGTTAATTTAGTAAATAATATGTCGAAAGATAAATATGAGATAACAGTGCAGACTCTTTTTGATGAGGGCATACACAAGAAAAACTTAAAGAGCCATATTAGATATAAAAGCAATTTCAAGAAAACATTTAAGGGTTATACGACAATTATGAAATTATTTTCTCCGGAATTCTTGTACAATCGATTGATTGGAGAAGAATATGATATTGTTGTGGCTTATTTAGAAGGAGCGGTTGCCAGAATTTTATCCGGGTGTCCATATTCTAATACTAAGAAGGTATCTTGGATACATATAGAGCAGGAAAATCAGGAAAATTTTGCACATTGTTTTAAGAGTTTTGAGGAAGCAAAAAAATGTTATAACGCATTTGATAAGATAATTTGTGTTTCACAAACAGTAGCAGATGATTTTAGAAAAATATCAGGCTATGAAAAACAGTTGTCAGTTCTTTACAATACAAATGAAACGGAAAAAATAAAAGAAAAAGGTTCAGAATTAGTTAACGATGTTGATTTCGCTCAGGACTGCATTAATGTTTGTTCAGTGGCGAAAATTATGTATACAAAGGGATATGATCGATTAGCCAAAGTGCATAAGAGATTATTAGATGAAAATTTGAAACATCATATTTATATTTTGGGTATTGGTGAAGAACAAAATAAAATAGAAGAATATTTGAAAAAAAATAATTTGGAGAGTTCTTTTACGTTTTTAGGTTTTAAAGAAAATCCATATAAGTATGTCAGTAAGTGTGACTTATATGTATGTTCATCTAGAAGGGAAGGTTTTAGTACAGCAGTTACAGAAGCTTTGGTTTTAGGAGTACCAGTAGTAAGCACAGAATGTTCAGGGGCTGTAGAGCTTTTAGGTGAAAATAATGAATATGGTATTGTCGTTGAAAATAGTGAAGAGGGTATTTATCAAGGAATGGAACAGATGCTCGCAAATAAAAATGCTTTGAAAGAATATAGAGAAAAAGCGAAAGAACGTGGAGCATTTTTCAGTAAAGAAAAAACAGTGAAGGCAGTGGAAAACATGTTTCAAAGTCTTTAATGAGAAGGATGATTGTGATGAATATATGTTTTTTAGAAGGGGATATGTCTAGGCGTGGCGGAACAGAAAGGATGACTGCAATAATATCTAAGGCATTATGTAGCGAAGAAAATAGGATTTTCATTTTGAGTCTTACTTTAAAAGAAAAAGAAGTTTTTTTCGATCTAGATGACCAAGTGACGCATATTATATTGAACCAATTCGGTGAAAAGTCTGGAATTGCAAGGCAAATAAGAGTGATTCATAAATTTATAAAAAAAGAAAAAATAGATGTAGTGATTAATGTAGATATCGGGATGGGCATTTATGGAATTATAGCTTCGTTTGGGACTGCAGCTAAAACGATAACATGGGAGCATGCAAATTATTTTAATAATTGGGGCTCTAAGATATTTCCTTATTTTAGAGGATTTGCAGCAAAACACAGTGATGTATTGGTAGTATTGACAGACAAGGATAAAAAAAATTATGAAGAAAATATTCGGACTAAAACACCGATTTATGCAATATCCAATCCTGTAAATAGGCATGATTTTTCATATGATGTACATTCAAAAACAATTCTTTCGGCAGGATTGCTATTACCAATTAAAGGATATGAGAAAGCTATTCAAGTTGCTAGAAAGGTATTTGATGTGTGTCCTGATTGGAAATGGTTTATATGCGGTGAGGGGGCGGAAAGAAATCATTTAGAAGAATTGATTAGAGAAAATAATTTGCAAGAAAATCTGATTCTTATGGGAACGGTTCAAAATATGGAAGAGCAGTATCAGAAAGCATCTATGTTTGTCATGACTTCTCAAATGGAAGGGTTACCTATGGTTTTACTAGAGGCAAAATCATGGGGGTTACCGCTTGTAAGTTTTGATATTATGACAGGGCCAAGCGATATTATACAGGATGGAGTCGATGGTTATCTAGTTGAAGAAGGAAATGTCGATGAAATGGCGGAGCGAATAGTAGAGCTTATTAGAGATGATTCCAAAAGGAATGGTTTTTCAAAAGAATCTCAGAGTAATATGGATAAGTTTGAGATGGAGGGAATAATTGAAAAGTGGAAAAAAATAATGAAAAGTTTGATAGAAAAATAAAAGTATTATTTTTATTAGAAGCGTTTGATAAAGGTGGAATAGAACAAGTAACACTTGATATAGTCAATAATTTGGACCCCAATAAATATGATATTACGATTCAGACATTTTGGTATGGGGGACATTGTCAATCTTTGGTTAATAAAAATATAAAGGTATTACCTTTTTTCTTTAAAAAATATATCCCCGGAGTTATTAGACTTATTGAGTATATGTCACCCAAGATGTTGTACAAGTTATTTATACGGGGAAATTATGATGTGGAGATTGCAGCTTCAGATGGTGGTGCAGCAAAAGTAATATCTGGAAGTACGAATCAAAGGTCAAGAAAGATTTGTTGGGTACATATGGATGTTATAAATAGGGGGTCTCAGCTTAACGAATTTCAAAAAGCAGAAACCGCAAAAGAAATTTATGATAAATTTGATTTGATAGTACCAGTTTCTGAAAGTTGTAAGGAAAAATTTATTGAGAAATTTGGTAATGATTATACGTATAGTGTGAAGAAAAATCCCCTTCCGGATGAAAAAATTAGATTAAAATCATTAGAAAAGCCCGTTATTCCTTTTGACAAAGAAAAATTTAATTTTGTGTGTATAGGGCGTTTAGAGGAACAAAAGGGATTTGATAGATTAATTGAATCTTGCAGGAAGGTTTGTAAAGATACAAAGAAACAATTTCATGTATATATTATCGGTGATGGAACATTACGAGATGATTTACAAAAGCAGATTAGACAGTGTGACGTGAAGGAACACATATCACTTATAGGTTTTCAAGAAAATCCATATGCCATATTGAAACAAGCAGACGCTTTTTTGTTAACGTCACGCGATGAAGCATTTCCTTTGGTTGTAGGAGAAAGTTTAATTGTTGGAATTCCAGTTGTTGCAACTGAGTGTTGTGGTGTGGCCGAATGGCTAGAAAATGGGAAATATGGGATGATTGTAGAGAACAGTTTAGAGGGAATTATTCGAGGAATGAAAACATGTTTAGAGAATCAGGAAATTGTAAATGTATATAGAAACAGAATTAGTGAAAATGAAAGTGTTTTATCTTTTGATAAGTTATTGAGAGATTTCGAGGAGATATTGAATGTGTGATTTGATTTCAGTTATTGTACCAATTTATAATGTGGAAGAATACATAAGAAAGTGTATCGATTCCATTATTAACCAGACATACAAAAATTTAGAAATTATTCTTGTAGACGATGGTTCACCGGATGGGTGTGGACAAATTTGTGACGAATATAAAAGAATAGACTCTCGAGTAGTTGTGATTCATAAAGAAAATGGTGGACTTTCTGATGCAAGAAATGCAGGATTAAAGGTAATGCATGGAAAGTATGTTGCCTTTGTGGATAGTGATGATTGGATTGAACCAGAAATGTATCAAAGATTATATGAAAATATGATGACTTTTCATGCGGATATGTCGTTTGGGGGAGTTACAGATGACATTATAGATGAAAATGGGATAGAAAAATCTGTCAAAATATCAAATTATGGAAATACGCCTTTTGCAGAAAATAAAATATCTGCTATGAAAAGATATTTTCATGGTTCTTGGGCGGCATGGGATAAACTTTATAAGGCTTCATTATTTGATAATGTAAAATTTCCGGTGGGAGAGATCAATGAAGATGAAGCTATTGTCATTGAATTATTGGAACAATGTGACAGAGTTTGTTATACGAATGAAGTATTTTATCATTATATAAAAAGAGAGAATAGTGGCAGTATTACAATGTCCGATTTTTCAAAGAAAAAATTGGCATGGAAAGACCATTGTGCTAATAATTTGAAGATAATACAAGAAAAATATCCAGAATTAGAAAAAGATGCAGCAATTCGATATAGAAATAGCTTGTTATGGTCTTTAACAGAAATGGCTTTAAGCAATTCAGGAGAGGATTTTAGTGAAGATATTTCATTTTTAATGAAACAACTAAGAGAAAACAAGAAATTGCTACTTAGTGCGGGAAATTTTTGTGAAACGGATGCTATAAGGATGAGAGTGTTGTTGCTATTTGGATTTGATGTTTACCGAAGAGGTATTAGAGTCAAGAGGGGAAAACTGTGAATTATATGAAAAATGTGGTTAAGTACTCTATGCGGGAAGGCATAGTTAATAAATTAGTAGGAAAATAGGATGGGTTAATTTAAATTAGTTAGTATTAGGGGTTATACTATTAAGCAAATATTGTAAAATAGACAGAGTACGGATAGAAATAGTACTTCTGTTTAAATTTTATAAAAATGCTCAAAAGAGAAAGGGATAAAAAATGAATATTGTATATTCTAGTGATGAAAATTATGTACAACATATGGGAATTTCTATTTTTTCACTTCTTCAAAATAATACAGAAGTTGATGAAATTACCATATATATTTTGTCTAATGATATAAGTGATGAATCAAAGAAAAAATTGAACGATATTGTCATAAATCAGTTTCGGAGAAACATTGTTTTTATTGATTTTACACTATATAAGGATTTAAGTTTAAAAATGGAGTGGCCAATTTCTATTAGTGCATATGCAAGGCTTTTTCTATCTGAGATGTTACCGGAAATATGTGAGAGAGTGATTTATATTGATTGTGATACAGTTATATGCGAATCACTATGGAGTTTGTGGAAAACTAATTTGGGAAATAACTCAGTAGGTGGGGTTATTGACACAGTTTTACCACAGTTTAAAGATGCAGTTGGACTTGATAGAGAAAATGAATATATAAATTCAGGTGTTTTACTGATTGATATAAAAAAGTGGAGGGAACGAAAAGTACAGGATAGATTTATTCAGTTTATAAAAGAACATCAAGGGCAAGTTTCTCATCATGATCAGGGAACAATCAATGGTGTTTTGCATGGCGAAATTATGGTAATACATCCTAGATTTAATGCAATGACGCCATTTTTTACAACAAGATATGAAAATCTTTTTCGATTATACCAGATACAAGGTAGATATTATTCTAAACAAGAATTAAAGCAAGCAAAGTTAAAACCAGTTATAATTCATTATGTTCCGGAATTTGTCGGGAGAGTATGGGAATATGAATGTAGACATCCTAAGAAGAATGTTTACAAAAAATATATGGATCAGACGGTATGGAAGAATGGGTTAACACATAGTACTCGACGAGAATCTGTAAAAATGAGATTGATATATTGGGTGCAATGTCATTGCTTTTTTTATAACTGGTTATAGTGAGTGAGATAGAGGGAGAAATATAATGACAAATGATTATGGGAATTTAGAATTACATACAGTTTTACTTTCAGCAATGAAAGATATTCATAAAATATGTCAAGAAAATAATTTGAAATATTATTTGCATGCAGGCACTTTATTGGGTGCGGTAAATCACAAAGGATTTATTCCATGGGATGATGATGTTGATATTACTTTAATAAGAAGTGATTTTGAAAAAATAGCTAAGATTATTGAAAGAGACTATAGTGATAGATATTATATTCAAACATATAAGAATGATATTTATTATACGAATAACAGGGCTAAACTTCGTATTAAAGGAACTAGGATTATTGAGAGGGAACCGGGGAATCAGAAGAATAATGAGATTTTTATTGATCTTGCTCCTTTGTATTTTCCGCCTAAAAGTAAAATAATGCAATTGGTTCAAAAGAAAATCATAGAAAGTATAGATGCAATTGTTTTGATAGGTTTAGGAGTTAATACTCCACAAAGTATTGTTTCAAAATATATTTTATGTCCATTGTCAAAGATTAACCGAAAATTTTGGGGTGGAGTATTGGATTTTCTGATGATATATATGCAAAACAAAAAATCGGGGCTTTTGGGAACACTATGTTATGTAGGATTTAATCCGTATACAGGTTTGGACGGATATTATAATGATATGATTAGTTCAGAATGTTACGAACATGAAGAATATTTACCTTTTGAAGATACAGAGTTTATGACAATAAGTCATTGGCATGAAGATCTTTTGAGAAGGTATGGAAAGGATTATATGAAACCATATCCAGAGGAAAAAAGAGTTACAAAACATAATGTTGCATCGTATGAAGTGAGTGAGGAAGTACGCAAGAGGGTTGGAATATGAAATTTTTGATTCAAATACCACAATTAATATATGGAGGAGCAGAAAAAGTTTTAGTTAACTTTGCAAATGATTTGATTGTAAGGGGGCATGAAGTTGAAATCTTAGAAAGTTACGAGAAAGGATTTTTAAAACCGCAATTTGATTCAAGAGTTACTTTTAATGCAATTTGCAGTAAAGAATACACTAAAAGATACTATGCTTCTTTAGAAGAAATAAAAAAAGAGAAAAATATTAAAAAAAAGGCATTTAAATGTACAAAATTAGTATTTAGTAGAGTGGTAGGGTATCGGAGATTTGCAGAATATTTATCAAAAAAATATTATAAGGATAAAAAATACGACGTGGCTATCAATTATTTGGAAATAGAATCACCGAAGTTTATGAAAACTGCAATTTGTGCAAAAAAGTATGTACAATGGTATCATATTGACGCATCTGATAAAGAAGTTAAAAAGAACACAGACAGCATGATTCTGTGGTATCAAAAAATGGATGCTATTATTTGCGTAGCAGAATCGGCAAGGAAATCTTTTATAGAAATATATCCACAGTTAAAAAATAAAACGTATACTATTTACAATTTTTTCGATACAGAGAAAATTATAAAACAAGCAGAGAAAAAATTTATCTATTCAAAGTTTGAAGTGGGAGTTATTAAACTATTATCGGTAGGACGAATGACTTCACAGAAAGCATATTTGAGATTTTTAGAAATATTAGGGAAATTGCGTGAAGAAGGCTATAACTTTCAATGGTATGTATTAGGTGATGGAATTGAAAGAAAAAAAATAGAATCTAAAATAATAGAGTTGAATTTAGAAAATAATGTGATCTTAGAAGGTCTAACAGATAATCCATATAAATATATGAAAAATTGTGATTTATTTGTACTTCCTTCGGAATATGAGGGATTCCCAACAGTAACAGTAGAAGCTAAAGTATTAGGATGTCCTGTTTTGGCAACGGATGTTTCTGGAATAAGGGAACAGATTACTCATGGGAAAACAGGATGGATTGTAGATAACAATGAGAATTCGATTTATGAAGGATTAAAATATTTATTGGAGAATCCGGAAGTAAGAGAAAGTCTCCGTATAAATGATAAGATTGATCGAATTTGTAATAGTGATATTAAATATAAAAGATTGATGGAAATTTTATCAATTGAAGTAGAAAAAGATGAAAAATAGGAGGAATTATGGAGTCGATAGAAAAAGTGAGCGTATTCCAAAAGGAACGTAATGTTTCACTTGATGCATTGCGTGGAATTGTGATGCTTTGGATTGTGTTGTCACATGTCATGTTACATGGAAAAGTAGTTGAAAATATAGAACCTTTTACGGTTAATTATTATCTCAGTTATACAATATATGCATTTATATATGTACATGTAAATTGTTTTGTTCTTATAAGTGGATATTTTTTAAGTACAAAGGAATTTAAATACAAGCAAATTTTTTCTTTAGGGGGAAAAATGCTATTTTGGTCATCTTTTATATTGGTATTTTTGATCGTTATTGGCGCAGTACCATTTTCCTTAAAAACAGTTGTAAAAGCACTCTTACCTTTTACACAGCAAAGATATTGGTTTATGACAACATATTTACTGATGTATTGCTTAGTACCATTTTTGAATGCTGCAATTAGCGTATTGTCTAAGAAACAGTACCAAATAGCATTAGGGCTGTTTTTTATTGTATATATAGTTTTACAAAATTTGTTTTTTTGGAGAGAATTTACGTCAGTGAACGGTAAAAGCCCATTGTTTTTTGCATTTTTATATTTAGTGGGTGGGTATTTGAGAAAGTATCCTATCGAAAAAAAAGTGCCATGGTTTCGAATTTATGTAGCATGCAGTATTGTGACAGCAATTAGTAGATTTGTGTTATCTTATATATCTATAAACCTATTTGGGACAATGTATGGGGAAACAATTTTTTATTCTTATAATTCAATTACGATGGTAATTGGTTCTATATGTTTATTTATGACTTTTCAAAATATGAAGATGAGGAAAGATTCGTTTTTAGGAAAGATAGCTTTGTGGGTTTCGCCATTGACTCTAGGGGTATACCTGATTCACGAGCAACCGGAGATGAGAACTTGGTTATGGTCAGTTTTGAAGCCTTATCAATTTGCAAATTCTTCTTTTATAGTTCTAATAGTAGTGTTAGTAGGACAAACAATTTTAGTGTTTGGCTTATGTTGCTTATTAGAAAAAATTCGAATAATAGTAACAGAAAAAGGAATTAAGATTGGAAGAAAAGTATTAGGTAGATGAGATGGGAAAAATGGAACAGAAATCAAGAGGAAAACAAATTTCATTTAATATGATTGCGAGTATTGTATCATTTGTTGTGACAATTGGGATTAGTTTATTTATAACGCCTATTATAGTGGAACAGTTGGGGAGTGAGGCTTATGGATTTGTAACACTTTCTAATAGTTTTGTAAGTTATGCAGCATTAATTACCGTTGCGTTGAATTCAATGGAAAGCAGATTTGTGTCTATTAGTATTTATCAGAACGACTATAAAAAGGCAAATAAATACTTTACATCTGTTTTTTTTGCAAATATATTTATTGCGCTAATTATGCTTCCGGTTATGATTGGTGTTATTTTAAAATTAGAGGTGTTACTTGATATTCCGGTAAATTTAGTTGCAGATGTTAAGATAACATTTATTGTGGTATTCGTTCAGTTTTTGGTGGAAATTTTAACTTCACGATTTGAAATAGCAACATATGTTACGAATCGTTTGAATTTGTACTATATGAACCAAATCTTTGCGGCAATCATAAGGCTTGCAACAATTTTAATAGGATTTCAAGTATTTTCTGTGAATATCGTATTTCTTGTATTAGGTTCATTAATTGGAAAGTTTTTTGTAGCAGGGCGAAATATGTATTTTACAAAGAAATTTTTGCCTGAGTTGAAAGTAAAATGTAAATATTTTGAATTGAAGAGTATAAAGGATGTTGCATCTTCTGGAATATGGAATTTAGTGAATAAATTAAGCGGTGTATTATTGGATGGCTTGGACTTATTAATAGCGAATATTTTTATTGGTGCAGCAGACATGGGAGCTTTGTCTATATCGAAGACTATTCCTGCAATGTTTATGACATTAAGAGGAACATTGGATTATCCATTTACACCATCAATGACAGAGGCATATGCCAAAGGCGACATACAAGGAGTAGTTCGCTATGCTCGAATTGCCAACAAAATACTGGCCATTTTCATGATTGCACCTATGGCTGTTTTTTGCGTGTTTGGAGAATCTTTCTTTAAATTATGGGTACCAGGTGAAGATGCAAGGTTGATAGAGATACTTTCATTATTAGCAATACTTTCATTGTTGGCGGGCTCTTGTATAAATTCTGTATTTACAATTTTTACAATTACAAATAGGCTAAAACTTAATTCTTTAGTTATACTGTTTACAGGTGTTGCAACAACAGTGACCGTGTTTACACTTTTGGAAACTACTAGTTTAGGAGTTTATGCAATCGCTGGAGTTAGTTCGGTTTATTCCTTAATAAGAAACTATGTTTTTACGCCTTTGTATGGAGCTCATTGTTTGGGCGTAAAGAAAAACACATTTTATCATGAAATAGTAACAGGAAACATTTCATTAGTTATTAATTTGATCATTTCTTTTGCTATTTATAAAATGTTTACAGTTAATGCATGGATAGTGTTGATTTTGGCTTGTGCGATTGCAGGGATACTGTGTTTATCCGTTAATGTTTTGATTGTTCTGTCGAAAGAAGAGAGAAAAATGATGATACAAATGATTAATCGTAAGCGCAAAATATTGCTACGCTACCCATGAATTACGCTTGCACCAAAATGATAGATGCAAGCGTTTTACTCTATTTTAGTTCTGACAGTTCGCTTTCGCAGTCTCACTCCATGGGGCAAGCTGCTCCAGCTGTGCATCTGACATTTTATCATTTGGTCGTTGTGATAAGAGATATGTCAGATATTTGTAGGTATTCAGATCATTCGCTTTTGCCATCTCAACCATTGTATACACAATAGCACTAGCGGTGGCTCCTTTCGGACTGGCACTGAACAGCCAGTTCCTCCGGCCGACAGTGAATGGTCTGATTGCATTCTCGCTGAGATTGTTGGATAAACTGCAATGACCATCTTCCAGATAAGTCATCAGGGTGTCTTTCCGATTTTGGGCAT
>ULYC01001586.1_pt1 | contig 25367 bp, 17 predicted proteins | sample 1961891 | NCBI WGS metagenome assembly ULYC01 (sample SAMEA4835855, study PRJEB28245) | human gut metagenome | biome: gut microbiome; material: fecal sample | place: Denmark | collected 2008 | reverse complement strand
GTAGCGATTGAGGAATCAGCAAAAGAAGGAAAATTCTAAGAAAATTGGCTTAGAATAAGGGATTGTCCAATTTGTAAAAGTTTGTTTAGATTACACAATACATTCTAAAAAACAAAAAATAATACCAGTTGTGTACATTTTGTGTACCTAAGATATAAGTGGGACACAAGTACACAGCTGGTATTTAATAAATTAGAAGCATCCATTTAAAATTTCTACATTATTTTTTCTCATTTCTTCCATTACATGACTATAAACATTCAAAGTCGTTTCGATATTTTTGTGTCCCAATCTATCTTGGACATATTTAATATCTGCACCTGCGGCTAACAAAATAGAAGCGTGTGTATGTCTTAAAGAATGAAAGTCCCAATCAGGAAGATCTAATTGATAATGAACAATTCTTCCGCAATGTTGCATAATTCTAGGCTGTATATATCTGCCATCTTGGTATCTGTTTAATGGGTTGAAATCAATATAATTATCTGGATTAAATTCATCATATTCGTCAGTAATCTCTAAATCTTTTGTTAAATACAATCTCGTATACATATCTCCATAGTAATCCATATCTTTTAACATCTGCTTTTTCTTTCGTAATAGTAAATTAAATGTTTCATCGTCCAAATCTATTGTACGTTTGGAATCATATTTAGGATTAGACAAATACCAAAAATTTTTAGTATCATTATGTTGTACTTGATGATTGATAAAAATTGCTTTACTTTCTTCGTCAAAGTCTTTCATAATATCAAGAGCGAAAACTTCTCCTAATCTTAATCCACACTTATATCCTAAAATAAGAGGAATGTGCTGTGAAGTTCCTTCTGGGAATCGATCTATAATTTTCTCAAATTGCTCCTTTGTTACAGGAACACGGACTTTTTTTCTAGTTGGAACTTTTGCTTTTGCTGTTGTCATGGGTAGTTCAACTTCTTTCATAGGGTTTGATTTTAGAAATTGATATTTTGATACCGCATGTTTAAGACTTTTATTTAAAATTCCTTTTATACTGCTCAAAGTATTTCTCGAAAATCCCTCATTAAATTTATCGTTTATAAAATCTTGAAGAATAATTGGTGTCAACGAAGTTATTCGATATTTCCCTAGTACCGGATCAATATAAAGTCTAATTTTTTTACGGTATCCGTGTACTGTCTGTGGATTCAAATTCACATCACAATATTGCTCCAACCATATCTCAAGATAATCATGAAGAGATATATCATTTTCTTTTACGACAATTCCTGCGTTATCGTAATCCGCTTTCGCCTTTGTACCCGCTTCCAATGCAGCACCCTTTGTGTCAAAACCACTTTTAGATATTCTTTGTCTTTTGCCTCCTACTTTTGCAATTTCAAATATATACTGCCACTTTTTGCCACGTTTAATTGCTCGTACTTCAGCCATTTTGCACCTCCAAACATATATTCGTATACACATTATACACGAATTAGTGCCATTTGTAAAATGAAGGATACAAAAAGGTAAAAAAATGGGTAGAAGAGGAATTAACCTCAACTACCCATAAAATAATAGTTAGAAAAAACTAACCGTTATGTATAAAGATATCAACGCTTTCTTAAATTGACGTAGTTTCTTTTCTATTAATGACTGCCATCAATCTTGCGTACCATGGAGCGCTTGGACTCCACTTGTAACACGGCATGTCCTTACCATTGTTGTCCTTGTAAATCTGCTGGATGATTTTTAATTCGTCTGGATGACCCAATGTTATTACTTTATATCCATCGAAATAAAAAACTGCACCTTTTCCTTCAACTGTAAATAAACATCTCATCTCTTCATTTTCTCCTTCCTGTACAATTGTTTTTTGATTTTCACTCATCAACTCTTTAATTCGTTTGATAAAATACGCTTTCGTCGCTGCGGCACCACCATGAATCTCTACAGATCTATGCGGACAAGCGGTAGGAAAAACTTCTTGATGCAATCGGATTGTGTTTTCATTAGGTGTAATTCCATACTGTTTACACTTCTCAGCACACCACTGCAAAGCGCGCTCCTCGTTCTGTTTAAAGGTATTTAAATCTCCCATACTCTGACAAACTTCGATACTCAGGTAATTTATATTGCCGTCTGTATTTCCGCAATGCCAAGCACAGTTTGCGTCATCCTCTACCTGCCTAACACCATCGCTACCACAATATGCGTGAGCGAACCCTTCTTCTTTGTTATGACTACCATTTGCTAAAGAATTAGCCCAGTAAGCAGCATTCAAAGAACTTCCACCTGCATCATTGTGAATAAAAATACCGACAGGATTTTTACCTCTCCTGCCGGCAATACCTCCACATATACTCATTTTCTATCACCTTCCTTTAACACAACTGGAATTTGTCAATTTCTAGTCCAAAACATCCAGCATATCCATCTTGTCCATTTCCTGCTTCATCATCATACTGCCAAGAATAATATCCATCAGATACAATAGGACTTACTCGATATTGTGCTTTCTGATATCCATATTTCTTTGCATAATCTTCAGGAGTTTCATAGTAAATCTGAATTGCATCAATTGGAGTATTGTTACCCATTCCTGCATAACCATTGTTGTGGTCATTCCAGTTATACCCTGTAACACAATCCAACCATTTACCTCCTTTAACATGGACACGATATTTTACCGAACCAATATTCACCTTGATAGCAATGTCAGTAATTGCTACACCATCACCTTTCCCCGCCCAGTCATCAAGATTCGTTACTTCTGGTAATATTTCTCCATTAGCTCTAACGGAGTATGTAAATATCACTTCCTGTTTTTCAGTAGATGGTTTTGATGGGGCAGTAGTAGGAATTGACTCCTGCGGATTCTGTTCTGGTGATATAGGGGCTGATTTACCATCAATTGATTTTACAATCATTTCAGCAATTCCATTAACACCAATTGCTTTATATAAATCTATATCATGCTTATTATCGCAGAAACATACTTCAACAATCATTGCCGGCATAGTAGATTCTCGTAAATCATGATATCCAGTATTGTATTTAATACCTCTATTACAATATCCTTTTTTCTGAAAATTTTTGCAAATATTATTTGCAATTAAATTCATTGTTGCATTGGATTTATCATACAGCCAACATTCGGTTCCATTACCAGAACCATTAAATGCATTCATGTGAATAGACATAAAGATGTCACATCCAGCAGAATTAGCTTTATTTGTTCCTTCTGTTAATTCAGAATATATATCTGATGCATTGGAATTACAATCAATAACTGTATGTCCTAATTTATGCAATAATGGAACCATGGCGTTGTAGATATTGTGAACTTCAACTTGCTCATCCAGAATTCCAAAAGCTCCTTTACAGTTAGGAGAGTGACCGCCGCGCAATCCAATCTTCATACTTATTCCTCCTCAGATTTTTCCTGATTCTGTCTTAAAATTTCTTCAAGTTCTTCAATACTAATTGTTTCGAATCCTGTTTTTTCTGACATAATTAATACCTCCTTCATATAAAAAAGAGAGTAGTGCGATTAAACACTATCCCCATTTTATAAATTAAATCTCTTAATGCATCTCAAATGAGAACGTATCTTTTATAAAATTTTTCTCATCATCATTTAGTTTTGGATAACTTGAAAGAATAGTGTCTATTTTTTCACCGTTTTCCATCCTTATTTCCACAGCTTTTGTTATAATTTTTAATTGTAATTCTGTCATATTGTTTAAGCACCACCTATAATATCCGCCATTGCTAAGATAATATCATTTTGAGATAATTCTAACTTGCTGAGACGTTCATTTCTATCCGTAATAACAGCTTGTTCTTTATCAAATGCAGCCATGCTATCCAACTCTTCTTGTGTGTATTCATGCCAAATTGAAACCTCTTCATAATCATCATCGTCCCATGCAAATTTTGTAATATCATCAATTGGAGATGCATCTTTTTTTATCTGCATTGTCTTAATCCAATATCCGTTTTCCATATTATTTCCACCTTCCTATAGCATGACAAGTTACTCTCGGATGTCCAAAAGTAATAGCGGAACCTCTCCAATATTTAAATTTTGGAGGGTAAGTTTTTAAAGTATTTTCTTCCGTATTTTGTATGACGTTATAAATCATCATATAATCACCATGAAAGCCAGGATCCATAACAACGGTGTTGATTGTAACATGTGGTATACTTGTAAAGCTGAATGGGAAACTTGGAAGTTGAATATAATTACTCACATACCCGTTCCAAGCGCCTTGATTAACATCTACATTGTCCAAAGTATACATTGTTGTTGTGAAACATTCTGCTGTTCCATCCGCCCTCTTTATATACGTCCATATGCCAGATGTTTTCCATGTGTCTACTTCATCTGCGTTCATGATTTTTCGCCATGCACTCCAAGATCCACTGTAATAAAATCTATAAAACATTGAATTATTTACATGATAAGGAATAGATATTTGCGCTCTATTTGAAGATGTTGATTTTGAATTATAAAACATAGTCATAATATATGCATAAGCACCAGTAGGCGTATTTTTGTCTGTTAATACCAATTCATCCAAAGTTGTATTTGGATCAATTTGCGTTCCTCCAGTGCAGTATCCAGCCAACCCATTATTTATCCTGTAACCAAACTTGTCATAAATAAAATCTTTTATATCGATACGACTATCAAACGAAGTAGCCATCCCAATATCAAAAATATTTTTAGTTGCCGCTTTACCAATCGCAACACCTTTTCCACCAGCTTTAAAATCTATTGGGAATATTGCTCCACCGATGCTATAGCTAAGTGTCGTAGAACCATTTTTAGAATCGGCAACTGCAACTTGAAAATCGTATCCATTATCAATCGACAAACTTCCATTACCAATTACTGTTGACACTTTTCCTGTTGTTCCACTAGAAGTGACCGACGTGCTTGACCACGAGCTAGACGACGATGGTTTATATTTGATGGATATCGATTTGACATTATTACTTCCGACAATTTGACAACATTCCCAATTGAAGGTGATTTTCGCATATGTACCAAAATCGTCTAAAGTCCCATCTGATTTACATCGGTTAACTGCCAGATTTGTAATTTTTGGCTCCCAATAAGATAAATTCCATACTGCATATAGTGTAACAGATTCATTGTTTATGTATGTTGCACCTGGAGCGTATTGAGGAGCACTCGCGTTTTGTGATGTAGCCCAGCCAAGGAAGTTATAATTTGTTCTAATAGGTTTTGTACTAGATAAAATCAAGTTGACACCATATGTCTTCATTTGACTTGCAGGTGCGCCAGATCCTCCATTTGCATTATAGCCGACAGTGTATTTATTTATTTCCCAAACTGCATATAGGGTAGTAGTAGCATCAACTCCAAATGCTGATCCTGGAGTATATGAAACTCCTCCAGTTGGTGATGTAGCCCATCCTTTAAAGGTGTAACCAAATCTAGTTGGCTTCGTGCTTGATAAAGTTAAATTTGATCCGTATGTTTTGGTTTGATTAGGTGGTGCGCCAGATCCTCCATTTGCATTATAACTTACAGTCCATTGCCAAGTAACAGCAGCAAGTCCATGAGATCCAGATGCGCTAATATTTGGCGGATTGATACCTGTATTTATTGAAGCAGAAAATCCAATTGTTTTGCCTTGTCCACTATTCGGCATTGTGATACGGAAGGTTTTTGTATTCCCTATATTCGTCCAGACCCATCTTCCTCCACCACTTGGCACGGAGAACGACGTTTGTCCAGATTGATTTTGACCGTCGCAACTAATTGTGTATGAACATGGTGCATTGTTGTAACCACCCCAGTCAAAAGCGATGTCGAATCTTACATCTACATCATATTGATGTGTGGATTGGATCGTGCCAACATTTCTAACAGCCGTTACATATACTCGACCTGTTCCAGCCATAAAATATCACCGCCTTTCTTTAATTGCCAATCCAACGTAGCCCAACATTACCATTTGCTCTAGAAGACAAGACAAATTTCCCTAACTGCAACGAGCTTGTAACATGAATGTCTGTCACATAAAGTTTGTTATTACTCATGTAGGCAACCTCCGTTTTGTTCTGCAAGAAACTGATTCGATCATTTTTAATTACAAGCTTAAAATCGTCTTCACCGATTGGCACTTCTTTGCCAAGCCAGATTTCACCATCGATAAATTTGATGTATTTATAACGTTCATCTCGTTCTGTCACAAATTGATTATTTAGCTGTTTGACTGTTTCATTGACTGTTTTAAAGTCCATTTGAAAACCTTCGGCTCTCTGTGTTAAACTTGATATTTGGATTTTGTTTTCAGATATAATTTCATAGACTTCTTTTTGACTATTTTGGACATCTTGTAGATTTTTGTTTGTAGAATTGATATTACTTTGCAAATTGTTTGTTGTATTAGTTAAACTATTGTTTACATCTGCGAGAGAATCAGCAGTAGCCATGTCTTCCGGAGCAGGCGTCCAGTCTGTAGCTTTGTTCCCTTTTTCGAGTTTGATACCTTTTATATAAATAGTCTCCGCAGCCCTTGTAAAGAAAGTGAGCTCCGTATTGTGTTCGTAATCAACTTCAACAGACACTAAATATCGTTTCCAATCAACCGAATTAACATTAACAGTATGGAAGATTTTAATTGGAGCGTTATCGTTTCGGACTTCCAGTGTAGTTTCTGAGCTTGCCTTTGCGTAGAAGCTCAGAGTATAAATATCTTCTAGTAGATCAATTCTCTGCTTTAAGTATTTAGACCATGTATTAACAACTCCAACATATGACATACCGTCCGTATCTTTCACAGGATTTGGTCTGTTGCCTACCCACACTGATTTTGAGCCGAAATCTCTTGTATCTAATAATAGATTCCTACCGCCAATCTCAATATTCCCAATTTGTGTTATAACTTCTTTTTTGACAGTAGAAGTGATAGAATCCGATTGAATCTGGAACTTAGAATCCGTTTCAGATTTATTATAATAATTTTGATCCAGATCATTTTTAATTGTTGTGACTTCTTTTTTAACATTTGCAGTAATGTTATCTGATTGCACTTTTAGTTTTGCATCTGTTTCTGTTTTATTGTAGTAGTTATTTTGCAAATTGTTTTTTAAAGTTGACTCAACGAAAGACACCTTGCTTAAAATAGTTGTCTTTTCTTGATTATCAGATTGTGCAAAATTGTGATATAACATAAATTTTATGTATTTTGTTGCTTGATTGAAAGAATTAGAATTGAAACTATATAAGCTTTGTATTCCTGCTATTTTATGATTTGTACGTGTCCATTCTGTTGGTGCAACAGAACCCTTATAATTAAAATATTTATGTCCTGAATCATTTGTCTGTGATACTCTTGTTCCGACAGTATGTGTTAATCCGTCCCAAGGTTGCTTTAGAGTTATTGTGTTATTTGTCTTATTTACACCAGACCAATCATAAAGATTTAATGTAGAATTTCTTGAATATACACCAACTGGATACTTGTACCCTGTGGAATCTTTATAGTCCCAAAATATAAGACCTAATTGATAAGTTGAGGATGTTTGTGTAAATCCAGAAGTAGATTTTAAATAAACAACAGTGTCTCCTTTTTTTAAATCTTTTACAAGCGTTGTTGTAGAATTTGAAAAACCCATACACATACTAGGTTTAATATAATTACCGTCTATATCATATTCATCAAAACCCAAATATAATTTATTATTAGAACCGATACTTTTTAATGCCATATCAAATTCATAACTCTTTGAAATATCAATTGGAATTTTCATATCATTAATTCCAACACCACTACTTGTTGATCTAGTATATTTAAAACTTGGGTAGGTATCGTATTTATTTGCGCCGTCATAAACCCAACTAGTGAAGTTTGTATTATTCTTCATAGTACCAAATCCGTTTGTAATTAGATTCCCTTCATAAATAGATGACACATTATTTTGAAGTTCCTCAGTCTTTGATGCATTCAGTTCAATGTCTTTTGCTGTTTGGTCAATTCTAGTGGATAAGTTTTTATTCATATCTGTAACAGTTTGAGAAATTTTATCCGATGTCTGTTTTATTTCAGAACTTAAATCCGCACGCACATCATCAACCTTTTGAGAAATTTCACCGGCAGTCAACTCAATTTTAGAATTCAATTCACTTTTTACGCTTGTGACTTGTTGTGAAATCTTATCAGCTTTTTGATCAATACTTGAGATGGATTCTCCCTGTTTTTTCACTGTAGCGTTTATTCCGTCAATAGTAGTAGTGAGAGAGGAGATGTTGCCTTTGTTGTCTGCAACACTTTGTTCAATTTTCCCTACCTGAATATTTAAATTAGAAACATCGCCTTTGATATTCTTCACAGACATTTTTATTTCTTCAGCAGTTTGCGAGAACTCAGATTTTACAGATTCAATATTATCATCGATATCTTCTGGAGCAGGAGTCCATGAAGTATCAGAAACTCCTTCTGAAAGACAAGCTTCATAAAAGTATCCAATTGCACCACTAGCAACTTCAATATCAATGTCGTTATTTTGGTCTGAAACAGAATTTACAGTGATGGTTTTAACAAATTTCTTCCAAGAAGTTTCAGATGAAATTTGACTTTCATTCCCTAATATACGAAGCGTAATAGTTGTATTTTTGTTTGTTTTATACCAAATAGAGAAAGTGTATGTACCAGAAACTTTTATTACATTATTTAATCTATAAACAGCTCCATCATTGATATTTAACTCCAACACTTCGTCTGTTTCGTTGTAAGGATTTGTTGTTTTTGTTGTCTTGAAAGAAGAAATATTTATCACCTCCAATAATTTTTTGCATGAAAAAAGCTAACGCCAATTATTCATCAACGTTAGCCTGATTTGAACCTCTCATGGCTAAAGCCACGAGTGTTCTCTCCTTGTTTAAATAATTTGATTATTGCATATTACGCAGGAATCACTACTGGCTCAGAATATGTAGCTTCACCCAGAAGCACTAATTTAGCATATTCCTCTTCTGATATTCTGATCATTGCAGCTTGTATCTCTAAAGGCATTAGAGACAATAGATTCGCAATGCTGCTTTGTGTTGATTGAATCATTTTCTCCAAATACTCAACATCCCTTATATTATTCTTTTTTATTTGTTTTAAACTTTGATTGGAATTTATGAAAAATGCATCATCATTACCTGACGATGCATTAACATCCACATCCAAAATAGATTTATTAGCCATATAACCTCCATTTATTTCTCAGTCAAATATTTTTCATTTTCATCCATCAAATAATTTTCGCTCTCATCCATGAGATATACATGCGGATCGCTTACAAAACTATAATTTTCATATATCAAAGTCTTTGAATTCCGTAATAAATTTCTTGCACCAAGCTTATCTGTTTTTGCTACATAAGTTTTCTCTACAGTCTGTTTGAATCCTTCCGCATCTTGAATTGCCTGACTTACCTTTTCAGATAATGATTGAACAGTAGAGCCGTCTGCTTTTTTTTCAAGTTTTGATTCAACATCTTTTACGGTATTTTTAATTCCATCAGAATCTATTTTTATTTCAGAAACTTGATCACGAATTCCTTGAATGCTTGACTTGTCATATTTATTAATTTCTTCTGTAATATCTGATTTAGATGCTTTTAACGTAATATCTTTATTTAACTGATCAACATTAACTTTTACTTCTGATACAGTAGTTTGAATTTTTTCTACTTCATCTATAATGCTTTCTGCATCTGTCAATACTGGAACCGTTTGAAAATCTAATTGTTCTGTTAGACTGTTGCTTGCACATAAAGTACATTTTATAGCAGCGTCATCTGATTGAATTGTATAAACTTTTTGAGATTCGTCAGAAGCGGAAGAGTATATTGTTTCAAATGAAACACCATTTGTACTTCTTTCTATGATAAATCGACCTAAATAGCTGTTAAGAGAAGCCGAATTTCCATCTTTATATACAGATGAAAATGTTATTTCGTTAGGAGAAAATTGATTGTCACTGAGTTTTTTTACTACAAGATCTGAAGACTGGAGCATATAAATTCTGGCGGAACCAGTTTCTCCGGCTTTAGCTTTTGTCCAAGTAAATTGTTTTACAATACTACGCCCTCCTAATGAAAATGTAATATCTACCTTTCCACTGAGAATATTGTCATTTCCAAGATTTGAAGCTTTTGCTATATTTAGAATAATCCTTCCGTCTTTTTCTTCTGTTGAAGATTCGCATAATCCAAGTGTCATTCCAGATGGCAACATTCCCACGGAAGCCGTACATGAAATCTTATTTAATCCTTTATATCCTGAAAATGGTATTTCTAAAAGTGTCTGTGCACTTACAATTCCGGAACTTGTACAAGGTATAGACTGTGATTCATTTCCAACAATAATGTTTACAGGGGAATCACCTGTCATTCCTTGTTTTGAAACAGACCATGATATTGTTTTTGTAAATAATATTCCATCGATAGTGATAGGAATTTTAAATGAACCAGAGTTTGCTAAAACTTTTGCTCCACATTTTACAGAAAGTGTTATAACAGACCCTTGCTTAGAAATATTTACCCCATTTGCAGAGATAACTTCTCCTATTGTAAAGTCTTCGCGCTTTTTAAGTCCATGCATAACAATGACAGAAGAAGTAAAAGATTCATCCGACAATGCAACATTGTCAATTGATACAGGGAAACTAACATTTTCATTTTCTAAAATGATTGTATATGCATCTTTTCCCGGAACGCCTTCTGAACTTTTCAAGAAATATAAACTATGTAAATCATATAGATTCCCCGTAGAATCTTCGACTTTTATAGTAATAATATTTTTTTGACTCATATATGAAGATGGGATTGTAATTGACAGATTGTCTTCTGATACAAATTCTGTATTTTGAACATTATCGATATACCATTTACCAACGGCGACCCCATTTCGGCACACTGCTTTAACAGAGATAGAAGACGGTGATATTAAACCATCCTTATCTTTAAAAATTTGCTCACCCATTAATTCAATGGATCCAACTTTACTTTCTAGTGCAGAAACTTTATTAGAAATCTGTGTATAAGACACTTCGAATTTTTCATCTCCGAAATACATCTTACCTACATCAAATATTTTACTTCCGTCCTCATCCGTCCATTCTCTTATCCCAGTTTTGTCAATTTTATTTTCGGTGACAGCACCATCTGATATCATATCTGTTTTAATTAAACCGTCGCTTATAGCAGATTCTTTAATTCCAGTAGAATCAATAAGAACACCTTTTCCGGTTTCGTCATACAAACAGAAAGTAAAGTTATTATTTGAATCTCTTCCTATTTGAATTCGTACAGTATTGTTCTTGTCTTTAAACTGCATAGTATTTCCAGCGATTGCTAATCCACCATCATCTGATTTAATTTGGAATTTATCCGCTGAAATAGTTCCAGCCTTTAACATTGATACTGTAATTTGAGCAGCAATCAATTCTTTAATTACAGCTTCATCGATAATTACATTTTTTGCTGTTAGCTTAATGATATGTCCAAGCTCTGCGGATACATTGCCAGCTAATAAATCATCAATATTTCCTACTTTTGCTTTTAATTCCTGAAAATCACCTGATTCAGCAACAATCTTTCCGGCAGAAATGAGTTCTGATTGCAAGTATTGGAAGAATCCATTTTCTGCTTCTATATTGATACATTTGATCATTTCTGCTTCAAGTGTTCCTGGCGTAATATAATTTCCTCCAGTTCCACCAATAATACTTCCGCCAGAACCATTTACAATATTTTGTACTTTATTAGTAAATGAAGATGACTGTAATATTTTTTGTAAAATTTGGTAAATATTATCATCAGTAAGTTGTAGATTTCCTACATAATTATTGCGAGCTCCCGAACCACCAAGATTTGACCCTGAGCCAAGAATTGAAATAAAGTCATTTCTTTTCGACCTAGACTTTATCATGTTGGAGAATGTTATTGAAAAATTATTATCAAACAAAAAAGGATTAAACGATATCGTCATGACTCGCAATTTTACGAAGTAATCATCTCTGATTCCGAGCCATATAAAGTTTCCTAAATCTAAAGTTCTAGCATGTAATTCAGTTCCTGTTACAGAAATAATATTGTCTACGTCTGTTGCATATGTTGTTTGCGGTATAGAAGAAGCCATTAATTCTTCCATAGCTACACGACATAGTTGTTGTTGGACGGTTACAATATCTGTAAGAGAATCTTGGCTACTTACAAAAATATTTTCATTCGTATATGTAGTAGGGTTCGTAATATGATACAGTTCTGCCAGTTCTTCCTTTTCAAAGCTGCCAAGTTTTTCATCACTCCAAGCTTCTAAAGACATTCTTTGACCTAATTCAGTCCTACGTTTTCCTAATTCCTTTTGTTTTTCTTCTTCTGTTTTTGCTTCATCTCTACGTTTTTTCAGGGCGGCAGCACAAGAGTCTGTATTCTTCTCATCTAATTGATATGCATTTTTTTCATATATTTCATGCTTATCTTTGAATCCATCTTCAGTTAGAGGTGGATATTTCTTTGGATCTTGTTTACTTAACTCCTGATATCTTTCCCATGTCAAATCATAATGGCTTTTAGATAGTAAGTTTGCTTGATCTTTATAAGATGCAAGTTTTACCTCCAATTCATTGATTCCATAATATTCCCATGTTGTTTCATAATCCTCAATAAAATCCATCTCGCCTTCAGATGTTGGCAATTTACGATTATCAAATTCTATTTTGATATTTGGAAGAATAGTGTCTACGATTTGATGATAGATATTGGCATCTGGGGATGCATTAAGAGCATTAATATCAAAATTACCCTCTGAGTCAACATAGATTTTTTCATAACCAAGTTTCTGAGCTTCGTAATCTTTTTTTAAAGCAGTCAATGCTTCGTCAGACAGTTTATGCCAGTTATCGGGATCGCAATCTCCAGTTGGAATTCTGATATATAATTCAGTTATTTTGTCTTGCAGCTCATTCCACTGTTTTGACATTTCGGTATATTCAACTCTTGATTTTTCACAAAAACTAAACCATGCCTTATATTTTTCAATTGTAGGTGTGCTTAAATATTTGTTATTTAACCAGAACGGGTCAATGTAAAAAAGATTATTATTTCCACCATTTACCTGTTCAATCCCTAAATCGTCTGCGCCAGATACCCGGTATTTTGTATAAACGTGTTCGTCATCTATAGTTATATCATTAGAGTTTTGCACGTTGCGATATCCGATTGTAATATTTGTATCTTTCCCAAAGTTCTCTACACGATAAAAATTAACAACAAGATTTTTATAATCGAATTCAACAATACAACTAAAAAATTTTTCAAAATCTTGTGTTAAAAAACTATATACGTCACTGTATGAAATATCAAATGTCCCAATTTCATCTTTTAAATATACAAGCTTTTTCTTGATTTCACCATTTTCTATGGTTTCATATTCTTTTGGGATATTATCAACATGTCCTATTTTCCATCCAGGAACTTTGCTTACAAGAATATCAATTAAACTTAATTGTGGCGTTTTTTCATTGAAAAATTTGATCTGCTGTTTTGCAAATTCAACACCTTCAATTTCTTCAACATTTCCATCTACAAGCATCTCCAAAGAATCCGTTGTTCCGCAATTTACTTTCCATCCGTCAAGTGGGATTTGTCCATATTCTCCCTGTGCAGAATTTGCTGTTATTGATTTATATTCCTTCGTTCCTGATCCATGTGTTTCAGGACTGTCCATAATAAACCAGCCGAGAGAGGAGATGTAAATCTTCATATATTTAGAAAACCAATTATAAGCTGTCGATTCTATCATTTTTCCGTCATCAGTTTCTATATATTGACTTACATCAAATGTAATAGAAGAGACATCATTACAAACTCCTTCATAATTGACTGTTGATATATCTATTCCGTTGATAGCACAAAGAAAAATTCTACTTGGGGTCGCAAGGTAAGCCACTGGCTGTTCATGTTTTCCGTATAAATCATAATTTAATTGCAATTAGATCAGTGCTCCTTTCCGTGGTTCCAAGTATGAAATATCTAATGTCATATTCCCGAACACCCTAAAAGTATTATGTCCGTGAATCAAACGAATCCAATAAATATTATCTTCTTCCTGAATTCCGACTCTCTCAAATACAACAGATCTATCCAATTCATCGTATAGCGCCAAATTCTTACAATCTAATTTTAACTTCAAATCCCTTTGTGTTTGACAGTAGAAAAATCCACCTTGAAAAATATAATACTGTCCGTTTTCAATATAATACGCACCATACTTGTTCTTCACTCCGTAAGAATCGGTAAGATAGAACAGGATAGCGGTATTATTGCATACAGATACTACATGATTCTCTTTGTCATAAACGTATTCAAGTGTATATCCATTCATTTTCGCATAATTTTCAATTTTTCCCATCAGCAACTGAAGTGTAAGTTTGTTTGTAGATTGCAAAGAAAGCGTCCCATTTTCCAATGTTTTACTGTCTGACAGATTATGGATATAGATTTGTTCTGTGGCTTTTGGATAAATATTAATAACTGGATATACATATCCGTATTTGTCACTGCTTGTATTTTGCAACATAAAATTTTTACTTCGAGTAATGACTTGTTGATCTTGTTTTTCTACATAAGAAAATGGAGAATTACATGTAAATGTACATCGTAAACCATAACAAATTCCCCAATTCTCATATGGAGTGACAGAAGAGAAGTAACCTTTTACTTTTACAATCTCGCCCTGTTGTGTTGTTATTTTTAGCCATCTATGTTCTTGAGGTGAACTAAGCCATGAAATTGTTCTTTCATATTCTTCTGTAGAAAATTCAAGTTCGTCCTGCGATGTATTTCTTTCATAATCTTTTGTGATATGTATTTCAAAAGACAACACTTCAGTATAAGACGTCCCGAAACCTGTCACCTCTGGACGATATTTATTCATCGTAGTAGATTCCATTTCTCTTACAATAGAAGATGGAAGAGAAGTGTCATCATCAAAATTGACAGAAGATAATTCCTGCTGTTTTAAAGTTTGTTCATCAAATTCAAAATCTTTACATACTAGAATCAAAATAATTCACCTCAACTTTCTTAATTTTTCTATTCAAAAAAGAGCTGAGAAAATCTCAACTCTTTGTATATTCATATTCATTTTTACGACAAGCGGCAAGACATATGAATCCCGCCGCTTAAATTTTAAAGTGTCCGATGTATTCCAAGTTTATGAGCTTCTTTGGTAAATTCCTTTGTAACTCCTTCAATTACCTTCTTCATGCCAGGATATGTTTCCTTGTCAATACTTCCTTGAACTTCTATCATCTTGTCATAGTAATTATTTGTTACATTAGGTCTTTCACCAAGGCTGTTTGCAATGTTCAGTGAGCTATAAATATCATCTTTGTGTTCACCAAGATCCATAATGTTCTTCGACAGTCTTGCATTTACAACAGCATCACCATAAGTAATCGTTGTCGCTGTTCCGGTCAATCCACCACGCCTGACCATCATTTCAGGATTATTTCCTTCATTAATCCGAACAATTTCTGAACCATTTACAAATTTCTTTGTTCCAGACGCATAACCCCTCAACTGGTCAAGACTTACCCAACCAAGGTCACGTTCTCCGAAACGAGAGGTTCTACTAATATGATATTTCTTCTGCGCCCAAGATGCATTATTAACACTTGTAATATATACTTCTTGCCCAAGTAATTCATTACCTGCAGGATTCATACCATCAGAAGAGTAGAAATATTGACCGCTGGCAAATATTACTTTATCTCCAACATTAGGAACTCCATCTCCTCCACCATTATTGCTCGGTGGCGTTGGGGTTGGTTTTGGCGGTTCTGGTTTTGGTGTAACAGTTACTGCACAACTATTGGTTGAAGTAGCACCGCCACCATCTGTTGCAATTGCACTAATAGTAGTGCTACCTGCTTTGATAGCATGAACAGTTCCATTTGCAACTGTAGCAACATCTGGATTTGATGACACCCACTGCAAGCTCTTATTCTTTGCATCATTTGGTCTGATAGTTGCTGAAATATTCGCCGTAGAACCTTCCTGTATAGAAAGTGTCAAAGGACTTAATGTAATTTCCGCAACTGGTCTGTTTGATAAATCTGGATTCTTACTGATTTCTCCTTGAATCCAATCATTGTTATTTTGAGTTGTTCCGTTCTGAATCTGACCTGTATTTACATTTGTAAAATCGTCAGGTCTATAATTAGGAGCAGTAGTAATTCCATTGTTGAACTGATTCTGCGATCCACTACTTGTACCGAGACTACCAATGTTATTGGATAGATCTCCATTTGGTACAAAACCTGTACTGTTGATAATCTGCTGAATCTTGTCATAAGCCTGTTGGTAGTTATTTACAACATTATTCAACATTTGAGATATTACTTGTTCCTGCTTTTCAGAATTGTAAGTAATATCATTAAGAGTATCTTCTAACTCTTTGTTTAAGTCATCAGAAAGACCTTCGTATCCGTTTTTACGCACATCATACTCATGATCTCTCCGTGTATCTTCAAGCTGAGATTCCGCATCCGCTAACTGTGCTTCCAGTCTCTTTTTCTCAGCTTTTGCTGCTTCGTTATTTCAATTATCTTCACATAGTTCGCTACACTATGCAGTTCTCTTATGAACTTCTCTGAGTGTTACTCAGAAGTTGAGACTATACCTTCTATTTGAATAATTTGGAATTTATTTTTTGAAATGATTTTGGATATAATAAAAGAGCAGTAGTAGTTTACTGCTCCTTTTAATAAAACAAAATATAAATCTCATAGTGCGGGATTATGCCATCCCAATCCAAAAATATCACGAACCCACGAACAAATGTTTATCAAGTATAACCGTAAAGCTGATTGCCTATAGTACAACCATTAAAACATAAGATGGGTAAAATAAATAATATTTTGTTTGCATTTATGGTATCACAATTTACTATATTTGTAAAGCCTTTTTGATTCTTTTTCGTATTTCGTTTAAATCATCATTATCTACTTGACATATATACTTCCCAATTCTTGATTTTGATATGCATCTAATATCTTCGCATTGAATAGATGAATCAAAGTTTAATTCTTTATATTTTGATTTTTTTAATATATAGTGCCATTCATATCTTAGCTCAGAAGTAGAATTCGATTTGCATCGTATTGTTTTTGATAATGGTACGATTATAACATTTGAACCATTATAATTAATTCGATTATTAGAGATGATTACACACGGTCTTGCTTCTAATCTACTTTTTTCATGTCCAATATTTTCGCCTAAATAACAAGCATATATTGCCCCTCTAGGATACTTTACTTTACGTTGATCATTTTTGTTAAACTTGTCTTGAATTTTTAATTTATGAGATGTCCATCTTAAAAGATTTTCAAATTTATTATAAGACATAATATCCCCCATCCTTTATCACTAGTATAACCTTTATTATATACTAATCATAGAGAAAGGAATAGTCCAAACATACGTTTCATTTCTTATTCAAATAGTCTATATTTTTCGAGTTACCAATCGCTTGTAACCCTATGCCTACATATTATAATATATAGGACTTACCAGTCGTTGAGCGTCTTCCATATCATAAACCATATATGACTTAGGAAGTTCGTTGCGTCTGGGTGACTTGCACACCCGGTTATCCCTGACCTATCTGTTTTTTATGGTTTCTATCCGAAGACTGTTGAGTTATAAACTCGTACCGCATTCACGTTTACCGTTTCCAGTTCCGTTGTAGCAAGATAGGGTTGTGGGGACTTCCCCGCAGTTAAATAGAAGTCGCGCAAATAACTTCACGCCGTTCAAAGCAGCAATTTGTGCTTTTAATACATTGATATCTTTTGTCTGTTTCCTAAGATTCTTAGAATACTCAGCATTTTTCTTCTTAATATCCAGTAATTCAGAGTATTTATCAATGGATTTTTGAGCCATATCATTTTCGGCTTCAAGTTGTTGCTTATACAGGTCAACAATAGAATTTTTATAATCCTGTACTACTCCTGTAGAAGTAGCAATCTGATCGAGAAATTCTTTTTGCTGTTCCTTATATTCGCTTGTTGAGATATTCCCGTTCTTTAAATCTTCATCAAGTTTCTTTAATGCTTCGTTGTAATTCTTAATCTGTTGTTTGGCAGCAATCATACCTTGATTGATTAACGCTATATTTGCAATACCATCAAGTGTTAATCCACCATTCTTACCAACAAAAGCATCACTATTTAAAAGTCCTCTTAAATCGTCTGTCTGTTTAATTAGATTGTCTAATGCTTCCTGTCCATCAAAGAACGGTTCCCATCTAACTTCCCAGATTTTATTTTTGAGGTCTTCAATATTCTTCATTGCATCATAAATAGAATCATCAAGTTTTTCTATCTCTTCTGCAATTTCATTATATTTTTCAGAGCCAACATCATATTTCGCCTGATCTCGTAATAGCTCTTGTCTCTTATTATAATTCGCTTGAATCTGTGCATTGGCATTATCAAGTTGCGCCTGTAAATCTTTTTCAGATATTTGTTCGCCTTTTGACTCTGTAAGGTCTGTGTTGTTCTCAAGACGTTTTGCAGTTCTATCCAATTCATCGATTGCCTGTTGCAATTTCAATAAATCAAGTTCTCTTAGTTGGTCTTGCAATTCGATCAATGTTGTTTCAGCTTCTGCTGCTTCTTTTTTAAATCCGTTTAATGCAGCTTGTGCCTCATACCATTCTGTAGACCATTTTGCCATAGACCCATTTTCCATGAGTTTGTTGATTTCATCTTGATATAACCGCACTTGTGATTGTAGTTTACCAGCAACGTCCTGTTGATTTTTAATCGATTCCTGTAGAGAACCGTACATCTTATCTGAATAAGCAGATTCCCCTTTTGCAGCAGCTAACTCACGTAATGCTTCTTGGTAGTCAACAGCGGAAGACTCGATACCGGTCATCATATCAATGTAGTCTTCGATATTCTCAAGTGCTTTCTTAGTAAGTTCGCTCTGTTTGTTTAAAAGGTCATCGTATTGTTTATTACAATCTACGAGCTTATCATACCACGATTGTGCTTCACTAATTATTTTCTGAGTATCCTGGTCGTATTTTGAGATATCCATAGACCCGTTCTGAATCTGATGGACAATAAGAGGGTTTATTCCGCTCTGTTGTACAATAGAATCAAAGTGACTTTGGTAAGTCCCAATAGCTTGCTGAGTCTTACTCATTAGTTCACTATTCTTAGACATTGCCTCATATAACTTTTCTTGTTTATGCGGAAGATGAGCAATACGTTCCATTTGACTCATCAGCAAATCATACTGTGATTCTAAGCGTTTGAATAATACATCTGCCCAGTCTGTATATCCAGACACTGCTTCTGATAATTTCTCTGCTGCTTCGGATGTATCTGATGCTGCTTTGGAAAGATTATTGGATGCGGAGTTGAGATTGTTGGAAGTAGAAGAGTTAGTTCCACCAATATTCCCTCCGCCTGTATTTCCAAAAGCCCAAGAACCACCAGAAAAGGCAGTGCCTTTTGCATGAGAATTTCCTTCGTATGCTAATTTTGCATGTGAACCTGTAACATATCCTCTTTCCAAAAGAGCCTTTGACTGTTCATGATTAAACACAATGTCATTTTTCTTCAGATTTGTGATGGTTGGATATCCATTATTCTCTACAAACCATTGTCCGTTTCTGACAATAATTTCTGCTCCAAGCTCGTTTATTAATGCACCTTTTTCAGGCTGTTTTAATCCCCATGATCCACTGGAAAATGCGTGTCCTGAATTAGGATTTGCTGTTCCTTGTGAATGAGCAGTACCATTTGCGGGACTGCTTCCTTTTGGTTTTCCAGATGTGTCGTAGTGAACTTTTACATAAGCGTCTGGTGGTGTAGCAACAGTTCCAAGAGTATAATTAACAGTTGCTGTTTTAGGAGAAGCTGGAGTTTCTTGACTACCACGCTTGTAATCAACGACTGCAGTCTTTTTACTTGGAGCCTCTTGGTCTCCCTTTTTGTAATTTACAGTTGCATTTTTATCAGACGGAATTGATTGATTTCCGCCTGTTTCGTTATAATTAACAGTAGCACTTTTATCTTTTGGTGGTGCTTGATCCCCAAGTGTATAGTTTACTTTTGCGTTTTTATCGCCAAGTTTAATATTGTCTGCGCTTACAGATCCGTCTGAAATTTCTGGAACAATTTTAGCTTTAATTTCTGGTGTCATTGAAGACAAGCTTTGTTCCAATGATTCCATAGAGCCTGTGTCAACTTTTACATCAGGAGTAATTTCAAGTGAGCCATCTTGTGATTTCCCTTGCAATTCAGAAAACAATTCTTGAGCCTTGGCTTTTGCGGTATCCAATTGATTTGTATCGATTTGAATACCAAAATCTTGTTGCATTTCTAAAGAATTGATTGTATTAAGTTGTGTTTGGAATTCTTGTAATTTAGAAACAGTTTCAGCTGTTGCCTCATCAAGTCCAGTCGTGTCAATTGTCATAATTGCAGGCTGGCTCACCATAATCTTTTGCTGAATAAGGGTTTGTAAAATTGTAACAGCTTCTTGAGCACCTTCGACATTTAAATCAATCTGACCATCTGAATTTTTGAATTGATCAAGATTAGATTTTGCACGTTCAATCTGACTATCTAAATTTTCTAAATCTGTACTATCGAAATTAAAGTTTAAGTCCAGACTCTGATTTCCAGCATTCTTTAATTCTTCAAGTTTGCCTTTTGCTTCATCGGCTTTTGATTTCATTTCATCAATAGAAGCATTGAAATCTTCTGAACCATCAATCTTGCCTATTTTTATTCCATCAGTATATTCTGATGCAGCTCTTAAAATAGACTGGATAGCTTCTTCGCTTAAATGAAATTTGTCAGCTAATATTTTATCTGAACCAGCTTGGAATTCAAGTGATCCATCTTCCAGTGTTTTGACAATTCCTTTGGACATTAATTCTGCATCATTCTGCATGTCTGCCATAAAATTATCAATACCTTGTTTGTTTCCAGTAAAATATCTTTCTCTTGCATTTGCTGCATTTTCGTAAGCAGCAACAAGATTTTCGACCGAGGCAGTAGATAAGTCTTCATTAGAAAAATAATCAGCAATCGCCCGGAATTCTTCTGTATTATAACGACCTTCATTATACAGTTGATCTCCACGAGACTTCATTGTTTCAGAAACAGTTCTAAACATGTCTCCTTCTTCACCAGCAGATTGTGCATTTATCCATTGCTGATAAGAAGAAGTAGCACCATCGTAAGCTGCTGAAAGTAATTGCACTTGCTCTAACTGTTGCTGTAATGAATCCACGGTTGCCTGTGCAGATGCAACATCAGCCTCACTTCCGGAATTTTTAGCATTTGCTAATTTGTTGGTAGCCACAGCTAATTGGTCAGTAAGGTTCTTTTCATCTTCAAGCCACTTAGATTTATTTAGAGCTTCTTCCTGTGCTTGCAATTGTCTTAATGCCTCACGATTAATATGGACTCCATTTGCTGTACGCTCAAATAAAGTTGACGGATCGTATCCTTCCAAGTCAGAATAAGCTGCTTGAAGATTCGCGATATCTCCAGTTAATTGTACAACACCAGTTTCTTCGTCTACTTCATAAGATACGCTTAATCCTTTTCCAGAATAACTATTTGCAAGAGCGGCATTTAATGTATCAATTAAAGCAATAGCATCTCCGACTTCTGTTGTAAATGTACCAAGATTAAATGTCATTGGATTTTCGGCTTCTTCCTTCATGACTTCAATCTTATCCATTACATCTTGCCAAGTACCATCGAAATCTTCATCCTCAATAGCAATTTGGTATGCTAATTCCCTATCTTCTCCGCTTAAGTTGTCAATCTCTTTATCTATGCCTTTAAACTGTTCTTTTAATGCATTAGCATCTTCAGTTGCAGAATCGATAACAGATTTGAAGAATCTATTTTTCCATTCTTTTCGAGTTGTTTTGTTATCAGAAACTTCTTTCAAAGCAGAGTCAATAGCTTTATTATATTCAGCAATAGACATTGTTGATGGGTCTAAACTAAGAGCCTTTGTCAAAGCTTCTTGTGCCGGTTTTTCAAGGCTGTTTAGCGGTGAAACTAATTCATCTAAAAGCATCTGATCGGCATCTCCGCCGTATTCTTTATAAAGTTTTTTCCAATCTAAATTCTGTAAATTACTTTCTACTGCACTGAGTAATTCAACAGGCATATCAGAAATCGCAGCAGATGTTTCAAGATAAGGTTTTACCGTGCTTTCAGCAAAACTGTTCCATACTTCTTTCTGCTTTTGTTCTTGCGCTTTGATATTAGACTGAATTTCGCCCTTTTTAGCAGCAATCTCGTCTTCGCCTGCAGCAACTCTCGCCTCAATCATATCGGTTGCTTCGTTAAGTTTATTCTCGTCCACTACAGGATCAATTGTAAACTCGATTCTGTCAATAGTGTGACCGTCCAAAGATACGTCAGATCGTCTGACACGACCCAATTCTTTTCCGACATATGCTCCAAGTGCCTTTTCCATCTTGTCTGCATCGGTTTTAGACATATCCTTGAAGATAAGATGTCCACTTTTAAGTTGTTCTCTGATTTCATCTCGGCTTAAAGATATTTGAGAAGCAGATTCTTTTAATTGCTTTTCTTGACCTTTTAATGATTTTATCTCATCTTCAATACTGTCTGCTTCTTCAAAAGCACCTCTAAATGTATCTCTTGATTTATCAATAATATCATTGTGCGCCAAAGTCATCTGCGTTTTTAATAATCTTTCCATCTTATCAGCGGCGATAGAAGCATTATCGCCCAAATTTAAAATGGAATTTCCTGCAGCATCACTGCCAGACACAAGTGACGGGAATGACTCAGCTAGTTGATTACTTATATCAAGATATTCCTGATATTCTTTGTCTGAGAGTGTTAGATTTGTATTATCTGAACTAACACCTTTTCTAAGTTCTGCATATTTTTGAGTCAGTGATTCTACAGCATCACCAGTTGTTTTGATTGAATCCGCATCTTGTGCAAATTTCTTTCCTAGCGTTTTAATCGTGTCGACTTTTCCGTTGTAAGTATCAAATACTTCCTTAATTTCCTGTTGAGCCTTTTGACCATTTTCAATTGCGATCTTGTCTGCATTTACAAGATTATAAATCCCTTTTATTGCAAGACCAAGCCCCTCGGCAATAAGAAAACCACCAAACATATTCAGAGCAGTAGCACCAATTGATTTCAGTGCGGTACCAGCAGTCTTTGCCATTCTGCTGAATTTAGAAGAAGCAGTAGTGGCATCAAAAGTTTTCGCTTTGAAATCGTCCATTTCCATAGAACCATCTTTTACAGACTTCGCCATGTCAATGACGCTGGAATCTACTTCTTTGAATTGGGATATTAAATCATCAATATCGATTTTATCTTTCATATCACTAAACTGCTTTGCAAAGTCTAGTGTATCTTTGTTGAACTTGGGTTTTAATTCTTCTTTAAAGTTGTCTAGTATAGTAGTAAATTTATCCGTTTCAGAGTCGTAGTTTACAATCGTATTATGTTCTGATAAACTATATATAAATAACTTGCAATTAAAAACATATAGGGGGATAAATATGTCTAGTCATTTAAAAATATGTCCAACGTGCAAAGAAGAAAAAATATGTGATGATTATTTTAAAAATGGTTATATTGACTGCTTTCTGGACGAAGTCAATGAATGTAGATATGGTCATCCAATAATTATGACGAAAATGCCTTCAACAGATTTTCATATATTAAAAAAAATCTCAGATTCCACAGATTTCTATGATGCAATGATAAAATTACACAATGATGACATCATAGAGTACGAATTAAAAATGTCACAATTCCGGTCGCAAGTAGAAGCTCAAGAAGCAGAAGCAGAACGCAAGAAAATAGAAGATTCCAAACCGCGCTGTCCGAAATGTGGGTCAACTTCAATCGCAACCGTCAACAAAGGTTATTCACTTCTCACTGGATTCCTTGGTTCTGGCAAGCCTATGAATGTATGCCAGAGCTGCGGACATAAGTGGAAGATATGAGAAGGTGGCAGTGGAGAGCAGAAGTTTATTTGTCGATTACTCTCTTCAATAATTTCTCATGCTCTCTACAAATAGTATCAAGATCAAATTCTGGCGAAACATCATCTGGAAGTTTTTCTACTGTTTTGTCAGAATTAACTTGATATACATCACCGTTCCAGACAAACTGATTTTCGGAAATGTACAGCCAATCAGATTCAACGGAGTGTTTTGGATACGACAGAATAGTCATCGACTCGTCTAATTTTTGTTGCATTTTTATGTCATCAATTTTTAATTTGATTTTATATAAATCTATAACTAATTGTTTTTCGTCATCTGTTAACTTAATAATTTTAACTCACCACCTTTGGAGGAAATTTTATGAAAGTATTAGATATTGTTCCATTATACTTAAAATATCAAAAAGAATACCCAAGAAATGATTATCCTGAACTATCAGTAGATAACCTTGTGTATGTTCATGATGTTGATTTTTTCTTTCAATTTAATTCATCTAAATTATATGATAATCAATATGAATTAAAAATTAACATGGAAGCGTTTGCATTAAATGATACATATTTGAAAAGCATATTGTATCACGAATTCACGCATATATATGATTCTCTTATGTTCAAAAACAAAACAATAGATGAGTATAAAAATATTTTGTCATATTACTCGGAAATACATTCATCGTACATCGAAATGAAAAGTAGGATAAAAGAAATATCGAATTCTATATATGTACAGGATGAAAAGATCGCAATACCAATGGATATGCACATACAGCAAAAATATTTAAATATTAAAAAAGAATGGTCAAATTATATTGAGTATAATCCAGAAACCATCACAGATAAAATAAAACGGCTCTGTTATTTTGTTGGACATTATAAATATCTGAAAGATAATTACGATATACCTGAATTTGAAATTGTATCACCATATTCCGAAGAAATATACAACATTATAAATGATTATTCTAATGAAGTGTATGATTTACAAGAACGTTTTGATAAAATCGTTCAAAAGTCAAAACGTCATAAAGACAGCCAAAATTTTGAGAAACTGCAATCAATTTTGGACGAAGATGCAATAAATCAAAATGCATTATTAAAGTTATTCATAAATAAGGAATAATTGTTAAATGCGGATCAACTTCAATCACAGCAGGACAGAAGGGGTATTCGTTCTGGACTGGATTCTTAGGAAGTAATAAAACTGTTAATAGATGCAGTAATTGTGGTCATACTTGGAAACCGTGATGGGGTAGAGTAGTAGTAAAGTAAGCGCAAAATATTGCTACGCTGCCCATGAATCACGCTTG
>ULYC01022789.1_pt1 | contig 26063 bp, 23 predicted proteins | sample 1961891 | NCBI WGS metagenome assembly ULYC01 (sample SAMEA4835855, study PRJEB28245) | human gut metagenome | biome: gut microbiome; material: fecal sample | place: Denmark | collected 2008 | reverse complement strand
TCCGATAAAAAGAAAACTCCCGGTCCCCATCCGGCAACGTATGTACAAATGCCAGTGTAGTCCGCACTTCCGGGTCCATCCGAAGATTTTTAGAACAAGTTCTCCAAGCGCTGCTACATCATACATCTTCTTTCCCCCTTCACGCACCTCTTAGCATTCTTCTATTTTTTCCAGATAAAATTCAAATGCCACATCATCGCCTTTGATTGCCGGTATAAGAATCCCGCCTGTCATAAGTGCCTTACCGCTAAGCTTCTCTTCTTTTTGTCTGCCTTTCACAAACCTATAAATTGCTGTCCCATCCACTCCTAATAGCTTAATGCGATGGCGCAGTACATTTGATGCAGCTCTGAATGCCACACCTTGTACAAGAATCTTACTGCAGTCCTCCGAAATAAACTCCCATGCTGCCAAATCATCTTTTTTCGGATTACTCAGTCTATAATACTTTCCGCCATAAATCAGTTCCTGATACTCCTTATACGCCTTCACCTGCTCCGCAACTTTCTCTTTCTCATTCTGATCCAGCTGATTCAGATCAAGTTCATAGCCAAAGCTTCCCGCCATTGCTACTGTTCCTCTTGTCTCAAGCGACGTAATTCTACCAGTCTGATGATTCGGTACGGCAGATACATGAGAACCAACCGCAGATATCGGATAAAAAAAGCTTGTTCCATACTGGATAAAGGTTCTTTCATGGGCATCTGTATTATCACTGCACCAAATCTGCGGGCAATAGTACAGCATTCCGGCATCAAATCTGCCTCCACCTCCACTACAGCCCTCAAATAATACTTCTGGAAATTCATCTGTCAGACGTTCTAAAAGTTCATAAACACCTAACACATATCTATGCGGCATTTCTTTCTGACGTTCTGCTGGAAGTATCGATGTATACCAGTCAGAAATGCTGCGATTCATATCCCATTTAACATATTCGATATGATTGTCTCTCAGAATCTTACTGATAGACTGATATAAATATTCTACTACTTCCGGATTTGCCATATCAAGTACTAACTGATATCTGCTTCTCATAGGCTTTCTCCCTGGGATACTGATTGCCCATTCCGGGTGCGCCCGGAACAACTCACTGTCTTCGGAAATCATTTCTGGTTCAAACCATATTCCAAATTTCATGCCCATATCATTGATTTTTCTGACAAGTGCTCCCAGCCCCCCTTTCAACTTCTTTTCATTTACTTCCCAGTCTCCGAGCCCTGATGTATCAGAATCCCGTTTTCCAAACCAGCCATCATCTAACACCATCATATCAATACCTAGTTTTGCTGCCTGACGGGCAATCTGTTCTATGTCTTCTTCATTAAAATCAAAATAAGTCGCTTCCCAGTTGTTGATTAGAACTGGACGTTTTGTCAGCTGATATGCTCCTCTACATACATTGTGGCGTATGACATGATGAAACCTCTGTGACAATTCCGCCATTCCATTTGCCGAATAAGATAAGATTACTTCTGGCGTCCAAAAATTCTGTTCCGGTTCCAGTTGCCATGAAAAAGTATCCGGGTGAATTCCCATTACAAGTCGTGTCTGCCCAAGCTGATCTTTCTCTATCTGTGTCTGGAAACCACCACTGTACATCAGTACCGCTCCCATACACTCCCCATCTTTTTCTGTACAGTCTCTCTCGCAGAGCAGAACCGATGGATTCTGCTGATGACTTGATGTTCCTCTTGTACTGCTGCTTTCCTGAATTCCGTAAAATAGTGGGGTACGTTCTGCCTGTCGTTCCATCGTATGTCTTCCGTGAAAATGAATCCAGTCCCAATTTCCGTCCGGAATATCCATGCAAAGACTATGTGCACGCTCAAGCACGATTGGCATACTTCCCCGGTTTATGATCATTACACTCCGCGTGATCACATCTGCCTCTTCCAGTACTCCATAGAAAAGATGTACCTCTGTTTCAGATGCCGTATCTTTCATAAGAATTTCCAGTGTTTCCGCCTCGTTCTCCTCTGCATAAACTGCCGGCAGTCCCGGAATACTGTATTTTCCTTTCCTGATAAAATATTTCTGAAACCGTAAATCCAGTGCCTGACTGCCATCTGCATGCCGCACCGTCACCGCTGGTACCCGGAAATCTCCCACTCCACTCCCTGCATACTCTAACGGCATTGTATTCAACGAATACGTTCTGTCATTTTCTGCTTCATAAATATTTCCGGAAAATCCCACATCCGGATAATCCAAGAGATACTCCATGCTCACTCCCGTTTTTTCCCCATACCACAAATGTTTCACTACCCCAAACGAATCTGCCTTCATCTGATAAAGTGTATTTGCAGTTTCCAGAGAAAAAATCTGATCCTTTACTGTTATTGCCATACTATCGTTTCCTTTCCGTTTTCATAACCCTTTTCATATCGGGTAATCTCAAATCCATAAGACCTCAAATCTGCTGACAATCGAATACTATTTTCCTTGTATTTCCTTGTGATCATGAGTCTCTCCCCCTCCGTTTCCACCTGGATTTTTCCATCCAGATGAAATGCCGGTTCCATATTGCGAATCGCCATGAGCTTTTTCAATTTCCTTACAACCGGGCGCTCCTGCTCCCCTGCAATCTCTTCCAGTGTATAATAGTGTCGATTAATATCCCGTCCATTTTTCGTCTTTTCCATTAATTCGAGATCATTTTCCCCTGCGAGAAGTCCCACATAATATACTTGTGGGATTCCCGGTGCAAAGAACTGAATCGCTCTAGCCAGCAAATAGGCATCGTCCCGATTGCCAAGTGCAGAATAATAGGTCGTGTTGACCTGATATACATCCAGATTATTATATGATTCCGAACTGTAAATTTTCTTTACATTTGCCCCTTGCCGATACATCTGTTCCTGTACTATGTAAACCTCCTCGTCAGGAAGAAGATCTTTCACATCTACAATCCCTATTCCATCATGAGTATCCAAGGTTGTAAATTGTTTCATTGGGCACATCTCCAGCCACTTCTTTAAATATACCCCCGTATGATTATAAAGTGCGTGAAGTGTCAGCACTGGCAGCGCAAAATCATAAACCCAGAATCCCTTCTCTGCAATTTTCATCGGAATCGTATAATGTTCATGGATTTCCGGAAGAATTTCCACTTCGTACCGTCCAACAATTTGCTCAATTTCATGTAGCAATTCCCAAATATCCGGTTCTACAAAAAAGCAGTTCGTATCTGCTTTCTTAATTGCATAAGCGAATGCATCCAGACGTATCAAAGCTGCTCCATTTTGGCACATCTGCTCCAGCGTTCCTTTGATAAATGATTTTACCGCTTCCTTTCTGACATCCAGATCAATCTGCTCTTCACAGAAAGTGCACCAGATTTTTTCTGTTGTTCCATCTTGAAATTCCACTTCAATATAGGGCCCCCTTGGCTTTCTCTTGTAAATCTTATCAAGTTGTTCCTGCGTCGGCGCTCCCTTTCCCCAAAACTCCTCGTAACGAATAAAGAAATCGGCATATTTTGATTCATTCTTTCTTTTCAGAAAATCCTGAAAATATTCCGAAGAGGAAGAAATATGGTTTACCATAAAATCAAACATCAGATAATATTCTCTTCCGATTGCTTCAATATCTTCATAAGTTCCAAACGCTTCATCTACCACATCATAGCGCATTGGTGCAAATCCGCGATCCGCAGAAGATGGAAAAAACGGCAAAATATGAACGCCTCCCACAGCATCTCTATAATAGGTATTCAATACCGTATGTAATTCTTTCAAGTTCTTTCCCATGCTGTCCGCATAAGTAATCAACATCACTTTATTTTCCAGTTTCATTCTGTCTCTATCCTTTCACTGCTCCATTTGCTACACCATTCAAAATCTGTTTCTGGCAGATTACATAAAATACTAAAATTGGAATCAATGCCAGAATATAGGATGCAAATGCGAGATTATAATTCGTTCCAAACTGTGTCTGGAAATTTAACTGGGCCAGCGGAAGCGTATTATGTCCGGTACCTGACATAATGACCAATGGCGTCATCACATCATTCCATGTCCCAAGAGCTGTCAAAATTGCAACTGTCGCATGCATAGGCATCATCATCGGGAAAATAATCTTCCAATATGTCTTCCATGCGCTTGCCCCGTCAATATCTGCCGCCTCTTCTAACGCTACTGGAATGTTTTTCAAGTATCCGGTATAAAGCAACACATTCATCGGCATATAAAATACAAGATATAAAATGATCACTCCCAGCCGATTCCCAAGTCCCATCTGTGCAGTCTGCTTTACAAGGGGCATCATAAGAATCGAAAATGGCACAAACATTCCACTTACAATATACAAATAAATAAACCGAAAGCTTTTCTTCTTTGCCATACCTCTCCCAATCACATAACCGGCAATCGAATGAATTAAAATTGCCAGCACGATCGTCGCCAGTGTAATCAATAAACTATTTCCAAGCGAATGCCAGAAATCAGTCACTTCCATCGCCTGCCGGAAGTTATCCAGACTCCACCTTGCCGGAAAAGATAATGCGCCTGCCACATCGTTTGTCATCTCGCTTGGTTGCTTAAATGCGATAATTACTGCCATGTAAAGAGGAAAAAACACAGTCGCTGTTCCCAATACTAATACAATCGTTAAGATCCAATTTGTTTTTTTCTTTCTCTGCATTATAACTGCTCCTCCTTCTTTCCCATAACTGTCATTTGGAAAATTGAAATGGCTACGATGACAACAAAAAACAATACTGCATTTGCGCTCTGAAACCCAAACTGACCGCCGTCCATACCATTTTTATAAATCAGATAAGAAATCGATTCTGTACTCTGTGCTGGTCCTCCCTTTGTCAAAGACAAAATCTGATCAAATACCATCAAAAAATTTTTTGTACTTAAAATGAGATTGATCGTTACAAATGGCATCACCAGTGGAAATGTTACTTTCCAAAATTCTTTCCATTTCCCGGCTCCATCAAGCATACTCGCCTCATAAACATCCGATGGGACCGTCTGAAGACCGGAAATATAAATAATGGTATTCATCGCCACCGCCTGCCACACACCGACAATCAGCACTCCAATCCATGCATACTTCTCACTCGCAAGAATACTGTTCTGTAGAAATCCAATCCCGAATACATCGCCAACCACTGGAAGGATATAAGTAAAAATAAAACTGAAAATATATCCGATCACAAGGCCTCCCAGAATATTCGGCACAAAATAAATCCCACGCAAAGCACTCTTAAATCGTATCTTGCTATTTAATCCAAGTGCCATAAGCAAACTCAGAACATTTACCAATATTGTTCCAGCAATCGCATACTTGAATGTAAACAGATAACTTTTCCCTACTCTTGCGTCCGTAAACAAGTCGATATAATTTCTCAATCCCACATATTCATAAGAACCATACCCCTTATAATTTGTAAAACTATATACAATTCCTTTTAGCATCGGCAACGTATTGAACATAAAAAACAACACAACTACCGGTATTACAATTGCCAGAAATGTTCTCTCTCGATTGTTCATTTTCTTTTTCATTGTGCATCCTCCATCCCTTTTTCATACTCCTGCACTTTGCGGATCAAATCTCTGTTATATCGTTTCCATTCCGTGTCAAACCGTTTCAGAAATTTATCTGCTGAATTGTCACTTTCATCCAGCAAATACGTCTGAATCATCGCATCCACACTCATTTCGCTCGGATAATGATGATCTTGAAAATCTGCCATTCTGTCATTTCTAATATATTCCCTCATCCCCGTCAGTTCGCTTGGAATAGAAAAATCCCCCTCTTTGCAGGCAATTCCTCCCTGATCTTCCAGATAAATCTGAATTACCTCGTCCTCATATAAAAAACGAAGTACTTCATAAACTGCTTCCTTTTGTTCTGTATTTTTCATAACGCAAAACTGAAGATCAATTCCTGAATTTAATACATTCTCCTTCTCAGAATCATTCGCCGGAAATACAAATGAATCAATTTTCATATCCGGATTGACTGATTTAATCTGAGGGATTGCATAACTTCCAATCGGATACATCGCCGATTCTCCCCGGGCAAACGCGGTACATGCATCGTTATAGCTATAAGCATACGGATTTTCTTCTGCATATGGAAGAAGCGCTTTTATTTTCTCAGCAGTTTCACGATATGCTTCTTTAAAAGTTGTCTCCTCCCTATTGACCTGGCTGCATATGTCAGAATCTGCCAGACCAACTGCCAATGCATTCCACGGTGCAAGACAAGTCCATGTATCTTTAAATCCAAAATACAATGGCTGAATCCCACAGCTTTGAATCTCGTTACATAATGTCATAAATTCTTCCCATGTTTCAGGAATCTCCCATCCATATTTTTGAAACATTTCCTTGTTATAGAGAACTCCCGCTGCATTGGCTGCATATGGAAGCGCATAAGCACCTTCCTGCGGAACAAATTCTAATTCTTTATCCATCTGGAGATAAGACTTTTTTACTTGTTCCAATTCTTCTAACTCTGAAATATCCAGAAATAAATCTGCATCCAGAAAATTAGAATAGTTGCTGTCTCCTCCAATTCCAATGATATCTGGATAATCTTCTCTGATAAATCTTGTTTTTAAAATTGTCATAGCTTCATTTGGAGAAGAAATCGTCAGATGGATGTCATCATGCGTCTCATTAAAACGCGCTTCTATTTTTTCAAACGCCTTCACAGCCTCCGGTTTATAACACACCATCTCAACTTCTGCGCGATCACTGGAGGCTTCCTCCCCACAGCCCCCTAAATTTACTGTTCCCAACACAGCTGCCAACATCAGGGAAATGTTTCTTACAATGCCTTTTTTCGACATATTCCATACTCCTTTCGCATTCATTTTTCTTCCGTTTTAGTTAAATTAATCATAACATGCCTTTATGCTATCAGAAATAGCAATTTATTTCCTATTTTATACCACAATACGATTTTTTATGGTATTATAGTAAGTAAGACCGCATTATGGTATATTTACTGAAAGGAGCCCTTATGAGCAACACATTTTTTCATATATTTCCACATGAAAACTTTATCGATCTTGGTATGTATCAATATGGCTATGAACAGTGCGATCCTGGTCATTCCTTCGGCCCGGTTGCCAGAAATCATTATCTTTTCCACTATGTCATTTCCGGAACTGGAACATTAATGGCAGATGATTCGAAAGGGATTACGCAGACCTATTCCATCAAAAGCGGACAGGGTTTTCTGATTTTCCCCGGACAGATTACAACCTATTATGCTGATGAAAAACTTCCATGGGAATATGTCTGGATTGAGTTTGATGGATTAAAAGTAAAAGAAATCCTTCAACTGACAAAATTGTCCCCTGACACTCCAGTCTACCGTTCTCACTCCAAAGATCTCAAAGAACAATTACTGAATGAAATGCTTTATATTGTGCACAATGCAGAAGAATCGCCTTTTCACTTGATTGGACACCTATATCTCTTTCTTGATCATTTAATTCAGTCCTCCAAACGATCCAATTCTGCTCCTTCAAGTAAAATGAGTGATTACTATATCAAAGAGGCGATCCACTATATAGAACAAAATTTTCAAAATAATATTTCTATTGAAGAAATCGCCTCTGTCTGTGGAATTAACCGAAGTTATTTTGGGAAAATCTTTAAGAAAGCACTTGGCCGTTCGCCACAGGAATTTTTAATGAATTACAGAATGCTAAAAGCAACCGAACTGCTGAAATTAACTTCTCTGTCCATTTCAGAAATAGGCTCTGCTGTCGGTTATGAAAATCAGCTACATTTTTCGCGTGCATTCAAAAGAATCTATGGTGTCTCGCCAAGAGAGTGGAGAAACAGTCAAAAAAAGGAGAGATATCATGTTTCCCAATAAACATGATACCTCTCCTTAAGTTCTTGACACTCCCCATAGCTAAAGCAAGGGGATTCTAATTTCTACCACTACTGCATTGGCTGATACCTTACAGTATTGCAATCCCTTTTATACATTGATTAATTTTTGAACGTTTCATTTCTTTCCTCTCCTCCCTCCAGAGGAGTCACCATCGATTACATACTTTTCCTCAAAATATCGACAATTTCTTCATGCGAAAGAATCTTATATCCCCCGTCCATAACAAATGTTCCTTCTGCAATTCCCTCTATCATCTCTTCTGTTACACCAAGTTCCCGCAGATTCATGACAAGCCCAATTTCACGCATCCAGCTTTCCATGCTTGCCAGCCCTTCCTTTGCAATCTGCTCTTTACTCTTTCCTTCTGTCTGTACTCCCCAGACATTCTCGGCGAACCGCACAAATTTCTGCAAACCATATGGACAAATATAACGGTAGTATGCCATTGAGACTGCAGCCAGTGTCATTCCATGTGTGGCGTCTGTATATGCGCCGACTGACTGCCCTATCATATGAACCATCCAATCGGTTGTCTTTCCCTGTTCCACCATAGTATTCAATGCCCATGTTGCCGTCCACATAATATTGCTGCGCGCCTCATAATCCATTGGATCTGCGACTGCAATTCTTGAAGAATGGATCAAGGACTTCATCAGCCCCTCCATGACATAGTCTGAAGTATTGTCATCCTCCCCGGAAAAATATTGTTCGGTAATGTGATTAAAAATATCATAGATTCCTGCTACCATCTGATATTTTGGCAATGTATAAGTAAATACGGGATTTAAAATGGAGAATTTCGGGAAAACATTCTCCCCAAATACATGGCCGATCTTCCGTTTCCTCTCCGGATTTGTAATGACAGAACCACCATTCATCTCTGATCCAGTTCCTACCATCGTCAGCACACATCCAACCGGGATGATTCGATTATCTACCTCTTCCATCCTCTCATAATATTTTTCCCATGGATCTTCCTCACAATACGCAGATACCGAGACAGCCTTTGCATAATCACATACCGATCCTCCCCCTACTGCAAGAATCAGATCCACCTCGTTTTCTCTCGCGATCTTACATCCCTCATACAATTTTTCTACTGTCGGATTCGGCATTACTCCTGGGTCCTCAAACACTGTTTTCCCTGCTTCTTTTAACAGTTCCATTACCTGATCATAGATGCCGTTTTTCTTAATCGAGTCTCTTCCATAACTCAGCTGCACCTTTGGTCCGTATTTTTGTAATTCTTCTTTTAAAAAAGTAAGGGATTGTTCCCCAAAATAAAGTTTTGTCGGATTACAATATTGAAAATTTCCCAACATAATTTTTCCTTCCTTTCCACTTTTTGCAAAGCATGCTCTATCCAAGAACCCCTGTCGCTTTTGAGCAGCTCTGCACACATTGACTTTCTTCGCTATTCATGTTATGTTCATCATAATACCTGAACTCAACTTTAGGTCAATACTTATTTTCAAAAATCAAAAAAGAGATCTGATAAATGAAATTGGAGGAACCCATATGTATACAATCGGCCAAGTCGCAAAACTAGTTCACCTTCCTATCTCTACCATCCGCTATTATGACAAGGAAGGTCTGTTCCCGACACTTGAGCGTACTTCCGGCATCCGTAAGTACAGCGAAAAAGAACTGGAAGCACTTCGGATGATCGAATGCCTGAAAAAATCTGGGCTGAAGATCAAAGAAATCAAGTTATTTATGGAATGGTGTGCCCAAGGAAGTTCCACTTACGAAAAGCGCTTAGAACTATTTCTACATCAGCGCAAAGTGGTAGAAGAAAAAATTGAAAAACTGGAAAAAGTACTCGACATGATCCAGTTCAAATGCTGGTATTACGAGCAGGCGCTCGCAGATGGAAATGAAGATCGACTAAAAACATATACAGAAACTCCTCAAGATTAAAATCCTGAGGAGTAATAAATGCTTTCTGTCTATTGGCTGATATCTCCATCCCCCGCTGTCCAACTCTCTCTGTTTGGTTCCACAGCAAAAGAATAAGAGTCCTCTTTATCCTTTTTTCTAAATGGAATCTTTTGCATAACTCCAATAATCTGTCCGGATAAAATAACGGTCAAAAGCGAATAAATGATCTTACTTACTGGAATGTAGGTAAGAGAGATAAGCAATACCACCAGATCACTGATCAAATAAATCCATTGGATATCCAACGGAAGTACTCGATCCAAACTCATTGCAAGCGCATCATCTCCAGTCGGAGCTCCACCTACTCGAACACATAACCCTACGCTTACACCTACAAATATTGCTCCTACAACTGCTGCCAGAAGTGGTTTTGTGGCAATGTCAGGGAATAATGGATCAAACTGTTCGAAGATTCCATAAAAAACAGAAAATCCAATAGAAGAAATAAAAGAATATACAAGAAAAAGTTTTCCCAATAATTTCCATCCCAAAAGGTAACATAATACCGTCAGTATAAATCCTGAAACCGATGGCGAAATCCCAAACCAATATTCTAAAAGAAGTGTTAACCCTAAAATTCCGCCCTCTGTCACATTGGACATTGAATGGATATTGTAAAGTCCAAATGCCAATATCGCACTTCCCAATAGTAAAAGTAATACGGATGATAATTTCATTTCCTTCCAAACTGAACGCATTTTAAAAAATCCTTTCTATTAACCTATCATGAAATCTATACACTCATTATAAACTCTGGTATAATACTAGAGTCAAGGAGATCAATAGAAAATATGAAAAATTTTTTTAAAATTGGTGAAATTTCTAAATTATATGGAATCGGTGTAGATTCTATACGTTATTATGAAGAAATTGGAATTATCAAACCTCAGCGTTCTGAATCTGGATATCGCTATTATAGTATTCACGACATATGGAGATTAAATGTAATCCGAGATTTACGCTCCATTGGATTTACAATGGAACAAATCCGCGAATACTTAGACCATCATACCGTTTTGTCTTCAATTTCTATGCTGGAAGACGAAAAAGACGCGATTGCAAAGCAAATACAGTATCTGCAAAAGCTGCAAAAAAATGTAGAGCACAGATTGCATAACATTCATTCCGCATTATCTCTTCCTCTAGGTGAAATCTGCTTAATGAATATTCCCCCTCGCCATTGCCACCGTCTTCCCGAAGGATATAAAAATGAAGAAGAAATGGATGTTCTGATCAAACAGCTTATCAATCTAAATCAAAATCGCTTATACATTATCGGAAGTAATCAAATTGGAACTATGATTTCTCTGCCCTCTCTCGTAAATAAAAAAGTGCTTTCCTATCAATCTGTTTTTCTTATCGATGAAGAAGGCGAGGATATTCTTGCCGGCGGTCATTACCTTTGCGTCACTTATCGCGGGGATTATAGACAGAGCTCCTACTGGGGACAAGAACTCATCCAATATGCACACACTCACAACTTCAAAGTGCTTGGTAACTTATTGGAAATTCTTTGGATCGACATTCACACAACTTCTGATGAATCAGAATATATTACACAATTACAGCTTCCTATCGAATAAAATACTAAGACTGATAAGCGGTGGTAAAATCATATCAACCACTGTTTACCAGTCTTTTTTTATCTCATATACAGTTTCCTGACTAAGCTAAGGGATGATGGCAAAAAAATATTGTTTCATTTCTTTTCTTTTGTTCTGGAAATTTCTGCTTACAAATATCTGTATGATATTTACAACGTGAATAGAATGGACACATATCTTCTCTTTTTTCTACTTTGATTTCATTGGCCTCTTGTAAAGATTGTTGCAAATCTTCTTTGTCCCCATTTGGAACTCTCATTTTAGGGACCGATTGGAGCAAATATTCTGTATAAGGATGTTTTGGATTGGTATACACTTCTTCAACGGAACCAATCTCACAGATTCTTCCCAAGTACATGATCGCAACTCGATCCGCAATATAACGCACAACTCCCAAATCATGTGAAATGAACAATAAACTCAAATTACGATTTTTCTGGATTTCCTTTAATAAATTCAAAATCTGTGCTTGTACAGAAACATCCAGTGCAGATACTGGTTCATCACATGCAATAAATGCCGGTTCCAATGCTAATGCTCTTGCAATCCCAATTCGCTGACGTTGTCCCCCTGAAAATTGATAAGGATATCTCTTCATATGCGTTTCGTTAAGCCCCACAATTTCCAATAGTTCTTTTACTTTTTTTCTTGCTTCCTTTTTATTTGTATACATTTTATTTGCCAAAAGCGGTTCCATCAGGATTTCTTCCACTTTCATCTTTGGATCTAAAGATGCATAAGGATCCTGAAAGACCATCTGCATATTTTTACGCATTTCCTTTTTTACTTCTTTTTTAGAAAAAATATTTTCTCCCTCAAAAAGTATATTTCCATCTGTCGGCTTTTCTAATCCTAGAATAATTCGTCCCAATGTTGTTTTTCCACATCCCGATTCTCCCACAAGAGCTAACGTTTCATTGTCGTAAATTTCTAAATCAACATGATGCAATACATGATTTTCCTTTTTTGCACTAAACAGTCCTTTTGCCACAAAAGTTTTACTTATATTTTGTGCTATGATTAATGAATTTCCCATAAATTATCTACCCTCTTCAAATAAAAAGCATTTGACTTTTGTCCCATCATTTTGCTCATACAATTTTGGCTCTACTTTGGTACAGCGTTCTGTTTTATGCGGACATCGCTCCGCAAATCGACATCCCTCCGGAATATTTTCGATAGACGGAACCGTTCCTTTAATCGCCATCAATTGATCTATCTTTTTTTCTGGATCAGGAGAAGCCTGAATAAGTGCCTGCGTATACGGATGTTTCGGAGATTGGAAAAATGTCTTCACATCTGCTTCCTCTACAATCTGGCCGCAATACATCACATATACATAATCACAGTTTTCACAAATCACTGCTAAATCATGCGAAATCAAGATGATCGATACTCCTCTTCTTTCACGCAAGGATCGCAGCAATTGTAAAATCTGAGCTTGAATTGTAACATCTAACGCAGTTGTCGGCTCATCCGCAATAATCAGGGATGGATCTGCTGCAATCGCCATAGCAATCATAATTCTTTGATTTAACCCTCCGGAAAGCTGATGTGGATATTGATCATACCTCATTTCTGCATCTGGTATTCCAACAGATTTCATGAGGGAAATAGTTTGTTTTTTTCTATCCTCTTTTGACAAATTTGTATGAATCTTCAAACTTTCTTCAATTTGTTTTCCTACTTTATGCAGTGGATGCAGAGCGCGCACTGGTTCCTGAAAGATCATAGAAATATCTTTTCCTCGCACTTTCCGTAATTCTTTTTCTTTGAGTGCCGTTAGTTCCTCACCAGAAAATAGAATCTGTCCTTCTTTTATTGCAATGTTCACCGGCATCAACTGCATGATCGCTAAGCTTGTCATGCTTTTCCCGCAGCCAGATTCTCCTACAATCCCTACAATCTGTTGCTTTTTTACTTCTATATTTACTTTGTCTACAATCGAATACCCTGATTTTTTATCACCAATCGTGACATCTTTTACTTGTAATACTATATCTTCCATCATATCCCCCTATCTTTCTGAACGTTTGGAATCCAACATATCTCTAAGGCTATCTCCGAAAAAATTGAGACACAAAGAAAGCAAAAGAATATAGATTGCTGGTGCCAGAGAAATCCATGGGGCATCAAACAGATACGTACGTCCTTTAGATACCATAACTCCGAGACTTGTCTGTGGCGGCTGCGCACCAAATCCGAGGAAACTCAATCCTGCCTCTGAAAGAATTGCAACCGGAATAGACATTGTGTAAAGCACAAGAAGCAAGGAGCGAATATTGGGTAAAATATGTTTGATCATAATTTTCCATTTGCTCACTCCCATAGAACGCGCTGCTTCTATATATGTACTATTTTTTAGAGACAATGTTTGCGCTCTCACCGTCCTCGCTGTTCCAGCCCATCCAACTAAGATCAGTGCCAAAAATAAATTTTTTGTACTTGCTCCTAAATTGTAAACAATCGCCATCGCAAGAATCATAAACGGATAAGACAATACAATATCAACAATTCTCATAATCAATGTATCTACCCATTTTAATGTAGTCATTCCAGCTATCATTCCCAAAAAGGTTCCAATGATCAAATTGATTGTTGTTGGTGCAAATCCAATAAATAGAGAGATTCTTGATGCATACAAAATTCTGCTGAAAATATCACGGCTCAATTCATCTGTTCCAAAAATGTGTTCCATAGAAGGAGCCGCCTTCGGTTTCATATACTGTGTTTCATTGATTCCATACGGTGCAATGAAATCTGCAAAAACAGCAAGAAAAATAAACAGCAAGATCATAAGAAAACTTATAAATCCTACTGGATCCTCTTTGACATACTTTTTTATTTTTCGTCCGGTATTTTTCATCATATTTTTCATGCTATCCTCCTAATCATAATGCACTCTTGGATCTGCCAGCGCATAAATAATATCCGCAATGAGATTTCCAATAATAATTAAAAATGTACTGAGAATAATCGTTCCTTGTAACAATGGTATATCACGATTGCTCAAAGCAGAGATTGATAATGTTCCAATTCCCGGAATACTAAAAATATTCTCAGTGATCAATGCCCCTCCCAGCAATGATGTAAATTGCATCATCATAATTGTGATCACTGGAAGAATCGACATTTTTAGTGCATGAAAAATAACAATTCCCATCCGCGACTTTCCCTTTGCCTTCGCTGTTGTTATATAATCTGCCTGAATCACATCAATCAAATTTGTACGTATTAAACGCGAAATCTCTCCTGCCATGCTCCATCCCAACACAATGGATGGTAAAATTAAATGTGCCGGTGTTGTAAATCCACTAATTGGCAACCATTTTAATTTATAGGCAATTAAATACTGTAAAATAATTCCAATGGAAAATGTCGGCATTGATATTCCCATGAGCGACACTCCCATAAATAATTTATCCAGACATGTATTTTTCTTTAAAGCACTTATAATTCCTATCGGTATTCCTAAAATCCATGCAAATGCGATTGCCGATAATGCCAGCTTTATCGTATTAGGGAATGCATTTTTAATCAGATTGAATACTGGCTGATTCATTACAAAAGAGGTTCCCAAATCTCCATGTAATAAATCTTTTATATACAAACCAAATCGTACCAAAATCGGATCGTTCAAATGCATTTCTTCTTCCACTCGAGCCACCGTTTCGTTATTGATCTTATTTTGCATCATCGCGGTTACTGCATTTCCTGGAATGTAATTCATCAAGACAAACGTAATCAGTATGACCCCTAAAATAATAGGAACAGATACTGCGATTCGTTTTGCAATATATTTACGCATAAGTTTTTCTCCTTATATGTATAAAAGGTATCAAATCTGATACCTTTTATACATTGCTATTTATTTATTGTAAGAATCATCGATTTCTACATTATGTGTTGAGCAGCAAACCCATCCCTGCCAGCCAAGCTGAAAGTTCTTCAATCTTGGGCTAATGATACATGTACGTTTTTCAGCTGCAATCGGTAAGTATAATGCCTGTTCTGTTACGATTTCTGATTCTAATGCCTGAAGGGCTACAATTCTTTCTTTTGGATCAAGTTTTGCATTTGCTTCTTTGATCTTATCGCTCAACGCTTTGTCTTTGATGTTATATCCATTCGAAGCGCTATTTTCCACTGTAAATGTTGTGAAGAATGCTCCTGGATCCGGAACATCTGCTGTTACAGGTCCCAGTGAAATAGAATACCCTTCTCCACTTGCAATGGTATCCCAGTAAGATGTCATATCCATGTTTTTGATTTCAGCTTTAATCCCTGCTTCTCCAAGCATAGACTGAATCATTTCATTAATAGGATGTGTATATGTACTTTCTCCATTCTGAAGAATTGTAAGTGTCACATCTGACTCATGGCCTGCTTCTTTTAATAATTTTTTTGCTTCTTCTACATCGTATTTAATTGGTGTTTGATCTTCAGAGTATCCCGGAATTGCCGGAGGAAGAACACCATTTAATAACGTTCCTTCACCATTATAGAAGTTCTGATTGATCAAATCACGATTGATCGCTGCCTGAACAGCTTTTCTTACATTTACATCCGCCATGAATGTATCGTTCTGATTAAAAATCATGTAATCCATACTTGGTGGCTGATATCCGATTAAGTAATCTTTCCAAAATTCATCATTTTTGAAATGCTCAAGGTCATCTGCCTTTACACCCATGTAATCTAACTCACCATTTTCAAACATCATACGTTCGGTAGAGGCATCAATGTTCATTAAATAGCGGACTCCATCGATTTTAGCCGGTGTATTGAAATATTCATCATTTCTTACAAGATTAATCTCCTGATCTTGTGTCCAGTCTTTAAACTTCATATACCCTGTACCAACAGTGTATTCTGGATCAAATCCAAATTTATCTTTTCCTTCTTCGACAGCTTTACGGTTATAGATAGAAGCCGGAGCGCCTGTCATATTTGCAAGAAAAGATGCTGATGGCGCTGAAAGTGTGATTGCAACTGTGTAATCATCAATTACTTTAACACCTTCAATCACATCTGTTTTTCCATCCAGACGATCTTGGTACCCTTTTACTTCCTGATACTGAGCTGCATTGATACAAGCTTCTTCTGGATTTACAGCTTTATCAATGGTAAATAGTACATCATCTGCTTTTAATTCTTCCCCATTGTGGAATTTTACACCTTTTCTTAAGTGGAATGTGTACGTAAGACCATCTTCACTGATATCCCATTTTTCAGCAAGACTTGGAATAATCTCTGTTTCTCCAGCTTCATTTACAGTTACATCGACAAGACGATCATAAATCTGAAGCGGAATAAAATAATCTGCATTTGTTTTTTGAATGTCTAATGTTTTTGGGTTTTGAAATAATGTAAGAACCATGGTGTTCCCATTTTTACTTACATATTCTGTTTTTGTTTCGTTTTTCGCTGCAGCATTTTCTTCTTTTTTCTCTTCGCCTTTTCCGCATCCTGCGAACATCGAAACGGATAATGCAGCAACTAAAAACAGGCTTAAAAATTTCTTTTTCATATTTTTCCTCCTCTTTTATGTTTTCCAACACCAGTCACATTCTAGCACTATCCGTTTCATATGTTAAATTGTTTTTTGTTATATACTTTATTCAAATTTTCTATAAAAACTTCTCCAAAAAGAACGTTGCCCATCGCTATAGAAATGCCTATTTATACTTAATTTAATTGGCTATTTTACTGTGCCTCTTGAAATTGTCTGTTCTGGATTATGATTAATTGCACCCACAATCGGATGTGGAACATACATTTCCTCCAAATATTCCTTATCTAAATCTGTTAATTTCACATCCAAAGCTCCAACTGCATCATCAAGATATACTGTCTTGGTAGCACCGATAATCGGTGAAGAAATACCTTTCATCCACTGCCATGCAAGTGCAATTTGAGACATTTTGCAATTATGTTTTTGGGAAAGCTCATATACTCTCTCTACAATCTTCCTATCCTGCTTTTCCATGCCATCATATTTCCCCATAGCTACTCTATCTGTTTTGCTACGCAGTGAATTTGTTTTCCATTCTGGCCTGCTTAAATGTCCAGCCGCCAACGGACTATATGGTGTAAGAGAAACTCCCATCTGTCTACAAATAGGGAGCAGTTCTCTTTCATCCTCTCGATAGAGCAAATTATAGTGATTCTCCATTACAGAAAATTGTGTCCAGCCACGTTCTTTTGCTATAAGCTGCATATTGTAAAACTGGTAACCATACATTGCAGATGCACCAATTGCTCTTACTTTTCCAGCTTTCACCAAATCATGTAGAGCCTCCATTGTTTCCTCAATCGGTGTATCATAATCAAATCTATGAATAATATACAAATCCAGATAATCTGTGCCCAATCTCTGCAAAGTGCCTTCGATTTCCCGCATGATTGCTTTTCGCGATAAACGTCCTTCATTAAAATATACTTTTGAAGCGATAACTACCTGATCCCTTGCAATATTTTTCTTGATTGCCTTACCAAGATATTCCTCGCTTGTCCCTGCCGAATATCCATTTGCTGTATCAAAGAAATTAATTCCAAGTTCCAACGCATGTTGGATTACTTTTTCACTTTCGTTTTCATCAATTGTCCAATCATGCATCGTTCCGGCCTTCCCAAAACTCATGCAGCCTAAGCAAATTTTCGATACACTGATATCCGTATTTCCTAATTTGACATATTCCATTTTTTATGCCCTCCCTTCGCAAATAAACATCCTATCTTTCCATAGATATCCATCTTTCTTTACTGCTTTTCATTATGCTAATTTGCTGTAACCTTCATTAGTAACCGGCTCACACCATTCATTTGAAGTAATTTCATGTTACATCTCTCCAAACTTATAATGTTTCTACCCATTCAACGATTTGTTGTCTAGTTGCATTGTTAAATACCTTTCCTTCTGCAATCATGCTGTCCGGTACCGAGGACTTCAATTCTCTTGCTGTGTTTCCAAATCCACTTCCGCCGGAAGTGGCAAATAGAATAATCTTTTTATCTGAGAAATTATATTTTTCCAAAAAGGTATTGACGATCGTCGGTGCTACGTACCACCAAATTGGAAATCCTAAAATAATTTCATCATAGACTTTCGGGTCTATCTCTGTATCTAATACTTTCGGTCTGAATTTTTTATCATTCATCTCTATACTGCTTCTGGATTTTTTATCCATCCAATTAAGATCAGCACTTGTATATGGAACCTCTGGTGTAATCTCAAACAAATCTGCTTTTGCACTATCAGCAATCATTTCTGCTACCTTTTTCGTTGTTCCACTTGCGCTAAAATATGCCACTAATCTTTTTCCCATAGTTATTTGTCCCCTTTCTAAAAATAGATGTGCAAGATATCTTCTGATCCTGCACATCTATTCTATAACCTATCATCTTATCATGTCCAATACTTATATCGTATTCACATTTATGCCTAAAAAGCATTGATTTCTTCTATCATCTTATTTACTGCTTGTGAATAAGGAATATGTCTTCTCCATGCAATCACTACGCTCGCAGTAATCTCTGGATAAAGTCTCCTTTGCACAAGTATCTCTTCCCTCCAATATTTTACAGCACCCTCAATGGAAATTGGATACCCAAGTCCATTTGCCGCCATCACACCGGCATTTGTTCCAAGATTGCTTATAAATGAAATATCAAGACTGGAAAAATCTTTTCCAAACCAATTGGCAAGTTCGCTCTGAACCCCCACCCTTTCTGGTAAAATAACCGGCTTATCCAAAATATCATTCTTTTCTATGTACTTCTTATTAGCAAGCGGATCATCAGGGCGCATTCCTACTACCCAATGATCGCAGTCTTTTATTCTAATATAATCAAGCCCTTCTGTATCCACTGGTTCCATGAACAATGCAATATCTACAAGCCCTTTATTCATCATCTCATATATAGTGTCCGCTGTTGCGGTATGAATCGCAATCTGGACAAGCGGATATTTTTCTTTATATTGCTTACATATTTTTGCCAATGTTTCTACTGCTGTAAACTCTCCGCACCCAAAAGTAACTGTTCCTTCTATCACTTCTTCAGTTCCTCTCAGTTCTTCCAGCATTCGATCTTCAAGATTAAGGATTTCCAATGCTCTTCGCTTTAACAAAATTCCTCCATCTGTAAGCGTAATACTTCTCCCTTTGCGAACAAACAGAACGGTACCCAGTTCCTCCTCAAGCGCTGCAATCTGTCTGGATAAGGTTGGCTGTGTGATGTGTAGTTGTTCCGCTGCTTTTGTAAAACTTTGTTCTTTTGCCACCGTTAAAAAATAGCGTAAGATTCTTAATTCCATATTCATTTACCCCAAATTATCTTCTACTTCTTACTCAATTTAACAGAGCGAATCCCCCCGCGACTGTTTCATCTACTCTACAATCGTTGCATGTCTATTCTTCTTTCTCCGAATACACATACACAGGCTCCTTCCATGATCCTATATTCCAACAGTAGGATATTCCCTAACCATAAGAAGCAAAGATATAGATATCAGACTTCTACAAAAACTCTCCAAGTCTGAAGTCCAGAAAACCGGAATTCTCCTAATTATTATTTTATATTTATATACTGCACTATATAAAAAGTTCATTTTCTTTTTCTTCTTGACAAGCAGCATTTATTTTCTTTGATGCAACCTTAACCATAAAGGAATTGACCTTTCTAGAATGACTTGGACATATTTTCACACATCGCATACATGAAATACATAAATCTTTGTTTGTCTTTCTTGGATTTTCAATCGAGATTGCCCCTACAGGACATGCCTCTGCACAAACACCACATCCCGTGCAGCTTCTTCCTGCCTTTGGTTTTAATGGAACACCATTGTATTCTCTATAGGGATAATTTCCCGGCAATCGTAATTCACTGTTTGCTGTATCCGTGTTCATTTTGTCTATAATTTTTTTCGTAAAGTCTTTCAATTCTTTTTTATCGTTAGCATCAGGACGTCCCGTTGCAAATTGATGCATAATAGAATGTTCTGCAATAGCAGCGATCGCAGCAAAACAATAAAAACCTCTTTTGCTTAAGTTATCTGCTAATTCTTTCAGAGTATCCTCAAATGCTCTATTGCCATATGATACCACCAATATAGCTTTTGCATGATTCCCTTTAAATTTATTCATTCTCTCTAGTGCAATACCTGGCACCCGGCCTCCATAAGATGGGACGCCAATCACACAAACATCGTCTGCATCAAATACTTGATCGACCATGTCTTCTTTTTTGCTAAGATCAATTTCCTGATAACTGCCAAATTCATTCGCCACCAAATTTACAATCTCTTTTGTACTGTTTGTCGGACTAAAATAAATAGAATATACACTCATTTTTATAACCTCTTTTCACTTTCTTTGCTACATCTTTTCAACATTGGCTCTACTTGTTGCCAAAATAGTATCACTGGCTTTACTGTCGTATCATCAAAATCAATATAATAGTAATTCTTTGTTCCCTCACGTCTCATATTAATAATCCCCGCATCTAAGAGTACTTTAAGATGATGCGATACCGCGGAACGCGAAACATGACTTTTTTTCTGTATTTCACCAACTCGAATTCCTCCCATCCCCCCACTTTCTATTAAAGCTAATAGAATCTCTTGGCGGACTTGATCTCCTAGTATCGTCATAATTGGTCTAGCAAGATTATAAGTTTCAATAAAATTTTTCTTCTCCAAGCTAAAATCCTTATCCATACATCCTCCTATGGTTAATCTTCGTCAACCATTATAGTTCATAAAAACTTCTACTTCAATATTGGTGTCGCAAATCAAGTTCATTATTTTGCTAAAAAAACTCCCCAGAACCAAAGTCCTGAGGAGTTGTAAAATCTTTTTGAAATTGTACGTTCTGAAACGTATGATTAACGTTTAGGTAACTGTAAAGCCTTGTAAATCAAGGGACTAAGCGGTGTATTGTTGCAAACACGTTACTAACCCACGACACCCCACCACCATTGATTACACCTCTATCTTTTAATTGCTTAAAAAAGTATATATAACTTTTTTAAGTTCCGCGTTTCCCGATTTTGGGGTATATCTAACAATTCCACTTGCCAATCGGAATTTTTCTTTTTGCTGTCGGCTCTTCATTCCATTTCGCTGCATCCACATTTTTATACCCTTATTATCATCTTTTCCTTGAAGCAACCATAAAAATTCAACATTTTGCATAGTTCCTGCGTCTACAACAGAATACAAATATTTATATACAAGATCCTGCATACCGCCTTCTTTTCTCTTATCTAATAAAGTGTCTCTATTACGCCACTTAGCATCCAAAATACCATATGTGCTTTTATTATTTACTGTCTTTTTAATAATAAAATCCGGTGTATAAAACGATCTATCAGTACGGAATAATTCTATTGCATTTGTTGTTGTTGCCTGATTGGAGTATATTACTGGTTGATAATAAAGCGTTACCTGTATATTGTCTTTTTTAAAATAAAACGTATTTTCTTGTTCAGTATTTTCAAATTTCACATAATTTACTTTATACTTATATGTTTCCCTCTTCTCAAGAATTTCTTCATACCCTAAATCTAATAATACGTCATATAATCCCAATAAACAATAATACTCATAGATTCTATCAGCATTTGAAAATTGTAATAAAATATTGTTTTGCGGCATTTTAATTTTACTATTTCCAAACCATAAATTTATAAGTTGAAACACATTACGGTAATGGTAAATTTCAAGAAATGCCGGAGTAGGTTCTGGAACTTTATTCAAAATAGTGGTATCATTAACCAATGCCGAACTATATTTTGAGTATATAATCGAAAACTGTTTTTGGAATTCTAGAAATTTTTCTTCGTACTTTGTATATGCAATTCTTATATACTGCTGAATAATCTTTGTACACAATACATATTCTTTTTTAGGTTCCGTTTTAGAATAAACATCAATTTCATTTCTCTTTAATAAATTTCTTATTTCTTCTTTTCTCATCTTAATGTGAGTCAGAAGAGTCCAAATAAATGAAACTATCATCCGGTTTTCATATGTATTGCATGTATATTCACTTGCTCCAACTAGGGTTTTTCTAGGAATATATTTATTTTTATTTACAAATATCCCATTTGCATTATATGTTATTTCCAGCTCCTCTGGATGAGTTACGATATGCTGTATGTTTTTAGCTTCTAATGATCTAACTTTTTCTAATGAATCAATACGATATTTCGTTTCAGTAAGCATATGTGAATTTTTTAAAAAGTACGGAAAATTTTTCTGCAATGTTTGCAAAATCAATAGTAGTTCGTCTATTTCTGCTTCTAATTTATTATCAACTTTATTAAACAAGTCTATTTGTCGCCTTTTGTTATCTGGCTTTGACTGATATAATAGCATATCATTTTTATAATAGATAACATTTAGCATTTCATATAACGATTCAATACTATTTTCATACTCTTTTCTTACAGCAACAGACAAGGGTGCCGTAAATAAATATTGTTCATCCCCATCGAGAAATTCAACGCGAACAATAATCTCTGTCATCCCATATGTAAGCAAAAACAAGGAACTGTTTCTACTTATTTCAATAACATATTCTTCCGCTTCTTTCCCCCATACTATATCCACATTTTCATTATTAACAATCATTTCAATATTGCTAATATTAAAAATATTCTTAAGTCTGAAATCATATTTAACATCTTGATATACAACATAACTTTTTTTCAAATCTTTTGTATTGACTTCATCAAATAATTCTAATTCAATTACTGAATTATTGGTCCGCATTTCTAATAATGGTTTCACGATAAATTTACCACCTATCTAGCAAAGAATTGATAATACTGCATATTTAAGTTTCCCTTTTTTAATATTGCTTGGATCAATTCATAGCATCGTGGCATAGTGTTTTGGTCGCATTCGAGTAATAGTTTTTGTAAGAATTCTGCATACGTTTCTCCATAACCATTGATAAGCGGTAAAATTTTCTGTGCAACTGCATAATCCAATGCAACATATACGTTTTCTTGTGAATCCATAATAGATTTACTTGCAAGACAATATCTTTTTATCATACCGATTATTCTTGGGCTGAAATTGATTCCAACTTCTTGAAAACAAGTTCTTATTCTGTTAAATTTCTCAACAATAGCTATATCCAGACTTGAAGATACCCATTGTTCTGAAGCATTTAATTTCGCAAAACAATCAAACGTCACTAATGGGTATTCATCCAATACATCTACTTCTGTCAATTCATCTATCAAAACATCTGAAGCCTGTAATTTAATAATCCATGCACGATCTATCAATCTCGGAGACAATATTTCTGTTGTATGATCTAAGTTTATCGTTGCAATAAATCTTAATGTATTTGGTATCGGATATGTATAATCTTCGCCTAATGACACTTCTCTTCGTTTTTTATCAAAATCACACAAACTCATAAAGTCTGCCCAATAATGTTCCATTTGACTTAAATTAGCCTCATCCAACAATATTAAATATGGAAAATCTGTAATCTTTGCTTGTGATTCAGCTTTCATTATTTCTAATGCATTAAACATCCCTTTATTGGCAGCATCAAAAGTTTTTGTTAAAGGATTATAATATCCTATCAAATCTCTTCTTGATGTCCACCCTTTCTCTACAGCAACTTCTTCGTATCTATTATATTGCGAATTATTGAGTCCTAAAATCTGAGCAATCAATGATACTAACGATGTTTTTCCGCTTCCAGGCTCACCAACCAAAATAGATAAAAATCCCTGCGAGAAACACAACATAATATTAGCAACATCATTTCTACTAATATTCCTTTTAGCTTTAACATTTAATTCATCATAAACAAAATCCACCAGTTCTCTGGGATTTGTAATTGTAGAAATATTTTTAACTTTTTCTTTAGTTGCTACGGTCTTTACAACATTTTCATTTTTTCTATTTTTTTCAAACTTTGCAGCTTCTTCCATCATCATGCTAGATAATGCTCCGTCAAAAGCAAGATTCGTATATGCTTCACTGACTTTCTTTTCAATATCATTGGCAACAGAATCTTTCATTTTTAAAAGCTGATTATATTCACCCTCCAATTCCTCTTTTCGATTTTTTAATTCACCAACTTTTCCTAATAATGATTCATATTGTCCATATTCATCTATTTTGGATTTTAAATTCTCATTCTCAGCAACTAAATGTTGTACCTTTTCATTATCAACTGTTTGATCTTCAGAAATCTGATTTTTTGTTTGTTCAACTTTACGTTGTAAATCAGCTAATTCAGCTTGTTTTTCCTTTTTATCACTTTCCAATTTGGAAAAAATATTTGAAAATCCCCCCTGCTCTTTTACCAACGAATAGATCTTCTCTGAATAATTGCTATTCTTCAAAAGAGTTTCCGCTATTTTCTCCATAGAGTCCGGATTTTCCAAAATAACCGGTGGTATCGTGCTTATCATTTGATCAGTTATTTCTTCATTTTTAAACATGTTTATCAAACGCTGCTTACGTTCCTCAGTCAATTCCAGATTTGTTAATCCCATTACAGCGTTTCTTATTTCTTTTTGTGCTTTTCTTGTTTCTGCAGACGTAGCTAAAATTTTGCTTGCAAGATCTTTCAAAGACTCATCATCAATACAATCTACATTTCCATTAGCCTGCGGCAATGAATTTACAAGCAAAATATGCCGTACTCTTTCATAGTACAAATCTGAAGGTCTTTTTGCAGCATCAAATTCATATATCGGCTCTTCAAAATCATTTATATCATAGGCATTTACTACATAGGCATCGTCACCCTCAGCATAAGGTAAAAATTGATATCCATTCCCTGACAATTCCTTCCAACAGAATGGTCCTATTATTTGAGATTGATTTGATAAATACACAACAGAAGTTATCGGTTGCATAATGTCTGTTATCATTTCTTTTTTCCATTCATAATAAGTTTCAAAATTATATTCTGTTGGAATATCAATCACCTCTCTAATTCTATATGTATCTAAGGCTTTTGCCCTTGTTATATAATCAGATGCCTTGATTCTATATCCATTATAAGTTTTTTCCAACGATGCTAATTCACTATCGTTTAATTTAAACATCACATATTTGTCGTCTTGGATTAAAGGTGATTCACTATACTGACCGTAAATTGCCGCAATAGTAATCGTTCCATACTGCCCAAATTTTGACTCATCCACTTCAACAAATCCGTCATCTAACATCTCCATAACAGGCCTAATATTATAAAATTCATTAACATGTTCTATCCTAGCTAAATATGTACTCATAAGTGCCTCCAAATTTTTATAAAATCGTTATAATCATTATATCTCCACAGTAATCAATTATCAATTTATTTCCTTAATTTCCTATGTAAAGTAAATACCATTAGTATTTATTTCCATTCACTTTCTTAATTGCTTTTTATATGGCACACTCATAATAAAAATAGATTTTTATATGCATTATACTCTTGCTCACCTATGCCAGCATTAAACACTCCACTTTTCATTTTCAACATAAATTTCTCCGGATTTTCTATGAAATTATATTCTCCAATCTCTCCCTGCTCTGTATCATAAACAAACAAAAACACCGCTTTTCCTCTTGATATGCCCCTTGTCAAGTAGACAGGTAAAATATCTAAAATT
>ULYC01007195.1_pt1 | contig 34381 bp, 30 predicted proteins | sample 1961891 | NCBI WGS metagenome assembly ULYC01 (sample SAMEA4835855, study PRJEB28245) | human gut metagenome | biome: gut microbiome; material: fecal sample | place: Denmark | collected 2008 | reverse complement strand
ATTAAAATGTTAAAAATTGAAAATTTGACAAAAACTTATGGTCAAAAAAAAGCCGTCGATAATTTATCATTAGAGATTGAAAATGGTCATATTTATGGTTTTATTGGACATAATGGAGCTGGTAAAACGACTACATTAAAGTCGATTGCTGGAATTATGGAATTTGATCAAGGGAATATTTATATTGATAATAAATCAATTAAAGAGGAGCCGTTAGCATGTAAGAAGGTAATGGCCTATATTCCTGATAATCCTGATCTATATGAATATTTAACAGGAATCAAATATTTGAATTTTATTGCTGATGTATATGGGGTCAGTCAGGCAGAACGAACTGACAGAATCAAAAAATATGGGGATATGTTTGAACTAACAGATTCTTTGGGGGAACCGATCAGTGCATATTCTCATGGGATGAAGCAAAAATTAGCAGTAATATCAGCCTTGATCCATGAGCCTAAATTAATAATTATGGATGAGCCGTTTGTAGGCTTAGATCCTAAGGCTTCTCATTTATTAAAGGGTTTGATGCGGGATTTGTGCGATCGTGGTGGAGCAATCTTTTTTTCAACTCATGTTCTTGAAGTAGCTGAGAAACTTTGTGATAAAATTGCTATTATTAAAGCGGGTAAACTTGTCGTATCCGGGAACACCCAAGATGTCATTGGGGATGATTCATTAGAAGAAGTGTTCCTAGAGTTGGAGGATGACAATGCTTAAGTCATTGATTAAGATTCGGTTTCAAGGAATTTTTATGAGATCGATGAAAGGAAGTAAAAATAAAAATGCCGGAATAGGTAAATTAGCATTGATGGTATTAGTGTTTGCTTATATTGCCATTGTTTTTGGTTCAATGTTTGGCTACATGTTTAATATGGTTTTAGAACCATTTACGGCAATTGGTTATGAATGGTTATATTTTGGAATCATGGCAGTATTAATTGTTTTACTTTGCTTTATTGGGAGTGTTTTTACAACCCAACAAGAAATTTATGGTGCTAAAGATAATGAGATATTATTATCAATGCCGATTAAAACAAGTGATATTTTATTAAGTCGTATTTTTGTGGTATTAATCATCAACTATTTATATGAGGCATTGATTGCAATCCCTGGTGGAATTGTTTATTTTACTCAGGTGCCGTTTGATCTTTTAAAATTACTCTTTTTTCTTATTGTCATTATAACGTTGCCGTTATTAGCCTTAGCTTTATCTTGTGCATTTGGCTGGTTAATGGCAATGTTAATGAAACGAATACGGAATAAAACAATTATTACTATGGTATTATCGTTAGGATTTTTAGGACTCTATTTTTATTTGATTAATAAACTTCCGGAATATTTGGTTGCATTAGTAGCTAATGGTAAATCGATTGGTGAAGCGATTCAAAATACGTTATTTCCAATCTATCATTTAGCTTTAGCAATCAGTGATGTCAATGTCGTGAGTTTGTTACTATATTTAGTTTGTAGTGTAGGGCCATTTGTAATTGTAATGTATCTTCTTTCGAAGAATTTTATTAGTATTGCAACTAGTAAAGCACCATCAAAGAAAGTTAAATTGAAGGATTCAGATATTAAATTTAGTAGCCAAAAGGGAGCGTTATTTAAACGAGAGTTAAAACATTTTACATCTAATCCGATGGTCATGATGAATGCTGCTTTGGGAATTGCATTTACCGTTGTTTTAGCTGGTGCTGTCTTGATTAAAGGTCCTGAGCTTTTAGATATGTTGGGAGTAATTCCACCAGAATATCAAGCTTTGGTGAATGAATTTATAGTTCCATTGTTATGTTTGGCAGTGATTGGGACTAATTCAATGAATATTATTAGTGCTGCTTTGATCTCGTTGGAAGGGAATCGTCTATGGATCATTAAATCACTACCAATTAAAACTAAAGATATTCTTGAAAGTAAATTGATGCTACACTTAGCTTTATGTGTACCACCAGGATTGTTATTTTCAATTGTCGGAAGTATAGTTTTTTCATTGAGTTTAGTAGATAGTTTATTAGTTATTATCGTCCCTATAGTTTTTACGGTTTTTGAAGCTTTATTAGGTTTATTGATTAATTTATGGAAGCCGAAATTTGATTGGATCAATGAGACTGTTGTCGTAAAACAAAGTGCTGCTGTAATGATTACAATGTTTGGAACGATGGCGCTTGTAGTTTTTATAGGTGGTATTTATATTGGTTATTTAAATGAGTTTATTGGTGCTGTAACTTATGTTTATATAATGCTAGCGCTTTTCTTGATTATCGATATTGCTTTCTACTATTTGTTAAATACTTGGGGAATTAAAAGATTTGAAGAATTATAGGCATGTGTTTACGACACATGCTTTTAAATTGTTGGAAATTCAAATAAATATTTGACAAATTTTTTTTTAGTAATATAATAATAACCAAACTCGGTGACTAAAAGAGTAGTCTTAATAATGGTTTTAGCGAGCTGGCGTTGGTGGAAGGCTGGTAATCTAGTTAGGATGAAGCGCATTTATGAGAGGAAAGTGGGAAATAGTAGTATCGCTTTCGGGTAATCACCCTTAACGATGAAAGAGATCATAGGGTCAACTTATGATAAATAGAGTGGTAACGCGGTTAAATCGTCTCTTGTTTAAGAGGCGATTTTTTATTTTAACAAAGAAATGGAGGACTAGAAATGATTAGAGTAGGAATTGTGGGATCAACTGGATATGGGGGATGTGAGTTAGTCCGATTTTTATTAACTCACAAAGAAGTGGAAATTAAGTGGGTTTCATCAAGAACCTACACTGATGAGGAGTATAGTTCGGTTTATTCCAGCTATTTTAAATTATTGGATCAGCAGTGTGTTGATGAGGATATTACAAAATATCTTGATGATGTTGATGTGGTTTTCTTTGCAACTCCACAAGGGGTTTGTGCCAAAATGCTTAATGAGGAAGTTTTAAGCAAAGTAAAAGTGATTGATTTAAGTGCAGACTATCGAATTAAAGATGTTAAGACATATGAACAATGGTATGGAATTGATCATGCTTCACCACAATTTATCGATGAAGCTGTATATGGGCTGTGTGAGATAAATCGTGATAAAGTGAAACAGGCACGATTAATAGCTAATCCAGGATGTTATCCAACTTGTTCAATTTTATCAGTCTATCCGTTAGCTAAGGCGGATTTAATTGATATGGATACTTTGATCATTGATGCTAAAAGTGGTGTTAGTGGGGCTGGCCGTGGGGCTAAAGTCGCAAACTTATATTGCGAGGTAAATGAAAGTATCAAGTCTTATGGGGTTGCAAGTCATCGTCATACTCCGGAAATTGAAGAACAGTTAGGTTATGCGGCAAATCAAGAAGTATTATTAAACTTCACGCCTCATTTAATTCCAATGAATCGAGGAATCTTAATTACAGCTTATGCAAAACTTAAAAAGGGAGTTAATGAAGTGGATGTCGCAAAGGCTTATCAATGTTATGATGATGAGTATTTTGTAAGGGTATTGAAATCTGGGGTCTTACCAGAAGTACGTAGTGTTAAGGCTAGTAATTTTGTTGATATTAATTATAAAGTTGATCCACGGACAAATCGAGTTATTATGATGGGAGCTATGGATAACTTAGTTAAAGGAGCAGCTGGCCAAGCAATTCAAAATATGAATATTATGTTTGGATTAGATGAAAAAGAGGGGCTAATGCTTGCTCCAGCAATCTTATAAGGGGGAAAATAAAATGAAAATAATTGAGAATGGAACGGTAACCTCGCCTAAAGGATATTTAGGTGCTGGAGAACATGTTGGTATTAAAAAAGCAAAAAAAGATTTAGCATTGATCTATAGTAAAGTTGATGCCAAAGCGGTAGGAACTTTTACCCAAAATATTGTTAAGGCAGCACCAGTGTTATGGGATAAGATGATCGTTGATAATTATGATCATGTTAGAATCATTGCTGTTAATAGTGGGGTCGCAAATGCTTGTACTGGCGATGAGGGTTTAAAATGTAACGAAGAGTTTGCTCAAACTGTAGCAGATAATTTTGGATTGGAAAAAGAGGAAGTTCTAATTTGTTCTACAGGTGTAATTGGTAAGCAATTACCAATGAATAAAATCATTAATGGGGTACCAATTGTTAAACCGTTATTAAGTGAGAGCCAAGAAGCAGGGGTAATCGTAGCTGAATCAATTATGACGACAGATACGAAACCAAAGCATCTTGCTGTTGAAATTGAAGTCGGTGGAAAGACGGTTACTTTGGGGGCTTGCTGTAAGGGGTCAGGAATGATTCATCCAAATATGGCAACCATGCTGGGATTTATTACAACCGATTGTAATATTTCTAAGGAATTATTAAATAAGGCATTGAAAGAAGTAATTCCTGATACTTTCAATATGGTTTCTGTTGATCGTGATACTTCAACTAATGATACAGTCTTGTTATTAGCTAATGGATTAGCTGGAAATCAAGAAATTGTTATAGAAGATCAGGATTATCAAATATTTAAAGAAGCCTTATATTATGTTAATGAATATCTAGCTAAAGCAATTGCCGGTGATGGCGAAGGTGCAACTAAATTGTTAGAAGTTCAAGTTCATAATGCTGATACAGTTCAACAGGCTAAAGTAATCGCTAAAAGCGTTTGTACTTCACCGTTAGTAAAGACAGCAGTATATGGCAATGACGCTAACTGGGGAAGATTATTATGTGCAATGGGTTATTCTGGTGAACAATTTGATCCATATAATGTTGATTTGAGCGTTGCTAGTGAATTTGGGGAATTGCAATTGGTGGCTAAAGGAATGGCGACTGATTATAGTGAAGAATTAGCAACTAAGATCTTATCAAGCAGCGAAGTAAAAGCAATTATTGATATTCATAATGGTGATTGTAAAGCGATTGCATGGGGATGTGATCTAACTTACGATTACGTTAAAATCAACGCTGACTATCGTTCATAATAAAAATTTAATTAAGGGGGAAATAATGTGCATACAGTTGAGCAAAATAAAGCACAAGTATTAGTAGATGCTTTAAGTTATATTCAAAAATTCCATGGAGATATCGTAGTTATTAAATATGGTGGTAGTGCCATGACTAATGAAGTTATTAAACACAGTGTTTTAAAAGATATTGCGGTTCTAAAATCAGTTGGGATTAAACCGGTAATTGTTCATGGTGGGGGAAATGATATAAATGGATGGTTAAAGAAAGTTGATATTAAAAGTGAATTTAAAAATGGTTTACGGGTAACTGATAAAGAAACTTTAGAAGTTGCTGAGATGGTTTTGTCAGGGAAGATCAATAAAGGATTAGTTCAACATATGGAAAGAATAGGAACCCATGCAGTTGGCTTATCTGGTAAAGATGGTAATATGATTACAGTAAAAAAAGCAATGCCAAAAGGGGATGACATTGGTTATGTTGGGGAAATTATAAATGTTGATGTTACTTTACTAGAAACATTGTTAGAAAAGGATTATACACCGATTATTTCAACAGTAGGATTAGATTCTAAGTATAATGCTTTTAATATTAATGCAGATGATGTAGCAACGGGTGTAGCTCGTGCTTTAAAAGCGAGTAAGTTAGTATTTTTAACTGATATTGAGGGAGTTTTACGTAATCCGAGCGATCCTAGTACACGCATATCAGTAATTAATACAGAGTCAGCAGCTGAATTATTTGAACAAGGAATTATAACCGGGGGAATGATTCCAAAATTAAAAAATTGTCTTGAAGCAGTTCAGGAGGACGTAAAGAAAGTCCATATTTTAGATGGCCGTCTGGAACATAGTTTATTAATTGAAATTTTTACAACTAGCGGGGTTGGGACAGAAATAAAAAAATAAAGGTTTAGAGCCTTTATTTTTTTAATGTCACAATATTGATTTGATTAGGACAGAAAAGACGATATTCGTATCCGTCTTCCATACCTAAACCGTTAGAAATCAATAATTGACTTTTTGATTTAGTGTGTTCACCACTAACATAAGTATTACCGTTAGTTTTTTTAAATAGTCCGCCAATAAAAGGAAGACGAATATAACCACCCATTGTATGACCGGAAAGTTGTAAAGCAATTTCATTATTTGAAGTCGTGTTAAAATAATCTGGTTCATGAACTGCAACTATTTTGTAACTTTCACTATTATTTTCATTAATTAGACCACTTAATTCTCCTGTTCCCTCAAGACCAAAAAGACTAATCGTAGATCCATTAAAATAAATAGGACGATATTCGTTATGCAGAACTTCAAAACCACCCTCATTTAAAATGGCATTGACATCATTTGATGAAGCTAAATCTTTTTCACCAAGAACAGCAAATTTACCATATTTAGATTTTATATTGGATAATAATTCGATTACCTTATCGTTATCAAAGGGCGTGGCTGAAAAGAGGTCACCACCAAAAATAACCATATCAACATTTTCTTTGTTTAATGAAGTGACAATTTTTTTTAATCTAGTAACATCACTACTTTTTTGGAGATTAATATCGCTGATAAAACCAATTTCAAAATTCTTGAATTCATCAGGTAAACTATTATTAGTAATAGTCGTTTTTTTTATAGAATAACTATCAGGAGCGATATATCGGCTATAATAATAACCAAAACCGCTCCCGATAATAACGATTATCAATAATAGTAGTTTAATCGTTCTTATTTTTTTTCTCATGATTTTTTATTCATGATAACCGGAATAATCATTGGATTCCGTTTAGTTTTGCGATAAAAATATGAAGATAATGTATCGCGGGTAGTATTCTTAATTTCTCCGAAAGTAGTTTTACCTTGTAACAATTTTGATAAATTTGTTTCAACTAACTTCTCAGCTTCACGAATCATGTGAAAACTGTCTTTCATATATACGAAACCACGTGAGATAATTACTGGTCTTGTCAATAATTTTCCACTACGAGAATCCATACTAATTAAAATTGAAACCATTCCATCTTCAGATAACATTTGTCGATCGCGAAGTACAGCTGTGGATAAGCCGCTAATATCATTACCATCAACATAAATATCTTCAACATGAATTCTCGGACCTAATCGAGCCTCACCATTATTCAATAAAATTGTATCTCCATTTGATAAAACAAATGAATTTTCTGGTGGAATACCGACATCTTGAGATAATTCAGCATGAATCTTCAACATGCGATATTCTCCATGGACAGGGAAGAAGTATTTAGGTCTTGTCAATAACATCATCAGTTTTTGTTCCTCTTGAGAAGCGTGTCCGGAAGTATGTAAATTATTGAAAGCGGTATTTGTTAGTACCTTAGCACCAGCTCTAAATAATTTATTTACTACTACATTAACACTATAAGCGTTACCTGGAATTGGATTTGATGAAAAGACAACAGTATCGCCGGGTTTGATTTTGACATATTTATGAGTTCCATTTGCAATTCGACTTAATGCTGCTAATGCTTCACCTTGAGAACCGGTACATAAAATCAAAATTTCATTATCTGGTAATTTTTTTGCTTGTTCACTTTTAATAAAGAACTTATCAGGACATTTAATATAGCCCATAGCTCTTGAAACTTGAATGTTGTTTTCCATTGAACGACCGTATACTAAAATTTTACGATTAAATTTAACAGCTGCTTCGACAATTTGTTGTACTCGATGAACGTTGGAAGCGAAAGTTGCTACAATCAAACGTCCCTCTGTTTTTCTAAATTCCTCTTGAACACTATTAGCGACCTTCTTTTCACTGATTGAAAAAGTAGGAACTTCAGAATTAGTAGAATCACTCATTAATAAAGTAACCCCAGTTTCACCTAGGAAAGACATCTTTTGATAATCTGCTGGATCACCGACTGGTGATAAATCAAATTTAAAATCTCCTGTTTCAACAATCCGCCCATTAGGACTATTAATAATAATTCCCATTGATTCTGGAATAGAATGGTTTGTTTTAAAGAATCCAATATTAAAATATTTAGATTTGATTTGATACTCATCGTCGATTTGAATAATTTTTGTAGCATTAGTTAGTCTTTTTTCATCTAACTTTCTTTTAATCATGGCACTAGCAAGTGGTGTAGCATAAATGAAAGGAATTTTAACTACTTGAAGTAAGAAAGGAATTCCACCTATATGATCTTCATGACCATGGGTAATCATTAAACCACGAATTTTCTTTTCATTTCTTTTTAAATACGAGTAATCAGGAATAACGTAATCAATTCCTGGTAATCCTTCTTCAGCAAATTTTACTCCGGCATCAATAATGAATAATTCATTATCGTGTTCAACACAGTACATATTTTTACCGACTTCATTTAGTCCGCCAAGGGCAAATACCTTAGTATCAATACTATTTTTTGTTTGTTTTGATTTATTTACCGCTTTTTTTGGCGTGTTGTTTCGAGATTTACTTTTATTATTATGATTTTTTTGTGGTGACTTGCCAGGTCGTTTATTATTTGTATTAGGCTTTTCTTGCATAATAACCTCCTTAATTATATTTTGTATCCTTTTAAGTATTATAACACATATTAAAAGACAAGAAACGAAGTTTCTTGCCTAGATAATCTTTTTGCATGCAGCAATGGCTAGAGCATGCGGTCCAATATGACATGAAACACTAAGTGACAATGGGTCACAAATAATTGTTGAATCAGGATAAATAGCTTCTAATTCTTTCTTTAATTCTAATGCTGGCTGTTCGTCGTATGTATATGCAATACAAACATGAACATTCTTTCCTTTTCCTTCTGGATCAAGACGTTCATCAATATCTTTTTTTATTGCTTCCATCATAATTTTAGTTGCTTTAGACATTGTTCTGGTCTTAGAGAAAGTATCGAGCTTTTCACCTTGAATTTGTAAGATTGGTTTGATTTTCATCATTCCGCCTAAAATTGCAACAGCAGGAGTGATTCTTCCACCTTTACGAAGATAATCTAACGTATTAACAGTAATATAGATAGAAGCATTTAATTTATTTGCTTCAAGAATTTCTTTGATTTCTTTTGCTGATTTACCAGCTTTAGATAATTCAAGTGCATCCAGAACATCCCATTTTTGAGTTACTGAAACGCGTTGTGAATCAACGACTTGAACTCGTCCATCATATTCACCTGCTAACATCAAAGCAGTTTGGCAAGAACCGCTTAAGCCACTAGACATGGGAATATGAACAATTTCATCATACTCTTTTAATACTTCATCCCAAAGTTTACTAACATCACCAACTACGGGTTGACTTGTAAAAACTTCAGCATCTGTCATTAGTTTTTTATAAAACTCATCTTGAGATAAGTTGATATCTTCATAGAAGGTCTGACCATCAATAGTAAATGGCATCGGTAGTACATTGATTCCTAATTTTGTACCTTCAGCCTGAGTGATTCCAGAATTACTATCAGTGATAATTGCTACTTTATTCATTTAAAAACCTCCTATCTCTAAACCATATTTTACTTGAAATAATAAAAAATGCAAACTATTTAACCATTATTATAAAAATAATTAAATGAAAGGCATTACAATATATAACTGTATTATATATTGTAATACAGTTATATATTTGGTATACTACATTTGTAAGAATGTAGTAGGAAAGGAGTTATTATGCAAATAGATAATAATAGCAGTGTTCCAATTTATGAACAAATCTATAAACAGCTGCTCGAATATATAACGACAGGGTTAATGCAGGCGGACGATAAACTACCCTCTGTCCGTGAATTATCTTCATCAATTCATATTAATCCTAATACCGTTGTTAAAGCCTATCGTCTTTTAGAAGAGCAAGGTTTTATTTATTCCTTGCCGGGGAAGGGAAGTTTTGTTAGCTCAAAACAAAATAATCAAACGAAGTTGTTTGAACAACAAATTAAAGTTCTCACAAAAGAGATTGTTACTAAAAGTAAATATATTGGTTTGACCTTTGAACAATTATGCCAATTTATGGAACAGACTTGGGAGGGAAAATAATGTTATTAGTCAAAGAATTATCAAAGAAAATTGATCACAAACAAATTTTGGACAATATTACTTTAAATATACCTAAAGGTTCAATTTATGGAATTATTGGTGAAAATGGTGCAGGTAAAACAACTTTGATTCGTCATTTAGTAGGTGCTTATCAAGGTGATACAGGATTTGTTGAATTAGAAGGAATGCGTATTTATGAAAATCCTGAAGCAAAAGCAAAATTAGTATATATCCCCGATGAATTTTTTGATACCTTCGGACATAATATTCGGGATATTAAAGAATTATATCAAGGGATTTATCCAAGTTTTAACGAGGCACGGTATTTAAGATTGATGAAAATGTTTAAGCACGATAGTTTAGAAAATTTTAGTAAATTTTCTAAAGGAATGAAAAAGCAAGTTATGTTTATTTTGGCTTTAGCGATCATGCCTGAATATTTGATCATGGATGAGCCGTTTGATGGACTTGATCCACATATTCGGAAAGTTATTTGGGATATTTTGATTCAAGATGTAAGTGAGCGAAATATGACAATTTTTATTTCTAGTCATCATTTAAATGAATTGGATAGTATGTGTGATCATATCGCTTTGATCAACAATGGGAAAATTGTTTTTGAAGAAGCACTAGATCATCTTAAAGAAGGCTATCATAAATTACAAATCGTCTTAGAGTGTGGTGATGATATGTATGCTTTAGAGAAAGAATTAAAAGTTTTATCTCATCAAATGATGGGACGTGTTCATACTTTGATCGTTGCTGGTGAAATTGAAGCAATCAATCGTACTGTGGAAAAGTATTGTCCTTTAATTAATGAAACTTTATCATTATCATTAGAAGAGATTTTCTTATTTACTTTAGGAGGAGAATATGATGAACTCAAGGAAGTCATGGGTTAATATTCCCTTACTAAAAAATATCATTAAAAATAATCTCTTTCCTGCTAAAGTATCATTAATTATTTTTGTGGGAGTCTTTATTTTATCGCTTATTTCTGGTTCTAATAGTGGTTTTAGTCAAATTTGTATAGTTGTATATGGAATAAGTGCAGTTGTTCTAACAACGATATACCCTTGTTTTATTCAGAGTTATCAAGTTAATAAAACGAAATCATCAATGATGTGTTCATTACCGTTGGCGACAAGATGCGTTTGGTTTACAAATTATTTAGCTGGATATTTAATTGCGCTAGTTACATTATTGATTGAGGGATTAGGTTTGATGATGTTTTTAGGATTAAATAATGCGGGGACTGAAGGAAATATATTTATAAGATTTATAATGGCGATATTTCTTTTGTTATTTATTTATTATACCCTTACTTATTTAGTTTGTTCACTGTCTGGTAATCGTTTGGGACAAGTTGTGTTTAGTTTAGCAGCATATGCATTACCAGTAATTTTATTATTGGGGCTTATTTATATTAGTCCTAAATTAGTTCCAAGTAATCTTGATCTTGGAATTAATGACACATATCTTTATCTTACTTTTCCGTTAGCTGCTGGAATGCAGTTTATTTATAGTGCGTATCCACATATATTTTTCCATTTATTTTTAGGAATTGTTACCTTAATCTGCAGCTATTATGTTTATAAAAATCGTGAAAATGAATATATTGGAGAACCTTTAGTATTTCGCCGAATTATTATTGTTTTAAAAGCTATTTTGATTATTGCTGTAACGATATGTGGTTTTGGAGTCATTTTATTAGTATCAAAAATTAATATCACATATGGATTCAAAGGTCAGTCACTTTTATTTTTGATCTATATTTTGATTGGGATGATTGTAGCGATAATCGTTGAAATTATTTTTAAAGGAAGACATGTTTATCGTAATTTATTAATCTATGTACCTGTTTTAGCAATTGTTTTTGGTGCTAATTTTATGATTGCCAATAAGCAATATCTTTCAGGAATTAATAATTCGAGATATGAAGTTACTGCTGATTTAGTAGCTGAATTAGCTGGTAATCAGGAGTATCTTAGCTTAAGCTTAAATAATGAGGTTACAAAGGAATTCTTGAATTATTTGAGTAAACATCGTGATGATCTTCATTTTAAAAAATATGATGATGAACAACAAGATTTAGCAATGATGTATACTTATCAATATGAACATGGATTAGATGATGATTATTATAGCTATAGTATCTATTATATTAATAAAAAAGCAGTAATTGATTTCTTTAATGGACCAGGAAATAAGTATTTTGATAAGCTGCTTAATTATACTGAGGGTTTAAAAAAGGAAAAAAGTTTAATTTGTTATGTTAATGATCATGCAGTCTATTTAAATAAAGAGGAAATTCAAGAATTGATTAAATTGTTGCCAAATCAAGAAATCAAACCTAAAAATATATTTAGTATTAAAACATATAATTTATTAAATCCTGATAGTGTCAATTATTTAATAAGCAGTAATGAAGCAATAACGAATTTTATTACTAGCGATGAGTTGATCGAACGAGCTGTTTTTATTGAAAATTGTCGAGATGTTATTGATGATATTAATAGTGATTCAACAAAGTTTGAAGAACAAATCAAAGCCGTAGTGAGTACACAATTTAGTCACGAAACAATTGATATGGTCTATCCAAACGGTGATAGCACAGTTATAGCCTTTAGTAATGATGAAGTTATTTATCAAGGTACCTATGAAGTTGTTACAAAAGAAGGAAATAACTATACTTATCCATTAGAATTTACCTTAAAGAAAGGTGATGATGGCGTGATCGTTAATGATATAAAGGTAGGTGGTTAAAGATGATGATCAGTTTATTAAAAAATGATTTAAAACAGCTAAAAAATACAGTTGTTATTTTTAGTGGTTTTCTAGCTTTAAGTTTGGTAATCAGTCTGATTTCTTTTCACTCTGATGTTCCTGTAGGAATGTTTTATCTAATTATCTTACTCTATTCATTAGTTGTTCCGATGGTTAATTTAAGTTACTTATTTGATCAAACCCAACAGACTCATTTTTCATCTTTGCCATATACAAAAATACAAAGTTTTATGATCAGATATTTAAGCGGATTATTGTGCATAATTATACCTGTCATAATCTATTGTATTGTTGATGTTATTTTAGGACAAGGATTAGTACTTAAAAATTGTTCTTCAGCAATTTTAATGATTTGGATTTATTATAGTTTAGGTAATCTAGCTGCCTATTTAACGACATCAGTAATTATGGATATTATTCTACAAATTGTTATTAATATATCGCCATTCATTATTTATATGAGTTTATTTTCTGTTTATCAGACTTTTGTTAGAGGAATCATTAGTGCTGATTTTTCAATGGAGGTCGTAAGTATTATTTTGCCCGCTTTTCGATTATTTATTGGTGGACTTAGTGGTTTAAGTTCTTATTATCTTTTGCTGTATGCTGGTTATGGTCTAGTTATATTTATAATGACTTTTTTAGCAAGCAGTAATCGGGAGTGTGTTAACAATTATCATGGTTTCACTTATAAAATCATTGGTGAAGTAATTAAACTAATTTGTATTATTTCAGTTTCTTGGCTGATTACTTCTATTTTGGATATTCCTGTTCAATCTTTGAAGAGTTTTATTATTATCAATATTATTGCAACCTTTGTTGCGACTTTTATTATTCAATTTATTCAGTCAAAACGTATTAGGTATGTATTGTGCATAGTGCAGGGAACATTAATTGTTTTAGTTACAATTGTAATTTTTATTGGTTCAAAAGGATATTTAGAAAATTATATTCCTCATGATATTAAAGCAGTAGAAATTAATTCAAATTTTGGGTACAACAAGATTAATAGTAAATTAACTGATCAAAAATCAATTGATACAGTAGTGGCAATTCATCAGGAAATTTTAAAACAAAAAAGTGATTATGGCAGTCATAACTTAAAAATTACTTATTATAAGGATAATGGTGATAAGGTAACAAGAGGTTATGAAATTTCAGATCAAGAATATTTAATGGTAATCAAAAAGTTAGATGCGGCACTTTTAAAAAGTTGGTTTGATAATTATTATTATATTATTAATAAGCTTGATACATATCAATATCTTACTTATGCATTGCCGGGTGAAAGTGAGAATGAAATTAGAACAGAAAATGATATTCTATTATTTAAAAATATTCTTCAAAGAAAGCTGTCGGAGTTTGAAAATAACCCTAATTTATTAGTAAAAGTTGACTATGATAATCCGGGTCAAATTACTAGATTTAAGCGTTCTAATGATGGTAGTGAAAGTTATCAAGGTGATTCGATTTCTTTTGACAATAATGACCCAATGTCGCTTGCTTTACAAGAATATGATAAAATTAAAGCAAATTAGTTGTAATTATTTATAGATTAGGCATAATGTTAATGAGGTGATAAAAATGAAAATTTTAAATAGTAATGAATTTGATAACGCAATTGCTAGCGGTATCGTTTTAGTAGATTTTTATGCTGACTGGTGTGGACCATGTAAAATGTTATCTCCAGTTATTGAAGGGTTAGCAGAAAAGATGGAGCAGGTTAATTTTTATAAATTAAATGTTGATGCTTCTAGTGATATTGCTGGGCGTTATGGGGTTCAGGCAATTCCAAATTTAATTATTTTTAAAGATGGTAAAGCAGTTGACCAGATTACTGGTTTTGTTCCTGAAAATGAAATTGTGAAACATTTACAGAATTTATTATAATGTATTTAAGCCATGGTAGTGTTACCATGGTTTTTATATTTTGAAAGTTTTTGAAAAATTCAGCTAAATAAGTCTAAATATGATAAAATCTATACATATAGAAATGTAGGTGAATTTAGATGAAAGTATCTTTTTATGAATCTGTAGCGGAGCATGATTTAAAATTTGCGGTAATTATTAGCCGTTATTTAAAACAGTGGGTATTTTGTAAACATAAACAGCGAAAGACATTTGAAATACCTGGAGGACATCGTGAAAATGGGGAAAGCATTGAAGCATGTGCAAGACGTGAATTGTATGAAGAAACGGGAGCTGTTACTTATACGCTTGAACGTTTTTGCGACTACGGAGTTGTTGAGAAAACTGGATCAAAAGAGTCTTTTGGAACAATATTTTATGCCGAAATTGAAAAAATGGCGGATTTACCTGATTCTGAGATAGAAAAAATATTTTTATCGAAGGAACTGCCCGAATGCTGGACATATCCGGAAATTCAGCCTTACATGATCGATGAATATAAAAGACGGAGAGGATCATAAATGAAAAAAATATTTAAAATATTTATAGTAATGATGATAGCAGGAATTTTAACTGGATGTAGTGATTCATCTACTAAGAGTATAACAGTTTGTAAAGGAAGTTTTGATTATGGCGATATTGAAAATACTTATGAAGCTAAAGGCGATAAGGTTATCAGGATCGTGAATGTGACGATTAATGATTATAGAGATACGGATTATGATGATGAGACCTTAGTTAGTACACTTGAATCACAATTAAATGTATATAAAGAAATAGATGGGTTGGAAATAAAGCTTACTGCTAAAGATCAAATTGTTCGTCAGGAATTTATAATTGATATAGAAAATGGTGATTTAAAAAAACTTAATGAGGTTGGATTAATAGATTTAAATGGTGATGGAACGGTTTCTTTTGAAAAATTAACAAAAAATGCTAAAGAGAATAAATTAACTTGTAAAGAAAAATAAGCAGGAGATATGATATAATAAGTAAAAGGAGGTGTGATTATGGCACGAAAACCTCTGAAATTAACGAAAAATGCGTTAATGTTATTGGGGATAATAGCGTTACTATTGATAACTTTTTTAGTTTTAAAGTTTGGTGGGACAAAAAGTGAACAACCAGAAAAAAAAGTAACTGAAACATTAAGTGGATTAGTTGTTGAAAATCAGGTCTTAAAAGTTCAGTTATTAGATTTTGTAAGTAATAAGGATTTTGATGATAAGTATCAAGAAGTTTCAATGGATATTAAAGCAGATGAAGAAGTATTAAACTATAAAATATCAAATCGTCAAGTTTTTAATAAAGTGATGCAGTTATTACCGCCAGGTGAGGGCTCTCCTTTATTGAATAACAGCAGTGAGGTACCTACTCATGAAGCGTATATTCTTGTTTTAACTGGTGATATTGTTGAGTATAAAGATAGTGAAGGAAAGAGTTCTTATCAAATTGCTAATGCACGTCTTGATTACTATAAACAATCATTGTTGTTAGAGAATGATTATGATAGTGTGTATATCGCTTCAATTGATGGAAAAAAAGAAAAAATGGTCAAGATTACTGCATATAAGGAAGCACTATCCAGTCCAAGTGAGTATATGACAATGTTACAATGGTAAATAAAAACCTTAGCAAAATAAAATGCTAAGGTTTTTTAGTATTATTCAATGTTTAGTCCAGCAACAAAGGTTAGATCAATACCAAACATAATGCCGGTATTGGGTTTATCGATGCCGCCTAAAGTTTTATCAATAACGGTCCTTGCTTTTTCAACATCTTCATTTTTTAAAATAAAGAAAAGTGTTTTGCTTGTTTCACGGGGATCTTCAAGAAAAATTCGTAATGATTCGATAATAAAATTATCATTACTTTTTAATGTATTAAGCATCCCTTTGCTTTCAATGATCGTCCCTCCGTTAATACCACTTTTTTGTAATGCGGCTAAGAGATCATCTAATTTTTCTACTTTGTGTAAAACTAAGAAAAGTGCTTGCATGGAATTCCTCCTTTATGTACATCCTATTATATATTATAAACCATATTATTGCTCTTTGCATTAGTAAATGTTTGGTTTATAATAAATAGTATACAAATAAGGGGGTATATTTAAATGAATTTTGAATTTTCAAATCGGATCAGTGGTGTTAAGGCATCAGCAATTAGGGAAATTTTAAAAATGATGAATGATCCAGAGATTATTAGTTTTGGTGGTGGAAATCCGGCTAGTGAGACTTTTCCTGTTGAACAATTAAAAAGAATTAGTGATGATATTTTTAATACTTGTCCTAATTCTATTTTAGAGTATGGAATTACTGAAGGTGACGGAAGCTTTAAAAAAGCAGCAATAGAATTTTTATCACGGCATGAAACAGTAGTGAAAGACTATGATGGTGTTATGGTTACTTCTGGTTCACAACAAATCATGGATTTTTTATCTAAATGTTTATGTAATGAAGGGGATCTAGTTGTTTGTGAAAATCCAAGCTTTTTAGGGGCTTTAAATGCATTTAAAAGTAATGGTGCCAAATTAGTTGGAATTGATATGGAAGATGATGGAATCAATCTTGAACAGTTAGAAGCAGTTTTAAGTGGGGTGCAAAAACCAAAATTTATTTATTTGATTCCTAATTTCCAAAATCCTACTGGAATAACAACTTCTTTAGAAAAACGTCAAGCTATTTATACATTAGCAAAAAAATATCAAGTGCTGATTCTTGAAGATAATCCATATGGTGATTTAAGATTTAGAAATGATGCAATTCCTTCAATTAAGTCATTAGATGATGAAGGATTAGTAGTTTATGCAGCTAGTTTTTCAAAAATTATTGCACCGGGAATGCGTGTAGCTGTTATGATTGGTCATCAAGATCTATTAGCTAAATGCACAGTTGCTAAACAGACAAATGATGTTCATACAAATGCTTGGGCGCAAAGTGTAATGGCTCGTTTCTTAAATGAAACGGATATGGAGGTACACTTAAAAAAATTACAGGCAGTATATGAGCAAAAATGTAATTTGATGTTGGAAGAAATGAAAAAACAATTCAGCCCAGATTGTAAATGGACAATTCCTGATGGGGGAATGTTTATTTGGGTGACTCTACCAGAACGAATTGATATGCCGGAGTTTGTTAAAAGAGCTGTTGAACATAAAGTAGCAGTAGTTCCAGGAAATGCTTTCTATGATGATGATAATAAACCATGTCAATCGTTTCGGATGAATTTTTCAACTCCAACTAATGAACAGATTATTAAAGGGGTCGCTATTTTAGGAGCGTTAATGCATGATTAAAAATATTGTTTTTGATATGGGAAATGTTATTTTGCGTTGGGATCCGCACTATATTGCTAGTAAATTATCAAATGATAGTTTAGAACAAGATGTGATTGAAAGAGAGTTATTTGCTTCAAAACAGTGGCAAAAGCTAGATCAAGGATTACTCACCGTGGAAGAAGCTCTTAAGGAATTAAAAACCGACAATCCGCAGTTGATTAGACATGCATTATTGCATTGGTATGATTATTTTGAGCCTTTTGCTGAAATGGTAGCATTAGTTAAAGAACTAAAAGAGCAAGGTTATCATATTTATCTATTATCTAATTGCAGTCTCCAATTTGATGATTATTACCAAAATATCGAAGCTTTTAAATATTTTGATGATTTTTATATTTCTGCACGCTACCAATTATTAAAACCTGATCTTGAAATCTTCAAACATTTTCTTTCAAAATTTAATTTAAAGGCTGAGGAATGTATTTTTATTGACGATATAAAAGCTAATGTTGAAGGTGCAAAGATTGCTAAAATGCATGGTTATCAGCATAATGGAGATATCAAAAAGTTACGATTATATCTAAAAAAACAACATGATTTACCAATAAATTATTAATAATTCTTAAAAATACCATACTTTTCAACTGTTTTGGTTGACAATTAAGGGGAAAATGCTAGAATGCTAATAGACAAAATAATCGCTTATATTGGGAGAATTTAGATGGATAAACAAGAGGAAAATATGAGTAACACAAACGATACGATTGAATCAAAGCAAAAGTCAGAAATGACTAAAAAAGTAAGATCAGGGAAAAAAACAGGGGTACAAAAAAAGATTATTATTATTGGAATCTTAGTATCATTATTAGTCATTATTTATTTAATTGGAAGTTTTTATTTCAATAAGAAGTTTTTAAGTGGTACATACATTAATGATATCAATGTCAGTGGTTTAACATTAACTGAAGCGAATGAAAAGTTAGCGGAACAAATAGATGCTCGTTCTTTAAAATTGATTTTTAATGATGAAGCAACTGAAACAGTTTCAGGAAGCGAATGTGGAGTTCGCTATAATAGTAATAATAATGTTAAGAATATTTTGAAAAAGCAAAATTCTTTTGGGTGGATTGGAGCTTATTTTAATAAATCGAAAAATGTAGTTAATGATCTAGCTGAAGTTGATGAAACAGTTTTAAGAGCTAAGGTGGCTTCTTTGGGACATCTTCAAGAAGAGGTGCAAGTGGCACCGGTCGATGCTAAAGTGGAATATCTAAATAATGAGTTTACCATCACCAACGAGGTCAATGGTTCAACGATTGATCAAGAAAAACTAATTAGTGAAATAAAGTTAGCCTTTAGTGAAGGTAAAGAAAGTTTAAATTTAACGGAGAAAAAATGTTATGTAGAACCCGCTGTAAAAGCTAATGATGCGAAATTACAAAATTTATTAGATGCAGCTAGAAAGTATGCATCTGCGGCGATAACCTATAAAACACGTTCTGGAGATGTAGTGTTAGATGGTAGTACTTTGGTTACTTGGTTATCAATAGATGAAAGTGGTAATTATTATCGTGATGATGCTGTATTTAAAGAAAAAGTAACTGACTTTGTTGGAAGTTTAGCGAAGAAAATTAACAGTGTTGGTGGAAGCCGAACTTTTGTTGGGGCTAATAATCGGACGATTACAGTTAGCGGTGGTAATTATGGTTTAAGACTCCAAAATAGTAAGGAAATAAGCGGTTTATTAGAAGATATTTATGCCAATAAAGTGGGTGTCAGAACACCTGTTACAACTGGTCGTGAAGCTTCTTCGGATAATGGTGGATTAGGTGATACTTTTGTTGAAATTGATTTATCAGGGCAACATATGTGGTATCATAAAAATGGTCAGATCGTATTAGAGTCAGATATTGTTTCTGGTACATACAATATTGCTGATCGCCGTACACCAGCGGGTGCCTATTATTTATATAATAAGGAAAGAAATCGTGTTCTTCGGGGAACAAAATTACCTGATGGAACATGGCCATATGAAACTCCAGTTTCTTATTGGATGCCTTTTAATAAAGGAATCGGGTTACATGATTCTTCAAGCTGGCGTTCTAAGTGGGGTGGAACTATTTATATGAACAATGGTTCTCATGGTTGTATTAATTTACCTACGGGAATTGCTTCACAATTATATAATAGTATTGAAGTTAATTGTCCTGTAGTTTGTTATTATTAATAATGTAAAACAGTCTTAAAATTGCTGCGATCTCAAAGAAAGTTTAAAAGAGTAGCCCTAATCCTTTTAAATTATTCAAAACGTATCAGTAAATAAGGCTGTTTTTATTGTTTAAATTATTAGTAATTAGTTATATACTTGAAGAAGAGAATAAAGGAGTTAAATGATGGAAAATTATGTAATAGATTTTGCAACTAAAATATTAAATATTGATAGTCCTACAGGTTATTGCAAAGAAGTTATTGAATTTGTTAAAAATGAAGTTGAACAATTAGGTTATCGTACAGGAATGAATAATAAAGGAAATCTTTATATTTATGTTGATGGCAAGAATGATAAAACAATTGGTTTATGTGCTCATGTGGATACTCTAGGCTTAATGGTTAGAAGTATTAGAGATAATGGAGAATTAGCTTTCACTAATGTTGGGGGTCCAATCGTCCCGACTCTAGATGGTGAATACTGTCGAGTAATTACACGTGAAAACAAAATTTATACAGGAACTATTTTAAGCAATTATCCTGCCGCTCATGTATATGAGGAATCAAAAACAGCTATTCGTAAATGTGAAAATATGCATATTCGATTAGACGAAGTTGTAAAAAATAAAGAAGATGTTACAGCTTTAGGGATTGATAATGGTGATTATATTGCTATTGATCCTAAAACAACATACACTAATAGTGGTTTTCTTAAATCAAGATTTCTTGATGATAAATTAAGCGTAGCTTGCCTAGTTACTGTTTTAAAAGAATTGAAAGAAAAGAATATTGTTCCTGCCAACAATGTTATTATGATCATTTCAACTTACGAAGAAGTAGGGCATGGCAGTGCTAGTATTCCCGAAAATATTAGTGAATTGATTGCAGTGGATATGGGATGTATTGGCGATGATTTAGCATGTAGTGAATATGATGTGAGTATATGTGCAAAAGACTCTAGTGGACCATATGATTATGGGATTACTTCAAAGTTTATTGAACTTGCTAAAGCTAAAGGACTTAACTATGCAGTAGATATTTATCCATTCTATGGTAGTGATGTTAGTGCGGCCTTACGAGGTGGTAATGATATTAAGGGTGGTTTGATTGGACCGGGAGTACATGCTTCTCATGGGATGGAACGCTCTCATCAACAGGCTATCAACAATACGATTGAATTGATTTTGGCTTATCTACAGGCGTAGTAATACGCCTTTTCTTGTGTCAATATTTGAAAATCAAGCAATCGAGATAGAAAAAAGTTGTACTAAAAATAATGGAGGGATGAAAATGAAAGCATTAGCAAGTGATTTTGATAGAACACTATTTTTTTACGATGAAAGTGGTTCATATTATCGGTTAGAGGATGTTCAAGCCATCAAACATTTTCAAAGTCTAGGTAATTTATTTGGAGTTTGTACTGGTCGTTCATATAAAGGAATTGAGGATTTTAATCCTCATCAGATAGATTACGATTTTTATATTCTATGTTCAGGAGCAAAAATATTAGATAAGGAAGGAAATTTAATTTATCAAAAATTTATAGATAAAAAAATTGCTCAAAGTATTTATGAACAATACGAGGCTGTCGATACTAGTATTGTTTACCAAGGAGATATGTATGTACTTAATCGTACTTTTGATTTATCTCCACGGGTTAAACTAATTACATCATTTAATCAAGTTGGGGAGCAGTTTGAAGCTTTTTCTTTACATTTTAAAAATAATGACGAAGCTGGTAAAGAATACACTAAAATGATTGATATGTTTGGTGATGTTATTGATGTTTATCAAAATGAGCGGCACCTTGATTTTGCTGCGAAAGGATGCTCTAAAGGGAAGGGGATTAAACGAATAATTGAGTTCTATGGCTTAGCTTATGAAGATATGGCAGCTATTGGAGATTCATGGAACGATATCCCGATGTTAAAGAGTGTTGAAAATTCTTTTACATTTAATCGTTCTCATCAAACAGTCAAGAATGTTGCCAAATATTTAGTTGACGGGATAGATGGATGTATTGAAGAATTAATTAAGTGTCACAAATAAATTTATTTGATATAATGTATCAGAGGTGGTTAAGGTGTTAAGTAAGTATCAAAGAATATCTCAGGATTTAATCGATAAAATAGATAAACAAGAAATCAAAGTACATTCATATTTGCCTAGTGAAAATGAGTTAATGAAGCTATATAATGCATCTCGTGATACCATCCGTAAGGCTTTGGATATTTTATTAAAAAATGGTTATATTCAAAAAAATAAAGGAAAAGGATCACTAGTTTTAGATGTTGATAAAGTCGCATTTCCAGTTTCTGGCGTAATGAGTTTTAAAGAACTAGCCAAGACTATTAATAGCGAGGTTGTTACTAAAGTTATTGAATTATCTTTAAACCCAGTTGATGTTCAAATGAAAAAAGAACTATATATGGATAGTGGTAATTATTATAAAATAAGACGAATTCGTTCATTTGATGGTGAGCGGGTAATATTGGATACCGATTATTTAAATGCTAATATTGTTCCTAATATAACAGAAACAATTGCTGCTGATTCACTATATAATTATATTGAAAATGAATTGGGTTTAAAAATCAGTTTTGCAAGAAAAGAGTTTACAGTTGTTAAGGCGACAGAAGAGGAAAAGAATTTATTAGATATGCATGAATATGATCTATTAGTATGTGTGAAATCTTATACATATTTAGAAGATGCTTCATTGTTTCAATATACGATTTCGAAACATCGTCCTGATAAGTTTAGATTTGTTGATTTTGCAAGAAGGACTCAACTTTAATGGGTTCTTTTTTAGGAGGGGCTATGACACAAAAAGATTATTTATTATTCCAAGACAATATTAGAAAAGAAAAAGCGAATTTAGATAGTAGGTCATTAAAAATTTCAATTGCTCGTTTAATTATTGGATTATTGATTGTTGGATTTTTATTAGGAGGCAATTTTACTAATAATCAGTTATTAGTATATTCATCATTAATTTGGATTGCTATTTTTATTATTTTAATAGTTATTCATAGTAAAATAACGGAACGATTGAGTTATTTAAATGCTCAAGCAATTGTAATTCAACGTTATTTAGATCGCTATAATAATGATTGGAAAGCTTTTGATGAAACGGGACTAGACTATGTTGATAATGTTACTGGGGTGATGAAGGATTTAGATTTAGTGGGAAAGAATTCATTGTTCCAATATTTTAATGTTGCAAGTACGATTCGTGGTAAGAAATGTTTGCTTGATAAATTAACGCGTACAAGTTTTAATGAAAAAGGTATTATTGAAGAGCAAAAAGCTGTTTTAGAATTATCGAATAATAATAATTTTGTTTTATCATTGGAAACCTATGGCAGAATGCTTGAAAAACCTAAAGTTAATGAACGAATTATTGAGGATTTTGTTAATAATTTAGGAAAAAATAAAGTTAAACGGAGCTGGGGGTTTGCTAAATATTTAATTCCGATACTTACGATTATTACCATTGTCATGTTTCTTTTCGAATTTTATTTCAAGTTATCAGTAATTTTAGTGCCAGTGCTAATTTTTGGACAACTGATTATTGCAATTATAAATCTAAACAGTCATGGAATAATTTTTGAGCAAGTTTCTAAATTATCACATTGCTTGAATAATTATCAAAATATTAGTCATCTGATTAAACAATCCACTTTTACATCACCTTTTTTGGTAGAGTTACAAGCAAGATTAGAGGCTTCAAGTATAGCTTTTGATGAACTAAAAAGTCTTAGTAGTGCTGTTAAGCAACGGAATAATCTTTTGGCATTCATTTTATTAAATGGACTTTTGTTATGGGATATCAATTGTAAAGAACGATATGATCGTTGGGTTAAGCAATATGCTAGTTCAATTGAGCGGTGGTTAGATGCAATTGGCGAATTTGAAGCTTTAACGAGTTTACAAGTATTACTCCATACTAAAGATGTTACTTGTTTTGCGAATTTTCATGGTGATCAAACTACATATTTAGAATTTGGTGAAGCTTATCATCCATTGATGCCAAATGAACAAGCTGTTGCTAATAGTTTTATGATGAATCACCAAGTATGTGTAATTACAGGCTCAAATATGTCTGGAAAAACGACTTTTTTAAGGACGATTGGGATTAACCTTGTACTAGCGTATGCAGGCGGACCAGTTATGGCAAAATCATTTGATTGCTCATTGATGCAAATTTTTACTTCGATGAGAATAGAAGATGATCTTAATGGGATTTCATCATTTTATGCTGAATTATTAAGAATAAAACAAATCGTTGAAGCTAATCGTCAAGGTAATTTGATGATTGCGTTAATTGATGAAATTTTTAAAGGTACTAATTCAAAAGATCGAATCATTGGAGCACAAGAAACGGTCAAGCAATTGTCAACAAATAATATTTTCACATTTATTACAACTCATGATTTTGAATTATGTGAATTAGAAAATGAGATTTCATGCAGTAATTATCATTTTAATGAATATTATCAAGGAGATAAGATTAAATTCGATTATTTAATTAAATATGGTCGAAGTCAAACAACAAATGCACAATATTTATTGAAGATGGTTGGAATTACAAAGGAAGTTTAGCTTCCTTTTTTATTTTATTAAAAATGTATTGACTTACATATACGTACAAGTTATTATATAATTACAAAAGATGTACGTACATGTAAAAAAAAGGAGAAAAAAGATGGGAAAATTCAGTAGTGATGCAAGTAAACTTTTAGAATTTGTTGGCGGTAGAGAAAATATTAGAGCAGTTAGTCATTGTGTTACTAGAATGCGTTTTGTTTTAGGGGATGAGAGTAAAGCTGATGTAGACAAGATTGAAACCTTGGGGAGTGCTAAAGGTACATTTACACAAGGCGGTCAATTTCAAGTGATTATTGGTAATGATGTTCAAGAATTTTATAATGAGTTTATTAAGATTGCTGGAATTGAAGGGGTTAGTAAAGAGCAAGTAAAAAGTGATGCTAAATCAAATCAAACCTGGCTTCAAAGATTAATGGGAAATTTAGGGGAAATCTTTGCTCCATTAATTCCTGCATTGATCTGTGGAGGGTTGATTCTAGGATTTAGAAATGTGATTGATTCAATTGCAATGTTTGAAAATGGAACAAAAACATTAGTTCAAATTTCACAATTTTGGAGTGGTGTAGACTCATTTTTATGGTTAATTGGTGAAGCAGTATTCCATTTTTTACCTGTTGGTATTTGCTGGTCAATAACTAAAAAGATGGGAACTAGTCAAATTCTAGGTATTATTTTAGGAATTACATTAGTTTCTCCACAATTATTAAATGCTTATTCAGTAGCTTCAACAGCAGCTAAGGATATACCAGTCTGGGATTTTGAATTCGCCCAAGTACAGATGATTGGGTATCAAGCACAAGTTATTCCTGCAATGATGGCGGGATTTACTCTAGTTTATTTGGAGAAGTTCTTTAGAAAAGTTTCGCCTGAAGCAATTAGTATGATTATTGTACCATTCTTTTCGTTAGTGCCTGCGGTAATAGTTGCGCATACTGTAGTGGGACCAATTGGATGGGTAATCGGTAACTTTATTTCTGATGTGGTTTATGGTGGTCTTACATCTAACTTTGGCTGGTTATTTGCAACATTATTTGGTTTTGTATATGCACCATTGGTAATTACTGGATTGCATCATATGACTAATGCGATTGATATGCAACTAGTAAGTATGTTTAAAGGAACGATCTTATGGCCAATGATTGCATTATCTAATATTGCTCAAGGATCATCTGTTTTAGCGATGATAGTTTTGCAAAAGAAAAATGAAAAAGCTCAACAAGTTAGTATCCCGGCATGTATTTCTTGTTATTTAGGGGTTACTGAGCCTGCCTTGTTTGGAGTTAATTTAAAATATATGTTTCCTTTTGTGTGTGGGATGATTGGTTCTGCAATTGCCGCAACGTTTTCGGTAGCAACAGGGACAATGGCAACTTCAGTTGGAGTTGGTGGAATTCCTGGAATCTTATCAATTATTCCAAAATATATGGGAAACTTTGCTATTGCGATGATTATTGCAATTGTGATTCCATTTGTTTTAACATATATTGTTGGTAAAAAGAAATTAACAGATAAAGACTTAGGAATTGAAACAGATATAATTGATAATGAGAAATTTGTATCACCAATGACTGGAAAACTAATTAAGATTGAGGATGTAGAAGATCAAGTTTTTGCAACCAAAGCAATGGGTGATGGATTTGCAATTGAATTAACAGATAGTGATGTTCTAGCTCCAGTTAGCGGAGAAATCGTAATGACATTTCCTACTAAACATGCTTATGGCCTAAGAGGTAATAATGGTGTAGAAATCTTGATTCATCTTGGAATGGATACAGTACAGTTAGAAGGTAAAGGATTTGAATCATTTGTTAAAGTTGGTGAATATATAAAACAAGGAGATAAATTAGCTAAAGTCGATATTGCTTATATTAAAGAACATGGGAAGTCAATAGTCTCACCGGTTATTTTTACAAGTGGAGAAAAGATTAGTATATTAAAAGAAAATTGTAACATCAAAAAATTAGAAACAGAAATTATTAAAATTGATTAAAGGAACGAGGAAAAATATGTATTACGAAGATAAAGTCATCTATCAAATTTATCCAAAATCATTTAAAGATACTAATGGTGATGGAATCGGAGATATTAAGGGAATTACTGAAAAATTAGATTACCTGCAAAAACTTGGAATTGATATGATTTGGATGTGTCCGATTTTTGCTTCACCACAACGGGATAGTGGTTATGACATCAAAGATTATTATAGTATTGATCCAATTTTTGGAACCATGGAAGATCTTGAATTATTAATTGCAGAAGCTAAAAAAAGAAATATTTATTTAATGTTTGATATGGTATTTAACCACACTTCAACAGAACATATTTGGTTTCAAGAAGCTTTAAAAGGAAACTCGAAATATAAAAACTATTATTTTTTTAAAAAAGGTAAAAATGGGAATTTGCCTACTAACTGGGATTCTAAATTTGGTGGAAAAGCCTGGAAATATGTTCCTGAATTTGATGAATATTATTTACATCTTTATGATGAAAAACAAGCTGATTTAAATTGGGAGAATGAAGAAGTTAGAAATGAATTGATTAAAATTGTGAACTTTTGGTTAAAAAAGGGAATTCGGGGATTCCGTTTCGATGTCATAAATAATATTGATAAACGAGTTTTTGCAGATAGTCCTGATGGATTGGGAAAACAATTTTATTGCGATCAGCCTAAAGTTCATAAATATCTTCATGAAGTCAACACCCGTTCATTTGGTCGAGTAGCTGGTTGTATTACGGTTGGAGAAATGTCAGCCACTAGTGTTGAAAATTGTATTGGTTATACTAATCCCCAAAATAAAGAATTAGATATGGTTTTTAGTTTTCACCATTTAAAAGTTGATTATGTTAATAAAGAAAAATGGACATCAATGCCATTTGATTTTCAAGAATTGAAAGAACTTTTGAATACGTGGCAAGTAAGAATGCAAGAAGGACAAGGCTGGAATGCCTTATTTTGGAATTGTCACGATCAGCCACGAAGTGTTTCTAGATTTGGAGATGATAAAAAATTTCGAGTTCATTCTGCAAAGATGTTGGCAACGGCAATTCATTTAATGCGTGGTACACCGTATATTTATCAAGGCGAAGAAATTGGAATGACTAATCATTACTTTACAAATATTAATCAATATCGGGATGTTGAAAGCATTAATGCTTACCACATTTTAAAAAATCAAGGTCTTGAAGAAAAAGAGATTCATCAAATTTTACAAGATAAATCACGGGATAATGCACGTACTCCAATGCAATGGGATGAAAGTGTAAATGGTGGTTTTTCTGATGGAACACCATGGCTTCAAGTCAATACTAATTATCAAACAATAAATGTGAATGCGGCACTTAAAGATACTGATTCGATTTTTTATCACTACCAAAAGCTAATTAAATTGAGAAAGGAATATAAAATAATCAGTACTGGTGAATATATTCCTATTCTTGAAAATCATCCACAAGTATTTGGTTATAAACGTAGTTTAAATAATCAAGAATTAATTGTTTTAAATAATTTTTATGGTCAAGATGTTCTCCTAAATCTTGATGTAATCAATTATCAAGTTTTAATTAATAATTATAATGAAATTGATTTAACAAACCTTTGTTTAAAACCTTATCAAAGTGTTGCTTTGTATAAAAAAGAAGTTTAGTTTCTTAGTGAAATTAAACTTCTTTTTGTAACTGCTGAAATTGATATTGGTAATGTTTGTCTTAGGGTAAATCTTTTTATGCGTGATAATTTTTTATCTTTAAGAAGGATTTAATGCAAAGTCGTGCAATCATTTGTTAAATAAAGTAGAATATTTTAGATAAAATATATTTGGAGGATAGTATGAAGATAGGATTTGATAATAATAAATATTTAACGATGCAATCATCGCATATTAAAGAAAGAATTAATCAATTTGGTGATAAATTGTATCTTGAATTTGGTGGTAAATTGTTTGACGACTATCATGCTTCAAGAGTTTTACCAGGGTTTGCCCCAGATAGTAAGTTGCAGATGCTATTACAATTAAAAGATCAAGCAGAAGTAGTTATTGCAATTTCTGCCAGTGATATTGAACGTAATAAGGTTCGGGGCGATTTAGGTATTACTTATGATAATGATGTTTTACGTCTAATTGAAATATATCGATCAAAGGGACTATATGTGGGAAGTGTAGTAATCACTCAGTATGATGGTCAAAAAGCAGCGGATATTTTTAAAAGCCGATTGGAAAAAAGAAATATTGCCGTGTACTTACATTATTTGATTGATGGTTATCCAACTAATACTAAAAGAATCATTAGCGAGGAAGGGTTTGGAAAAAATGATTATATTGAAACTACTAAGCCGCTGGTAGTTGTAACAGCTCCGGGCCCAGGAAGTGGTAAAATGGCAACATGTTTATCACAACTATACCATGAACATATTCGCGGTATTAAAGCTGGGTATGCAAAATTTGAAACATTCCCAATTTGGAATTTAGCATTAAATCATCCAGTTAACTTAGCCTATGAAGCTGCTACTGCTGATTTAAATGATGTAAATATGATCGATCCTTTTCATCTTGAAGCATACAATAAAGTAACTGTTAATTATAATCGTGATATTGAAATCTTCCCAGTATTAAAGAATATGTTTGAAGAAATATATGGAACTAGTCCATATAACTCACCAACTGACATGGGTGTTAATATGGTAGGTTTTTGTATGAGTGATGACGAAGCTTGTAAGGAAGCTAGTCGCCAAGAAATAATTCGTCGTTACTATAATACAATGAATCGCTATGTTCGTGAAGAGTGTTCATTAGACGAAGTTAATAAGCAAGAACTTGTTATGAATCAGGCAAAGGTTGTAGTTGAAGATCGTAAGTGTGTTGCGGCTGCAAACCAAAAGTCGAAAGAAGCTAATTGTTATGCAGGAGCAATCGAATTAGATGATGGAACAATCATTACAGGTCGTACATCTGATTTCATGGGATCATGTTCTGCAATTTTAATCAATGCTATTAAATATTTAGCTAATATCAGTGATGATGAACATTTAATTTCACCAACAGCCTTTGGTCCAATTCAAAATTTAAAGACTGAATATTTAGGAAGTGTTAATCCACGTTTACATAGTGATGAAATATTGATTGCATTATCATTAAGTGCTGTTAATAATGACAAAGCTAAGTTAGCGCTACAACAATTACCTAAACTACAGGGGACCCAAGCGCACATTACTTCTTCTATCGGACCAATGGATGCTAAAGTTTTTAGTAACCTTGGAATTCAAGTAACGTATGATGCTAAAAAATTGTAATGTAAAAATATCAAAAATGATATGATAACCTCCTAATAGACAGTGTAAATAATTAAACACTGACTAGGAGGTTTTTATATTTTGATAAGACAAAAGGATTTTTAGAAATCATACTATTAATAATACTTGTATAGTTTAAAAAATGGTTTTTTTAGTAAAAGAAAATGGACTGCGCAAGCACGGAACAGTCCATTAACCAGAAAGGAGGTGTTTTACACCATACAAATGTATCACCTAACTTTATGATAATCATTATTTGAAAATATTTCAACAAATATTATAATTTATGTGTATTCATCGAACAAATTATAATATAATGGTCATATTGCAACCACTGGTTGCGAAATTGAAAACTAGAATATCTAGAGCAACCAAGCATTATTTTGCATAATGTAGGTGATTTAGGGAGGAATAAATTTATGAATATAGAAATTGCAAATCGATTAGTAAGATTGCGAAAGGAAAAAAATCTTTCACAAGAGGCTTTAGCAAATGAATTAGGAATCAGTCGCCAAGCAGTTAGTAAGTGGGAAAGAGCAGAAGCATCTCCAGATACAGATAATTTAATCTTACTTGCCAAGTTATATGGAATGTCATTGGATGATTTACTAAAAACAGATCAAAAAGAATTTGAAAGTGGTAATAATCAACAAGCATCAAAAGAAAAAACAGAAGAAGATAAGAAACAAAAGAAAAAAGAAAGTGTTCATATTAGTTTAAAACATGGGATTCATGTGACTGGTGAAGATGGTGAAGAGGTTCATGTTGGCTGGAATGGAATTCATGTTGAGGATCCAAAAGAAGATTCAAGAATTCATATCGATGGTTCTGGTGTGTTTGTGGATGATAAAAAATATGATCAAGAAGAATGGCGTAAAATTCGTAAAGAAAAAGGCTGGGATTACTACTATGAAGATTATACAAAGTTTCCTTTTGCATTACTTGCAATTATTGCTTATATCGGGATAGCCTTATACACGGAGTTATGGCATCCATTATGGATATTTTTATTAATTGTTCCAATTATTGAAGGGGCAATTTCTGCAGTTAAACACCGCAACCTTAACAGATTCCCGTATCCTGTATTAGTAATTTTATATTTTTTGTATGAGGGATTCTATGAAAATATTTGGTCACCAACCTGGTTAATTTTTTTAACGATACCTGTTTATTATTCACTTGTTAATTATTTTAGACAACGAAAACAACATAAAAATAATAATTGTACAGACAATCAAGAAGAATAATAATGATATTTATCACGGGTTCATCACAAATTATCGAAAAACATTAAAATAGTTGAATTATGTGTGATTAGTCTAAGATATTAATTGTTATTTTTTACCTTCGGGTATATAATGAAACTGTAGTAAAAAGTTATGTTAAGAAAGAAAAGAATCGGTATTGCATGGGACCAGGAGGTAATACCGGTTTTACTTTGTTAAGAACTTTTTAGACATTCATTGATGATAAACGGAGGAGAAAAAATGAAAGAATTATTATTAAAAAGATTGAAAAAATCTAAAAATAAGAAAGGTTTTACGCTTATTGAAATTATCGTAGTATTAGTAATTTTGGGGATTTTAGCTGCTATTGCTGTTCCAGCGGTAATGGGATATATTGATGAAGCAAAGGATTCTAAATATATTGCAGAAGCTAGATCTATATATGTAGTAGTCCAAACAGAAGAAGCTAAAGCTGAAACACTAGGTAATACAGCTGATTACACTGCGATTGCTACTGAAGCTGCTAAGAAAACTGGAATTAACAATGATACAGCAGACAAAAAGATATCAATTGAGCTCAAAGAAGAAGGGAAATATACGATAAAATGGTTAAGTGACGATGATAAGTATGTTACGGCAACTGTAACAAAGAATAAAGATATCACAATTGATGGAAAAGAATAGAGATGTTACAATTGATGAAAAATTAATATCATTGTAAAATAAACTGGTTATCATGTGATAGCCAGTTTTTGCTTCTTTAGCTTATTTAGAGAGAAATTTATTATAAATTTAAGAAAGTATTATAGATGTATCAGAAAAAAGTTAAATTACTGGTATAGAAGTGTGTTCAAGATGATGTTATGTTAGGTTGGAAGATTAATTTATGATATAATTTTAGTAGTTTGATAAGGGGTGAAAATGTGGATTTTTTGATAATAGCTTATATCTATATGTTTATTTTGGGAAGCTGTATTGCCAGTTTTATCAATGTATTAATTTATCGAATTCCTCGAGATTTGGATTTTGTTAATGGACGAAGTTTTTGCCCTAGTTGTCACAATACATTAAAACCATATGATATGATACCTGTTTTTAGTTGGCTGTTTCTAAAAGGTAAATGTCGCTTTTGCAAAGAGCCAATTAGCCCACGGTATCCATTAATTGAATTATGTGGTGGCTTGTTAGCAATGTTATGCTTTTATCGTTATGGTTTTACTTGGATGACATTAGTTAGTTTTGTTTTAGCAATGATTTTATTGACGATTACAATGATTGATTTTGATACTATGACTATCCCTAATGGATTAGTTATTGCTTTGGTTGCTCCAGTTATTGTCTGTGCAGTTTTAGAGCCTCAAATTAGTATTAGTAGTCGTGTTATTGGAATGGCATCAGTTAGTGGGTTTATGTTATTAATGACATTAGCCATACCAGACTGTTTTGGCGGTGGTGATATGAAACTGATGTTTGTTTGTGGATTTATGCTTGGCTGGATAAATACTTTATTAGCTGGTTTTATTGGACTATTAGCTGGGGGGATTTATGCTAGTTATTTGATGGTAACAAAAAAGTCAAAAGAGCAGTCACACATGGCTTTTGGACCATATTTGTGTTTAGGGATATTTACAGCACTATTATATGGAAATGAAATAATTAGGGTGTATCTATCATTTTTTAATTTATAAGTGAGGAAGAGAAATGGCAATTTATAAATATGTAGCACGTGATATAAACGCAAAGAAAATAACAGGAAAAACGGAGGCTAGGGATGAGCATGAACTTAGTCAGCTTTTACGTGTTAAAGATATGTATTTGATTTCTCATAAAGATATAACTAAAGAAGAAACTAAAAATTATAAGATGAAATTGAAGGAATTAGCTAATTTTTGTCGTGAGATTGGAACAATGATGAATTCTGGATTACCGCTGATTCGAACGGTTTCAATTTTAGCAAGCCGTGAAGATAATAAGAAACTAAAAGCGATTTATAATGATATATATGTAAAATTGCAGCAGGGACAAACATTATCAGATGCATTAAAAGAACAGGGGAAAGCCTTTCCTGATATATTAATTCAAATGGTAAGATCTGGTGAAGCGAGCGGGAACATGCAAGATACAATGATGGTCTTAAATAATCAATTTACAAATGATAATAAGATTAAAAATAAAGTTAAATCAGCAATGACTTATCCAGTCATATTAGGAATAGTTACAATTGTTGTTTTATTGATTGTTTATACAGCTGTGTTACCATCGTTCTTTAGTATGTTTGAGGGAATGGAATTACCATTAATAACAGAAATCAATATTATAATTAGTAAATTTATTATGAGTTACTGGTACGCACTGTTGATTGGCATCCTAGTATTAATATTAATAATTGTGTCATTGTTGCAATTACCAAAAGTTAAATATCAGTTTGATCGCTTTAAATTAAAAATGCCGATAATTGGGAAACTAATGAAAATAATTTATACCTCAAGATTTGCAAGAACTTTATGCTCTTTATATTCTAGTGGGATTTCAATTGTTAATGCAATGGTGATCGTAAAATCTACGATTGGTAATAAATATATTGAAACGCAGTTTGATAACTCTATTAAAGCGGTTAGAAATGGTGAGGCATTGTCAGTTGCAATTGGAATGATTGATGGATTTGATATTAAATTAACTTCAAGTGTATATATTGGTGAAGAAAGTGGAAACCTTGAAGACTTACTGAGTTCACTAGCTGATGATTTTGATTATGAAGCTATGTTAGCGTCAGAAAAAATGGTTGCTATTTTGGAACCAGCTATGATTATTGTTTTAGCAGTAGTAATTTGTGTAATTATTATTTCTGTGTTAGTACCAATTTATTCAATGTATCAAAATGTTGGAAGTATGTAGGGGGACTTTATGAAAAATATAATATATTTATCGAATACGAGTGCACAATTGGTCAGTGGTGTATGTAATGGCAGTAATCAAATTGATATTAGTGATTTTCAAGATTATCAATTACCTGAGGGGACTATGCTTGATGGTGCAATCATGGATGAAGATGCTTTAAAAGATGTATTGCGCATAATTAATAAAAAAGGAATTGGTGATTGTAAGCTGGTTATTGATAGTGGACAAATCGTGCA
>ULYC01005406.1_pt1 | contig 39188 bp, 31 predicted proteins | sample 1961891 | NCBI WGS metagenome assembly ULYC01 (sample SAMEA4835855, study PRJEB28245) | human gut metagenome | biome: gut microbiome; material: fecal sample | place: Denmark | collected 2008 | reverse complement strand
AGCCTGTTATTGGCGCTAACGTGGTGGTGAAAGGCACTACAAACGGTACGATCACTGATTTCGATGGAAATTATACGATCGAGGGTGTGCCCGCCGACGGAGTTTTGGTGATTTCCTATATTGGTTATTTATCTCAAGAGATCCCTGTAGGCAACCAATCTGCAATCAATGTTACATTGAAAGAAGATACACAGACTTTGGATGAGGTAGTAGTAGTAGGTTACGGTACGATGCGTAAATCGGATGTAACAGGTTCTATTTCTACAGCTAAAGGAGAAGAGATGTTAAAAGCTCAAAACTTTAGTGCATTGGATAACTTGCGTGGTAAGGCTGCCGGTGTAAATATCTTCTCTAACTCTAGCCAGCCGGGTGCTTATGGTAGCCGTGTTGTTATCCGTGGTCAAGCGACAATTAATGCCTCTTCTGATCCGTTGTATGTTGTGGACGGCGTAGTAATGGAGAACTTCTATTTGATGAACCCGAATGACATCGAGTCTATGGAGGTATTGAAAGATGCTTCCGCTACCGCTATCTATGGTGCTCGTGGTGCCAATGGTGTTATCATGGTTACTACGAAACGTGGTAACAAAGAAGGTGGAACGAAGGTTAGCTACTCTGGTTCTGTAAGCTTGGCTCATCGCGCTCGTAAGATGGATACGATGAATGCGCAGGAGTGGTGCGATGCTTTTATGCAAGGTATTGAGAATGAGAATAGATGGGGATCTGATAAGGATGGCAATCCATTTAACTGGTCTACTAATCGTGCGGATTGGTTTACAGATCGTCGTTTCTTCGATTCTAACGGTAATCCTCTTTATGATACAGATTGGCAAGATGAGGCAACTCGTACAGCGATCTCTCATAACCATCAATTGAATGTTCAGCAAGGTGGCGAGAAATCATCTATGGGTGCATTTTTGAACTATACTGATAACCAAGGTATCATGTTGAATACCTATTCAAAACGTTTGAATGCAAAGATCGCTTATGATGCGAATCCTACAACATGGTTATCTACAGCGATCAACTTGGCGGTGAACCATACTTGGGGTAACTCTACTCCAGAAGACGGTGGTGGACAGGATGCTCGTCGTACTATGATTGAAATGGTTCCTTGGATGCCGGTTCAATATAATGGCAAATATACCTCCACCAATACTCCAGAAGGGATGCCAATGGACTTTGAGGCAATGTCTAACCCTGTTCATATCTTGAAGACCTATAAGAATATGAACTATAATACAAAAGTATTCGGTAATGCAGCCTTGACATTCCATATCATCGAAGGTTTGGATTTGAAGACTCAATTCGGTGTTGACGCTAACTTTAAGACTTTGCATAAATATATGCCAAGTGACTTGGTGAATTTGGCATATGACCAACATGGACGTGCTGAAAGATATCATGCAAATACTCTTTATTGGCAGGAAGAGACTTACTTGACTTATAATAAGACGATTGGCGAGCACCGTATCAACGCTATGGCCGGTTTGTCTTGGCAGGAGCGCAAGTATGATTATTCTAGAATGTATACAGAAAACTTCACTACCGATTTCTTTGAGGACTTCAATATGGACGCAGGTACGAAGCCTGATGCTCCGAAGACTTATTGGGAACGTTGGGCTATGAACTCCTATTTCTTACGTTTCGCTTATACATTCAAGGATCGTTACTCCGCTACAATTACTGGTCGTTATGACGGTTCTTCTAAGTTTGGTAAGAATAATAAATATGCGTTCTTCCCATCAGCGGGTTTGGCTTGGAACATCACGCAAGAAGACTTTATGTCTGATCAAAATACGATCAGCAACTTGAAGTTGCATACCAGCTACGGTTTGACTGGTAACTCTGAGATTGGTGTTTACAAATCTTTAGCAACAGTTAAGAGCGAAACGTTATTATTGAACGGAACACGTAATTCCTATTCTTATTTAAATAGATTGCCTAACTCTGATCTGAAATGGGAGAAAACCGCCCAGTTCGATATAGGTTTCGATTTAGGTTTGTTCAATAATAGAATTACGTTAGATGCTTCTTATTACAACAAGAAGACTTCTGATCTGTTATTGGATGCTCCGGTTCCTCATACAACAGGTTTCGAGACTGTTTATAAGAATATCGGTTCTATCCGTAACCAAGGTTTGGATCTGATGTTATCTACTCGCAATATTGATACAAAAGACTTCACATGGACAACATCCATCAATGCTAACTTCAATAAAAATAAGATCTTATCTTTGGGTGACAATGACGAGGATATCTTGAAAAACGAATGGGTGAGCGGTGCTTCTATCTTGCGTGTAGGCGAAAGCGTAGGTAGTTTCTATGGTTACAAACGTTTAGGCGTTTATACAATAGAAGATTATGAAGCTGGTAACTGCCAGAAGAAACAGATCGGTCGTGCGAAACGTTCTTCTGAGCGTGAGATCATAGGTAAAGGTGTACCCGATTGGACTGGATCTATGATCAATACATTACGTTACAAGAATTGGGATTTCACTTTGGATTTACAATTTGTCGCTGGTGTTCAGACCTTGCAACAGTTCTATCACTCTACATATGACCGTTTCGGACAGACTAACGGCTTGACAAATATCTTGTATGACGCATATAATGGAACGAATCCTAATTCTATGCAGCAAGCTATCTGGTTGTTCAACGGTGGTCACGCAGGACAGGATACTTTGACAGACTCTCAATGGGTGGCTAATGGTTCTTATTTACGTGCGAACTTAATCCAGTTAGGTTATACTTTTGACTCAAATCAATTGGCAAAGACTCCGTTTAGTAGCTTACGCCTATATTTGAATGTGAACAATGCGTTCTTGATTACAGCGAAAGACTTTAATGGGTACGATCCTGAAAGTACATCTCAGATCTCTACATCTAACGGTTCAGTATCTCCAGAACAATTTGGTCAGAATATGGCCTTCTTCTCTTATCCGAGAGCTAGAACGTTTACGTTGGGTGTAAATGTAATATTTTAATTAATTAAATTATTCAGAAAATTGCAATGAAAAAAATATTAACAACAGCTATTTTATGTGCGGGATTGGTAGGATTTACCGCATGTGACAGTTTTTTGGATGAGGATCCGAAGTCGTCCTTGACTTTGGATACCTATTATAAGACAAGTGCTGATATTATTGGCAATGTCAATTATCTATATCGTGATGGTGCTCCTGATAAGATGGGTAATATGACTGGTGCTTATAGAGGTTCTAGCTTGTCTGTAATGAACATGGTAACTGGTTATTTCGTGAATGAATATGAAGGTCAGGAAGTAGACTGTTCCTATGCTCGCCAGTTGACTCGTCAGGACTTTACGCAATCTTGTTGTAATTATTTGACTAATGACACTTGGAAAAGTTGTTATAAGTCGATCAATGTAGCGAACGCAGTTATCAAGTATGTTGATGGTGTGGAAATGGATAATCAAGCTCAGTATAAAGCAGAGGCTCGTTTCTTCCGTGCATTGAACTATTTCTATCTTGTAAAAATGTTTGGTGATGTTCCAATGGTTACAGAACCTACAGAAGATGCTACTTTGGTTGAATATCCGACTCGTACGGCTGCATCGGAAGTTTTCAATACAGTTATCATTCCTGATTTACAGTTTGCTGTAGAGAATTTACCTAATGCTACTTTTGCAGGAAATAGTCACCGTGTGACAAAATATGCGGCTGATATGTTGCTGGCCGATGTTTACATGAGACTAGGAGAGTACGCTAATGCGGTTACTCCATTGAAAGATGTAATCAATAGCGGAAAATTCGCTTTGGCTACTAACGATAACCTTGCGGAAGGTAGTGCGTTCAATAAGTTACGTACAACAGATGATCTGCCAGAGGTTATTTATGCCCGTGAATATGACGCAGCTATTTCTCCTAACGGTAATATCCCGGTTCACGCATTCAATTTGATTTCTCCGACATTCTTCGCTAATTCTTCTACTGGAAACAAATACTCTTTGTGGGTAAATGTGTATGGTGTTAGCGAGCGTTATTTGAATGTGTATGGTGAGAAAGACTTGCGTGCCCAGATGAATCAGTTCTTCCATCGTACATATACGCATCCTGTTGATGGAACAACTCTGGATATGAAGATGCTTTGTAACTGGTACTGGTATGATGAGACTGCTATCTTAGAGACTGGTAAGGGTACGAAAGACTGGAACTTCTATCGTTATGCTGAAACATTATTATCTGCCGCTGAAGCTATCGCTCAGTCTAGTGGGGTAAACGCTGAGGCTGCCGGCTATTTGGCACAAGTTAAGGCACGTGCTAACATGGAAGGTAAGGATGTTTCTACAATCGCTTCCGAGCTTCAAAGATTAGGCAAGCAAGCTTTTATTGAAGAGTGCTGGAAAGAGCGTTTACGTGAGTTCCCATTGGAAATGAAGATTTGGGATGACTGTGTTCGTACAGGTAAATTCCCTCAAATCTCCGCTACAAACAAAGGTGAGGTTCAATTCGTTGATTTAATTGGCGCTAAGAATGGTAGCGGTGCTACATTCAAGGCAACAGACTTATACTGGCCGATCCCTGTAAACGAGATCCAACGTAATCCGAATTTAACTCAGAATGAGGGATATTCAGCGAAGTAATTACTTTTTATTTCAATAACTGATGGCTGAAAGGGAAGGATGAGTGATTATTCTTCCCTTTCTTCCTTAATACAAGAACCCCATCATCCATAACGGGATCTTATTTTTATATCATCCGCAACGATAAAACCGTCCGGTATCCCTTCTATTGGTGAGTACCTTTTTCGTTTGCCACCGATCTCGAACGTATAAATTCCATCCACTAAAAAATCGTTGGCTTCGCTCATACTTTACAAATTTATCCTTTCTATTTTATCTGTAATACTCGGATGTAAATCTAAGGTTGTTACTTGGTGAGACTTTTTCAATTGGTTCGCAAAGAACGTCTCCCGCATGTTGCCGATATTCGCTTTCAAAGGCGAGAGGATATACATCAGATTTCTATTTTTCAAGTAGATATTGTCCGGCTTTTGCAGGCGAGAGATACCAAAAGTAGAAACAGTTGTAGGTCAGCTTACTTTCTGCCAATACGTTTAGATAAGTCAATAAAACGTTTCTCGTGATACTAATCCATTCGCAGAGCTTACTGATATTCGGGATAAAAGGGGCCGGTAAAGATAATTTGCAGTTCTGGCATATCATCGTATATATTCTTCAACTCTTGGCTTTACTGGGGGGATTTATGTACCTCATCCAAGTGTAAGCGTGTTCCTCCTCGTTTCACGAAACGATCCGCAAAGTCATATAATGTATTGTCAGAGAAATAGATACTATCTAAGCTGACATATATGGTTCGTTCGTCTTGCGGAAAATTTCGCTTGATATGCTGTTGCGGTACACTCCCCGAGCACCTCTTATACCGATCAACCGGGCATCCCGATTAATCTCGTACACCGTGCTTCTAATAAAGGCGGTAGAGGTAAATCGCAACTTCTTTCGATACATCTCTATCAATCGCTCCATAATCGTACTTATATATATGCAAAGTTACTACAAAAAAGTGAAATGCGGAAAGATATAGTGATAGAATTGAGTTACAGGGGTTTCAGTCGTGCTTCCGATTATTCGTGAAGCCATCACAATCACCGCTGAAGCCAAATCTGGACACCGCTACGTTACTTGTCCGTAACCATGCCCGAAAGGGCGACAAACGGACACGGATAGTAAAACAAGGCGTTAAGGATTAGTGAGTTACTGACAACCCACGTAACAAATCCGGTTACAGAAAAAGATTGCGCCGTTCCTCCGTGTTTTGCGTACCGACGAAGGATTCTTCACCGACTAATTTTGAACCTAAAAAAATTAAGGACGATGAAGAGTACATTTTCAGTAATCTACTACCTCAAACGTCAGGTAGTGAAAAAGGACGGGACAGTGCCCGTCATGGGACGCATCACGGTGGACGGCAGCCAGACGCAGTTCAGCTGCAAACTGACCGTCGATCCCAAGCTGTGGGACACCAAAGGGGGACGTGTCACAGGCAGAAGCACGGCGGCACTTGAAACGAACCGTATGCTCGACAAGATGCGCGTGCGCATCAACAAACATTATCAGGAAATCATGGAGCGTGACAACTTCGTCACTGCGGAAAAGGTGAAAAACGCCTTTCTCGGATTGGAACACCGCTACCATACGCTGTTGCAGGTGTTCCGGCAGCACAACGAGGACTATGCCAAGCAGGTGGAGGCAGGCATGAAAGCAAAAGGCACGCTCTTGAAGTACAAAACCGTTTACAAGCACCTGCAAGAGTTCCTTACCATCCGTTACCACGTGAAGGACATTGCTCTGAAAGAGCTTACACCCGCTTTCATTTCCGATTTTGAAATGTTCCTGCGCACGGACAAACACTGCTGCACCAACACCGTGTGGCTGTATGTCTGCCCGCTGCGGACGATGGTGTTCATCGCCATCAACAACGAGTGGCTCACGCGCGACCCGTTCAGGGAGTATGAAATCAAGAAGGAAGAAACGACCCGCAGCTTCCTGACGAAAGAGGAAATCCGGCTGCTGATGGAGGGCAAACTGAAGAACGCCAAGCAGGAGCTATACCGTGATTTATACCTGTTCTGCGCCTTCACGGGCTTGTCGTTCGCCGACATGCGCAACCTGACGGAAGAGAATATCCGCACCTATTTCGACGAACACGAGTGGATAAACATCAACCGCCAGAAAACAGGTGTCGTTTCCAATATCCGGCTGCTTGACATAGCCAAGCGCATCATCGACAAATACCGGGGTCTGTGCGAGGACGGGAGGATATTCCCCGTGCCGCACTACATGACCTGCCTGTACGGAATCCGTGCCGTTGCCAAGCGTTGCGGCATCACCAAGCACATCACTTGGCATCAGAGCCGCCACACGGCAGCCACAACGGTGTTCCTCTCCAACGGCGTACCCATCGAAACGGTCAGTTCCATGCTGGGACACAAGAGTATAAAAACAACGCAGATATACGCGAAAATCACCAAAGAGAAGCTCAATCAAGACATGGAGAACCTTGCCGTAAGGTTGAACAGCGTTGAGGAATTTGCAGGTTGTACCATCTAAAACAGAGAAGCCATGAAACGTGACATAATCATCATAGAGGACAAGGCGGTCAGCGTAACCGGTAACGAGGTATGGATGACCGCCGGAGAAATCGCCGGACTATTCCACACGGGTGTCCCGGCAGTGAACGCCGCCATCAAAGCCGTCCTCAAAGCGGACGTGTTGAGTGACTACGAGGTATGCCGCTACATTCAGCTTGAAAACGGTCTGTATGCGGATGTTTACTCGCTTGAGATTATCATCCCCGTCGCTTTCAGATTGAACACCTACTGCACGCACGTGTTCCGCACGTGGCTGGTAGGTAAAGCTCTCTCGAAAGAAAATCGACAGGCATACGTGATGTTCATACAGAACGGGAAAGCCGGGTATTGCTGAACATACATATAGACGAAACAAAAGGAAACGGACAGCCCAATTTGAGTTGTCCGTTTCCTTTTTTTCGTTTTCATGCTTCCTTTATTCCATCGGCTTGCGGTAATTCGCCTCCAACAGGTCACGCAATCCCGATTCGGGGTAAAGCACCTTCCCGCCTAAAAGGATAAAGGGCAGCACCCTGTTGTTGCGGTATTCCTGCAAGGTACGGCGGCTCACGCGGAGCAACTCCGCCACCTCCCTGTCCGTCAGGTAACGTTCCCCGTCCAGCGGCGGACGGTAGTTTTCCAAAAATGCGGAGAGCCATTTAGAGCCTTTGCGCATATTCTGCACTACGGTGGCAACCGGTTCGTCCTCCAGTGTAAAAACATCGTTGTTCTCGTTCATCATAACTTCGGATTCAGTGGGTGAATAATAAGATTACCTGCCCCGGGATAGAGCGTGCCGATAAGCGGAATCAGCCTCCTGACTTCTTCCGGCTTGTAATAGAACCTGCGGTTTATCTGCGAGTAGCCGATAAGCCGCTTGTCGCGTAACGTCTGCAACGTGCGCGGGCTGATTCTCAACTGCCCGCAGACTTCCTCGCCCGTGAGCCACCTTTCCAACCGCCCGCCGTCGCTCTTGCGCCTCAGGGCGGCAACCTTCTCCGAGAGGGCGTTGAAGGACGCCATCATCATCTCGAAGGTCTTTTTCTCGATCGATACAATTTCCATATTCAAAACATTTTTAGAGTTTACCGCAAAGGTAACGTCGTCCCCGTGAACACATATCGTTTCCCGCTGAAAGGCTGTATGTTGCGCCGTCTGTCCGGGTTACGGAGCCATTTCCGATAAAAATCTTACGTGAGACACGTAGTGAGCTGTTAAAGCCCCTTTCGTTTATTGCCGAATTTTGCCGCAGAAACCAAAAGAAAGGACTGAATATGAAAGTAATAACGATGGAAAGTTCCGCATTCACCGCATTGACGGAACAGATAGCCGAGATAGCGGCACACGTGCGTGCCGTTTCCGGCGAAAGGAAGGAAAAATCCGCGGACAGGCTGCTGACTACCCGCGAGGCGGCGCACCTGCTGAACGTGAGTACCCGCACCCTCCAGCGTATGCGCAGCGAGCATCGCATCGGCTATGTGGTGCTGCGCGGCAAATGCCGCTACCGACAGTCTGAAATCGACCGCCTGCTTGCGGACTGCACCGTCATGGAAGACGCGGCGACACCGACGGAACTGAAACGCAGCCATACGCTGCGCACGGGCGGCGGCAAACACAAAGGAAGGAGGACGTGACGTATGGAACTGCTTACCCGAAACAATTTCGAGAGCTGGATGCAGAAACTGATGGAACGGCTCGACCGTCAGGACGAATTGCTGCTTTCCTTACAGCCGTCCGGCAAAGCCCCGAACCCGATGGAACGTATCAGGATGTTCGACAACCAAGACCTCTGTATGCTGCTCCAAATCAGCAAGCGCACCCTGCAACGCTATCGCAGTATCGGCGCGTTGCCGTACAAGACGCTCGGCAAAAAGACCTATTACAGCGAGGAGGACGTGCTGACGTTCCTTTCCGGACACGTAAAGGACTTCCGAAAAGAAGATATAGCCTTCTACAAGGCTCGTATCCATAATTTCTTTCAAAAATAACCCATTAAAACTTTTTTCAAATGGCAAAGAAAACAACTGAAAAGGACGTGCTGATAGTCCGTGACGAAAAGACGGGCGAGATCAGCGTGGTAGCCGGGCTGGATGCCGACGGTTCCCCCAAGCGCACTCCCGCGAAAGCGGAGAACGCACAGAGTTTCCTGCAATTCGACCGACACGGCGATGTGTTGGACAACTTCTTCAAAAACTTCTTCCGGCAGTGCAAGGAACCCAGCCGCTTCGGTTTCTACCGTGTCGCGGCAGACCAAGCCGACAAACTGCTGGAGGTGATGAAGGACCTGCTGAAAGACCCCGAAGCCAACAAGGAACTGCTCGCGCCCCACAAGGTGGACACTTCCGGCTACGAGAAGCAGGTAAAGGAAGAACAGACCGCCGGAAAGACGGAGCAGACGGAGCAAAAGCAGGAAGAGCAACCCAAAGAACCCCCAAAACAGGAAGAAATGGAAAAGAAACAGGAACAGAATCAGGAAAGCCCGCAACAGGCGCAAGGCAGACGGGGCTACCAGCCCATCGACGAGAGCAAAATCAACTGGCAGGAGCTGGAAGAGAAATGGGGCGTGAAACGTGACGACCTTGAAAAGTCCGGCGACCTGACCAAGATGCTCAACTACGGCAAGTCCGACTTGGTGAAGGTGTCGCCCAAGTTCGGCGGCGAGGCTTTCGAGCTGGACGCCCGCCTCTCCTTCAAGAAAGACGGTGAAGGCAATATCAGCCTCGTGCCGCACTTCATCCGCAAGGAGCAGAAACTCGACGAGTACAAGGAACACAAGTTTTCGGACGAAGACCGTAAGAACCTGCGCGAAACGGGCAACCTCGGCAGGGTCGTGGACATCGTGGACAGGGAAACGGGTGAAATCATCCCCTCGTTCATCAGCATAGACCGCAAGACGAATGAAATCACGGACATTCCTGCAAACAAGGTACGCATACCGGAGCGCATCGGAAAGACGGAAATCACCAAGCAGGAACAGGATATGCTACGTGCCGGGCTGCCCGTGCGCGACAAGCTCATCGAACGCAACGACGGCAGGAAGTTCCTCACCACTCTTCAAGTGAATGTAGAGCAGCGAGGCGTGGAGTTCGTGCCGGGAACCGGTAAGTCACCCCGTACCGCCCAGACGCAGGAAGCCAAGAACAATCCCACACAAGGACAGGCTCAGGGCATGGAAAATTCCGCAGCCCCACAGAAAGAGCAACGCCGCAACACGTGGACGAACGCAGACGGCAGCATCCGCCCCATCAGCAAATGGAGCGGCGTGAACTTCACCGACCAGCAGAAAGCCGATTACGCAGCGGGTAAGGCGATAAAGCTGGAGAACGTGACCGACAAACAGGGCTTCCACGCCACGATGTATATCAAGTTCAACCCGGAAAAGGGACGACCGTACCGCTATGACACCAACCCCGACAATGCGCAGAAGGTCGCCCCATCCAACGAGAGCCGTACACAGGTGGCGGTGAACAGCGAAGGCAAGACCAACGAGGCGACCAAGAACCTGAAAGAGCCGTTGCATAAAGGGCAAACCGCCCCGAAAGACGACAAACAGCAAAAGCAGCAGGAGAAGCCTCAGAAGAAAACGGGCAAGGGCATGAAGATGTAACATCCCGTGTCCACCACTAAATCCAAAGTAATAATCCATTAAAAAGTAAAACAGAATGAAGACAATCATTGCAGAAAAGCCATCCGTGGCACGTGAAATCGCCCGCATCGTGGGCGCGACAAAAAGAGAAGAAGGATATTTCGAGGGAGGCGGCTACGCCGTGACATGGGCATTCGGACACCTCGTCCAGCTTGCCATGCCCGACGGTTACGGCATACGCGGTTTTGTCCGCGATAACCTGCCCGTCATCCCCGGAACCTTCACGCTCATTCCCCGTCAGGAAAAGACAGAGAAGGGTTATAAACCCGACAGCGGCGTGGTGTCGCAGATAAAAATCATCGTCCGTCTTTTCAAGGAAAGCGAGCAGATCATCGTGGCGACCGATGCAGGACGCGAAGGTGAGCTTATCTTCCGATACCTCTACCATTATATCGGATGTACCACGCCTTTCGTGCGCCTCTGGATAAGTTCGCTTACAGACAAGGCTATCCGCGAGGGACTGCGCAACCTTGAAGCAGGAAGCAAGTATGACAACCTCTATCTTGCCGCCAAAGCACGGAGCGAATCCGACTGGCTTGTGGGCATCAACGGCACGCAGGCACTCTCCATCGCTGCCGGACACGGCACATATTCCGTCGGACGGGTGCAGACGCCCACGCTGGCGATGGTATGCGCACGTTACTGGGAGAACCGCCGTTTCACGGTGGAACCTTTCTGGCAGCTCCATATTGCCGCCGACGATAGTAACGGCGAAGTGGTGAAATTCTCCTCTTCCGAGAAGTGGAAAGCAAAAGAGCCTGCGACGGAACTATATAATAAGGTGAAGGAAGCAGGCACAGCCACTGTCACGAAAGCAGAACGCAAGGAGAAGACGGAGGACACTCCGCTTCTGTATGACCTGACCACGCTCCAGAAGGAAGCCAACGCCAAACACGGCTTCACGGCAGAGCAGACGCTCGAAATCGCGCAGAAGCTCTACGAGAAGAAACTTATCACCTATCCGAGAACCGGGAGTCGTTACATCCCTGAAGACGTGTTTGCGGAAATCCCCAAGCTGCTCGCCTTCATCGGCAACCTGCCCGAATGGAAAGACAAGGTGCAGCCGAAAGTCGTACCGACACGCCGCAGCGTGGACGGCGGCAAGGTAACAGACCACCATGCCCTGCTCGTCACGGGCGAGAAACCGCTGTTCCTCTCCAAAGAAGATAATACCGTCTATCAGATGATTGCCGGACGCATGATCGAGGCTTTCTCCGAAAAATGCGTCAAGGACATCGCCACCGTCACAGCGGAATGTGCCGGAGTGGAGTTTGTGGCAAAAGGCTGCATCATCAAACAAGCCGGGTGGCGTGCCGTCTATGGCGAGGAAGAGAAAGAGGAAACCACCATCCCCGGCTGGCAGGAAGGCGACACGCTGACATTGAAAGCCGCCTCCATCACGGAGGGCAAGACCAAACCGAAGCCGCTGCATACCGAAGCCACCCTGCTGTCCGCTATGGAGACGGCTGGCAAGGAGATAGAGGACGACGCACTGCGGCAGGCTTTGAAGGACTGCGGCATCGGTACACCCGCCACCCGTGCCGCCATCATCGAAACGCTCTTCAGACGCGGTTACATGGAACGCTGCAAAAAGTCGCTTGTACCCACCGAAAAGGGGCTTGCCCTCTACTCGGTCGTGAAGACGATGCGCATCGCCGACGTTGCCATGACGGGCGAATGGGAGAAGGAACTGGCACGCATCGAGCGTGGGGAACTGCCCGCCGATACCTTCCGCAAGGAGATAGAGGCGTACACGCGGGAAATTACCTCCGAACTGCTCTCGTGCGACAAGCTGTTCGCCCGCAGGGATTCCGGCTGCAAATGTCCCAAGTGCGGAACGGGAACGATGCAGTTCTACGGCAAGGTCGTCCGCTGCGACAACGCGGAATGCGGGCTGCCCGTGTTCCGCCTGAAGGCAAACCGTACCCTCACCGATGACGAGATCAAAGACCTGCTCACCGACGGACACACGAAGCTGCTCAAAAGCTTCAAGAGCAAGCAGGGCAAGAGCTTCGATGCCGTGGTTGCCTTTGACGGGGACTACAACACGACTTTCGTGTTCCCTGAAAGGAAAACGACCAAGAAATTTTCAGGACGGAAGAAATAGTATTCACTTTTGAGAAAGCAGGCTGCATCTCAACAATAGAAATAAACAGGTTTATTTCGTATTGTCTTCGATTTGCACTACCTTTGCCACTGATTCAGAGTAATGAACTGTTCTTCGATACCGGATTACACTCATACTTTGGACTTAGTGGTGGCACTCGGAGGGATACCGAGTGCCTTTTCTTTCTCCTTTCAGACAATTATCCCGGTCATGATTTACCAATCCACTAAATTCCAAAGTAATGAACAACAAGAAGAAAAACGAGGGGCAGACCGACTTTTCCTACTACGGTCTGTATCTGCTGGACTATCTCCGAACAAACAGGTTTGAACAGGCAACCGACGAAGCCTTCATCCGTGAACGCGCCGACCGTGCCGCCGGAACGTATGAACGGGCAATACTCAAAGGCTATCCCGCCGCAGGTGCGCAGGAATTGGCTATGCGCACGCTGACGGAGGGGCTTCGCTACTCCAAGTACGCCATCCTGCGCGAAGTCGTGGAGAACGAGTTTGCCGACGACGTGCCGGAAGCGGAGCGTGAATCCTTTACCCGAAAACTGCTGCCGCTTGTCGGAAACGTATTCTCCATTTATGACCTTTCGGATGACAATTTCGCCCTGTCGCCCGATTACGACCTGCTCTATACGGAGCTGACGGGGGCTGTCGTCCTTTATATAGAGGAATATGGCGTTTAACCGCAAACAAAAGTTGCGGGACAACATTGAGGCGATACGGACGGCATTCGTCCTTGACAGGGAACAACGCACCCCCACCGCACGCGAAAGGCTCTTGTTGGAGCGTTATTGCGGTTTCGGTGGACTGAAGTGCATACTGAACCCAGCAAAGGAACTGACGGATGCCGTTCATTGGGCGAAATCCGACCTCGAACTGTTTGCCCCGACCGTGGAACTGCACAAGTTACTACGGGAGAATACAAAAGACGATACAGAGTATAAGCGTTACATGGATGCCATGAAGCAATCCGTCCTGACCGCTTTCTATACACCGCCGGAGATAACAGGCACTATTGCGGACGTGCTGCATGAACACGGCATACGCCCCGACCGGGTATTGGAACCGTCGGCAGGTGTTGGCGCATTTGTGGATGCCGTATTAGAGAACAAGCCGGACGCGGACATCATGGCTTTTGAGAAAGACCTGATGACGGGCAAGATATTGAAACACCTGCATCCCGACCAGAAAGTAAGGATACAGGGGTACGAGAAAATTGAAAAGCCGTTCATGAACCATTTTGATCTGGCTATATCCAATATCCCCTTTGGTGATGTGGCGGTGTTCGACCCGGAATTTACCAACAGTCATGATCCCGCAAGACACTCGGCGGCGCGGACGATACATAACTACTTCTTTCTGAAAAGCCTTGATGCGGTGCGTGAAGGCGGAATCGTGGCGTTCATTACCTCGCAGGGGGTGTTGGATGCCCCGACCAATGCGCCCATACGCGAGTATATGATGAACCATGCCAATCTTGTGGGCGTTGCCCGTCTGCCGAACAACCTCTTTACGGAAAATGCGGGTACGGAGGTGGGCAGTGATTTGATTATCCTGCAAAAGAACAGCGGAAAGAACGGGGAACTGTATTATAACGAGAAACTCTTTGTGCAAACCGAACAGACCCCTATCGGCACTTCCGTAAACGGGTATGTATGGAGTATCGGTTCGCTTTCACACACGGATTTAACCAAAAGTACCGACCCTTACGGAAAGCCTGCCTATAAGCTCATGCACAGAGGCGATACCGTACAACTGGCGGAAGACTTACGGGAACATCTGAAAATAGAACTGCACCAACTCAACAGGGAACTCTACGAAAGACATAGCCTGCATCCGACGCAAACGGAAAGTACGGATAAAAGTATGAATGTGGAAGTACAGCCGTCTCCGAAAGTAGAAGCGGTGACTTCTACCGCTAATGTTTTTATCACAGAAGCGGAGAAACCGAAAGTTCAACCCATAGACGAGAAGCCGGAGATTGAGCCACGCCAAACGAATCATTCAAATGCCGTTCAGCTCACTCTACTTGACCTTTGGGGGATGCCCATAGAAGAACCTGCCAAAAAGAAAAAGGCAACCAAAAAGGAAAACAAGGCAAAGCGTTTGCCATCCAAGCCGAAGCCGCCGATTACGGCTGTCCCTCCTGTTGAATCCGTCAAGCCTGCAACCGAAAGCAAGGAGGCAAAGTCGGAAAATGCCGGAAAGCAAGGCGACCCAGAAGATATTTATGCCACTTTGGACTGGGAAACCAATCCACCCATCAACGGCTTCTATGAAACGATGATGAGCCTGACACCGGAACGGCGCAAGGCTCTACGGCTTGAAGCGGAACGGCACAGACAGGAACAACTGAAAAAGTCGGGTATCAAGGACACGATGAATTCTGCCTTTGTGCCTTCGTCGGATAACAAACCGGAGCAAAAGGAAGCAGCAAAACAACCCGAAGCACAGCCGGAGGCAACTCCCGTTCCTATTACGGACAATAGCCCAAGTGAGAAAGCAACCGCTTCACTATTCCCGGAATTTGAAACGGAAAAGCCGAAGGAGGAAGCCCCCGACCTTACGCCGCGTCCTTATCACCGCATGCCGGAAATGCACCTGCGTGAAGGTTCGCTGGTGGCAAACAGGGCACGTGACATCGGTTATCTGAAGGACATTACTCCCTACGGTGCGACCTTCCAGCCGCTTGGACTAACCGGTTATCAGAAAGAGAAAGCGTTGCTGTATGTATCGCTCCGTGACGCATACGAGCGGTTGTACCGCTATGAATCGAACAGACGCGAGGAAAATGTACCTTGGCGTGAACACCTGAACACCTGTTACGACGAGTTTGTCATGCGTTATGGCAACCTCAACGCCAAACAGAACGTGAAACTGGTGATGATGGACGCCGGAGGGCGCGACATCCTTTCGCTGGAACGTGCGGAAGACGGCAAGTTCGTCAAGGCTGACATCTTCGACCGTCCCGTTTCCTTCTCGGTGGAGAACCATGCCAACGTCGGCTCTCCCGAAGAAGCCTTGTCCGCATCGCTTAACAAGTTCGGCACGGTCAATCTCGGCTATATGCGGGGGATAACAGACAGTACGGAAGAGGAACTGCTCAATGCCCTCAAGGGGCGTATCTTCTACAATCCACTCGTAACCGGTTACGAGATTAAAGACCGCTTCATCGCGGGAAACGTGATAGAGAAGGCGGAGCGCATAGAGGCATGGATAGACGATAATCCCGAAAACGAAAGATTGCCGGAAGTGAAACAGGCTTTGGAGGCTTTGAAAGAAGCCGAACCGCAGCGTATCGCCTTTGAAGACCTCGACTTCAACTTCGGTGAACGCTGGATTCCCACGGGCGTGTATGCTGCCTACATGAGCCATCTTTTCGACACGGACGTGAAAATCGCCTATTCCGCCAGCATGGACGAGTTTTCCGTGGCGTGCGGCTACCGCACCATGAAGATCACGGACGAGTTTCTGGTAAAGGGCTATTACCGGAACTATGACGGTATGCACCTGTTGAAACACGCTTTGCACAACACCTGTCCCGACATGATGAAAAGTATTGGCAAAGATGAGAACGGCAACGACATCAAGGTGCGTGACAGCGAGGGCATACAGCTCGCCAACGCCAAGATTGACGAAATCCGCAACGGGTTCTCGGAATGGTTGGAAGAGCAGTCGTCGCAGTTCAAGGAACGGCTCGTGACAATGTATAACCGCAAGTTCAACTGTTTCGTGCGCCCGAAGTATGACGGTTCGCACCAGACGTTTCCCGACCTCAATCTGAAAGGATTGGCAAGCCGGGGTATTCAAAGCGTTTATCCGTCGCAGAAGGATTGCGTCTGGATGATAAAACAGAACGGAGGCGGGATCTGTGACCACGAAGTTGGAACAGGTAAAACACTGATAATGTGTATTGCAGCGCATGAAATGAAGCGTCTGAACTTGGCGCACAAGCCGATGATTATCGGCTTGAAGGCGAACGTGGCGGAGATAGCAGCCACTTATCAGGCGGCATATCCTAATGCGAGGATTCTCTACGCTTCGGAAAAGGATTTCTCGACTGCCAACCGCGTGCGTTTTTTCAACAACATCAAGAACAACGACTACGATTGCGTCATCATGTCGCACGACCAGTTCGGCAAGATACCACAGTCGCCGGAGTTGCAGCAGCGCATCCTGCAAGCGGAGCTTGACACGGTGGAGGAAAACCTCGAAGTGCTGCGGCAGCAGGGCAAGAACGTGTCGCGGGCGATGCTGAAAGGATTGGAGAAACGCAAACACAACCTTGTGGCGAAGTTGGAGAAAGTGGAACACGCCATCAAATCCCGCACGGACGACGTGGTGGACTTCAAACAGATGGGCATCGACCACATTTTCATAGACGAGAGCCACCAATTCAAGAACTTGACTTTCAACACCCGGCATGACCGTGTGGCGGGATTGGGAAACTCGGAAGGAAGCCAGAAAGCTCTGAATATGCTCTTTGCCATACGCACCATACAGGAGCGCACGGGCAAGGACTTGGGGGCTACGTTCCTGTCCGGCACAACCATTTCCAACAGTCTGACGGAACTGTATCTACTCTTCAAGTACCTGCGTCCGAAGGAACTGGAACGGCAGGACATCCGCTGTTTCGACGCATGGGCGGCTATCTTCGCCAAGAAGACGACCGACTTCGAGTTCAACGTGACGAACAATGTGGTGCAGAAAGAGCGTTTCCGCTACTTCATCAAAGTGCCGGAACTTGCTGCCTTCTACAATGAGATCACCGATTACCGCACGGCAGAGGATGTGGGTGTGGATCGTCCGCACAAGAACGAGATACTGCATCACATACCGCCTACACCCGACCAAAAGTATTTCATCAAACAACTGATGGAATTTGCCAAGACGGGTGACGCCACACTGTTGGGCAGGTTGCCTTTGTCGGAAACGGAGGAAAAGGCGAAGATGCTCATCGCCACTGACTACGCGCGGAAGATGGCTTTGGATATGCGTATGATAGACCCCAATTACGAAGACCATCCCGACAACAAGGCGAGCCACTGCGCCAAGATGATAGCGGAGTATTACCATAAATACGACGCGCACAAGGGAACGCAGTTCGTTTTCTCGGATTTGGGGACATACCAGCCGGGTGACGGGTGGAACGTGTACAGCGAGATAAAGCGAAAACTGACGGAGGATTACGGCATACCGGCAAGCGAGGTGCGCTTCATTCAGGAGTGCAAGACCGACAAGGCACGCAAGGCGGTAATAGATGCCATGAACGCCGGGACGGTGCGCGTGCTGTTCGGTTCCACCTCCATGCTCGGAACGGGCGTAAACGCGCAGAAAAGGTGTGTTGCTATCCATCACCTCGATACGCCGTGGCGACCGTCCGACCTGCAACAGCGTGACGGACGTGGAGTTAGAGCCGGGAACGAGATTGCCAAGCATTTTGCCGGGAACAACGTGGATGTCATCATCTATGCCGTGGAGAAGTCGTTAGACAGCTACAAGTTCAACCTGCTGCACTGCAAGCAGACGTTCATTTCTCAGCTCAAAAGCGGAGCGATGGGCGCACGTACCATCGACGAGGGAGCGATGGACGAGAAATCGGGCATGAACTTCTCGGAGTATATGGCATTGCTCTCCGGCAATACCGACCTGCTCGACAAGGCGAAATTAGAGAAGCGTATCGCCTCGCTTGAAGGGGAACGCAAGTCGTTCAACAAGGGCAAGCGCGATTCTGAGTTCAAACTGGAATCCAAGACGGGAGAACTGCGCAACAACACGGCTTTCATTGAAGCCATGACGGAGGACTGGAACAGGTTTCTTTCTATTGCGCGGACGGATAAGGAGGGCAACCGCTTGAATGCCGTCAAAGTGGACGGCGTGGATTCAACGGATGAGAAAGTCATCGGAAAGCGTTTGCAGGAGATAGCCAAGAACGCCACGACGGGCGGACTGTACAAGACTGTCGGAGAACTTTACGGTTTTCCGATAAAGGTGGTCAGCGAGCGTATTCTCAAAGAGGGACTGGAGTTTACCGACAACCGTTTCGTGGTTGAGGGGAACTACAAGTACACCTACAACAACGGGCATCTGGCGATGGCTGATCCGATAGCCGCCGCACGTAATTTTCTGAACGCTATGGAGAGGATTCCGTCTATTATTGACCAGTACAAGTCTAAGAACGAGGTGCTGGAGAAGGAGATTCCGCAGTTGCAGGAAATAGCGGGCAAGGTGTGGAAGAAGGAGGACGAACTAAAACAGTTGAAGTCCGAACTTGCCGCACTTGACCGCAAGATACAGTTGGAGCTTGCTCCGCCTACTCCGGAAGTCACCGAAAAAGAGAAGGACGGGCAGGAAGTCAAACCGGTTGCGGAAGGAGTACGAAACATACCGTTACAGCACACGGAAGCAACTTCGCAGATACGCAGTCCGGCAAATGAACACAGCCAGTCGGGGAATCTCATTGCCGAGCATATCATTATCGGACGACCGGGATTATATGCGAAAGATGAGAATCGACCGAAAGGTATAAAAATATAAATCATGTTAGCAAGAGGAGTAGTATAAATGATTATTCTTCTTGCTTTTTGTACATTCTTATAATGTAAATATAAGAGTATTAATTGATAATAGACAAAAGTTTTTTGTGTATAAATCATAAATTTACCCGTGTACACTTGCTTGACTAATTTATTTAGACTAACTTTGCACATATAAATATCATTTATAATGGAACAACTTACCAAGCGTGAAGAAGAAGTGATGAATAAGTTTTGGGAAAAGGGCGAAGCTACCGTTAAGGAGATTATCGCCACTTATCCCGAACCTCATCCAAGCCGAACCGCCATATCTACTTTTGTGAAATTCCTTGTCGATAAGGGCTTTTTAGGGCACAAACCGGCAGGAAATAACGGATTTATATACTATCCTCTCATAGAAAAGGAAGAGTATTGTGGCAACAATCTGAAGAATGTCGTACAACGATACTTCAATAATTCCATTCGTGGAGTGATTAGCACTCTCGTAAGAGATAGAAATATGTCTGATGATGAAGTCCGGGAGTTGATAAATCAGGTAATAGAAGGCAACCGTCAAGAATAAGGTGGACTCCAATATGGGTAACGAATTGGTAAAATTATGCACTAAGATAAAGGATGAAATTTCCAATGAAAACACTTTTCATTCGGGGATTAAAGATTTATTGCTCTTACGTAAACAATTATTCGACATTCTATTGCAATTCAAAACGGAATTATGTCGTGATGATTTTAATGCTATGCCCTTTATTGGAGAGGATGGCTTTCATAGCAAGACAATAGCTTATTCCATTTGGCACATATTCCGTATTGAGGATATTGTCAGCCATACTCTGATTAGTGGAGATGATCAAATATTTTTCGTTGGTAATTTTCAAGAGCGTATCGGTTCGCCAATATTAACAACAGGGAATGAACTTATTGAACATCAAATTGCCGATTTTTCAAAATCCTTAGATTTGGATGAGCTTTATAAATATGCCCTGTCAGTCAAGATAATTACAGATTGGATTATCGAAAATATGACTTTTGCAGATATGAGTCGAAAGATTCAAAATTCGGATAGGATGCGTCTTGAATCCTTAAATGTGGTAAGTCAATCCGATAATGCACACTGGCTGATCGATTATTGGTGTGGCGAGGATTTGAGAGGGCTGATTCTTATGCCATTTTCTGAGCATTGGATGGCACATATCTATGCCTGTATGTTAATTCGGGATAAAATATACTCAAAATGAAAAGGATACTGTTTACTCTAATACATCTGGCTTTAATATTGCCTGCTTTCGCTTATGGAAATAAGGCGATAGAAAACGCATTGCAGGATTATGTCATGGGGAAAGATGCCCGGATTGGTGTCGCTGTCATTATCAATGGCAAAGACACAGTGTCTGTTAACGGCAATCGTGATTTTCCGATGATGAGTGTAGTTAAATTCCCTTTGGCACTAACAGTTGCCTACTGGATAGATACTAATGGGATGACACTGAACGATTCCATTACATTTAACGGAAATGCCCTGAATGAAAACACTTATAGTCCGATGCTCAAAAAATTTGGCAAATCCCTCAATATTATGACTGTAAGGGAACTGCTTGAATTGTCATTGATAGAAAGTGATAATAATGCGGCGGATATACTTCTGAATCATGTCGGCGGGACATCCGGTGCAACATCAATAATGCGGAAGATGGGCATTTCTGATGATATTATAATAGGCGCATCCGAAGAAGATATGCACCGCAATCCTTATCTAAGCTATCTTAACCGTGCCACACCTTTGGCAATGGCGCAACTTTTTGACAGGTTCTACACCGAAATGAGAAATGTATCGCAATCATATTCAGAAATATCGACCATGCTCGAACAATGTTATACCGGGCTTGACAGACTTGCCGCACCTCTTTTGTCCGCAAAGATTGGTCATAAGACCGGTACTGGATTTCCGACACCAGAAGGACGAATATCCGCAATAAACGATTGTGGATATGTATATCTGCCTGACGGTACGAGATATTCGATTGCCGTATTTGTAGCTGATTCCGGTTATGACATGACAGATACATCAGCCATAATTGCGGAGATTTCCGACATTGTTTGGAAGGGAGTAATTAAACAAGAAATGGAATAAGAATATGGAACAAAGATTTTGTCAAAGTTGCGGTATGCCCCTTGTTGAGGGTAATATCGGCACAAATTCAGACGGCAGCAAAAGTGAGGACTACTGTGGCTACTGCTACAAGGACGGTATTTTTCTCCAAGATTTCAATATGAGCCAGATGATAGAGTTCTGCACTCAGTTTACCGACCAGATTAACAAGGAAACGGGCTGGAACCTGACGCCTCAGCAAGCAAAGGCGCAAATGCAACAACTCTTTCCGACGCTCAAACGCTGGAAAGAGAAAGATGAAAGGAGTTTGATCGAAAAGGCAGCGCATCTTCTTTCTCAGTGCAAAGAGGTTACATTGGCATCAGTCAATGCTGATGGTTTTCCGCGTCCTGTGCCATTAGATAAAATCTACTCGGTAGGATGCAATGAAGTTTGGATAGTGACCGCAGCAGATTCCGAAAAGGTTGCCGATTTCAGGCTCAATCCTAAAGCCGGACTTTCCTATTCGTTTTATGGCGACAGTGTTGCACTGCGTGGCACAGTCGAAATCATTACGGATGATGAAATCCGCAAACAGATGTGGCAGGAATATTTTATAAATTACTTCCCCGATGGCCCGGCAGATCCGAACTATGTGCTTATCCGTTTTATCGGAAATGAGGCTACCATCTGGATAAACCGCGAATTTGCTCACATCTCCATATAATCACATAAATTATAAGAAATCCGGAGCAAACCGTCGGCAATATGGCTGACAACTTAAAGACTGCTTTCCAGTGGAATTTACGGTTGAGTGAGACATATAACACCAATGTCCGTTTTTTACTATCATTGGAAATAATCATATTGTAATTTTGCGGGATGCAGAACTTCAGAATCATACAGCCAACGCCTGCCCTGAAACCGTTTATACGGTATTATTGGGTATTGCAGGATTGTTCTTACGGCATAGTGACGCAGCGCACTTTGCCGACTGGTTGTATGTCGCTCGTGTTTCATCGTGGCGAAAGGCTTAAAGTCACAAATCGTGGCGAATTACAACCCCGTTGTTTCATTGGCGGATTGGAAACAGGATTTACAGATGTAATTTCCACCGGCAATATCGAGATGATAGTAGCTGTGTTTCACCCCCACACCGCAAAGATATTTTTTCATCACCCAGCCAGCCTATTCCGAGACAAAAATATTCCTGTACAGGATATAGAGGATATAGCGTTATGTGAATTATCAAGGCGTATAGAAAATACCGACACTCTTGAAATCTCCATTGAACTGATAGAGAAATTTTTGTTAAGCCGATTATTATCAGAAAACAACTACAATATATCAAGGCTTGCCGCCGTGATACAACATATCAACAATTCGGCCCAAACAAACATCAAGGCTCTTGCAGACATTTCGTGCCTTAGTGAAAAACAATTCAGCCGAATCTTCTCAGAATATATCGGGATTGCTCCCAAAGATTTCCTGCGCATTATCAGATTACAACGCACCTTATCCGTTTTGCAGCATAATCCGGGAATAAGTTTTGCCCAACTGTCATACGAATGTGGCTTCACCGACCAATCCCACATGATTAAAGAGTTCAAGCTATTCTCGGGCTACACCCCGAAAGAGTATCTGAACCGCTATGCGCCAATATCGGATTACTTCTCAAGTATATAAGATGTCCGGTTTTTACTATCGTGAGCGGTTGCGCCATCGTAACTTTGCAGCGTACTAATCAAAATAATAAAAGTATGATTGCATTTTTTGAAATTCCCACCAATGACTTCGACAAGTCGGTGGCGTTCTATCAGGCACTCTTCGGCGAAAAGCTGGCGGTGTCGCAGTTCGGCGACGAGAGAATGGCGTGTCTTATGAAAGACGGTAAGAGCGTATGCTCAATCTCCTCGGCTCCCTCGTTCCCCGGTTTCGCACCCTCTGAGGGCGGTGTGCTGGTATACTTGCAGGCAAAAGACTTGGATGCCGATGTGAAAACCGCTCTCAACAACGGAGCAACACTCGTAACCCCCAAGACCAAGATTCAGGTTGAAGGCTGGGGTTACTTCGCCATCATCGCTGACCCCGTTGGTAACCGCATCGGACTTTATGGCGACAAGTAAAGTGCCGTGAACGTAGGTAGCAGTGGAGAGAACCACCCGGTTTTCTCCACTGTTTGCGCCTATAATCAATTTTTTCTGCCCGACTACTTTGTTGTCTAAAATATTTAGACTACCTTTGCGTTGTTAAATTGTCTAATTCAATTAGACCGTGCAAAAATGGAAGATATGAAGTCATTAACAGAACGTGAAGAGGAAGTGATGAACTTCTTTTGGGAAAGCGGGGCACTCTCGGTTCGGGATGTCGTTGCCCTTCACGATGAACCGAGGCCAAATCGGACTACGGTAGCCACATTCGTGAAATTTCTTGAACAGAAAGGCTATCTCGACCACAAAGTTGAAAGCACCGGCTTCGTATATTTCCCCATAATAGAGCGTGAGGAATATTGCGGACACAATCTGAAAAACGTAATAAAACGATATTTCGATAATTCCATTCAAAATGTCGTAAACTTCCTGATTAAAAGCGAAGAATATAGTGATGAAGATGCGAAAGAGATGATTTTACAAATAACAAAACAAAAATAAAAAAATGGCAGGCATATTTTTGGCATATTCATTATTGGCAAGTACCCTTCTGATTGTAGTATGGGCGGTGTATAAATGCATACTTGCCAATACAGGATGTTTCCGGTTCAACAGGACATTGTTGCTTTCCTGCATAATGCTTGCCTTCATTTTACCTGTCTTTATCCTTAATCCTTTCTGGATAACGGATATTGTGGAGGATAATATTGAAATCGCTTTTAATCCGGTTGAAATTGCCTATATAGCCAATACAGTATCAGAGGAAATCACTCCTGTATGGGATTATATAGTCACGCTTTACCTTATAGGGGTTATTGTGATGACCTTCTATTTCCTTGTTTCGTTGGCAAGACTGATGCTGTTTATTTTCAAAGGTGAGCATATCGTGCAGGATGGCAGCCGCATTATACTTCATCGCCACAATAGCGTTGCGCCGTTTGCATGGTGCGGATATATCATGATGCCCAGACGTGACTGGTATGAGTTCGGTCCCATGATCCTCAGACACGAGAAAGCGCATATTGAGTGTCGCCATTGGATTGACTTGCTTATTATGCAGGCAGGAATCATTATCACTTGGTATTGTCCCGCTATATGGCTTCTGCGCAACGAACTTCATGCCCTCCATGAATATGAAGCAGACAGCCGTGTTCTTGCATCGGGCGTCAAACGAGAGGAGTATCAGATGTTTCTAATAAAAAAGACAGTTGGAGCAAGGTTCGCAACTCTTTCCAACTGTCTAAATCACAGTTCACTTAAAAAACGTATAACTATGATGTTATCAAGCAAACAGACTGGCAAAGCCCGTATGCGTGCCTTTGTCATGGTGCCTGCAATGGCACTCGCGTTAATCGGTCTGGCCACCCCAGCGGTGTCAGCTGTAATCAACGAAGTATCTACCGCTACGCCGGTGGATGATCTACGCTACAAAATTAGCGAAAAATCCGATTCCACCATTCGTGTGACAGAAAGAAATTCCGATGTGGTGGTTACGGAAAAGGCGGATGCGGCAGATGCAGTGCCTTTCATCAAGACTGAAACCGCCCCCAACTTCCCCGGAGGCAAAGACCGACTGAGAGCCTTCATCAATAAAAACATCAGTTTCCCTGAAACTGCCTATAAGGACGGTGTTCTTAACATGGATGCCGTAGTGCAACTTACCATTGCCAAAGACGGAGTTGTAAAAGATGCCCAAATAGTCAGAAGCTCCGGCAAGACTCTTGACGCCGAGGCTCTGCGCGTGGCACGTATGATTCCGAAATTCCATCCCGGACTCAATGGCGGCCTACCTGCGGAGTCGAGCTACACGCTGGAGTTTAACTACTATATCTGCAACCAGTATTATTCTTCAAACGGCGAATAGCCGCCAAAAAATTATCTTATCTGATACTTGGAGTGTGCCGTATTTTTCAGTACGGCATCTCCTGTATCTAAAAAAGCAATCCTGATAATGCAAAACGTATCACAAGAGAAATACCGCCAACTGCAAGCAGCCCCAATTGGAAAATTGTTGCTTCAATATTCCATACCTGCCATAATCAATATGGCGGTCGTATCTTTATATAACCTGACAGACAGCATTTTCATCGGCAACGGTGTCGGAGCACTGGCAATCTCCGGGCTTGCTATCACATTCCCGATAATAAATGGTATCATAGCGTTCAATACGCTGGTAGGTATAGGTGGAACTACATTGACCTCTATCAGCCTTGGACGAAAGCAATATGAAAAGGCGACCGAGGTATTACATAATGTTGTGATTTTAGGCTTTATAATCAGTCTTTTAACAGGATGGATTATATACCTCAATCTCGACACGATACTTTGGTTCTTTGGTGCAAGTGAGTCAACACTCCCTTATGCAAAGGAATATATTGAGATATTGCTCCGCGCCAATCCTATAACATTCTTGTTTTTAAGTCTTAACAATTTACTTCGTGGCAACGGATTTCCTAAAAAATCGTTGGAATCAACTTTGCTTACAGTCGGATTAAACCTTATACTGACACCGATATTCATATTCGCATTGAACTTGGGCATAAAGGGAGCCTCAATAGCAACAGTAATATCACAGGTCATCGGGCTTATATGGGTTGTTAGACTCTTTTGTCTTAAATCCAACAAAGTACATTTTCAACGTAAATATTTCAAATTTAAATTTCGGCTGGCAACCGAAATTATGAAATTGGGAACACCACCGTTCATATTGAATCTTTGCACGGCAACTATAACTATTGCCCTTATAAATAGAATCGGATTCTATGGAGGCGATTTCGCAGTTGGGGCTTATGGCATTGTCAGCCGTATCTATATGCTGTTCTCAATGGTGATTATCGGATTGTCTATCGGTATGCAGCCTATAATTGGATTTAATTATGGAGCCGGTCTGATGGATAGGGTTATTAAAACCCTGAACATGGGGTTGACAATAGCCTTTGTATTCATGTTCTCTGTTTTCCTGTTAAGCGAAATGGCCACCAATCCCATCATCCGGCTTTTCTCAGATGAAATTTCATTAAACGATATGGCAATAGTTGGGCTTCGTATATGCGCATGGACTTTCCCGGTCATGGCAGTGCAGACTACACTAACGAATTTCTTTCAGTCTATTGGCAAGCCAAAAACGAGTATAATCCTGTCGTTAATACGCCAAATAGGGTTCCTTATTCCCCTTATATTTCTGCTGCCTGAAATGTTCAATCTGGGACTGAACGGAATTTGGATTAGTATTCCTTGTGCGGATACAATTGCTTGTTTTGTGACTGTATGGGTCTATCTCACATATAGACAGAGGCTAAAAATTGTAATGGGTGCAATTTAACAAATTGAATAGAATTAGATTATGGATAAAAATATGATTGCCCCGTGTGGGCTGAATTGCGCTATTTGCAGCGAAGCATTACGAAAAGACAGCCCTTGCGTCGGTTGCCGGAATGATGGTTACAAAGGTGAATATTGCGCCAATCTGTGCAAGATTGTAAAGTGCGAAATACGGAAAACACTGCCGGACGGGTTCTGTAACAAATGCCCTCAATATCCTTGCAGGGAGATTGTTGAAAAGGAGTGCTGGTATGCTAACGCCTATCCGATGATAGAATCACTGATGGGCAATCTGTCTTTTATCCGGGAAAACGGTATCGAAAAGTTTCTGCAAAGGGAGATGGATCGTTGGACTTGTTCCCATTGTGGTGGTGTCATATCCGTACATGACGGTATATGTTGTGTCTGTGGCAAAAAATATGGGAATTATCCCTATAACTACCCTTCCAAATGCCATTAACTATTCACTTCAAAGATATAATATAATATTAAAATAAAGACAGATGAAACTCGTGAAATTATTAACATTGTTGCTTATAACAGTAATTGGACTTGTTTCATGCAACGACCCTTCAGATGACAATTTGTATGGAGAATGGCGACTTGAAAAACACAACTGTATCGCCACATCGTCATACGGACTGACACAGGTAAACGAGAATTGTGATTATGTATTGCAGCTGGATAATAACGGCGTATTCTCCTGTACCACCGATTGCAATACAATTTCTGGCATTTTTGAGAAAAACAAAAACTCCTTGAAATTCTCTGGTATATCCTATACCGAGTTGGCTTGCGATGACATGATGGTGGAAAGAAGCATTGTATTTAATCTGTCCAGTATCAAATCATACGAAATTACAGATGATTCCATTTTGGTATTGAAGGATGATAAAGGCCATATACTGATGGAGTTTATCAGTTTCAACACACTGGACGAAAATTTGTGTGGGAAATGGCGACTTGACAAATACAACTGCATAGCTACATCTTCTAACGAATTAACGAAAGTAAACGAGGGATCGGACTGTATATTGCAGTTGAATAATGCCGGATTATTTGTCTGTACCACGGACTGTAACAATATATCAGGCAATTTTGCTGGTGATAAAGACCTTCTGACTTTCTCCAATATATCCATGACCGAAAAGGCTGTTGAAGGCATAAATTCTTGTGATGATATGGAATTGGAAAGAAGCATAGGAGCAAATCTACATTGTGTCAAATCATACGAGCTAAAAAATAACACCGTGCTGTATCTGAAAGATGCGTATGGACATATCCTAATAGAACTAACAAAGTGTTAGTTTTACAATGATGGGTACAATCGAGGAAACAATTTCCCCTGAGGTACTTGTGGATATTGTAGATTTTATAGCTATTGCAGTTCATTAAGTTCACAATTTATGATTTCAATCCGCAAGCTAATCTCCTGTGGCTATATTTTAATATTTATACTAATAGGAATAATTATTTATTGCTATCAGTATGAATGGAAAAGACTTGAAGCATTAGAAAAGGAGAATCAAGCCACGGATGAATTGCGTCGGTATATTAACGACTTAAATTTTCGTTTAACAAGAATTTCTCTGTTAGGAGAAACCATACTGGAATGGGATAATAAAGACATTGAAACTTACCATTTGCAGCGTATGGCAATGGACAGTATGTTGTGTCGTTTCAAAGCAATTTATCCGATAGAACGTATCGACAGCGTGCGTTATCTTCTTGAGAATAAGGAACAGCAAATATGCCGGATTGTTCAGATGCTTGACGAGCAGCAGGCACTCAATGAAAAAATAGCACGGCAGGTTCCTGTAATCGTGCAAAAAAGTGTACAGGAACAACCCAAGAAACTGAAACGGAAAGGATTCTTGGGCATCTTCGGGAAAAAAGAAGAAGCAAAACCTACAGTAACTACCACGATGCTCCATTCTCTTAACCGGAATATGATTGCAGAGCAACGGGCGCAACGCCGCCGTCTTTCGGAACACGCCGACAGCCTTGCGGTACGCAATGCGGAACTTAATCGACAGTTGCAACATATGATTTGCCAGCTGGACGAAAAGGTGCAATTCGACCTGCAAAAACGGGAAGCTGAGATAGCAGCCATGCGAGAGCAATCGTTTATGCAAATTGGTGGCTTGAGTGTATTTATCCTAATTCTATTGGTGATTTCTTATATAATTATACACCGAGATAGTAACCGTATAAAACAGTATAAACGTAAAAAAGCCGATTTGATAGAACAACTGCAACAGTCGATAGAGCAAAACGAGGAATTGATTGTCTCTCGAAAAAAAGTTGTGCATACCATCATCCATGAACTGCGTACACCGTTGACGGCAATAACCGGCTATGTCGGACTGATGGACAAAGAACATGATGCGAATAAAACCGGGATGTATATCCAGAACATACAGCAATCCTCAGACCATATGCGCGAAATGCTCAACACCTTGCTGAGTTTCTTCCGTCTGGACAACGGCAAGGAACAGCCCGTTATTTCCACTTGCAGGATTTCCGCAATTACGCATATTCTTGAAACGGAGTTTATGCCTATCGCCATGAACAAGGGGTTGGCTCTTAACGTAACGAACCGCACGAATGCAGTCGTTCAGACTGATAAGGAACGTATCTTGCAAATCGGCAACAACCTGTTGTCAAACGCCATCAAATTCACTGATAGCGGTGGTGTATCTTTGACGGCTGATTATGATAACGGTATTCTGAAAATTACCGTCGAAGATACGGGTACAGGTATGACTGAAGAGGAACAACAACGGGTGTTCGGCGCGTTTGAACGTCTGTCAAACGCCGCCGCAAAAGACGGCTTCGGTCTGGGACTTTCCATCGTACAGCGTATTGTGACAATGCTCGGAGGTACAATCCAGCTAAAAAGCGAAAAAGGCAAGGGAAGTCACATCAAGGTGGAAATACCCATGCAGACAGCCGAAGAACTGCCGGAACAGATAAATCAAACACAGATTCATCATAACCATACATTCCATGATGTGATAGCCATTGATAATGATGAGGTGCTGCTCCTAATGCTGAAAGAAATGTATGCACAGGAGGGAATACATTGCGATATCTGTACCGATGCTGCGGAACTGATGGAACTGATACGAAGAAAGAAATACAGCCTGCTTCTGACGGATCTGAATATGCCGGCAATCAACGGTTTTGAGTTGCTGGAACTGTTGCGCACTTCCAACGTTGGCAATTCAAGGAATATTCCGGTAGTGGTAACAACCGCTTCGGGCAGTTGCGGCAAAAAGGAACTTATAGAACATGGATTCGCCGGATGCCTGTTCAAGCCGTTCTCCATATCCGAACTGATAGAAGTTTCAGATAGCTGTGCCATGAATATGATACAGGATGAAGAACCGGACTTCTCCACCTTGTTATCCTACGGCAATGAATCCGTCATGCTGGAGAAACTGATAACAGAAACCGAAAAAGAAATGCAGACAATCAGGGAAGTGGAACAAAAGAAAGACCATCAAGAGCTGAATGCCCTTATACACCATCTGCGAAGTTCGTGGGAGATACTCCGCGCTGACTTGCCATTGAGAGAGCTTTATAAACTGCTTCATGGAAGTACTTCTCCAAATTATGAAGCACTACACAATGCCGTGACTGCCGTACTGGATAAAGGCACAGAAATCATCCGGTTAGCAAAAGAGGAAAGGAGAAAATACGACAATGGATAAGACAAAAATCATAGTGGTGGAGGACAATATCGTATATTGCGAGTTTGTCTGCAACTTGCTGGCACGAGAGGGATTCCGTACCGTGAAGGCATTCCACCTCTCAACAGCAAAGAAACTTCTACAACAAGCGACAGAAGACGACATCATAGTTTCAGACCTGCGGCTGCCTGAAGGCGACGGTATCGACTTGTTACGCTGGATGCGCAAAGAAGGCATGATGCAGCCTTTCATCATCATGACTGACTATGCCGAGGTGCATACGGCAGTCGAAAGTATGAAACTCGGCTCACTGGACTATATACCCAAGCAACTTGTAGAGGATAAACTCGTCCCTTTGCTCCGTACCCTATTAAAAGAACGGAGTATCGGAAGAAACCGTATGTCTGTGTTCTCTCGTGACGGCTCGGCATTTCAAGTCATCATTAAACGAATAAGGCTGGTAGCTCCCACAGACATGAGCGTGCTGATATTCGGCGAGAACGGGACTGGTAAGGAGCATATCGCACACCAACTGCACGACAAAAGCAAACGGGCAGGAAAACCGTTCGTTGCGGTGGACTGCGGTTCACTCTCCAAAGAGCTTGCGCCGTCGGCTTTCTTCGGACACGTGAAAGGAGCGTTCACGGGTGCAGATAGTGCCAAGAAAGGCTATTTCCACGAGGCGGAAGGCGGTACGCTGTTCTTGGATGAAGTTGGCAATCTCGCACCGGAAACCCAGCAGATGTTACTCCGAGCCATACAGGAACGGAGGTATCGCCCGATAGGTGACAAAACGGACAAAAGTTTCAACGTCCGCATTATCGCCGCCACCAACGAGAATCTGGAAGAGGCAGTGAACGAAAAACGATTCCGGCAAGACCTGCTATATCGTCTGCATGACTTTGAAATAACCGTCCCGCCGTTGCGTGATTGTCAGGAGGACATCATACCGCTGGCTGAGTTCTTCCGTGAAATTGCGAACCAAGAACTGGAATGCGATGTCATCGGTTTTGACGGTGAAGCCCGCAAGACATTGCTGACCCATGCGTGGCCGGGCAATGTCCGCGAGCTTCGGCAGAAAATCATGGGTGCGGTGTTGCAGGCACAGACCGGGTTTGTCACGAAAGAGCATCTGGAACTTGCCGTGACGAGGGCGACCTCACCCGTCAGCTTCGCCCTGCGCAGCGATGCGGAAGACAAGGAGCGTGTCTTACGCGCGTTGAAGCAGGCGAACGGGAACCGCAAGGTTGCCGCCGAACTGCTCGGGATAGGACGTACGACGCTGTACAACAAACTGGAAGAATATGGATTGAAGTATAAATTTCAGCAACCATAGCCGAAAATTCGGTGAATTTGGCTATCTTTGCATAATCTTTGAAGGTAAACGGCGATTGAAGAACCTTTCGCCGCCGATATATAACATAAGACCGCAAGGCGTCCTAATGGGAATCTGGAAAATTAACATTAACAGGAACTATTGCGTGACTGCTTATGCTATGCCTACGCATAGCGTGCATTCACCTATTCCTGTTAAGGGCATTCCAGAGCCTCCATTAGAAGTAGTGTGAATTGCACGCTACTTTTTGCTCCTTGCCCAATGAAAGGAAAAGGCTATGGGTAAAGTTCAGATTCTTGCCGTCCTCACGATGGACGGGTGTCATTCTTCGGAATTATATGGCAAAGCGTATGAGGATTTACGCCTTGACTGCTGCGATATTGACAAAATAAGGGAAAACGCACTTTACCATATCACGCCGGACTACTCCATCTCCATGTTGGACGAATGGCGGAAAGACAATACAAACATCTGCTATCTCGCAGAAGCCACTCCCAACAATTCGGACTATATCAACGGGCTGTTGCGTATGCGGGTGGTGGATGAGATTATCCTATATACCGTTCCTTTCATATCGGGAACGGGACGGCATTTCTTCAAGTCGGCACTTCCCGAAGCACGCTGGACCCTCTCTTCACAAAAAAGTTATTCTAATGGAGTGTACCGGAACATCTACACGCGCATGGGAACCATGAAATAGCCGGAATGTTCCATAGAAGAACACTTTTATAATCCGTTTAATAAAGCAATGTTCTGAAAAAGAACATTTTAGGATAGACCTAATTCTTATCGAATAAAAAATATCAAGTTCTATCGCTCTGAAATCCAGTATGTTGTAAAGACCGTGCCGGATTTTTTGCTTTTTGGTCGCGATTTTTGCCAATATTATTCATGTGCGCATACCGAAAACAGAGTGTATAATTTCAAAATTGACAGGACATGAATTATTTTTTATTGGCAGAAACCGATTTTTTCCGCCGGATAAATGAAGCCGGGGACTGCAATATGGAAAAAGCATACGCGGCTTTCGCCACCCAAGTGATCGAACTGTGTATCGGCAGCCCGGATACGAACCGGACCATCATCGCGTTGGCTTACATCGAAATCGAATTACAGCATCATCCCGTGCGTAACCTTCCCGAAGAAAAGAAGGAAATAGCCAACTATGTCAGCAAGGCTCTCTCTTTCGTGAGGAAGATGCAGAAGTTCCTTGCCGCTCCCCAAGTGCCACCACTAATCCCCATCCGTACATCCTCCGACAACACAACCGAAAATCCCACCTCACTCCTGCAATGGACGGGCAACGCCATCGACCTTGTGGAACTTATCTACGGCATTAACGAGATGGGCTGCATCAATAACGGCAACATGCCGCTCAAACAGCTCGCCCCGCTCCTCTACAAGATTTTCGGTGTCGAATCAAAGGACTGCTACCGCTTCTATATCGACATCAAACGACGGAAGAACGAAAGCCGCACCTACTTCCTTGACAGGATGCAGGAGAAATTGAACCAGAGGATGCTCCGTGACGAGGAAATGGAGCGCATGAGAAGATAAAACCGGATATGAGCGGGAGAATGGTGTCACACTGTTCTCCCGTTTAAGCAAAATCAATACGGGAAATACCGTTTCCGGTTCGCTATTGCTCCGAATTTCAGCGGAAAACGCTATCTTTGCATAATTGTTACGAATTGAATATGAGTATAGACAACCTCGATATAGTAAAACGGCTGATAGCCGAAAAAGAAGGCGGACTGGTGGAGTTCAAGGAAACCACCGGTCAGTTGGAGCGCGGTATGGAAACCCTTTGCGCCTTCCTAAACGGGAACGGCGGAACGGTATTGTTCGGCGTGAATGACAAGGGAAAGATTATCGGGCAGGACGTGAGCGACAAGACCAAACGGGACATAGCCGATGCCATCAACCGTTTGGAACCAGTGGCAGCGGTACAGATATCCTATGCCCCACTGCCGGACAGTGAGAAAAAAGTAATTATTTTCCGTGTGAATGATTCAAAGCTCAACCGCCCGTTCTGCTATAAAGGAAGACCTTATATGCGTGTGGAAAGTGCGACCACCACAATGCCGCAGACAGCATACAACGACCTGCTGTTACAGCGTGACGGGAACAGATACCGCTGGGAACTTTTAGAGAACCGAAACCTGACCTTGCAGGATCTGGACACCAACGAGGTGTTGAAAACTGTCAGGTTAGGGATAGAATGCGGCCGTTTGCCGGAAGATACGGGTACTGACCTGCCTGTCATATTAGGAAAGTTCGGATTATTGAAAGACGGGGTGTTGAATAATGCGGCAGCTGTGCTGTTTGGAAAACATGAGGATATGGAATATCCCCAATGCCTGCTCCGGTTAGCTCGTTTCAAAGGTACTGACAAAACTATATTCATGGACAGCCAACGCATTCAAGGCAACTTTTTTCAACTGCTCAATGCTGCAATGGCATTTATTTTCAAGCATCTATCCTTATCCGGCACGACCGATACATTGGAACGGGAGGAACATCTGACCATTCCATACAAGGCAATAAGAGAAGGGGTATTGAACAGCCTTACCCACCGCTCATACAAAGAAGCCGGTGGTTCCGTTGGCATAGCCATTTATGATGACCGCGTGGAGATAGAAAATCCCGGAACTTTTCCTCCCAACTGGGATGCAGAGAAGATGAAGTCAGAACATGAATCAAAACCACAAAATCCATTATTGGCAAATGTGCTGTACAAACGAAAGGTTCTGGAAAGCTGGGGACGCGGCATCGGACTGATGATGTCAGAATGCCGCAAAGCCGGATTACCCGAACCGGAATACAAGATATGGGCAGACAGTGTAACGCTGATATTCAGATGTGAGGTGACAAACCGACCAAGCACCGACCAAGCACCGACCAAGCACCGACCAAGTACCGATCAAGTTCTTGCTTTGGTGAAAATACTGAATGAACGTGAGTTATCCGTAAAAGAGATAATGGAGGCATTGGAGTTGAACCATCGCCCGACATTCAGAACAAACTACCTGCACCCGGCCTTGAATGAAGGCTATATCATTCCATTGTATCCGGAACAGCCAAGCCACCCAAAGCAGAAATACCGCCTTACGGAGAAAGGTATGGAATTGTTAAAACAGCAATAGGCATGGCAAAAAAGAAGAAACATAAGAATACGCACTTGCCTGTAGTCATGGATTACGGCATCGGCTGCATATCCGTTTATGACCCGGTTGATATGATACCATTCAGTAGCCCTCCCGTTACTGAGCAAAACCGATTCAAGAAACTCGGCAAGGAAATGAAAGCGGAGTTCAAATGGTTGGCAGCTTCTCTAACAATGGAGTATTGGAATGAAAACCGGCAGATACCTTTCGGTGAGGAAATGTCGAAACTCAGAACCAGACTTTTGAGAATGTTCGCCGAAGAATACAGTATACTGTTGAAAGAGGACACAGAGCTGAAAAACTACTTGCTGACACTTGTCATCTCCACCGTAAACAAACAACTCAAATCGGAAAAATCAGAGCAGGCACAATGAAATAAAAAATCCGTAACTCGGTAAATGGGGTACGGATTTTTTATTTATTTGAATAGAAAACTCAGCCCGGTTATTTCTGCTGTAACAGATGTTTCAGGTTTTCATCGTTGGCAATCCGCTCCAGTTCCTCCTGAACAATCTGTTTTACCTCCTCCTTGATGCGCCTGTAATTCGCCTGCACCGTTTCTTTCATGCAGTCGTTACCATTCTCGTCTGTGAAGTCGGTAATGACGGGTATCTTCTTGTAGGCTTTCTCCTCGCGCTTCACCTTCTCGGCATCCACGACAATCTCGCAGTGAAAAATCTTCTGTTCGATACGTTCGTTGAAGTTGTCGGACACCGAACCGACAAACATTCCCTGTGTCAATCCGGAAATCTTGCTGGGCGGGATAAGCGCGTCCATCTGCGTATTGATAGAGGTGGAAACGTCCTGCCGATTGATGGAAATGGACTGCCGTTTCTGCAAGACCTTTCCGAAGCGTTCGGATAGCGTCTTGGCGGTTTCACCCACCACCTGCCCGGAGAAGATATTGCCGACGGTGTTCATCACGACTTTGGCTTCCTTATCGCCATAGTCGCGCACCAACTGGCTGAAATCCTGAAATCCCAGACACACGGCAACTTTGTTGCTTCGTGCGGTGGCGATAAGATTATCCAACCCCTTGAAATATATCGTCGGTAGTTCATCTATAATGACCGATGACTTCAGCATACCCTTCTTGTTGATGAGCTTCACGATACGGGAGTTATACAGACCAAGAGCCGCTCCGTAAATATTCTGACGGTCGGGATTGTTACCCACGCATAGGATTTTCGGCTCTTCGGGATTGTTGATGTCCAGCGTAAACTCGCTGTCCGACATCACCCAATAGAGTTGCGGGGAAATCATCCTTGATAATGGAATTTTTGCACTTGCGATCTGCCCTTGAAGCTGCTCAGCCGCCCCTCCGAGCCAAGCATCCATGAATGGTGAGAGGTAGTTTTCAAGTTCGGGATATGAAGAAAGAATCGGGAAAATATCCTCGTAGCGGCGGTTCAGGAACTCAATGGCATGGGGGAACGTGCAATACTTACCACCCTTATAGATTTTGAGATACCATATAATACTGGCAAACAATATAATAGGTGATTCCACGAAGAAGTCGCCCTGCTTCTGCACCCACGTTTTATTGAGATTGAGCATGATTGTGTACGCGCTCTCGTAAGCATCCGTAATATCCTCCATGAAGTCCGGGTGGATGGGATTACAACGGTGCGAGCGTCGCGGGTCGTCGAAGTTTATCACATAGAACTTCGGCTTCACTTTGTAGCCCTCCGGGTGGTTCAGCAAATGATTGTAAGCTATCGTGGATAAGTCACTGAACTTGAAGTCGTACACATACATCGAGAAGCCCTTTTCAATCTGCTGCTTGATGAAATTATTTACCACTGCATAGGATTTTCCACTGCCCGGCGTACCCAACACGATGGAAGCCCTAAAGGGATTCACGACATTGATCCAGCCGTTGTTCCAACGCTTTTTGTAGTAAAATCGTGTCGGAAGATTGACCGAATACTCACTTTCTATGAGCCGTGTTTCTTGCATGAAACTCTCGTTTTCGTTGTTGAACACATCGTCCATGAGGTTGTGCTTCAACAGACGGCTCATCCACAGACCGCCCATCAGCAGGCAGACATAACCTGCGCCAACGGTCAGAATATACAGTCCCGTCACCGCCTCTATCGGGAGCGGCAAAGCCAGTATCCACCAGTTGAGGAAGAACAGCACAAAGCCAACGGCAAGGGCTGTCCAGATTCGTCCCCAAGTGATTTTCTCACCCTTCACGCCCTTTGTCCCCAGACAGGACAGGGCAAGCAGGAGAACGGCAAACAGTTTCGTGTACAGGATGGAACGGAACAGCCCCGCCGTGCGGTTGAAGTTCATCAGTATTCTGTCCACCACACCGATGTCCACACCCCAAAGCCGGATTGCTTCGTAGCAGAACCAGTACACGTTCATGACCACTAAAATAATACTCACGGCACGCAGAAAATCCATGATTTTCGCCAATGCCCTCAAATCGTCTTCTTGTTGTGACATACATTGATTTTTTTGACTGTTGATACTCTTGATTACATTCCCAAGCCCTTGCGCTTCTTCTTTTTCTTCTTGCGCTGCATCGCCCGGATGAAGGCTTCCTCTTCGGCGTCCACTGCCGGACCTTCGGGGGTAAACAGGTTCATGCCACCGGAATGGCTCTCGTTTTCCCCTCCGGAATATCCTTGCCTGTTTTCCGGTTCCTCCACTGGAACGGAAAGCGGAATCGGCGGCTGTCCGGCGTAAGGCAGCGTGAAGTGTTCTTGCAAGGCATTAGCGGAAAGCTCCTTACCCATGCGTGAGCCGTTCAGCACGCAGCCCGTGCGGTGGTCGATAAACGTGGCTCCATAGATGCGCCCTTCCTCCGTGTAGCGCAGTACGGTGTCGATGCCCTTCCCTTTGAGCGCGGCTACAAACTTCTCCTTGTCATACGTGCCTTCCAGCACGGAAAGGACGGTGCGTTTCGTCATGTCAGCAAGTTTTCTGTCCTTAATCTCCTGCTTGGAACGGACAAACTTCTTCTGTACGGCTTCATAGCCGACGGACTTCCCGAACAGCGAGGACTTGAAAGGATTGCCGACCTTGTTGCCCTTATCGTCCGTAACGGAATAGACCAGCCCGAGATATTCACGTCCACGCACATTGCCATGCGCTTCTTCCACCGTCATATTATATAAGGAAAGAAGGGCGCGGTATTCGCCCATCGTCTGGAAGCGGTACTGCCCGCTGATAGCCTTGACGATATTTCCCGCCTGCTTCTTCACGTCGCCCGCAGAGGCGTCCACCTTGCGCAGCGGCGTGTCAAGACGGCAATTCTTGCGTTCTGCCGAACGCAAACCGTACTTCTGTTCCAGCTCCCTGCGGATGCGGTCACTGCGGCGGTAGAGGAAATCCCGATTGAGCCGTTTTCCGTTCTCGTCCACGTTGACCGTCACGATATGCAGGTGGTGTCGGTCAATGTCCTCATGCTTGAAAACAAGGTAAGGCTGCTTCCCGAAACCGAGTTTTTCCAGATACTCACGGGCTATATCCTGCAATTCCGTATCAGTCAGCACATCCTCCGGATGCGGATTGAGCGAGATATGTACCACCGGTTTCTCCACTTTCTTCTGTGGTGGCATGAAGGTGATAAAACCCTCCATCGCCTTGCTGATGTCCACCTTTCCCGAACCGTCATTGTAGATGCGGTTGGTGGTGAGCAACCGCCCTCGCGCCTCGTTGATCTTTTCCCCGTTATAGGCAAGTGCGCCGTACAACGAATTTCCTACACTGATTTTTGCGACCATTTCGCCTCCATTTCTCTTGAAAGTTCCACAATCACACGGCTCAGTTTCACAAGCTCGACGGTCTGTTGCTCCAGCTTGTAGAGCAACGCCATCGCCTTTTTCTCAGAAAAATGCAGCCTCAATTCCTTCACGACTTGGTTGTAGTTCGTACCTATCGCACGGAACTGCGCGTGAAAATCGGACAGTTTGGTGTAATAATCCACCAGCGTCTTATCCACTTTCAGCACTTTGAACGGCTGTCCGAAGAAGTGCGCCTTCAGGAAAACCGACTTGGCGTAAACGC
>ULYC01020028.1_pt1 | contig 43423 bp, 39 predicted proteins | sample 1961891 | NCBI WGS metagenome assembly ULYC01 (sample SAMEA4835855, study PRJEB28245) | human gut metagenome | biome: gut microbiome; material: fecal sample | place: Denmark | collected 2008 | reverse complement strand
GAACTAACGCACCATTATTTCATTCTTTCGTTGCTATCTCTCTTGATTGCGGTTGCAAAGGTAGGCATTTCTTTGATATCTGCAATAGCTATGGCGAACTTTTTTCCAAGCGTTTTGTGCTGTATTTGCTTTATATCCTCATATTGAGAAGATTGGAAAAATAAGAGAAAAGTAAATTTAACAACTGTTTAGAAATACGTTTATGCACTGTTTTATTCTTGATATGAAAACCTTTCCTGGAGAAAACGAAACATTTCGGAGCTTGTTTTAAACTTCTTGCTCGAAAAGTTCGTTGTTTTGCAATAAATCGTTATTTTTGCGAACTCAAAAAGAGAATGTTGTAATTTGAAAAATGATAAAAAACATTTTAGGATGATGAAAACAGCCAAACTGTTGCTACACTGCCCTGACAAACCAGGCATATTGGCAGAAGTAACAGACTTTATAACGGTGAATAAAGGTAATATTATCTATTTGGATCAGTATGTAGACCATGTAGAGAATATCTTTTTTATGCGTATTGAATGGGAATTGAAAGATTTTCTGGTGCCTCAGGAAAAGATTGAGGATTATTTTGCCACTTTGTATGCACAGAAATATGAGATGAATTTCCGTCTCTATTTCTCCGATACAAAACCGCGTATGGCTATCTTTGTTTCAAAGATGTCCCATTGCTTGTTCGACTTGTTGGCGCGTTACACCGCTGGTGAGTGGAATGTGGAGATACCTCTTATTATAAGCAATCATCCCGATTTGCAGCACGTGGCCGAGCGTTTCGGTATTCCTTTCCATCTTTTCCCCATTACCAAAGAGACAAAGGAGGAACAAGAGAAGAAGGAAATGGAGTTACTGGCAAAGCATAAGATAACTTTCATAGTGCTGGCGCGCTACATGCAGGTCATTTCCGAGCAAATGATAAACGCTTATCCCAATAGGATAATCAACATTCATCACTCTTTCCTTCCGGCATTTGTGGGAGCGAAGCCCTATCATGCTGCGTTTGAACGTGGAGTGAAGATTATTGGAGCTACCAGCCACTATGTTACCACAGAGTTGGATGCCGGTCCCATCATAGAGCAGGATGTGGTGCGTATTACACACAAGGACACTGTGCAGGATTTGGTGAACAAGGGTAAGGACTTGGAAAAGATTGTGCTTTCTCGTGCTGTTCAGAAGCATATTGAACGCAAGGTGTTGGCATATAAGAACAAAACGGTAATATTTAATTAGTTGATAGTTGATAATTGATAGTTGATGGTGGGGAACTTGTCATTACCTTTCAATTATTACCTTTCAATGGTCAATTCTCAATTAAAAAAATGAAAGTTGCAGTTGTCAAATATAATGCAGGCAATATCCGTTCGGTGGATTATGCTTTGAAGCGTCTGGGAGTAGAGGCAGTGATTACGGCAGATGAGGCTGTGCTACGTGTTGCCGATAAGGTTATCTTTCCCGGTGTGGGAGAGGCGGAAACCACTATGGACTTTTTGCGTGCCGGTGGTATGGATAGGCTGATAAAGGAGTTACGCCAGCCGGTATTGGGCATTTGCCTGGGCATGCAGTTGATGTGCCGCCACTCTGAAGAGGGGGATGTGGATTGCCTGGGTATTTTTGATACTGATGTGAAACGTTTCATTTCGCAGAGGCACGAGGATAAAGTACCTCATATGGGATGGAATACCATTGCCCGGACGAATAGCGGACTTTTTAAAGGCTTTACTAAAGAAGAGTTTGTTTATTTCGTACATAGTTTCTATGTGCCAGTCAATGATTGTACGGCAGCCGTGACGGATTACATTCATCCGTTCAGTGCCGCTTTGCATAAAAGCAATTACTACGCCACACAGTTCCATCCGGAAAAGAGTGGAAGTGTGGGAGAGCGTATTTTGCGGAATTTCCTGGAACTGTAAATCGTCAAATTGTAAATAAAATGATAGAACTGATTCCCGCTATTGACATTATTGACGGAAAATGTGTACGCCTTTCCCAAGGCGATTATGACAGCAAGAAGGTGTACAACGAAAATCCCGTGGAAGTGGCCCTGGAGCTGGAGGCTCATGGTATCCGTAGACTTCATGTGGTCGATTTGGACGGTGCGGCTTCCCATCATGTGGTAAACTACCGCACGTTGGAACAGATAGCTGTGCGTACGTCTCTTATTATTGATTTTGGAGGTGGGGTGAAGAGTGATGAAGATTTGGTGATAGCTTTTGAGAACGGTGCGCAGATGGTGACCGGTGGCAGCATTGCTGTGAAGAATCCCGAATTGTTCTGCAAATGGCTTCAAATGTATGGTTCCGAGAAAATTATTCTTGGCGCTGATGTGAAAGAGCATAAAATAGCCGTCAATGGTTGGAAGGATGAGAGTGGCTGCGAACTGTTTCCGTTCTTGAAAGACTATGTAGAGAAGGGGGTCCGTAAGGTTATCTGTACTGATATCAGTTGTGACGGAATGCTGCAAGGACCATCGATAGCGTTGTATAAGGAGATACTGGAGCACCATCCTGAACTCTATCTGATAGCCAGTGGAGGCGTAAGCTGTGCCGATGATATACGCCAGCTGGAAGCCGCCGGCATACCTGCCGTTATTTTCGGTAAGGCTCTGTACGAAGGCCGCATCACCTTCAAAGAGTTGGAAAACTTTGTTAGTTGAAAGGTGAAAATTAATCACTTATAACTTATAACTCAAATCGCCGTGTTAGCAAAAAGAATCATTCCTTGCCTCGACATTAAAGATGGGCAGACCGTGAAAGGTACCAATTTCGTGAACCTCCGCCAGGCGGGCGACCCGGTAGAACTGGCGCGTGCTTATAGTGAGCAGGGTGCCGACGAACTGGTTTTTCTCGACATCACAGCCAGTTTTGAAGGCCGTAAGACTTTCACTGAATTGGTGAAACGCATAGCTGCGAATATCAGCATTCCTTTTACAGTAGGTGGAGGCATTCATGAACTGGGTGACGTGGATAGGCTACTGCATGCAGGTGCCGATAAAATCTCCATCAATTCCTCTGCTATCCGCCGTCCCGGATTGATAGACGAGATTGCGAAGAACTTCGGTTCTCAGGTTTGTGTACTGGCAGTTGATGCCAAACAGACAGAGAAGGGATGGCGGTGCTACTTGAACGGTGGTCGTGTGGAAACGGATAAGGAACTGTTTGCGTGGACAAAAGAAGCCCAGGAACGTGGTGCGGGCGAGATATTGTTCACCAGCATGAATCACGACGGTGTCAAGACCGGTTATGCCAATGAAGCGCTTTCCAGCCTTGCCGACGGATTGTCCATCCCCATCATTGCATCGGGAGGGGCAGGTGCCAAAGAACATTTTCGTGACGTCTTTTTGCAGGGAAAAGCTGATGCTGCCCTGGCAGCCAGTGTTTTTCATTTCGGAGAAATCAAAATTCCCGAATTAAAATCGTATCTTTGTGCCCAAGAAATTGCGATGAGAAGATGAAGGTGAGTTTACGATTGGACGATTTACGATTTACGATTGGGATTACTCAAGCAAATCATAAGTCTCCAGTCACTTAAAGTAATATCAATCGTAAATAGTAAATAGCTAAATCGTAAATAGAATGGATTTTGACAAGATGAACGGACTCGTTCCGGCGATTATACAAGATGCAGATACCGCTAAGGTGCTGATGCTTGGTTTCATGAACAAGGAGGCTTATGACAAGACGGTGGAAACAGGAAAGGTGACTTTCTTCAGCCGTACCAAGAACCGTCTTTGGACGAAAGGCGAGGAGAGTGGCAACTTCCTGAATGTGGTTTCCATAAAGGGAGACTGTGACCGGGATACGTTACTGGTGCAGGTACATCCCGTAGGCCCGGTTTGCCATACCGGTACAGATACTTGCTGGGGTGAGAAGAACGAACAGCCGGTTATGTTTCTAAAGCTTCTTCAGGATTTCATCTGTAAGCGTTATGATGAAATGCCCGAAGGTTCCTATACGACCAGTCTTTTCCAGTCCGGTATCAACAAAATGGCACAGAAGGTAGGCGAAGAGGCTGTGGAAACCGTCATTGAGGCTTGCAACGGTACGGACGAACGCCTGATTTATGAAGGAGCTGATTTGTTGTATCACCTCATCGTGCTGCTCACATCCAAAGGATACCGCATTGAAGACCTTGCGCGTGAATTGGAGGAACGTCACAGTGCGACGTGGAAGAAACATTAAGTAATTAAAAATTAATAATTAAAATGGGGGTGGGCGAGGCGCTGATAAGATATACGGACGTAGAGATACACCAGCAGGAGTTGTGCGTACTGAACGATGTGAATTTGGAACTTCACAAAGGGGAGTTCGTGTACCTGGTAGGTAAAGTGGGCTCCGGCAAGACGAGCCTGCTCAAGACTTTCTATGGCGAACTGGATATTGCATCGGGCGAGGCTGAAGTATTGGGGTATGACATGCTCCATATTAAGCGTAAGCACATCCCGCAGTTGCGCCGCAAGCTGGGAATCGTATTCCAGGACTTCCAGTTGCTGACAGACCGTACGGTGTACGACAACCTTGAATTTGTTCTCCGTGCTACCGGTTGGAAGAGCAAAGGGGAGATTAAGGACAAAATAGAAGAGGTGTTGAACCTGGTGGGGATGAGCAACAAAGGATATAAGCTGCCTAATGAACTGTCGGGTGGTGAGCAACAGCGCATTGTGATTGCGCGTGCAGTGCTCAACTCTCCGGAGATAATCCTTGCGGATGAGCCTACCGGAAACCTGGATTCGGAAACCGGACATGCCATTGCAGAACTTCTGCACGGCATCAGTGAAGCCGGCGCACTGGTGGTGATGACCACGCACAACCTGCAGCTGCTGCGAGAGTTTCCCGGCAAGGTGTACCGGTGCGCAGACCATCTGATGACTGATGTTACAGCAGAATACGCCCCTGCAATAACCAATGATTAGTAGTTAAGTAGTTATCTCTAACTACTGATTCTTATAAAGAACAGAAATTAACGATAAAGCTCCGCAGCTGCCTACTTGTAGCTCGTAGCTTGTAACTATAAACTAATTAATACAGGAACGAAAATGAAAGTTTTAAAGTTTGGAGGTACTTCAGTAGGTTCGGCTCAGCGAATGAAGGAAGTGGCCAAATTGATTACCGATGGTGAACGTAAGATTGTGGTTCTCTCTGCCATGTCGGGTACCACAAACACATTGGTTGAGATTTCGGACTATCTGTACAAGAAGAATCCGGAAGGTGCCAACGAGATTATCAACAAGCTGGAAAGTAAATATCGCCAGCACATTGATGAACTCTTTGCTACTCCGGAGTATAAACAGAAAGGCCTGGAACTCATCAAATCACATTTTGACTATATCCGTTCTTATACCAAAGACCTCTTCACTCTGTTTGAGGAGAAAGTGGTGTTGGCTCAGGGCGAGTTGATTTCCACCGCCATGATGAACTACTATCTGCAGGAATGCGGCGTGAAGTCTGTGTTGCTTCCGGCTTTAGAATACATGCGTACGGACAAGAATGCCGAGCCCGATCCGGTCTATATCAAGGACAAGCTCCAGGTTCAGCTGGAACTGCATCCGGATGCTGAGATTTATATCACTCAGGGGTACATCTGCCGCAACGCCTACGGCGAGATAGACAATCTGCAGCGTGGCGGAAGCGACTATACGGCTTCGCTGATTGGTGCTGCCATCAACGCTTCCGAAATCCAGATTTGGACGGATATCGACGGCATGCACAACAACGACCCCCGTATTGTGGACAAGACTGCGCCGGTGCGTCATCTGCATTTCGAAGAGGCCGCCGAGCTGGCATACTTCGGTGCCAAGATTCTGCACCCTACCTGCATCCAGCCTGCCAAGTATGCCAATATCCCCGTCCGTCTGCTCAATACGATGGACCCCACTGCTCCGGGTACGCTGATTTCCAATGATACGGAGAAGGGTAAGATTAAGGCGGTGGCTGCCAAGGACAACATTACGGCCATCAAGATAAAATCCAGCCGCATGTTGCTTGCTCACGGATTCTTGCGTAAGGTTTTCGAGATATTCGAGAGCTACCAGACTTCCATCGATATGATTTGTACTTCAGAAGTGGGTGTGTCCGTATCTATCGATAATGTGAAGCATCTCAATGAAATTCTGGATGACTTGAAGAAGTATGGCACAGTGACGGTGGACAAGGACATGTGCATCATCTGCGTGGTGGGCGACCTCGAATGGGAAAACGTCGGTTTCGAAGCCAAGGCATTGGATGCCATGCGCGACATACCGGTACGTATGATTTCTTTCGGTGGTAGCAACTATAATATTTCTTTCCTCATCCGCGAGTGCGACAAGAAGGCAGCGTTGCAGTCACTCAGTGATGCGCTGTTCAATGAGGAATAACTCTTGATATTTTTCAGACGCAGATTACACAGATGACGCAGATTCTTTTTGCTTCCTATTTGTGTAATCTGCGTCATCTGCGTCTGAAAAATTATTTGTAGACACCTCTTTCATCTTCCTTTTTTTAAACTAAACAAAGATTACGATTATTATATGAAAGGAACATTCCCTATCCATAAATTCCGCGAATTGCGTACTCCCTTCTATTACTACGACACAAAGGTCTTGCGCGACACACTTTCGTGCATCCGTACGGAAGCTGCCCGATATGGCAACTATTCGGTGCATTATGCTGTGAAGGCCAATGCCAATCCCAAGGTGCTTGCCATTATCCGCGAGAACGGCTTGGGTGCCGACTGTGTAAGTGGCGGTGAAATCCGTGCAGCCATCAAGGCAGGTTTTCCCACTGGCAAGATTGTTTTTGCAGGGGTGGGCAAGGCTGATTGGGAAATCAATCTGGGGCTGGATTATGACATTTTCTGCTTTAATGTGGAGTCTGTCCCCGAGCTGGAGATTATCAACGAGCTGGCTGCCGCTAAAGGTAAGGTGGCCAATGTGGCTTTCCGTATCAATCCCAATGTAGGTGCCCATACCCATGCCAATATTACCACTGGGCTGGCCGAAAACAAGTTTGGTATCAGCATGCAGGATATGGACCATGTGATAGACATTGCGCAGAATATGAAGAACCTGAGATTCATCGGACTGCATTTCCACATCGGTTCCCAAATATTGGATATGGGCGATTTCGTGGCTTTGTGTAACCGCGTCAACGAATTGCAGGATAAGCTGGAAGCTCGCCATATCCGCATCGAGCACGTCAATGTGGGGGGCGGACTCGGCATTGACTACGGTCACCCCAACCGTCAGCCGATACCCGACTTCAAAAGCTACTTCGAGACTTACAACAGCCATCTGAAACTCCGTCCCCACCAGACGCTCCACTTCGAGCTGGGACGTGCGGTAGTGGGACAATGCGGTTCATTGATTTCGCAGGTGCTTTATGTGAAGCAGGGCACCAACAAGCAGTTTGCCATTCTGGATGCCGGCATGACGGATTTGATTCGTCCGGCACTCTACCAAGCGTTCCATAAGATAGAGAATATCACTTCGGATGCGCCGGTTCAGGCTTATGATGTCGTAGGGCCCATCTGTGAGTCTTCTGATGTATTCGGTAAGGCTATTGATTTGAATGGGGTGAAGCGTGGCGACCTTATCGCCCTCCGTTCGGCAGGGGCTTATGGCGAAATTATGGCTTCGGGCTATAACTGCCGTGAGCTGCCTCAAGGATATACGTCGGACGAGCTGGTATAGAGAGGCTGGAGATGCGTTGCATGAATGGCGAAGCATTTATTATACCAAGGCTTCTGTTTTTATATAAAAAATGTTATTGCGTGAACAACTTTTAAGGTTTCTTGTTACTTTTGTAATGATTTCAATTTAAATAAATACGATTATGATTACAGAAAAATTACAGAATGCAATTAATGAGCAGATTACGGCTGAGATGTGGTCTTCCAACCTTTATCTGGCAATGTCTTTCTATATGGAGAAAGAAGGTTATAACGGCATGGCTTCCTGGTTGAAGAAGCAGGCTTCTGAAGAAAAAGCTCATGCTTGTGAAATGGCTTCTTATATCATCAAGCGTGGCGGTAAGGCCAAACTGGACAAGATTGATGTTGTTCCCAATGACTTCGGTACTCCACTGGAAGTGTTCGAGCAGGTAGCCCAGCACGAACGCCGTGTTTCCAAAATGATTGATGAATTGGTAGATGTTGCCTCTGCCGAAAAAGATAAGGCTACACAAGACTTCCTTTGGGGATTCGTGCGCGAGCAGGTAGAAGAAGAAGCTACTGCCGACGGCATTGTAGATATGATAAAGAAAGCCGGTGATGCCGGAATCTTCTTCGTTGACTCAAAACTGGGAGAACGTAGATAAGAGAGAAACTAAAAAAAATCCCACGGCTAATTTTAGTCGCGGGATTTTTTTTAGTTATGAGTTATAAGTTGTGAGTTATTTGTTGATGAAGGGCTTATATCCGCAAGGGAAAGCACAAGCAAATAACTTATAACTCATCACTCATTTCAGCACTCCCAGCTCTTTCCCCACCTTAATAAATGCAGCGATACATTTGTCCAGATGCTCCTTTTCGTGTCCGGCAGAGATTTGTACGCGGATGCGTGCCTGGTCTTTGGGCACTACGGGGTAGTAGAAGCCGGTGACGTAGATGCCTTCTTCCTGCATGCGGGTGGCATAAATCTGGGAGAGTTTGGCATCATACAGCATGACGGCGCAGATGGCGCTTTGTGTCGGCTTGATGTCGAAACCGGCGGCGGTCATCTTGTCGCGGAAGTAGTTCACGTTTTCCAGCAGTTTGTCATGCAGGGCATTGCTCTCTTTGAGCATCTTGAATACCTCGAGGCTGGCGCCGATGATGCCCGGAGCCAATGAGTTGGAGAAGAGGTACGGACGGCTGCGTTGGCGCAGCAGGTCGATGATTTCCTTGCGTCCGGTAGTGAATCCTCCCAAAGCGCCGCCAAAGGCTTTGCCCAAGGTTCCGGTATAGATGTCCACGCGTCCGTAGGTGCCGTATTGTTCGCTTACGCCGTGTCCCGTAGGGCCTACCACGCCGGCGGAGTGTGATTCGTCCACCATGACCAGCGCGTCGTATTTCTCGGCAAGGTCGCAAATCCGGTCCATCGGGGCAACGTTGCCGTCCATGGAAAATACCCCGTCTGTAACCACGATACGGAAACGCTGTGCCTGGGCTTCCTGCAGGCATCTTTCCAGGTCGGCCATGTCGGCATTGGCGTAGCGATAGCGTTTGGCTTTGCAGAGGCGTACGCCGTCAATGATGGAAGCATGGTTCAGGGAGTCCGAGATGATGGCGTCTTCCTCGGTGAAGAGGGGCTCGAACACACCGCCATTGGCGTCGAAACAAGCGGCGTAGAGAATGGTGTCTTCAGTCTTGAAGTAGTCGGAGATGGCTGCTTCCAGCTCCTTGTGGATGTCCTGCGTTCCGCAGATGAAGCGTACGGACGACATGCCGTATCCGCGGCGTTCCATAATCTGCTGGGCGGCGGCAATCAGCCGCGGGTGGTTGGACAGTCCCAGGTAATTGTTGGCACAGAAGTTCAGCACCTCTTTGCCTTTTACGCTGATGGCAGCTTGTTGTGCACTCTCAATCAGTCGCTCTTCCTTGTAGAGTCCGGCTTCTTTTATTTCAGCAAGTGTCTTGCTGAGATGGTCTTTCATTTTACCGTACATAGCATTTTATTTTTTAGGTAATACGTTGTCATTACATTTCCCACAAAGAACATCATTTTTCTTGGAATAAACAATATCAATATGGCAGAAATATGAAAAAAAAGTATGTATATTTGCACCATATATAATAACGAAACCTTATAAATAACTCGTATGAAGAATATTTTGGTAATTGGAGCTACCGGACAGATTGGGTCGGAACTCACGCTGGAGTTGCGCAAACGTTATGGCGATGACCATGTTGTGGCAGGATACATTCCGAGTGCTATGCCCAAGGGAGAATTGAAAGCATCCGGCCCTTCGGCCATTGCCGACGTGACAGACCGTCAGTCCATCGAGGTGGTGGCACGTCAGTTCAAGATTGATACTATCTACAACCTGGCTGCCTTGCTCTCGGTAGTTGCCGAAAGCCGTCCGGCCATGGCTTGGAAAATCGGTATCGACGGGTTGTGGAATGTACTGGAAGTGGCACGTGAGTACAATTGTGCCGTGTTTACTCCGAGTTCCATCGGTTCGTTCGGCGAAGCTACGCCTCATGTGAAGACACCGCAGGACACTATCCAGCGTCCGCGTACCATGTATGGGGTGACAAAAGTGACGACTGAATTGTTGAGTGATTATTACTATACAAAATATGGTGTGGATACACGCTCGGTACGTTTTCCGGGAATCATTTCGAACGTGACCCCTCCGGGTGGCGGCACTACGGACTATGCGGTGGATATTTTCTACTCTGCCGTGAAGGGAGAAAAATTCGTATGTCCGGTGAAGGCCGGCACGTATATGGATATGATGTATATGCCCGACGCACTGAACGCGGCCATCTCGCTGATGGAAGCGGCACCGGCAAGGCTGAAGCACCGCAACGCTTTCAACATCGCCTCCATGAGTTTTGACCCGGAACAGATTTATCAGGAAATTAAGAAGCATATGCCTGATTTTGAGATGGCATACGAGATTGATCCGCTGAAGCAGGCCATTGCCGACAGCTGGCCCGACTCTCTGGATGACTCTTGTGCACGCGAGGAATGGGACTGGATGCCGCAGTACGACCTGGAGTCCATGACCGTAGACATGCTTGAGAAATTAAGGGCTAAATTAAACAAGTGACCGTAAGCGGTCCGTAAAGAATGAAAAAACTTTTATTGGGATTTTTGTTGTTCGCCTTTTTGATTTCGTGTGGAAACAAAAAGGCGAAAATGGATCCCTTTGCTACCATTACGGAAATGGTGGATTCGGCCGGTCACAAGGCCGATACGCTGCTGGAAGCAGAAGTGAAGGAAGAACCGAAGCCGATGGAGGCAGACGAGCTGTTTGATGATTTTATCTTCAATTATGCTTCGGATGATGCTCTGCAAAGGCAGAGGACGGTATTTCCTTTGCCCTATTATGACCGTGACACTCCGCTGAAGATAGAGGCGGACTTCTGGAAGCACGATTATCTGTTTACCAAGCAGAACTATTACACCTTGCTTTTTGATAAGGAAGAGGATATGGACATGGTGGGCGATACTACGCTGACATCGGTACAAGTGGAGTGGATTTTCTTGAAAACGCGTATGATGAAGCGTTATTATTTTGAGAAGAAGCGGGGAATGTGGATGCTCGAAGCCATCAACCTGCGCGAGATGGAGAAAGGCGAAAATGAGGACTTCGTGGAATTCTATACCCGTTTTGTGACGGACAGTGTCTATCAGAGCAAGCATATCAGCCATCCGCTACAATTCATCACCATAGACCCTGACGACGAGTTCTCTATCCTGGAAACCACTTTGGATGTGGACCAGTGGTATGCCTTCCGTCCGGTAATGCCTGCCGACAGACTGTCTAATATCAATTACGGACAGAAGAATGAGGACTTGTCGGACACCAAAATACTGAAGGTAAATGGCATAGGCAACGGATACTCCAATATCTTCTATTTCCGCAAACGCAGTAAGGGATGGGAGCTGTACAAATATGAAGACACGAGCATTTAAAATAAAGGAGGAAAGGTTTGAGGAAGATACCCAATACATTTGGAATTGACGTTACTGCTGCAAGATTTCTGGAATACGGTTCGGAGGATGAACTGCGGGAGCTGATTGCGGCAGGACAGGTCGTTGCGCCCTGGCTGCATATCGGTGGAGGGAGCAACCTGCTCTTTATCAAGGATTATGAAGGCACGGTGCTGCATTCACGTATCGGTGGCCTGGAGGTGACGTCAGAGGATGAGGAGCACGTGTGGGTGCGTGTGGGTGCTGGTGTGGTATGGGACGATTTTGTGGCTTGGTGTGTGAAACGACATTGGTATGGTGCCGAGAACCTTTCGCTGATACCGGGTGAGGTCGGGGCAAGTGCAGTACAGAATATCGGTGCTTATGGTGTGGAAGTAAAGGACCTGATAACATCCGTGGAAACCATAAATATGGCAAGGGAGAAGCGTATCTACGGGGTGGATGAATGCGGCTACTCCTACAGAAAGAGCTTGTTTAAGCAACCGGAGATGAAGGCCGTGTTTGTGACTTACGTGAACTTCTGCTTGAGTAAACGGGAACATTATACATTGGATTACGGTACTATCCGGCAGGAGCTGGAGAAATATCCGGTGCTGAATCTGGAAACTTTGCGCCGCGTGATTATAGACATCCGTCAAAGCAAGTTGCCCGACCCGAAGGTGCTGGGCAATGCGGGTAGTTTTTTTATGAACCCCATCGTGCCGCGTCGGCAGTTCGAGTCTTTGCAACGGGAATATCCGGATATGCCCCACTATGATGTGGATGCCGGCCGGGTAAAGATACCGGCTGCCTGGATGATAGACCGGTGTGGCTGGAAAGGGAAGGCGCTGGGGCCTGCTGCGGTGCACGGCCGGCAGGCGTTGGTACTGGTGAACTCGGGTGGTGCCACGGGAGCGGATATTGTTGCTCTTTCGGATGCCGTGCGGGCTTCTGTCCGCGAGAAATTCGGCATTGACATTCACCCGGAAGTTTGTTTGATAAAATAGTAAGAGAGTTTTGACGCACCCAAACATCGTTGTATATAACCTGATTTTAGAAATTTATTTGATTTAGTCAATGGGAAAACTCAGAATACTAGGAAGCGGAACTTCGACCGGAGTGCCTGAGATAGGCTGTACTTGTCCGGTCTGCACTTCCACTGACCCGCGGGACAACCGCTTGCGTGCGTCATCCCTGCTGCATACGGATGATGCGGTGATATTGATAGATTGTGGCCCTGACTTCAGGGAACAGATGCTGCGCGCCTCTTCTTTTGAGAAGATAGACGGCGTACTGGTGACACACGAACACTATGACCATGTGGGCGGTCTGGATGATTTGCGCCCGTTCGGCCGTTTTGCCGATATCCCTATCTATTCCGATGCCTACACTGCTGCCCATCTGCGGGCAAGGATGCCTTACTGCTTTGTCGATAAAGTATATCCGGGAGTTCCGCGTATCTATCTGCAGGAAGTGGAGGCGGGGCAGGCGTTCCACATCAACCGGACGGAGGTGCTGCCTTTACGGGTGATGCACGGTAGGCTTCCCATCCTGGGCTACCGCATTGGCGGCCGGCTGGGATATATCACGGATATGCACATGATGCCTGAAGAATCTTATGAACAATTGAAGGGCTTGGACGTTTTGGTAATGAATGCTTTACGGCCAAAGCCGCATCCTACGCACCAGAGTATTTCGGAGGCGTTGGAGGCTGCCGGACGTATTGGTGCCAAAGAGACCTATTTCATCCATATGAGCCATCATGCAGGGCTTCATGCCGATATCGAAAAGCAGCTGCCACCCCATGTACACTTTGCCTACGATGGACTTGAAATAGATTTCTAAACTTTTTGAAACATTTGTTTTGTTTTATTAGTAGAAAATGCTATTTTTGCCAAAAGTTGATGAATAAATGCCATGAAACTCCGACTCCTCATACAGATAGCTGTCGTTGTGTCCATAGTGCTGCTATGTACCGGTTTTGGCGTGTATTCCTTCCTGCGGTTGAATTCGGTGGAGAACCGGCAGGATTTCAATCTTTATACTTTGGTGCCGCAAGATGCCACAGCCATACTCGAAACCGACCGTATGGCAGACCTCGTGGAAGATATCAATGAACTGAATTGCAGTAAAGACAATCATTTTCTATACGTATCGGAGCTTTTTGTTTACTTGAAGAAGTATTTGTATACTTTGGTGGAGGATACTCCGCATGGACTGAGTAAACAGATGAACAAGATGCTGATTAGCTTTCACGAGCCGGATACACCGATGAACCAAGTATTGTATTGCAGTTTGGGTTCGGGTGATTATGAGTTGGTGGAGTCTTTTGTGGAGAAGTACTGCTCCAGTTCGTTTCCTTCCAAGTATTTCGATTACAAGGGAGAGGAGATACGTATCTATCCCATGGCAGACGGTCGTTTCCTGGCTGCCTACTTCACTCCCGATTTTCTGGTTGTAAGTTTCCAGAAGCGTTTGATAGAACATGTGATTGATGCGCGGCGCAGCAAAAAGTCCCTGATGAACCTCCCTTCTTTCCGCACTATGTACGCGGGCAAGCAGAGTAACGTGGCTGCCACGGTCTATGTGCGTATGAAAGGAGTGGATATGGGGAAGCCTACGGACGGTATCCGTTCGCAGACGCAGCTGGGCAGTTGGGCGGAGTTTGACATGAAGTTCAATGAAGATGCCATTTATTGCTCCGGCATCAGCCATGGGTCGGATTCCACACAGACGTTTATCAATGCCTTGCGGGTGCAGCAGCCGGTAGAGGACGGATTTTCCGGGGCTCTGCTTCCGTCTTCCACTTTTTTTTACGATCGCTGGGCAATGTCTGACAGAAATTCCTGGTTTGGCTTTACTGCCAGTCAGGAGTATGCCAAGGCCACCTATTCAGACTATATCAAGCAGCGCGACGAGGAGTGGATTGCTTACTTGAATGAGCATGCGGGCGAGAGCGTGATGTCTTGCTTGTTCCAGTCTAAAGACACGTTGGACAAGCTGCCTTGCGCCGTGATGTGTATCCCTCTCAAGGATGAACTGGCAGCGGAACGCCGCTTGCAGTCTCTGCTTTACAGTACCCCCAAGGAAGAGGATGCTCCACTTATGCCGAAAGTGGTTTCAAATAATTCGTTGTATCCCAAAGCAAGGAAGTTCCCTAAATATGTGTTGCCCCGTAACACGCTGCTCACCCAGCTGACGGGCATCACGGAGTCTGCCCTTTATACCTTTGCCTGTTTCTATCGGGGTAGTCTGTTGCTGGCTCCCGATGCACTGAGCCTTTCGGCCTATATTGAGGCGGTGGAGAGTGGAGATGTGTTAGACGGAACACCGGTGTACGAAGAGGGTATAGGCAGTCTTTCACCCATATATAATTTTGTGATGATGGTGGATATGGAGATGATGCTGAGCCAGCCTGAAACGTATGTGCGTCTGATACCGAACTTCTTCTTCCGTCAATCCAACTTCTTCCGTCATTTCATGCTTGCAGTACAATTCACTTGTACAGAAGGGGTGGTTTATCCGAATATCGTATTGCTTTATAAAGGGTGATTAATCGGTCATTCTGTAGAGTGCTGAGGGAAAATAAGCACGAGGAAAGTCAAAATACACACTCACCACAGATTGCACAGATTAACACAGTTTATTCTAGAATTTTGATAATCAAGAATTTTTAGCTGTGTTAATCTGTGCAATCTGTGGTGAATTATAACATATTCTTAGAACGGCAGGTCATCCTTTGCATCCCCTGCGAGGAATTCCGGTGCGGCAGTGGGAGCCGGCGGTGGAACGGGAGCGCCCGGAGCGGGTGCGGCAGTGCTTACGCGTTCTACCTTCCATGCGCGAATACTGTTGAACCAACGGTCTTGCCATTGGCGTGCGTCTACATCAAAAGATACTGTCAGCTCTTCGCCCATCTGAATATTGAACTGTTCGATTTTGTCCGCTCCAAATACGTCAAAACACATTTTGCGCGGATATTGGCCATGGTCTTCAATCACATATTCTTGTGATTTCCATTCGTTACCTGACTTGGAAACTCCGCCTCTGGGCTGGAGTATAGCGATGATTTTTCCTGTAAATTCCATTGTTTTCTTTTTAAATGATGCGGCGAAGTTACAATTTTTTAGGAATATGAGACGAATATTCGGCTGTTTTTTCTTGCTATTTCTTTGTCGTAGGGAATTCTTTTTTTAACTTTGTCCGTCAGTTTGAAAAAGATAAAAACGGTTTCTAAGACGTTAGCAAAATAAAAAACTTAAATATACAGAAGATATGAAATTTATCGTTTCGAGTACTGCGCTCTCCAGTCATTTGCAGGCTATCAGCCGTGTGATTAATTCGAAGAATGCGTTGCCTATTTTGGATTGTTTCCTCTTTGAACTGCAAGACGGAACCTTGTCTGCAACTGTTTCCGACAGTGAAACGACGATGGTCACTACGGTCGAAGTGAATGAAAGTGATATGGACGGCCGTTTTGCCGTCACAGCCAAAACCCTTTTGGACGCTTTGAAGGAAATTCCCGAACAACCGTTGACTTTTGAAATCAATACGGATTCCCTTGAAATCACGGTACAGTATCAGAACGGTAAATACAGCCTGATGGGGCAGAATGCGGACGAGTTCCCGCAGTCTGCCATGTTGGGTGACAATGCCGTACGTGTGGAAATGGATGCACAAGTGTTGCTGGGTGGTATCAACCGTGCCGTGTTTGCTACGGCTGATGACGAGCTTCGTCCCGTGATGAACGGTATCTATTTCGATATCACAACGGAGGACATCACGATGGTGGCATCAGACGGTCATAAGCTGGTGCGCTGCAAGACACTGGCTGCCAAAGGTAACGAACGTGCCGCCTTTATCCTGCCCAAGAAGCCGGCTTCGCTGATGAAGAATCTGCTGCCGAAAGAACAAGGCATGGTGACTATCGAGTTCGACGAACGCAACGCTGTGTTCACACTGGAAAGCTACCGCATGGTGTGCCGTCTTATCGAAGGACGCTATCCCAACTACAACTCTGTGATTCCGCAGAACAACCCTTATAAAGTGACGGTAGACCGCCTGCAACTGCTCGGTGCTTTGCGCCGCGTGTCCATCTTCTCCTCGCAGGCAAGCAGCCTTATCAAGCTCCGTATGCAGGAGAATCTGATTGTCATCTCCGCACAGGACATCGACTTCTCTACATCGGCCGAAGAAACACTGGTTTGCCAATATGCGGGCAATCCGATGAGCATCGGTTTCAAGTCCACTTTCCTGATTGACATTCTGAATAACATTTCTGCCGATGAAATCGTTATCGAACTGGCAGATCCTTCACGTGCAGGTGTCATTATTCCGGTAGAGCAGGAAGAGAACGAAGACTTGCTGATGCTGCTGATGCCGATGATGTTGAATGACTGATGAATATTAGCAATCGGATTATGAGCTACGAGCTACAAGTGGCTGCGCAATTATGCCGCACGGTACTTGTAGCTCGTGGCTTGTAAGTCAAACTTATAATTTATAGCTCATAGCCAGAGCTTATAAAACGAAAAAACAATGAAATTAAATCTGAAAAATCCGATAGTCTTTTTTGATTTGGAGACTACGGGTACCAATATCAACTCAGACCGAATTGTCGAAATTTGTTACCTCAAGGTATATCCCAACGGGAATGAGGAGTCCAAAACCATGCGTATCAACCCCGAAATGCCCATTCCTGCCGAAGCATCTGCCGTTCATGGCATTTACGATGCCGATATAGCCGACTGCCCTACATTCAAGGAAGTGGCGCGCAACATTGCCAATGACATTGAAGGATGCGACTTGGCGGGCTTCAACTCCAACCGTTTTGATATCCCCGTCCTGGCGGAAGAGTTCCTTCGTGCCGGTGTGGACATTGACATGAGCCGCCGCAAGTTTGTGGACGTGCAGGTCATCTTCCACAAGATGGAGCAACGCACGCTGTCTGCCGCCTATAAATTCTATTGTGGCAAGAATCTGGAAGACGCCCATACGGCAGAGGCTGATACACGTGCCACTTACGAGGTGCTGATGTCTCAGTTGGACCGCTATCCGGAGTTGCAGAATGACGTGGCTTTCCTTGCCGACTATTCCAGCTTCAACAAGAATGTGGACTTTGCCGGCCGTATGGTCTACGACGATAAAGGTGTGGAAGTATTCAATTTTGGCAAGTACAAGGGCATGTCGGTATCCGATGTCTTGAAGCGCGACCCCGGCTATTACAGCTGGATTCTGAACAGTGATTTTACCTTGAATACCAAAGCCACGCTGACCAAGATACGTCTGCGTGAAATGACTCAGAAATAAATGGCAAATATACTGAAAGGGAAGAAAATAGTATTGGGCATTACGGGCAGCATTGCCGCCTATAAAGCATGCTATATTATTCGCGGACTGATTAAGCGTGGTGCAGAGGTGCAGGTGGTCATTACGCCTGCCGGAAAAGAATTTATTACCCCTATCACGCTCTCTGCCTTGACCAGCAAACCGGTTATCAGTGAGTTCTTTGCCCAACGCGATGGCACCTGGAACAGCCATGTGGACCTCGGTCTGTGGGCAGATGCCATGCTGATAGCCCCGGCTACGGCTTCCACCATCGGCAAGATGGCGAATGGCGTGGCAGACAATATGCTGATTACCACCTATCTCTCCGCCAAAGCTCCGGTGTTTGTGGCGCCTGCCATGGACCTGGACATGTATGCCCATCCTTCCACCCAAAAGAATCTGGATACACTCCGCTCTTATGGAAACCACATCATAGAACCTGCTACGGGAGAACTCGCCAGCCATCTGGTGGGGAAAGGCCGTATGGAGGAGCCGGAGAATATCATCCGCCACTTGGAAATGTACTTTGCTGCCAAAGAGGGCGACCTGGTGGGCAAGACAGTGATGATAACCGCAGGACCTACTTATGAGAAGATAGACCCGGTGCGCTTCATCGGCAACTATTCTTCCGGCAAGATGGGACTTGCCCTGGCAGATGAATGTACCGCCAGAGGGGCCAAGGTGATACTGATTGCCGGCCCGGTGCAGCAAGGCACTTACTTCCCGATGCACCAGTACCATGCGGTAGAGTCGGCGCAGGAGATGTTCGAGGCTGCATCTGCCGCCTTTGTCCATGCCGATGCCGCCATCTTGACGGCTGCCGTGGCAGACTACACCCCCGAACAAGTGGCGGATGAGAAAATCAAGCGCGAAAAGACCGGGGAGATGAGTTTGAACTTGAAACCTACTCGCGACATAGCCGCTTTCTTAGGCAATCTGAAGAACGATACAGAGCACCAACGGCGCCTCCTCGTAGGCTTTGCCCTTGAGACTCATAACGAGCAGATGAATGCGGAAGACAAGCTCAACCGCAAGAATCTGGACTTCATCGTGCTGAACTCCCTGAACGACAAGGGAGCCGGTTTTCGTTGCGATACCAATAAAATCAGTATCATAGACCACCAGGGAAAGACGGACTACCCCTTGAAGTCCAAAGCCGAAGTGGCTGCCGACATCGTAGACCGTCTGGTGAAAGATTTAAATAGTAAATAGTAAATAGTAAATCGTCAAATCGTCAATATCCTTATGTTGCGTTCGCTTTACATACAGAATTATGCGCTTATTGAAAAGCTCGATATCAGCTTCAGCAGCGGTTTCTCGGTGATAACGGGTGAGACCGGTGCTGGAAAATCCATTATTCTGGGTGCCATCGGTCTGCTGCTGGGACAGCGTGCCGATGTGAAAGCCATTCGTGTAGGAGCTTCGAAGTGCATTATCGAGGCCCGTTTTGATATTTCCGCTTACGGTATGCAGCCTTTCTTTGAGGAGAATGAGTTGGAGTACGAGGAAGAATGCATCCTGCGCCGCGAGGTGTCCGCTTCGGGCAAGAGCCGGGCATTCATCAATGACACGCCTGCTTCATTGGCTCAGATGAAGGAGTTGGGAGAACAGCTGATTGACGTGCATTCCCAGCATCAGAACCTATTGCTGAACAAGGAAGGATTTCAGTTGAATGTACTGGACATCTTGTCGCATAACGAAGAGGCCTTGTCTGCTTACCAGCATATCTTCGGAGCATGGAAGCAGGCACAGCAGGATTTGGAGGCCCTTGTTGCCCGTGCCAATCAGGATAAGTCGGACGAAGACTATATCCGTTTCCAACTGGAACAGTTGGAAGAGGCACACTTGTCTGCCGGTGAGCAGGAGGAGCTGGAGCAAGAGGCAGATACGCTGAGCCATGCGGAAGAGATAAAGGCCGGACTCTATCGGGTAGGGCAGACGCTCTACTCGGACGAAGGAGGCTTGTTGTCCGGGCTGAAGGAATGCCTGAACACGATGCTCGGCCTGCAGAGGGTTTATCCGGTTGCCGGGGAACTTGCCGAACGCATGGAAAGCACTTATATCGAGTTGAAGGATATTTCGCAGGAAGTGTCGGGTAAGGAGGATGAAATAGAGTTCAACCCCGAACGTCTGGATGAAGTGAACGAACGTCTGAACTTGATTTATACGCTCCAACAGAAGCACCGCGTTTCCACTGTCGGTGAACTTCTGGCGCTGACGGATGAATACGCCGCCAAACTCTCAGCCATCACTTCGTCCGACGAGCACATCGAGGAACTGAAAGCGCGTTGCGACGCTTTATATAATAAGGTGAAAAAGCAGGCTGCCGTCCTCACCAAGGCGCGTACTGCCGCTGCCCGTGAAGTGGAGAAGCAGATGGCTGCGCGGCTGGTTCCGTTGGGCATGCCCAATGTCCGTTTCCAGGTAGAGATAGGTGCCCGCAAAGAGCCGGGCATACACGGGGCGGATACTGTGAACTTCTTGTTTTCCGCGAATAAGAACGGGGCATTGCAAAGCGTCTCCTCCGTAGCTTCGGGTGGTGAAATAGCCCGCGTCATGCTCTCCATCAAAGCAATGATAGCCGGTGCCGTCAAGCTTCCTACCATTGTATTCGACGAAATAGATACCGGAGTCTCCGGCGAGATAGCCGACCGCATGGCGGATATCATGCAGGAGATGGGCGAGCAGGACCGCCAGGTAATCAGCATTACCCATCTACCCCAGATTGCTGCCCGTGGACGCGCCCATTACAAGGTGTACAAGCAGGACAACGAAACGGAAACAAACAGTCACATCCGTCGTCTGACCGACGATGAACGCGTGGAAGAAATAGCCCATATGCTGAGTGGCGCTAAGCTGACCGAAGCCGCACTGAACAATGCCAGAGCATTGCTGGAAGTATCAAATAGTAAATAGTAAATCGTCAAATAGTAAATACCCATATATGGTTGATAACAGTGAAATGATTTTCGGCGTCCGTGCCGTGATAGAAGCCATTCAGGCAGGAAAAGAGATAGACAAGATATTGGTAAAGAAGGACATTCAGAGTGATTTGTCAAAAGAGCTGTTCGCTGTCTTGAAAGGGACTTTGATACCGGTACAGCGCGTTCCGGTGGAACGCATCAACCGCGTGACGCGGAAGAATCACCAGGGAGTGATTGCCTTCATCTCTTCAGTCACTTACCAGAAGACGGAGGACTTGGTACCTTTCCTTTTCGAGCAGGGCAAGAATCCTCTGTTTGTGATGCTTGACGGCATCACGGATGTCCGCAATTTCGGCGCCATTGCCCGTACTTGCGAGTGTGCGGCGGTAGATGCCGTGATTATCCCTGCACGGAACAGTGTATCAGTCAACGCAGACGCCATGAAAACCTCGGCAGGAGCCTTGCACACTTTGCCCGTTTGCCGCGAACACAGCTTGAAAGAGACCCTGCAATTCCTCAAGAATAGTGGTTTCCATATCGTGGCAGCCACGGAGAAAGGCGATTACGACTATACCAAAGCCGACTATACCGGTCCGATGTGCATCATTATGGGTGCCGAAGACAAGGGGGTGTCCTATGACAACCTGGCGTTGTGTGACGAGTGGGTGAAGATTCCCATGTTGGGAACTATCGAGTCCCTCAATGTTTCCGTTGCAGCCGGCATTTTGATTTATGAAGCGGTAAAACAAAGAACCAACTAAGATATGAAAAAGAAATTGCTGTTGATGCTCACTCTCTGTTTATTGGCTCAGTGGAGTGTGGCACAAGCCCCAAAGTGGGTAGACAAAGCCAAACGTGCCGTTTTTTCGGTGGTGACCTACGACCAGGACGATAAGATACTGAATACTGGAAACGGCTTTTTTGTCACTGAAGATGGCGTTGCGCTTTCTGACTACACCTTGTTCAAAGGTGCCCGGCGCGCCGTTGTGATGAGCTCGGACGGGGTACAGATGCCGGTGGAGGCCATTATGGGAGCTGATGACATGTACGATGTTGTCAAGTTCCGTGTCGGCATCCCCGGAAAGAAAGTCACGGCACTCACTTTGGCTGCTGTGGCTCCGGCTGCCGGTGCGGATGTATATCTGCTGCCTTATTCCACCCAGAAGGACCGTTCCTTCACTGCCGGGAAAGTAAAGGAAGCTGATAAGATTTCCGGTAACTATTCCTATTATACACTTGATATGCGTTTGAAGGACAAGATGGTGAGTTGTCCGCTGATGACTGTGGACGGGCAGGTCTTCGGCCTTGCGCAGAAGTCCTCCGGACAAGACACGGCTACCATCTGCTATGCCATTGATGCCAATTTCGCCATGTCGCAGAATATCTCCGCATTGTCTTATGGAGATATGTCATTGAAGGGCATCGGTATTAAGAAGGCATTGCCCGATACCGAAGAGCAGGCTTTGGTGTTCCTCTACATGGCTTCTTCCCAACTGTCTCCGGAGAAGTATATGGAGACTCTGAACGATTTCATTGCACAATATCCTGCCAGTGCCGACGGTTATCTGCGCCGTGCTTCCCAGCATCTGTTCATGTCCCGTGAAGATGCTTCCATGGATAAGGTCGCCGCAGATATGGATAAGGCTTTGGAGGTTGCCGCAAAGAAAGATGATGTGTATTACAACCGGGCCAAGATAATCTATAATTATGCATTGGGCAAGCCCGAGAAAGTTTATAAGGACTGGTCGCTCGACAAGGCTCTGGACGAGGTACGGAAAGCGATAGCCATTGACGAGCTTCCGGTTTATGTCCAGTTGGAGGGTGACATCCTGTTTGCCAAGCAGGACTATCCGTCGGCATTTACCAGCTATGATAAAGTGAATAAGACCATTCTGGCCTCTCCGGCTACCTTCTTCAGTGCTGCCAAGACCAAGGAACTGATGCAGGCGCCTGCCGAAGAGGTACTGGCTCTGATGGACAGTTGTGTGGCCCGCTTTACCCAGCCCTATACGGAGGAAGCCGCCCCTTACTTGCTGGAGCGTGCCCAAGCCCGTATGAATGCAGACCAGGCGCGTAATGCCATGCTGGATTATGACGCCTATTACAATGCCGTGAACGGTAAAGTGAACGACATGTTCTACTATTACCGTGAGCAGGCTGCTTTGAAGGCCAAGCAGTACCAGCGTGCGCTGGACGATATGGCGAAGGCCATCGAACTGAATCCGGAAGATTTGACCTACCGTGCCGAACTGGCAGTGGTGAATCTTCGCGTGGGACGTTACGAGGAGGCGTTGAATGTGCTGAAGGCTGCTCTGGAGAAAGACCCTAAATATGCCGAAGCCTACCGTCTGATGGGTATCGCCCAGCTGCAGATGAAGAAGGACAAGGAAGCTTGTGCCAGCTTTGCCAAGGCAAAGGAATTGGGTGATCCCAATGTGGATGCTTTGATAGAGAAGCATTGCAAGTAAAGGGATGGGATAGAATAAAGGCTCTACTTTCGCAAGCAGAGCCTCTGTTTTGGGGAACTCCCCCGTGTTAAATGAGTTAAGTCTAGGTATAACAGGTTATGAGTGAAATTACGTTGTTTTATTTATAAAATGCGTGGATTTCCGGAATACTGCATATACTTCGGATTTTTTTATGAGAAAAAAGAAAATAGACCCGATTATTAATAAAAACAAACTTTGACAATCATGAAGAAAGTGATTTGCAGCCAGAAGGCACCGGGCGCCATAGGCCCTTATAGCCAGGCTATCGAAGCCGGCGGAATGGTATTTGTATCAGGTCAGTTGCCTATTGACGCAGCTACCGGAGTGATGGCTGAAGGTGCTGAAGCGCAAGCCCGCCAGTCCTTGGAGAATATAAAGCATATTCTGGAAGAGGCAGGCCTGGGCATGGCAAATATTGTGAAGACAACCGTTTTCCTGGCAGACATGTCCTTGTTCGCTGATATGAACAAGGTATATGCCACTTATTTTGACGGTGCTTTCCCGGCACGTTCGGCTGTGGCAGTGAAGGCGCTGCCTAAAGACGCCTTAGTAGAGATTGAGTGCATCGCGGTTCGCTAACAAGTCGGCCACAATGAAACTGCTGCCTCCCACGAAGATGAAATCTTCCGGGAGGCTTTTTTCTTGTGCGGCCCGCACGGCGGCGGGTACGTCAGGATAGCAATGCCCTTTCAGGCCAGCTGCTGCGGCCAGCTCCTGCAGTTCGCTTTCGGGCAATGCCCGCTTCACGCTGGCTTTGGTGAAGTAGTAGGTCGCTTCCCGGGGCAGCAAGGCCAGTACCCCCCGTATATCCTTGTCATTCACCATGCCTATGACGATGTGTAGCTGTCGGTAAGTCTGTTGCTTCAGTTGTTCTGTAATGTAGGTGATGCCTCCCACATTGTGGCCGGTGTCACAAATCAGGGTGGGCGAGTCCTGCAGTTTTTGCCAGCGTCCCATCAAGCCCGTCAGTTCCGCCACACGGGCAAAGCCACTGCGCACTGCTTGTCCGTCCAGCCGGTAGCCGGCTTCTTTCAGTAGCGGGAGGGCGGTGAGTACGGTCCGGGCATTTTTCTGCTGGTAGAGCCCTTTCAGTTCGTATTCTATTCCGGGATAGTCCTCACGGTCGTTCTCTTCGGCAAAGTAGATAGGAGCACCCGTCGCCTGCGCTTTTTCCAGAAACACCGATTTCGTTTCGGGAGTGGTCTCGCCGATTACAACGGGGATACCGCTTTTAATGATTCCTGCCTTCTCTCCTGCGATTTTTGCCAAGGTGTCCCCCAGGAATTGGGTATGGTCAAAACTGATGTTGGTGATGATGCATACATCCGGACGGATGATATTGGTGCAGTCCAGGCGTCCGCCGAGTCCCACCTCGATTACGGCTACATCCACCTTTTCATCCGCAAAGTAGCGGAAGGCCATGGCAGTGGTCAGCTCAAAGAAGGAGGGGTGGAGGGGTTCGAAGAATCCACGTTCCTGCGCTACAAAACGGATGACGTATTCCTCGGGTATAGGCTGTCCGTTAATCCGGATGCGCTCCCGGAAATCCACCAGGTGGGGCGAGGTGTAGAGTCCGACCCTATATCCCGCTTCTTGCAGTATAGCGGCAAGCGTATGCGAGCAGGAACCCTTTCCGTTGGTACCGGCCACATGAATGCTGCGGAAACTGCGGTGGGGATGTCCGAAATGTTCGTCCAGGGTCAGAGTATTTTCCAACCCCTCCTTGTATGCTGAGCCGCCCACCTGCTGAAACATGGGCACACTGTTATATAAGTAAGTTAAAGTGTTCTGATAATCCATCTTTTATAATATTTAACGGAGAAGCAATCCTTTCTCCCTATTAATTTGTTATCTTTAAAAGCGACAAAGATAATGCAGACCGGACGCAATCAAGCTTGCTTGAAATTGCTTGCAGTGTAACTTATCTTAAGCTTATGCAAAGGTATTAACAATTTAAATCTAACGTGTATGGGAGCTAAGAAAAATTTTGTGATTGATACGAATGTGATTCTTCACGATTATAACTGTTTGAAGAATTTTCAAGAGAATGACATTTATCTTCCCATCGTAGTCCTTGAAGAACTGGACAAATTCAAGAAAGGTAATGAGCAGATTAATTTCAATGCGCGTGAGTTCGTCCGTGAGCTTGATTTGATTACCGATGATAATCTGTTCACCAAAGGGGCGCCATTGGGAGAGGGCTTGGGCCGTCTGTTTGTGGTGGCAGGCATGGTGGACTCTCCCCGAGTACGTGATTCCTTTCCCGAACGCATCCCCGACCATCAGATTCTGTCGGTAGTGGACTGGCTTTCCACCAAAAAGCCTAAAATGAAAACCATCCTTGTCACGAAAGACGTGAATCTGCGCATGAAGGCGCGTTCCATCGGTCTGCTGTGCGAAGACTACATCAATGATAAGGTAATCAATGTGGATATATTCGAAAAGTCGAATGAAGTGTTCGAGGGTATTGACCCTGCGCTGATAGACCGCATTTATTCTTCCAAAGAAGGACTGGACATCAACGAGTTCGATTTTAAGGACATCATTCGCCCCAACGAATGCTTTGTGCTGAAGAGTGACCGCAGCAGTGTGCTTGCACGTTATAATCCCTTTACCCATTCGATTTGTCGGGTCAACAAGACAAGGAATTATGGCATTGAACCGCGTAATGCCGAGCAGAGCTTTGCTTTTGAGGTGCTGAACGACCCGAACATCAAGCTGGTTGCCCTGACCGGTAAGGCGGGAACCGGCAAGACTTTGTTGGCGCTGGCTGCCGCATTGGGAAAACTTACCGACTACAAGCAGATTCTTCTGGCACGTCCCATCGTGGCTCTGTCTAATAAAGACCTTGGATTCCTTCCCGGTGATGCCAATGAGAAAGTGGCTCCTTACATGCAGCCTTTGTTCGATAATTTGAATGTAATCAAACATCAGTTCGCTGCCAATTCCTCTGAAGTGAAACGCTTGGAGGATATGCAAAAAAGTGAACAATTGGTCATCGAGGCATTGGCCTTTATCCGCGGGCGCAGCTTGAGTGAGACCTACTGTATTATCGATGAAGCCCAGAACCTGACCCCACATGAGATTAAGACCATCATCACCCGTGCCGGCGAAGGCACAAAAATGGTGTTTACCGGTGATATTCAGCAGATAGACCAACCCTATCTGGACAGTCAGTCCAATGGACTTGTCTATATGATAGACCGTATGAGGGACCAGAACTTGTTTGCCCATGTCAATCTGGTGAAAGGAGAACGTAGCCAGTTGAGCGAGTTGGCAAGTAATCTGATGTAGCGGATACCGCATTTTCCGGGGTAAAACTATTTCTATCCCGCTTTCCGACTGTTAAAACGGGGGAGGCGGGATGGTTTCTTTATAGACGATAAATAGTTGTTATAACATTTTTTTATCGATTTATTGTCTGTTTTGCCTAAAATAGTGTATCTTTGCCTCGCCTAAAACAAAACTGTCAAGCGAAATGAAGCGAAATTTTTTTCATCGGTATCTTTCCGCGAAAGTGCTTCCGATATGGACTATTCTATTAATTGACGTATTTATCATCGTCATATCCAGTCTGTTGGCCTATGCTCTCCGATATGATTTCAGAAGCATTTTTTTGGAATCCTCTACCATTGACAAGACCATTTTATGGACGGTTGTTGTCAACTTGATTTTCTTCCGTGTTTTCCGTACGTATTCCAATGTGTTGCGCTTTTCTTCCTTTGTGGATATCATGCGCATTTTTGTGTCATTGACGGTGTCGTATGCACTGCTGATGATAACGAGCGTCCTGACGGAAAGCTATTTGGAGTTTAACCTGGCTCCGGTCAGCGTGCTGTTCATGTCCTATATCATCAGCTTTGCCATGATGGCATGCTCCCGTGTGATTGTCAAGACTTTCTTCGAGGCGCTGAACTTCGACGGCACCCACAGTGCCAACGTGTTCATTTACGGTGCCAAGGAAGCCGGGGTCAACATTGCCAAGGCATTGCGTGTCAATCTGCGCAACCACTACCGTCTGCGCGGATTCATTGCGGACGAACCTGAGCTTATCAACAAGGTGATGATGGGTGTCAGGGTGTTCCCCAACGATGATACGCTGATTGATGTGCTGAACGACCGCGATGTGCAGACCATCATCATTTCTCCTGCCAAGATGGAGGAACTGAAGAAGTCCGACATGGCTGACCGCCTGCTGGTGCACAACATCAAACTGATGACCGCGCCTCCCTTGAGCGAGTGGAACGGCCAGGCGCTGAGCCGCACACAGTTGAAGGAAATTCAGATTGAGGACCTGCTTCAGCGCAATCCTATCGAGATAGATATCCATAAGGTTGCCTCTCATCTGGAGGGCAAGCGTGTGATGATTACGGGCGCCGCCGGCTCCATCGGCAGTGAAATCATGCGCCAGGTGGCTTCGTTCAATCCCTATAAACTTATTTTAGTGGACCAGGCCGAGACCCCTCTGCACGACATCCGTCTGGAACTTCAGGACCGTTGGCGCGACATCGATGCCGAGACCATCATAGCCGACATCTCCAATGCCACGCGCATGGAGGATATCTTCAGGGAGTTCAAGCCCCAGTATATTTTCCATGCGGCCGCCTACAAGCATGTGCCGATGATGGAGGACAACGTTTCCGAGTCCATCCAGGTGAACGTATTCGGCACGCGCACCGTTGCCGATCTTGCCGTGAAATACGGTGCCGAGAAGTTTGTGATGATTTCTACGGACAAGGCTGTTAACCCTACAAACGTGATGGGCTGTTCCAAGCGTATTTGCGAGATTTATGTGCAGTCTCTTGCGAAGAAGTTGCAGAAGGAGGGAGGCCATGCCACTCAGTTCATCACTACGCGTTTCGGCAATGTGCTGGGTTCCAACGGTTCTGTCATTCCCCGTTTCCGCGACCAGATTCAGCGTGGCGGCCCGGTGACAGTGACCCATCCTGAGATAATCCGTTACTTCATGACCATTCCCGAAGCTTGCCGCCTTGTTCTTGAGGCCGGTAGTATGGGCAACGGCGGTGAAATCTACATCTTCGACATGGGTAAGCCGGTGAAGATTGTGGACCTTGCCAAGCGTATGATCAGCCTTTCCGGACGTACGGATGTGAAGATTGAATTTACCGGTCTCCGTCATGGCGAGAAGCTCTACGAGGAACTCTTGAATGTGAAGGAGCTTACAAAGCCCACCTATCATGAGAAGATTATGATTGCTACGGTGCGTGAGTATGACTATGACGAGGTGAAGGAGCGTATTCAGAAACTGATTGATGTAAGTTACACCTATGACCAGATGAAAATTGTTGCTGCCATGAAGGATATTGTTCCGGAGTTCGTGAGCAAGAATTCCTGCTTTGAGGCGCTGGATAAGAAGAAATAAAAAGATAGCGGTATAGTATAAAATGAAAGGGTGATAACGTCATTGTAGTGTTATCACCCTTTCAATTTTATTGTCTTCTTGTCAGTCTTTTGTCTCATTCATGTGAAGAGAAGTATTTCAAGAACTGTGTACGTTCGAAAGTATTGACTCCCTTCGGGTCGTTTACGTTCAGAATACCTTTGAACTGGCTGATGGTTTCCATACCTTTGCGGTCCATCCACAAGTTGAGGAAGCGGATGTATTCTTCAATGATGGTAGCTGAATTCTGATAAAGTACACTGCATATCTCTACGGCCGAAGCACCTGCCAATATTGCCTTGACAATGCCTTCGGGCGAGTGAATACCACCGGAAGCGGCATAGTCCAGCTTGTTTACGGCTGCCGAAGCGATGCCTATCCAGCGCAGGGCTTTGGACAAATCGGATTCATTGCTGAATACGTTACCGGATACTTGTATCATTTTCTCAATGTTGATGTCCGGCTGGTAGAAGCGGTTGAACAGCACTACTGCGGCGGCACCGTTGGCATACAGCTGGTCTATCAGAGCTATCGGATTGGTCAGGTTGTCACCCAGCTTCATGATGACGGGTATCTTGACCGTCTTCTTGATGTGGCTTAGGATGTCGATGTGGCGCTGCTCGAAGGTTCCATACGTATACTGTACATCCGTCTGCAGTGCAAGGATATTGATTTCCAGTGCGTCTGCGCCGGCTTCTTCTATTTTGGCGGCAAATTCCACCCAGTCGGCATTCTGATAGCAGTTGATGCTGGCTATGATGGGGATGTTGCAAACCTTTTTGCTTTCCTTAATCAAGTTCAGATATTCGCCTAACTTATGTTCACGGATATATCCTACAAGATAGTCACTGCCTTCGGGATACATATTCGGGTCTCCCATCCAGTCAGCCTCCATCATGATTTGCTCTTCAAAGAGTGATTTTAGCACAATGGCACCTGCACCGGCCTCAGATAGTTTCTGGTTCTTGGCGGCACTGTCTGTCAGTCCGGAGCTGCTGACGATAATGGGGTTTTTGAGTTTCAGCCCTGCAAAAGTAGTTTCTAATGTTGCCATGATAATGATTTTTTATGGTTAATAGTTTCTTTCTCCAAAAATCTTGCTTCCTACACGTATCAAGGTGCTCCCGGCTGCAATGGCTTCGTGGTAATCGTGAGACATTCCCATGGACAGTTCCCGGAATGACTCTGCATCGGCAAACCACTTGGCTTTCACTTCATTGAAGAAGCTACTTAAAGAACAAAACTCTGTTTTGATTTGTTCGTCATTGTCCGTATTTGTGGCCATGCCCATCAATCCGCATATCCGGATATGCTTGAGCTCTCTCCATTCACCGGCTGCCAGCATTTCCCGGCATTCGTCAAAGCTGAATCCAAACTTGGTCTCTTCCCGGGCAATGTGCAGCTGTAGCAGGCAGTTGACGGTTTTTCCGGCTTTGGCAGCCTGCTTGTCCACCTCGGCCAACAGCTTGTAGGAGTCTATGCCATGAATCAGCGCTACGTAAGGAACGATATATTTTATTTTGTTTGTTTGCAGATGCCCGATGAAATGCCATTCTATGTCTTTGGGCAGACTTTCGTATTTGGCGGTCATTTCCTGCACCTTACTTTCTCCGAACACACGCTGGCCGGCACGATACGCTTCTTCTATCGCCTCGTTGGGGTGAAATTTGGAAACAGCCACCAGCCGTACCTTTTCAGGCAGTTCGCTCAGTACTTGTTTTAAATTCTCTGCAATCATCTTTTTAGGGGTTAATGAGTTAATGTGCCAATGTGCTAATATGCTAATTGGCTGTGCTATGTTTATCTTGTGCTGTCACGCCGCAGGTCATTGGCATATTTGCACATTAGCACATTACGAAGCTCTGCTTCGTTACACTTCCGGTTTGTCGTCAGGCTCTGCACTGTACGGATATACATCCATAATGGCGGTTTCCGCTACAGATGCTATCTGATAATCGGCCATTGTGCCTTTCATGCCCTCATCCAGTTTCTTCACTGCATCACGCAGGTCGGCAGCCTGTACCAATACCTGGGTAGAGGTTTTCTTTTCCGCACCGCTTTTCTCGTCCAGTGTGATGAAAACCAGTTTACATTTAAACCAGCGGTCGGCAGCTTCCTCTTCGCTGGGGAACAATTCGCTATAGTTGGCACGTTTGATGTCCGATACGGTGAACTCTCCCGAAATGAACGGCGTCATCTCTTCGATGATGCGTGCTTCCGCTTCCGTAAAACTGAGGGCATCCACCAAATACGGTTCGGTCACCTTCTTGTTCATTCCATTTTCCATTGTTTTCTCGTAACGGATCTTACATTCAAACCATGTATGCATTGCCATAATTTTCTGTTTTTAATTATTGATTTATTGTTAGTTAAGCTGCTTTATGCGTGCCTATGCCCACCAAAAGCAGTGCAAAGATAGCCAAAAACTAAATGGATATAAAAAGTTGCCTTGCATTTTACGTGAAAATTTTATTGGAGAACCGGGACGGTACGTATGGGCATAAAAAAAGGAGTACCGCTGTACTCCAACCTTTGTTAACCTTAAATCTAATACTATGAAAAACACATTGCAAAGGTACGGACTTTTTCGACATTTGCAAGAGTAACGGGGTATAAAGTGTGTATTTGTAACACTTATTATATATTATGTCTTTGTACTACATCTTTTTTAAAACTTGAGGCGTGTTGCTGAAACATAAATTTGCATCTGCTTTGCTTCCACACTTCCACCCAACTCCTGTATCTCCCTATTCATCGGCATTTGCCCTGCGGTGGGAGCAACCTGAAAAGGTGGAAGCAAAATTTGCTTCCACCTGCCAAAAACGTCTGAGTTTTGCCGTAACTTATTATCCTCTACCATAATACCGCGCGTGGGTTACATAAATCGGTCGGTGTAGTTTTCCTGCATTTTCGAGTTTGCCCGACTATGAATAATGGAGTCGTCTAATGTCTTTTAAGTTGCTGTACAATACGGTTGTGCCTTGTGCGCAATAGGTGCGGGCTACGTACTTCATCTGTAAAAACCTTGGAGTTAGTGACGCCTAACGGCCATGAACAACCCTGCTAACGGCCATGAAGCAATCGTTTGACGGCCATAAGCAGAGCTGTTCATGGCCGTTAGGCGTTATTAATTCCCTATGCAACAGTGGACAAACAAAGGGTGAAAAGCAAAGGAATGCTTGTGTTTTAAATAGAAATTCACGGGCTTGCACTCTCTCTCCATAGATTATGGAAGTGGGCTTTTATTTCACTTGCGTTTTGTGCGATAAATTCCCATTTATCAGCAGGCATCTTTGCGAAACTTCAATAATGCATTTATGAGGGTAAGATATTGGAATGTAGAATGATATATTGGAAATGATGAGGTGTTTTTTAAACGTTCGTTTAATGGACGCAAAGATAAGCCGTATTTTTTGAACTAACAAAATGTTTAATAAAAATATTCCCAAAGTGATTTTTGTTTTATATTAATATATTGAATTGCAGCATTGTACGTCTAATATTTAACATCTTAAAGTTCTGTTCCTTTTTAACTTTTATACCTCTACTTATTTTCTTAAAAATAGACGTTTATTAAACGAACGTTTATTGGACACTTCTATGAGTCTAATATCTTCTTTAATAGCTTATTATCATTGCAAAAGTGTACAATACGGTTTGAGTGGGAAAATGTCTCGTTCAAACCGCGAAGCGCACCCGGAACTGAGCTGATTCATTCGAAAGAAAATTCCTAAGTGGCTGAACAACAGAAATATTGGTTCGCGGCTCGTACCCGTGACAAGCAGGAATTCACAGTCCGGAAATCTTTGGACCGACTTAAATCGGAAGAGCATTTGGATCTTGACTATTATCTCCCCACGCGCTTTGTCATTTCACAATTGAAGTATCGCCGTAAGCGTAGCGAAGTTCCGGTAATCCGCAATCTGGTATTTGTTCATTCCACCAAGCAGACAGCCTGCGATATTTCCAACATCTATAATGTCCCCCTTTTTTATATGAAAGACCTTGCTACACATTCCATGCTAGTGGTACCGGATAAGCAAATGGAGGACTTTATGTTCGTAATGGATTTGAATCCTGACGGTGTCAGTCTTGATAGCGAAATTCTTACTGTTGGGCATAAAGTAAAAGTTATCAAAGGCGAACTCAGTGGTATTGAAGGTGAGGTTGCCGTCGAAGCCAATAAAACATACGTCGTTATCCGTATTAAAGACCTTTTGACAGCAAGTGTCAAAGTCCCCAAATCCTACTTGAAAATTATAAAAGATAAATAATACCATGTCATCCTGAGTTGGTCGAAGGATATCTTCTCTTTGTCTATAAATAATAAAAAACTTACTATAAAGATGAATTCTTTACTTTCCCGTGCTCTCGAGCTGCAACGTGCAGCCCATGAGTTGATGTATCTTGGTGTGGACGGTGAGCCGGTCTATTCCGACACTTTTTGCCGGTTGAACAAGGAAATACTCGTCAAGTGCGATTCTCTTTTTTCTGCTCAAGGTTCCGATGTTGAAGAGGAGGCGAATTTGTGTCTGGCTCTTTTGATGGGGTATAATGCTACTATTTATGACTATGGAGATAAAGAGTGGAAAAGGCAGATTGTTTTAGAACGTATCTATAATGTTTTAGAAAAACTTACAGTTTCTTTGCTTAAAGTTCGGTTGTTGATTTATGCTTATGGTGAGGTTTATGAAGAATCCTTACTGAAAGAGGCTCATGCCATTATTAATGATTGGGAAAAAGTGAATTTGACAATGGAGCAAATGGAAGTTATGAAAGAACTGAAGAATATTGAAGAAAATCCTTATCCTTTTGAAGAGGTTTAATAATATTGTTGTTTCTACTAAAGGAATATAATTAAGGAAAAGCTTAAGGCCTGATTTTATAATTATATTTTGATAATCTGGAGTTTGGAACTTTCATGTTGGATAATTATAAAGTGCATATCTTTAAATAATAAGATAGGAAGTTAAAAATATTTGTATTGTATAAGGTGTTCTTCATTTATTAGGATATAGGTTATGTCGTCCGTTAAGCAAGAAATGATACATGGGGTATTTTGGTCCGCAATTGAAAGATATTCTGGAATAATTGTATCTTTAATTGTATCAGCAGTATTGGCAAGATTGATTACCCCCAAAGACTTTGGGACTGTAGCTGTCGTTACAGTTATTATCAACTTCTTCAGTATTTTTGCTACTATGGGGATATTTCCAGCCATAATTCAGCGAAATGATTTGACTCAAAAAAACTTAAATTCTATTTTCACTTATTCAATTTTGGGGGGAGGCTTTTTGTCTTTGCTTTTGTTTTGTTCGGCGAGGAAAGTCGCAAATTTTTATAATGATAATTCTTTAATTTTTATATGTCAAATATTATCTGTAAATCTTTTCTTCATAGCTTTAAATATGGTACCTAATGCTCTGATGGCGAAAAATAAGAAATTTAGGCAGATTGCTCAGAGGACATTATTTTTGCAGGTTTTTAGTGGCATAATATCTATCATTGCCGCTTATAACGGTTTTGGGATATATTCATTACTGATTGCCCCTATTGTTACTTCTATAGGCATGTTTCTATTTAACATGTATTATTATCCATGTCGCGTAGATTTTACTTTTGATTTATCTCCTTTGAAGAAAATTTTTTCTTATTCGGCTTATCAATTTCTTTTCGAATTTATCAATTTCTTCTCAAGAAATACTGACAAGCTTATCATTGGCAAATTTTTGAATATGTCAGCGTTGGGATATTATGATAAATCCTATAGGTTAATGATGTTACCACTACAGAATATTACCTTTGTTATTACTCCGGTCATGCTCCCAGTTTTTTCTGTTTTACAAAATGATTTGAAAGAATTGGCTGATAAATATTGCAGAATATTAATGTTGTTAGGATATATATCCATGCCTATTTCTGTACTTTGTTTTTTTTGTGGGAAAGAATTAATCTTATTGTTTTTTGGTAATCAATGGGAAGGAGCAGTTATTCCTTTTAAAATATTGTCCTTTACTATATGGATGCAAATACTTACATCATCATCAGGTGCAATTTTTCAGGCATCTAATAATACAAAAAAAATGTTTGTTTCGGGATGTTTAGGTGCTTCCTTGACGATATCAAGCTTTATAATAACTTTAAATTTTTGGGGTACAATAACTTCTGTTGCTATAGGGTATTTATGTGCCCAACTGATTAATACAATACAATGCTTTTATCTTATTTTTACCTCATTGAAATATTCGATTAGGCCATTGTTAAATCATTTGATGATTCCAATGTTAATATCTGTTATTGTATTTGTTATACTTTTAGTATATTCTTCTTTGTTTTCATTTAATGATATTTTAATTGATTTCTTTGCTAAAGGATTTTTTGGTTTTTCTTTGTTTTTTATTCTGTATCAGTTGTTTGGTGAGTATGATCTTGTTTTGTTATTTAAAACAAAGGTTTTGAAAAGAAAGTATAGAATATAGAGTATTACTTTTTAATTAGTATTCTTGTTAAACAATGAAAATCTTAGTATTAGTAAAAGCTTCTTTATCAGCTTACAATCCATATGTGCAAACGTTAATGCAAGAAATTAGTAGATTATTTCCAGATGTTGAATGGAGTGTTGGGATAGAGAACTTTTGGACAGATAAATGTTTTGAATACGATATAATTCATATTCATTGGCCTGATGTTTTTATATGGTATCCATGTGGTTTTTACAATGTGGGAGAAATAATAGGAAGACTTCAGCTGTTAAAGGACAATGGAGTTAAAATTATTTCTACATGTCATAATTTAGTTCCTCATTATAAAGATAAAGGTACGTTAAATTATAAACTTTATGATGTTGTATATGGCAAGAGTGATGCTATCATTCATTTAGGAAAATATAGCTTGGATTTATTTTACAATAAGTATATTCATGCTATGCATTATTTGATGGCACATCATGTATATGATACAATTTATACTTCACGTCCAACTTATGTAGAATCAATTAAAGCATTACATTTAAGTTTTGATAAACAATATATTTTGTGTTTTGGTGCGTTCAGAAATGATGAGGAGAGGCGACTGGTTATATATTTGGCTGAGAAATTTAAGAAAAAGAATATTTGTTTTTTGGCTCCTTCATTTTTGGCAATTCCTAAAAGACGTAATTTTCTTTATTTGATAAAACCTGCATTGAGACATCTTTATTATAAAATGAGGTATTCTAATATAATTTTTGAAAAAGGATGGGTTAGCGATGCGAAGCTTATGTATTATTATGGTGCTTCATCTATTTCCTTGATACATCGATTACATATTTTGAACTCGGGGAATTTGCCTTTAGGATTTTTAATGAAGCAAGTTGTAGTAGGACCAAATAGAGGGAATGTTGGTTATATTTTAAAAACCACAGGTAATCCTGTTTTTGAACCGACTAATAATGATTCATTGTTAGAAGCAATATGTAAAGCTCAAATATTAGTTAGAGGGGTAAAAGGAGAGGAGAATTTTAAATATGCAATGGAAAATTGGAATACAGCTCGGATATCAGAAGAATTGTATCATATTTATAAAACTGAAATAAATAGATAGTTATTATGAATATAGCGATTGTTGGTACCGGTTATGTAGGTCTGGTGTCAGGAACATGTTTTGCAGAAATGGGCGTTCATGTCACCTGTGTGGATGTGAACGAAGAAAAGATTAATGCGCTTATCAGTGGACAAATTCCTATCTATGAGCCAGGACTTGATGAAATGGTCTTGCGCAATTACCGGGAGGGGCGTTTGAACTTTACTACAGACCTGACCTCAGTGCTTGATGATGTGGATATTGTCTTTAGTGCCGTAGGCACGCCTCCGGATGAAGATGGTAGTGCTGATCTTCAATATGTACTTGCCGTAGCACGTCAGTTTGGGCAAAATATAAAAAAATATACGGTATTGGTAACTAAGTCTACGGTTCCCGTTGGTACTGCTAAAAAGGTGAAAGCTGTTATTGAAGAAGAGTTGCAGCAACGAGGGGTAGAGATATCTTTTGATGTAGCAAGTAATCCGGAATTTTTGAAAGAAGGCGCTGCAATCAAGGATTTTATGAGTCCTGACCGTGTAGTGGTAGGTGTAGAGAGCGAAAGGGCCAAAGAAATGATGACTAGACTTTACCGCCCTTTTCTACTTAATAACTTCCGTGTCATTTTTACCGATATTCCTTCTGCGGAAATGATAAAGTATGCAGCTAATGCCATGCTTGCCACGCGTATCAGCTTCATGAATGATATCGCAAATCTTTGTGAATTAGTGGGTGCTGATGTGAATATGGTTCGCAAGGGTATAGGCAGTGATAGCCGTATTGGCAGCAAATTCCTTTATCCGGGTTGTGGATATGGTGGTAGCTGTTTCCCAAAAGACGTAAAAGCGCTTATAAAGACTGCAGAAAAGAATGGCTATTCAATGAAAGTTCTAAAAGCTGTGGAAGAAGTGAATGAGAAACAAAAGTCTGTACTTTTTAATAAACTTCATGACTTTTATCAAGGTGACTTGCAAGGTCGTATCATTGCCTTATGGGGGCTTGCTTTTAAACCTGAGACAGACGATATGCGTGAGGCTACTTCTTTGGTAACAATTAAGTTGTTGTTGGAAGCGGGTTGCAAGGTTAGAGTATATGACCCAGTTGCTATGGATGAATGTAGACGCCGTATCGGTGATGTGGTAACTTATGCTAATGATATGTATGATGCAGTACTTGATGCGGATGCGTTATTGTTGTTGACGGAGTGGAAACAATTTCGTTTACCTTCTTGGGGAGTAATAATGAAGAGCATGGAGCACCCATTGGTTATAGATGGTCGGAATATTTATGATGCTGAGGAAATGAATGAATTGGGTATAAAATACATGTGCATTGGGCGATAATTGGAATGAATGTCTGAAAATTGTTTGCGTGAAAATAACTATTATATTCTAATAATAAATTAGAATTTGGGGAGACGAATAGATGATTATGATGGTTAAAACTGGTTAAAATTGAATTAGAAATTTTGTTGATAAATATATAGTGGTACCATTTAATGTGAATAAATAGTAATAGCAATAGTTACAACTCATAATAGAAGAATTTTTTAGAAAGAGTTATAAAGAGTTATTGGATCAAACGTATGAGGATATGGAGTTATAATGGTTCTACGGATACGACTGAGGTATATTGTGAAGCCTTAACAAAATCAGAGACGAGAATGCCTATTGTTTATATGTGGATTGAACCTGGTGAAGGGCATGGTGGAAATTATGCTTGTAATCTTGGCATTAAAGCAGCAAAAGGAGGATATGTGGTTTTCTTGATAATGATATGTGGTTACTAGAGAAGGCTATTGGAATCAATACTAACAATGTTTAAAATCAACTTCAATTTTAGATTTATTTAAGAGAGAATCCTTGAAAAGGGACTTTCTCTATGCAATATGTCAAAATTGGATACTAACACGAAGTGTCTGAAATGGCTGTTCCAAATAGATGAAGTGGAGTAGTGTAAATTTAATTGCATAATATAATATGAATATAGGAGTAGTAATACCTTGCTATAATCGAGTAGATTCATTAAATAGATTATTAGTATCATTAAAAGACGCAAATTATCTTGGAGATGATGTTGATTTGATATTCTCAATTGATTATTCTGGGATAAATAGTGTACAAGTTTTAGCTGAAAGTTTTCAATGGGAATTTGGAATAAAGAAATTAATTCTTCATTCTAATAATCTTGGACTGAAACAGAATATTCTTTCTTGCGGAGACTTGGTAGATGAATATGATGCTGTAATCATCTTAGAGGATGATCTGTATGTAGCAAAAGACTTTTATAATTATGCAAAGCAAGCGGCTTTTTATTACTTGAATAATGATAATATTGCAGGTATTTCTCTATTTAGTTATAAATATACGGAAATAGGTTTTTATCAGTTTTATCCTTTTCAAGATAATTATGATACATTTTTTATTCAGTGGCCATCGTCTTGGGGGCAATTATGGACTAAACGGCAATGGCATTCATTTCGAAGTTGGTTATCGTTGAATAAAAGTCTTGAGGATATTAATATCCCTGCGTCAGTTAAATTGTGGACTCATTCTTGGAAGAAGTTCTATATAGCTTATATGATAGATTTGGATAAATATTTTGTTTATCCATATGTTTCATTTACAAACGATTTTGGATCTTCTGGTGTTCATCATACAAATCAAAGTAATATTTGTACTACTTCATTATTCTTTGGGATTAATAAAAAATATTTATTTCGTGATTTTGATAAAAGCAGTATTTATGTATATGATTGTTTTTTCCAAATGAGAAAACGAAATCTGATACTAAACGACAGAGAATATGATGTTTGCTTTGATTTATATTCTACAAAAGATGTATGCAATATTGATACTAATTATGTCATAACATCGAAAACTATAAAAAAGCCAATAATTTCTTTTGCTTCTATTCATATTCCATTTGAATATAATATTTTAACAAATGAAGGAGGAGGTTTTTTTTATTTGACTACCAAAAACGAGTATAAAAAACAGAGTTTAGCAATACTTAAAAAGGAAACATTACGGATGAAAATGTATGTTCCTGATATGATTAAATATGTGTGTTACAAGATTTGGAGAAAAATATTTAAATAGGGTATTTAAGTTTTCTATCTCTCAAATTGAGATATTTCTATTTCATTTTTCTGTTTTTGATATTCTTTTTTTGCCATATATGAGTAGGATGGCTATGGCTTATTCGCAAATACCAATATTTATTTGGTTCTTACTTCAAAAGCGTAATATTTTTAATAGAAAAGATTTCTCTGCATATCGTATATTCTCATATATGATAATTGTAAGTACCTTTATATCAATTTATACAATCCCTGAATCTTTATTTTTTAATGGTATATCGGAAAATGTGAAAAGAATGTTTCAATACATTATGAATATGTCTTTTTTCTTTTTCTTTATTCATATATTTGAAACATATATTGTGTCGATTAAAAAGTATTTGTTGGGGTTTCTTTTATATGTTGCTGTATTGGGTGCTTTATATTTATTTGATTTTAATTTGTTTATTGAAATTAAGGAATATTTAAATCCTAAAGATACTTTATTGGAAATTTTAGATGATAGTACTGGGTATATATACAGGTATAGTTTCTTGTGGTCTGATCCTAATAATATTGGATATATAATAATCGCTATTTATACATTTTTATGTTGTAACATCTCTTTTTCGATTAGCCGTTTTTTGACATTGTCCTTGCTTATTGTATTTTGCTTGATATTAATAATGAGTTCCGGATCTTGGATTTGTTATATCTCTTCTTTTTGTCTTATTTTAATTTTTAATATTAAAAGGCGTTTTTCTTTGACAAAACTCTTTTTTGTATTGACATTATTCGGCCTGGTACTCTGTTTGTTTTTGGTTGTTGACTTTACATTTTTGGAGGAGTATATGAATCTTGCACTTGACAGATTTGAATCAAATTCCTCCGATTCGAGAACTAAAATTTGGATAGACTTTTTGGAGAATAAAAACATATTTCAATATGTTTTATGGGGAAATGGTAGCAATATTTATATAGATGGTCTTTTAAGGAGACCACATAATGGGCATTTGTATTTAATATATGCCTATGGATTTGTTGCATATATTATGTTTCTATTTATGTTTCGTAAAAGATTTCATACGACCTGGAAAGAATATGCTTTTATGTTACCTCTTTTATTTGGTTTTACTATAAATGTTGGCATAAATGAGCAGAAATTTTTTTTAATAGCTATATTACTATATACGCAGTATCTTACTTTAAATTCAAAAAAGAATGTGTACTCTCCATTATCTTTGTAGCTACACACAGTCAGATTTGGGCAGGCGGATTATTACTCAACCTTCAGGTGTAACTAAAATAGATTATATAAAATCAGCTTTAAAGAAAGCAGGTTATACAGTTAATATATTATCTCTTTCTGAAGGAGATTTTGAACATCCCTTTTTTATATATAAGTCTCTCACAATTAAGATTGATAAGGCAGAAACCCTAAAATTCATTTCTACTTTTTGTCGTTCCAATGTATTATTGAAAGTGCTGTCTCGTTTATGGATGTATTGCCAATTATGGCATTATTTAATTTTTAAAGTAAAACAAGATGATTGTGTTTTAATTTACCATTCATTAGCCTATGTATTTCCCATTAAAGTTTTCCGTTTTTTCAGTAACCGGAAAATTTATTTTGAAGTAGAAGAACTATTTAATGCTGTTTATTCCAATGGTGAATTGAAAATAGAAAAAGAAAAAAAATATCTAAGAAATGCGGCAGGATATCTATTGATTAATGATTTAATTTCCAAACTGTCGGGGTTTTCTCAGAAAGGAGTGGTATGCTATGGTATATATTCCAAAGCGGATATGCCTAAAACGTCATTAGGAGATGGTAAAATTCATCTTCTATATGCTGGAGTTATCGGTCATGAGGATGCATTGATGGCAGTTGATATGTGTCGTTTCTTATCTCATAAGTACTATATGCATATTTTGGGATATGGCTCAAAAGATGGAATACTTGATTTGGAGTGTAGGATTGAGGAGGTTAATAGACAGATGGGATTTAAGATAGTATCATATGATGGTTGTTTATCTGGTAATGAATATGCTACTTTTCTTGCTAAATGTGATATAGGGATTTGTACTAGATTTTTAGATGACTCAATGTCAAATTATACTTTTCCATCTAAAGTTTTGGCATATATGTCAAATGGTTTGTTACCAGTGTCTTCACCTTTGACATGCATTAAAAAATCAAAGGTCTCAGAATATGTGGTGTTTTCAGAAGAAGTCACTCCAGAATCATTCGCTAAAGCAGTGAAGTCTATCAATACAGAATATTTTAAATATGATAATTCTATATTGACTAAGTTAGATCAGGATTTTATTTTTGAGTTGAAACATCTATTTAATTGATTTATAATATGATTAAAGTCAGTATAGTTATATTGAATTGGAATAGTGATAATTATTTGAAAGATTGTTTGAAAGCAATATGTGCACAGAGTTTTAAAGATTTTGAGGTCATTTTTGTTGATAATGGTTCTTCAAACGGTTCTTTAGAAGAAGTAAAGAAAGCATATCCTACTTTTATATATGTGGAAAACAATCTCAATTATGGTTTTGCAAGAGGTATGAATATTGGTATTTCACATGCGCAAGGTGAATATGTTCTGCTACTTAATACTGATGTCTATCTTGATTCTAATTATTTAGAAGAATGTGTCAAAGCTCTTGATTGTGACAGCACTTTGGGATGTGTGGCGGGAGTAGAATATCCTTGGAAGAATGGTAAGTTATTACAGTCTACTTATTCATCTGGTGCTTTAGGAATTAAATTGCATTTGCAATTGGGGGACATGGGAATAGTAGATGGGTATACATTTGGAGTTTCTGGTAGTTTTCCTATATATCGGAGAAGTACAATCTTATCTGTACAGAAAATGACTGGTTCTTTTTTTGATGAAATGTTTGAAACGGGATGGGAGGATACGGACCTTAGATTTCTGTTAGCCTATATGGGGTGGCATACGAAATGTGTTGTTACAACGCGCGCATGGCATATTGGTTCTGCATCAGTAGGGGCTGCAAAACGGCTTTTTGACAAATCTAAAAGTTATCAGCAAAGAATCTTTCGAAACCGGTTCTATATTCAGTACAAATATATTAGGAATATTTTCATTTTGTGGAATGTGTTTCTTTGTGTTGTTAATTTTGTGATGCCTCTTTTTTTAATACTATTTTATCCTAAATCAATAGTACCTTACGTAAAGGGGTATATGGAGTATAGGAGTAAAAGAACTAAATTAGATTCTATTAAAAGTCAGATTTTGTTGTTGAAAGACAATGCAGATTTAGTAAAAAAATACATTTATAAAATTTAGTAAATTTTCAATTGTAAGTTAGAAAAAATTAAACTTAAAAATATGTCGATATTTAGAAATAAAGTACTACTTATTACCGGTGGAACAGGCTCCTTTGGTAATGCTGTTCTTCGTCGCTTTCTTGATAGTGATATCAAAGAGATTCGTATTTTCAGCCGTGACGAGAAAAAGCAGGATGACATGCGTCATCACCTGCAGAATCCGAAAGTGAAATTTTATATCGGTAATGTCCGTGACCGCCAGTCTGTGGACGGTGCTATGATGGGAGTGGATTATGTGTTTTCCGCCGCCGCCTTGAAGCAGGTTCCCAGCTGCGAGTTCTTCCCGTTGCAGGCTGTGCAGACTAATGTGATCGGTACGGACAATGTACTGGAATCCGCCATAGCGCATGGGGTGAAAAACGTAGTAGTGCTTTCTACCGACAAGGCCGCCTATCCCATCAATGCCATGGGTATCAGCAAGGCCATGATGGAGAAGGTTGCCATAGCCAAGGGCCGTGCGTTGGGTGAGGAAGCCGGTACAACCATCTGCTGTACCCGTTACGGCAATGTGATGGCAAGCCGCGGTTCTGTAATTCCCTTGTGGGTGGAGCAGATAAAGAACGGCAGGCCCATTACGGTAACGGACCCCAACATGACCCGCTTCATGATGACGTTGGACGATGCCGTGGATCTGGTAATCTATGCGTTTGAGCACGGCCATAACGGTGACCTGTTCGTGCAGAAGGCTCCTGCCGCCACCT
>ULYC01005561.1_pt1 | contig 68218 bp, 63 predicted proteins | sample 1961891 | NCBI WGS metagenome assembly ULYC01 (sample SAMEA4835855, study PRJEB28245) | human gut metagenome | biome: gut microbiome; material: fecal sample | place: Denmark | collected 2008 | reverse complement strand
CAGTTATCAAGTCAGATATTGTTCCATGAATAATTCAGGATAAATTTTACCTATTAACTTTTTACTCCTTCTTGGGAAAAACTGCATGCGGTTAGCATGCAGTTTTTTCTATGCTTAGAAAAATAAGTAAAAATATTACTAAATATTATGGCTATTTGCGCGGAGCAGCACAAGAGTTACGGACAATAAGATTGCATGGAAGTGTCAAACGAATCGGAGTTTGCTGATTCAGAGAATCCTCTTTTGCCCGAAGTAAAATATAATGAGCAGCATATTCTCCCATAAATTCAGCCGGTGTATGGATCGTTGTCAGCGGAGGGTTTGAAAAACTTGCAACGCTGATATCGTCAAAACCAATGATGGATATATCATCTGGAATTTTATAACCATTCTCATATAAAGCACGCATTGCACCGATTGCAAGAGGATCACTGGCAGAGAAAATAGCGGTTGGAAGGTCGCCGTCAGCAATCATTTGTTTTGTCATGTTATATCCGGATTCAGCAGAATAATCTCCCTCATAAATAAAAGATTCATGGTCAATGGAATGTTCCTGGCAGAAGTTGATGAAGGTATCTTTACGTTCTTCAAAATATACACTGTTATCAGCGAGAACTTCCTTCCCACCAAGATAAGCAATCTTTCGATGGCCAAGATCATACAAATAATCTAGTGCTTCAGTAACTGCCTGTTGGAAATCAAGATTGATCGTATCACAATAAATCTTTGGCGTCTTCATATCAACAAAAATAGTGTTGGAATTAAGTTTTTGAAAAGATTTGATCTGAGATTTATTAAATTTACCAATACAGATCAGACCTTGAAGATCCTTGAGTGTGTCAGGATAATTGCAATCGCTCTGGAAAGCACGGACAACGTGGATATTATGATCGGCACAATATTTTTCAATACCGACACGGATTGCCTGATAATAAGGATCTTCCAGTTCCTGAAAGACGGAATACCATTGAAAGATACCGATAGAAATCGATTTTTCAACGGTATTTTTTAGATGCTTTGTATAATTTAATTCCTGGGCAACCTTTAAAACGCGTTGTTTTGTTTCGTCGGTTACACTCAGGGTATCGTCTTGGTTTAAAATTCTTGATACAGTTGCAGCAGAAACAGATGCTTTCTGTGCAATGTCTTTGATTGTTGCCATGGAGATAAAATCCTTTCTCATAAATATTAATTTATCTCATTATAACAGAGAAAATCACAAAAGTAAATTTAGTAAAATAAAAGTAAAAAATTTAGTAAAAATATATTGACAATTTTACTAAAAAGATTTACTATAAAAACATAAAAGACAGCTTATCAAAAACAGGAGGAAAGAAAAATGGGAACAACTAATGGAAAGGTTCCAGGCAGAGTAAAATATACTTTTGCATTTGGAGCGTTAGGAAAAGATTTAATTTATGGAATGATGGCGACATTCGCTATGATCTACTTTACGGACGTGCTGAAAGTATCACCAGGATTTGTAGGAATCGTATTCTTCGTAGCAAAACTTTGGGATGCATTTAACGATCTGTTTATGGGAATGATCGTAGATAACACAAGATCACGTTTTGGAAAATTCGTACCATGGCTTGTGATCGGAACTTTAGTCAATTCCGTTGTGTTTGTCGTATTATTTACTGACTTTAAATTAACAGGAACTTCACTTTGCATCTTCGTTGCAGTGATCTATGTATTATGGGGAATGACTTATACGATCATGGATATTCCATACTGGTCTGTAATTCCAAACCTTACATCAGATCCACACGAACGAGAAGTTGTTTCCGTTTTACCTAGAATTTTCGCAAGTATTGGACAGTCATTAGTCATCGCAGGATTTGGTGTCCAGATCATTGCAGCATTAGGTGGAGGATATATCGGATATCATCGTTTTGCTATGATTATTGCAGGAACATTTATTCTTACGATCGGTGTTGCAGTTTGTAACCTGAAAGTCAAAGAAAACAATGCACCAAGTGAGAAGATTTCTTTCAAAGATGTATTCTCAATCATTAAGAAAAATGACCAGTTACAGTCAGCTGTAGGACTGATTCTCTTATATAATGTAGGAATTCAGTTTATCATGGGTGTTGCAGTTTACTACTTTACATATGTATGTGGAAACGCCAACATGTTATCAGCCTTCATGATCAGCGCATCTATCGCAGAAGTTGTTGGGTTGATCATCTTCCCAGAAGTAGCAAAGAAATTATCCAGACAGACATCATTTTTACTGGCTTGTATCTTACCGTTTATTGGCTTAGCGTTATTATTAGTCGTTGGATTTGTATGCCCACAGAATATCGTATTAACAGCAGTTGCAGGAGTGATCGTAAAGACAGGAACAGGATTAGAACTTGGATGTGCGACAGTATTCTTATCTGATGTCGTTGACTATGGTGAGTACAAACTGGGAACAAGAAATGAATCCGTTGTATTCTCTTTACAGACATTGATCGTAAAATTCACAGCGGCTTTAACATCACTTTTCATTGGATTTGCACTGGAACGTACAGGATATATTCCAAATCCAAACGCAGTACAGTCTGCATTAACATTAAATTCTATTCGATTTTTAATGTGTGCGATCCCAGCGGTGTCCATGCTTGTAGCCTATGTAGTTTATAAAAAAGCCTATCATTTGGATGACAGTTTCATGAAGAAAGTTATTCAGACAATCGAAGAAAGGAGAGCAAATCGCAATGCCGAACAGTATTAAAAAATTAGAAGAAGCTTTTAAAGAAGGGAAATATGATCAGTTATTAAAAGATATCTATGTAGATGAAAGTGTTCTTGCATATCAGCAGGAACGTTATATCAAAGCATTAGAATCCTTTAAAGATATTTATGGAGAAAAAGAAGTAGAAATCTATAGCGCTCCAGGAAGAAGTGAAGTAGGAGGAAACCACACAGACCATCAGTTTGGAAAAGTTCTTGCAACTTCCATTAACTTGGATGCGATCGCAATCGTTGCCAAAAGAGATGACGATGTGATCGACCTAAAATCAGAAGGATATGAAAGAAGCATAGTAAGTCTTAGTTCTTTCGATCCATCCAAAGCAGAAAAAGGGACATCACAGGCACTGATTCAGGGAGTTGCTTCTAAATTAAAAGAAGAAGGATATAAAATCGGTGGATTTGAAGCTTATGTAACAAGTGATGTACTAAATGGGGCTGGAATGTCATCTTCTGCTGCATTTGAAGTATTGATCGGAAATATTTTATCTGGGTTATATAATGATATGAAGATCGATCCTGTATTTTTGGCGCAGGCCGGACAGTATGCAGAGAATGTATACTTTGGAAAACCATGTGGATTGATGGATCAGATGGCATCTTCCATTGGAGGTCTGATCAATATTGATTTTGAAGATCCTCAAAGTCCAAAGATCAAAAAGGTTGAAGTGGATTTTGAAGAATATGGACACAGCTTATGCATTGTGGATACAAAAGGATCTCATGCAGATTTAACAGATGATTATGCAGCAATTCCATATGAAATGAAGAAAGTTGCCAATTATTTTAATCAGGAAGCATTAAGAGAAGTTGATAAAGATGATTTTTACTTAAATCTGCCAAAGATCAGAGAAATCTTAGGAGATAGAGCAGTTCTTCGTGCAATGCATTTATTTGAGGAAAATAAACGTGTAGATCAGCAGGTAAAAGCTTTAGAAGAAGGAGATTTTGATACATTTAAGAAATTGATCAAAGAATCTGGTGATTCATCCTTTAAATATTTACAAAATGTATATTCAAGCCATGACCTGACAAATCAGAGTGTATCAATCGGATTGGCGATCAGTGATATTTCCTTAGGAGATAAAGGAGTCAGCCGAGTTCATGGTGGAGGATTTGCAGGAACGATTCAGGCATTTGTACCAAATGATATTGTTAGTATGTACAAAAAGAACATGGAACATGTATTTGGTGAAGGAGCATGTCATGTCTTAAAAGTACGCCCATACGGAGGAATGAAGGTATTATAAGATGATGAAAGTAAGAATGATAGAACAAAGAGATAATGGAGTCTGCTTATTCGAATTAAAAAATGATGAGATCAAAGTGATCACAAGTAACCTTGGATGTCATGTATTATCTGTATTTACAAAAGACAGAGAAGGAAACTTTGGGGATGTTGTTCTTGGATTTGAGAATGTGGAAGATTGCTGGCATGGAGATGGAAGTTACATGGGAGCGATCGCCGGACGTGTTGCAAATCGTATCGGAGATGCAAAGTTTGAATTAAATGGAAAGACATACGAATTGGCAGCAAACAATGGAAAGAATTCTCTCCATGGAGGAATCAAAGGATTTAATCAAAAGATATTTAAATATGAATTGTTGGAAGATGGCATCCGTTTTATCTATCTCTCACCAGATATGGAAGAAGGATATCCGGGAAATCTTTATCTGAAAGTTGTGTATCGTTTATGCGATAATACATTAAAAATGGAATATGAAGCAGTATCCGATCAGGATACACTGATCAATATCACAAATCATTCTTACTTTAATTTATCTGCTGGAAAAGATAAAATTTATCATCATCAGTTAAAGGTAAAAGCGGATGAGATTGCATGTGTTGATGAAAACTGTCTTGCCAATGGAACATTTTTAAAGATAGAAAACACACCATTTGACTTTAAAGAATTTCATGAGATCGGAGAGCGGATCAACGATGATCATGAACAGTTAAAACTTGCCGGAGGTTATGATCATTCTTTCATGGTAAAAGATGAAGAAGACCAGTTGATCCTATATGACAAAGAAACTGGAAGAAAATTAACAATGACAACAACACTTCCTTGCATTCAGGTATACACAGGAAACTTTCTTTCTGGTGGATGTAATGGAAAAGGTGGAAAACCATACGAAAACAGAGATGGTGTTGCCTTAGAAGCCCAGTTCTTACCAAACTCCATACATATAGAAGAAGAACCAAAGGTAATTTTAAGAAAAGGTGAAGAATACGAAGCAGTAACAACATATCGATTTGAGGTGGAATAAGATGGATTTACAAAAAGATATCAAAAAACTTGTAACATATGGACTTGATAAAAAGCTGATCATGCCAGAAGATGAAATTTATACGATCAATCAGTATCTAGAAGTGTTTCGATTAGATGAATATGAAGATCCTGATATTGAAGGAGAAGAAATCATCCTGCCAGAGATTTTAGATCGTCTGACAGATGCAGCTTATGACCGCTATATCATCAAAAGTGATGATATCGTGACAAGAGATTTATTTGACACAAAATTAATGGGAATCCTGACACCAAAACCAAGCCAGGTCATCAAAGAATTCCGTACCTATTACGAAGAGAGTCCAAAGAAAGCAACAGAATTTTTCTATGGATTCAGCCAGGATACAAACTATATCCGAAGAGACCGCGTCAAAAAAGATATGAAATGGAAAGTAAACAGTCCATACGGAGATATCGACATCACGATCAATCTTTCTAAACCAGAGAAAGATCCGAAAGCGATCGCAGCAGCGAAAAATGCAAAGCAAAGTTCTTATCCAAAGTGTCAGCTTTGTATGGAAAATGAAGGATATGCAGGAAGAATGAATCACCCTGCAAGACAGAATCACAGGATCATACCGCTTACGATCAATGATAGCAAATGGGGATTCCAGTATTCTCCATATGTATACTATAACGAGCATTGTATCGTATTTAATGGACAGCATGTGCCAATGAAGATCGATCGGGCAGCATTTACAAAACTATTTGATTTTGTAAAACAGTTTCCTCATTATTTCCTTGGATCAAATGCCGATCTTCCGATCGTTGGAGGTTCCATCTTAACACACGATCATTTCCAAGGCGGTCATTATGAATTTGCTATGGAACGAGCAGAGATTGAAAAAGAATTTACCATCCCAGGATATGAAGATGTCAAAGCAGGAATCGTTCACTGGCCATTATCTGTGATCCGTATTCAGAGTAAAGATGAGAAACGCCTCATTGATCTTGCTGATCATATTTTGAAAAAATGGCGAGGATACACGGATGAAGAAGCATATATTTTTGCCGAGACAGATGGAGAACCACACAATACGATCACACCGATCGCACGTAAAAAAGGTGAGGTATACGAACTGGATCTGACACTTCGTAACAATATCACAACCGAAGAATGCCCATTAGGACTTTACCATCCACACAATGAGTATCATCATATCAAGAAAGAAAATATCGGACTGATCGAGGTTATGGGACTTGCTGTTCTGCCATCCAGATTAAAGGCAGAGATGGAACATTTAAGTCAGTGCCTGATCAAAGGAGAAGATATTGTTTCTAAGGAAGATTTAAAGAAGCATGTAGCATGGGTTGAAGAAATCAAAGGAAAATATACAGATATCAATGAAGGAAATGTCATGGATATCTTAAAAGAAGAGATTGGACAGGTATTTGTTAAAGTTCTTGAAGATGCCGGAGTTTATAAATATAATGAAGAAGGAAGAAAAGCATTCGACCGATTTATTGCAGTTTTATAATGACAAGGTCATAGAAAGGAAAGCAAGACAATGAAAATATTAGTATTAGGCGGAGCTGGATACATAGGTTCTCATACAGTATACGAACTGATCGATGCTGGAGAAGAAGTCGTGATCATCGATAATCTGGAAACAGGACATATCGAGGCTGTTCATCCAAAAGCAAAGTTTTATAAAGGGGACTTAAGAGATAAAGATTTTGTAGACAGTGTACTGGATCAGGAAAAAGATATTGATGCAGTCATTCATTTTGCAGCAAACTCCTTAGTTGGAGAAAGTATGGTAAATCCATTAAAATATTATGATAATAACCTTTGTGGAACAAAAACAATGGTACAGTCTTTGGTAGAACATGGTATCGATAAGATCGTATTTTCCTCAACAGCAGCAACTTATGGAGAACCAGAAAAGGTACCGATCGTAGAGACAGACCGTACAGAACCTACCAACACTTATGGAGAGACAAAACTTTCTATGGAAAAAATGTTTAAATGGGTTGGACGTGCTCACGGACTTCGTTATGTATCTTTAAGATACTTTAACGCCTGCGGAGCACATGTAAGCGGACAGATCGGAGAAGATCATAATCCAGAAACACATCTGATCCCATTGATTTTACAGGTGCCAAATGGAAAAAGAGAAGCAATCAGTATCTTTGGAACTGATTATGATACAAAAGATGGAACTTGTGTAAGAGATTATATTCATGTAACAGACCTTGCACAGGCACATATTCTGGCAGTGAAATACTTAATGGAAGGAAATGAAAGCAACATCTTTAACCTTGGAAATGGTGTTGGATTTACTGTAAAAGAAGTAATTGAGACAGCCAGAAAAGTAACAGGAAAGCCAATCAAGGCTGTGGAAGAAGGAAGAAGAGCTGGAGATCCAGCAGTTCTCATTGCTTCCAGTGAAAAAGCGAAGAATATCCTTGGCTGGAAGCCGGAACATGCAGATCTTGAAGAAATCATTGCATCCGCATGGAAATGGCACAGCAGCCACCCACAAGGATATTGTTCTGTTCAAAGGGAAGACAAATAACTCTTTTTGAACCATAAATCATCCCTGTACCGTTTAGAGCATGTTACCTGGCTCTAAGCGGTACTTTTTTGTTTTCGTAAAATATCTGGTACGATGTTCAAATAAAAAATAAAATGGTGTATACTAAAGAAAATAGTAAGATAAAAGAAGGAGTACGGATCGATGAAACGGTTACTAGGATATTTAAAGGAGCATCTTTGTGTTACAGTTCTTGCACCATTATTTAAGATGCTGGAAGCTAGTTTTGAACTATTTGTACCATTGGTTGTTGCCAGCATGATCGATGTAGGAATCGGACATCACGATATTAGATATTTGTGGAAGATGGGAGGATTATTGATCTTACTTGGGATCATTGGATTTTCATTTTCTATTACAGCACAGTATTTTGCTGCGAGGTCAGCTGTGTATACAGGAAAGTCAATGCGAAGTGATTTATTTGCACATATGAATCGATTTTCTTATCGGGAGATCGATCAGGTTGGGACATCAACGTTGATCAACCGCATGAGTAATGATATCAATCAGGTGCAAAATGGAGTTAACATGTTCCTGCGTTTGTTTTTAAGGTCACCATTTGTCGTATTTGGTGCGATGTTCATGGCATTTACGGTGGATCATAAGGCAGCAGTTTCCTTTGTATTTACGATCACCGCATTGGCAGTAGTTGTCGGACTGATCTTATGGATCACGATGCCAATGTATAAGAAAGTACAAAAACAGGTCGATGAAGTATTAAAAAGCACAAGGGAAAATCTCCTTGGAATTCGTGTGATCCGTGCGTTTAACAGACAAAGAAGCGAAGAAGAGAATTTCAGAGTACAAAGTGGACAGCTTTATAACAAACAGATCCACGTTGGAAAGATTTCAGCATTACTAAATCCACTGACTTACGTGATCATTAACTTGGGGATTATTGCGATTTTATGGTCTGGTGGAAAACAGGTTGATCTGGGTTATTTAACACAAGGACAGATCATTGCCTTGATCAATTATATGTCACAGATCCTTGTAGAACTTGTAAAACTTGCGAATCTTCTGATCATCTTATCTAGAGCTCTTGCAAGTCTTGACCGTGTAGATCAGATTTTTGCATTAGAGCCATCTATGAAGGAAACTGGAAAAACAGATACGGAAGAGAAGAAAGATACACCAATTCTTGAGTTTAAAGATACGTCGTTTGTCTATCATGGTGCAAGAAAAGAGACGATCCATCCATTTGATTTTGCGGTGAAAGAAGGTGAGACGATCGGGGTGATCGGAGGTACAGGGTCAGGAAAGAGTACATTGGTATCTTTGATCGCAAGATTATATGATGTGACATCGGGAAGTATTCTATACCGTGGAGTTGATGAGAAAGAATTAAAACCAGAATTTATTCGAGGAAAGATCGGATTTGTTCCACAGAAAGCATCTTTATTTGAAGGAAGCCTAAGAGATAATATGAAATGGGGAAAAGAAGATGCTACAGATGAAGAAATCTATCAGGCATTGGATATCGCACAGGCAAGAGAATTTGTTGATCAGAAAGAGAAGGGATTAGACCTTAGGATCGAACAAAATGGAGGAAACTTATCTGGCGGACAGAAACAGAGACTAACGATCGCAAGGGCATTAGTACGTAAACCTGAGATCTTAATTCTTGATGATAGTGCATCTGCACTTGACTTTGCAACAGATGCAAGACTTCGAAAAGCGATCAAAGAAAATACAGATAATATGACAGTATTTCTTGTATCCCAAAGAGTATCAACGATCCGTAATGCTGACCATATCTTAGTGTTAGATGATGGAAAGATTGCAGGAATTGGGACTCATTTACAGCTATTAAAAGAGAATCAGGTATATAAAGAGATCTGTGAATCACAGATGGCAGGAGAGGAGGCATAAGACCATGAAGAAAGACAAAAAACAAAAGACATTACAAAGAATCATGGAATATATGAAGCCTTATCGATTTTTGATCTTTGCGTCTTTAATATTGGCAGTGATCAGTGTGGCGCTGACACTTTATGTTCCAATCTTGACAGGACAAGGTGTGGACTGCCTTATATCAAAAGGAAATGTTGATTTTGCAAGATTGATAAGTATTATAAAAACGATCGTGGTCTGTATTGTGTTGACGGCAGCAGCGCAGTGGCTGATGAATCATGTTAATAATCAGATTACATATAAGATTGGAAAAGATTTAAGGATTCAGGCATTTGAGCATTTGCAGAAACTGCCATTATCTTATGTAGATGCACACTCTTCAGGAGACTTGATCAGCCGGATCGTAACGGATATTGACCAGTTTACGGATGGATTGCTGCTCGGATTTACACAGTTATTTACCGGAGTGATCACGATCATTGGAACCATTTGTTTTATGTTAGGAATCAATCCATGGATCACATTGGTTGTTGTTATTTTAAGTCCGTTTTCATTTTTTATCGCAAGTTTTATCTCAAAGCGAAGTTTTAATATGTTCAAGAAACAATCGCAGACCAGAGGAAAGATGACAGGATTTGTCAATGAAATGCTTGGAAATATTAAAGTAGTCAAAGTGTTTGATCATGGAGAAAAAGCACAAGAAGAGTTTGATCAGATCAATGATGATCTTGCCGATTATTCCTTAAGAGCGACATTTTTTTCATCCATCACAAATCCGGCAACCAGATTTATGTATTCAGGAATCTATGCGGGAGTAGCGATCGCAGGGTGTGTGAGTGTTATTCGTGGAAGTATCAGTGTTGGTCAGTTATCAAGTTTCTTAAGTTATACAAATCAGTATACAAAACCATTTAATGAGATTACAGGGGTTATCACAGAATTTCAGAATTCTTTAGCTTCTGCAGCAAGAGTTTTTGAATTGTTAGATGAAGAACCTATGATTCCCGATGCTAAAGATGCGAAGACATTACAGAATGTGAAAGGCAATGTAGAATTAGAGCATGTAGATTTTTCTTATGTGAAGGAAGTACCTTTGATTCAGGATTTTAATCTGAAAGTGGAACCAGGACAGCGGATTGCGATCGTTGGACCGACAGGATGTGGGAAAACGACATTGATCAATCTGTTAATGCGTTTTTACGATGTGAATGAAGGAGCGATCAAGGTGGAAGGGAATGATATCCGTGATGTCACGAGAGAAAGTCTACGATCCAGTTATGGAATGGTACTTCAGGAGACATGGTTGAAAGCGGGAACGATCCGTGAAAATATCTGCTATGGAAAACCAGATGCAACTGAGGAAGAGATGATCATGGCAGCAAAAGAAGCCAATGCACACGGATTTATCGAGCGAATGCCAGAAGGTTATGATACGATCATTACAGAAGGCGGTGGAAATCTTTCTCAAGGACAGAAACAGCTTCTTTGTATTGCAAGGATCATGTTAAGTCTTCCTCCAATGCTGATCTTAGATGAAGCGACATCATCCATTGATACGATGACAGAGATTCGAATTCAGAAGGCATTTGAAACGATGATGAAAGGAAGAACAAGTTTTATCGTAGCCCACAGGCTTTCAACGATTCAGAATGCAGATGTGATACTTGTTATGGAAAATGGACATATTTTGGAGCAGGGAACACATGAAGAACTTTTAGCGAAAAATGGTGCGTATGCCAGATTATATAACAGCCAGTTTGCACCAGTATAAATGGTAAGATTTTTCACTGGGGATGTCATATGGAAGAAAAAGGAATGGGAAAAGGAAAAAAGAAAAAATTATTAAGGCTGTTTATAGAAACATTTTATTTAAGTGCATTTACCTTTGGTGGCGGCTATATGATCGTATCTTTGATGCAGAAGAAGTTTGTGAATGAATATCATTGGATCGAAGAAGATGAAATGCTTGATCTGGTGGCGATCGCACAATCAGCCCCAGGAGCAATCGCAGTGAATGGAGCAATCGTTGTTGGCTATAAATTAGCAGGTATCAGTGGTGTGATCGTAAGTGTATTCGGAGCTGTTCTACCGCCATTTTTGATCATATCTGTAGTCTCTGTTTTTTATGAAATATTTCGGGATAACAGGATTGTTGCAGCGATGCTTTCTGGTATGCAGACGGGTGTTGGCGCGGTGATCATCAGTGTTGTGTACGAGATGGCAAAAGGGCAAAGTAAGAAGGAAAACAGAATGGAACTTGCGATCATTATGGTTGTGGCATTTATGGCAAGTTATGTCTTTGATATTAGTGTAATCTACATTATTCTTGCATGTATTGGAGTTGGAATCGTACAATATGGTATTTCAAGAAAGAAGACAGGAGGAAGAAAATGATCTATCTGCAATTATTTTTAAGTTTCTTAAAGATTGGAGCGTTTAGTTTCGGAGGCGGATATGCAGCAATGCCAATGATACAGCAGCAGATGGTAGACGTATATCACTGGTTGTCTGTCTCTGAATTTGGAGATCTCATAACGATTTCGCAGATGACACCGGGACCGATCGCAATTAATGCGGCGACTTTCGTGGGCATAAGAGTCGCAGGGTGGCAAGGAGCATTATGTGCAACGATGGGATGTGTATTCCCTGCGTGTGTGATCGTGACAGCAATTGCGTATTTTTATGTAAAATATCGTCATATGGAAGGACTACAAATGGTGTTAAATACTTTACATCCTGCGGTGATCGCACTGATCTTGACTTCTGGAATTACGATCCTTGCACAGGCATTTTTTCAGGGAAGTCATATAGAGCTTCAACAGATCAACTGGATACAGGGTGCTATTTTTATCATTTGTATGTACCTTTTATTGAGAAAGAAAAAAGATCCGATCATTGTCATGCTGTTTGCAGGTGTGCTAAATGTGATCGGAAGTTTTTTGATGGGAATATAAATAAAACAATAGGAAGTGATAGATTTGAGTAAGATACAAGAAGCAAAGAAAATATTAAAACAATACTTTGGATATGATGAATTTCGCCAAGGTCAGGAACAATTGATCGAGGCAGCATTAAATGGGCAGGATGTCTTAGGGATCATGCCGACAGGAGCAGGAAAGTCTCTTTGTTTTCAGATTCCGGCGTTGATGATGGATGGGATCACACTCGTGATCTCACCACTGATCTCGCTGATGAAAGATCAGGTTGGGACACTGAATCAAGCCGGAATTCATGCGGCATTTTTAAATAGTTCTCTGACACAGGGACAGTATCATACCGCATTAAAATATGCGATGCAGGGAAGATACAAGATCATCTATGTGGCACCAGAACGCTTGGAAACAGAAGGTTTTATTAATTTTGCGCTAAATAGTGGAGTGAAGATATCAATGTTGGCAGTTGATGAGGCACATTGTGTGTCTCAGTGGGGGCAGGATTTCAGACCAAGTTATCTAAAGATTTTGGAATTTTTAAAGAAACTTCCGTATCGTCCTGTACTGACTGCATATACAGCAACAGCGACAGCAGAAGTCAGGGATGATATTATGGATATTTTGAACCTGAGAGATCCATTTGTATTAACGACAGGGTTTGACCGGGAGAATCTTTACTATGCAGTAAAACGTCCAAGGGATAAGTATAGAGAATTACTAAGTTATTTAAAAGAAAAAGAAGAAAAGATGCCAGGAAGCAGCGGGATCATTTACTGTTTATCTAGGAAAAATGTTGAGGAAGTCTGCTATCAGTTAAGAGAAGATGGATTCTCCGTGACAAGATACCATGCAGGATTATCGGATGAAGAACGAAAGGAAAATCAGGAAGATTTTATCTATGACAGAAAGCAGATCATGGTAGCGACAAATGCCTTTGGAATGGGAATCGACAAGCCGGATGTCCGTTTTGTTGTTCATTATAATATGCCGAAGAACATGGAAAGTTATTATCAGGAAGCAGGAAGAGCAGGACGTGATGGAGAACCTGCGGAATGTATTTTATATTATGCGCCGATTGATAACCGAACCAATCGTTTTCTGATCGAAAATGGAGAGGAGAATGAGGAATTAGATGCGATCACAAAGCAGATTGTGATGGAAAGAGACTGGGAAAGACTTCGTCAGATGACATTTTACTGCTATACGAAGGAATGTTTACGTCATTATATTTTAAATTATTTTGGAGAACAGACAAGCGGATACTGTGGAAACTGCTTAAACTGTCTGACCGAGTTTGAAACGGTTGATGCAACAATGGAAGCGAAAGCTATCATCCAATGTATTAGAGATTGTTATCGAGATTTCGGACTATCCACGATCGTTGATATTTTAAAAGGTTCAAAGAGCCAGAAAGTATTAAGCCGTCATTTAGATGAGAATTCACAATATGGAGCATTGGCATCAGAAAGCATTGCAAGGATACGACAGATCATCAATGAAATGTTAGTCTATGGATATCTGGAAATGACAGATGATGAATATCCGGTTTTAAGCGTTGCAGATATTACTAAGATTGATGATAACTGGAACTTTGAGATCAAGATTCCAAAAGAAGTCGAAAAAGAGAAAGAAGAACGCAAGATTCAGACGAAGAAACATAAGAAAGCAGGGGCTGTGGCAGCACTTGCTGAGGAAGATACAGAATTGTTCGAAGCATTACGTGTACTTCGAAGAATGATCGCATCCGAACAGAAAATCCCGCCATATATGGTATTTTCCGATAAGACACTAGTACATATGAGTACGATGAAACCTTCTAATGATGAGGAAATGTTAGAAGTCAATGGAGTCGGAGAACATAAGCTTCAGAAATATGGCGAACGTTTTTTAAATGAAATTCAGAAATATAAATAAAATATATAGATAATAGGAAAAGGAATTCCGTATGAACTATTTTGAAACAAATTTAGAAGAAATATCAAGATCCATACAGTTGCTTGCGCAGATATTTGAATATCAGGTGTTTGAACTTCAAGTCGAAGAAAAAGATGGAAATCAAACAGGATATGTTCCATATATGATGAACGACGCAATTGAGTGTTATCTAAGTTTTCATGGACTTCGTATCTCTGGAAAATATGACAAAGACTATGAAGGAGAGATGTGGGCACAACTAGAAGAACGAGAAGGTCGTTATGGGTTAATTGTTCATCAGGGAGAAGAAAGTGTCTTTACGATGTGGTTTGATGCGATCATGGAACATACGAACTGTTACCGGTATCATGAGATCGGACATTTCTGGAGAGATGGAGCTGAGCAGTGGCGTCAGCTAGTCTATATGATTGGAACGATTCGTGAGAAATATCGCTTTTTAGGGGAAGAAGTGTGTAATGATCAAGAGATGGAGATCATGTCACTGATCGAATTTGCACCATTTTATTACTATTTTCCGATCAATGAAGATCCAGAAGAATGGTATAACAAAACCGAAGAAGGATTAGAATGTATGAGAAATCTTGCTATGCAGGCAGGTGATAAAGATTATTTAAAATGGATCGATAAATATGAGAAGCACCCAACCAAACGAATGGAGATGACGCTTGCAAAGAAACTGCAGGATCCAAAGAGACAAGATTTATATGAATTGATCTGCGAGAAAGTCTGCAATGCTTCTGATCCATATCCAGCAAGGAATTATGGAGAAAGAATCGATCAGAAGATTCAACGATACAGGGAACAGGTTGATAAAAAACTGAAAGAACAAGGATTTACAGGAACTTATCCACAATATGAGAGCGAACATTTATCGGTTTGTGTAACAGAAGAACATCCATTTACGATCTTGGAATCTGAAGATTTTAAATTTAAGATTCAGTTGATGATCTCAGAATGCAGAGAAAAACATCCGAGAAAAAATGCTGGATTTTTTAAAGGATATCAAAGAAAAGGCAAAATAAAAACAGTATCGGTTGAATGATAAAAACCGATACTGTTTTTAAAATACAAAGATATTCTATGAATGTATCTTAAGAGGTTGAGAGTTAACAAAAAAACTAAATTCTATCTGTGAGTCCTTTTGGCATATCAGCGGTACCTTGACCTACATATTTATAAATTTCAACTGTCTGTTTGATCTGTTCATCACTCAGATGTTTGATTTCACCGCAAGCTCTGGCTGCTAAATAAGCTTTGGCGGTTTCTTCGAGATAAACAGCGGCAGTCAGTGCTTGTTTGATATTTTTACCAACTGTCATAACACCATGATGTGCGAGAATGACAGCAAGACTTGCACCTAAATAATTCACAGTATCCATTCCCATTTCAACAGATCCAGGAGAGCTATATGGTGTAACCTTTACATTTCCACCGCAGGCATTTCCAACCGTTGTTAAGTCTGCACGGAATTCATCCTGAATCAGAGAGATAGCGGTAGCGTATGGCTGATGTGTATGAATTGTTGCATTTATATCGGGACGGTTTTTGAAAATATATAAGATACCATCGGTATCAGAAGATGGTTTGTTTGTTCCTTCAATGATATTTTTGTTAAGATCCATGACAAGGACATCATCAGGTTCCATATCTTCATAAATCATACCAGATGGTGTTACAAGGATTTCCCCTGATTCCATTCTAGCAGCAACATTTCCACCAGCAAGGGAAATCAGACCATAACGATCTAATTTAATTCCTGCATCAATGATTTTTTTCTTTTCTTCTAAGAACATAACAAATATCAACTCCTTTTATACTTCTAAGAAATCAACGAAACGTACTTCTTCAAGATCAGATTCATTGATTTTTAGATTCGTTTTTGTGAGGGTTTCAACGGCTTTTACAAGACTCATTGCATCAATTCCATATTTTTTCATCAAATACATTTTTGAAGCACCATGAGGATAGCTTGTTAATCCGATTTTGATCAACCGTTTTCCAATACCATTTTCTGCCATCATATCAGCAACGGCAGTTCCAAGACCACCGGTTGTTAAATGATTTTCAATAGTAACAACGCCATAGTTTGTCTTTTTTAACGCTTCAAGGATTGTAGGATCTGTAAATGGTTTTAATGTAGAAACATGCATATGCTGTACAGAGACTCCACGTTCTTTTAAAACAGCAGTTGCGCGCATAGCTTCTTCTGTACAGATAGAAGAAGACAAGATTAATACATCGTTTCCTTCAGATAAAACACGAGCTCGATTAAATTGCATTGGTTCGTTAGCAGGGAATAGTCTTGGAACTTCTTTACGTAGCATTCTAATATATACAGGACCGTTCCATTCGTAAGCAAGATTAAGAACTCCTTCAATTTCTGTGGCATCACCGATGTCAAAGATTGCCATATTAGGAACAGAACGTAAGGTTGCTATATCATTAATAGATTGATGGGTAACACCTCCAGGTGTAGTGATTCCAGGAACGAAACCTACAAAAACAACAGGAAGGTTAGGATAAGCAACGCTCATTTCTAATTGATCAAGAATACGACGGTATAAGAATACTGCAAAAGTATGCAAAAATGGGCGATATCCTTCTCGAGCAAGACCAGCAGCCCAAGAACACATATTCTGTTCGGCGATACCCATAGTTAAATACTGATCCGGTTTTTCTGCTCTGAATCTCTTTACTTCGCAAGAACTTCCAAGATCTGCAGACAAAACAAGAGTTTCAGGATGTTTATCAGCAAAAGCAAGCATGCATCTTTCATGTGTATTAGTTTCGATTTTCATACGGACACCTCTTTCTATAATTCTTCATAAACTTTCATAAAATCTTCACGTTCATCATCAGCGATACGTACAAAATGTAAGAAAGGCCAACGCTTTTCAAGTGGTGGCATACCAGTTGTTCCGCGTGTTTTAGCAATGACAACAAGAGGTTTATCTTTGTGTTCAGTTTTGGTAGTGGCATCAATTAAGTTCTGAATGTCATGACCATTACAAGAAACACATTTTGCACCGAAAGCTTCAAAACGATCAATGATAGGCTGTGTACTTGTCTGATTATAAGTAGCTCCTTCAACCTGCTGATCGTTTGCATCAACGACAATGATGAAATTATCCAGTTTATAAAAACCAGCAGACTGGATACACTCCCATAATTGACCTTCCTGTAATTCACCATCACCTAACATGCAGTAAACTTTACCGGTTTCTCCTTTCATCTTACGGGCATGAGCAGTACCAGCAGCAATAGAAACTGTCTGTCCAAGAGAACCAGCTGTATTTTCAAATCCAGGAGAATGCTCTGCACCAATCATTTCCATGTTCCAGCCATCAACGTTAAATTTATCCATACAATCAGGAGAAATACGTCCGGTTGCAGCTAAAGCACAATAGATTACAGATGCATAATGGCAGCAGGAAACGAAGAAACGATCTTTGTCTGGAGCTGGAGCACCATTGTATGCAGAACCTCTTTGGTAATCCATGTTATCAGGTCCAGGAACACCAGGGAATGGAATTGGCTCCCAAGCACCAACAGAAGGTCCCAGATTCATGATATCCATATAAAGAGAAGCAACGATCTCTGCAGAGGAACAAGCCTGAGCCAGATAACATCCTCCTTTATCTAATGCGACTTTCAGAATCTGTTTTCGGATACTGTTTGCGGTTTTCTGAATTTCTTCAATGTTTGCTTTTTGTGTCATTTTATAACTCCTTTCATAAAATAAATGTGTTTACAAATTTTCAAAAGAATGAACAAATGTTAAAAGTATTATTTCATAGTGCTGAACAAATGTCAATTGTTGAAAATGACTAAAAAAATAAAAAAAAATGGTGGAAAATTGACAAAAAAGAAAAAACAGAGAAAAAAAGATTGTATTTCTAGAAGAACATGATTATAATAATAAATAACAAATGTTCAGGTAAATGAACTAATGTAAAAGGAGAATTATGGAAAACATAAAGATTATATTTTTTGATATTGATGGAACATTGATCGCAATGAATCATGACAAAATTTCAAAAAAAGTGTTGCAAACATTGAAGCAGTTGCAACAAAAAGGAATTAAACTTTGTATTGCAACGGGAAGAGGACCAATGATGATTCCACGTTTTGATAACGTCGAGTTTGATTTGTTCCTTACATATAATGGTTCTTATTGCTATACGAAAGAGGAAATACTTTATAGTCATGCAATTTCAACAGGAGATATAGATACTGTCATAAATAACGCAGATAAAATGAAAAAGGTAGTAGCATTTGCAACGAAAGATAGTATTGTGGCTAATGGAGTTGATCCGAATTTGATTGAATATTGTTCGTTTGGAAAAGCTGAAATAAAAATAGAAAAGGATTTTGAAGAAGTGAAAAAAGAAGGTGTTTATCAAATCTTAATGGGGATTCGAGAAAATGAATATGAAGAAGCGATAGAAGATGTAAGTTCTGTGAAAATATCAGCATGGTGGGATAGAGCAGTTGACATTATTCCAAGTGATGCAGGAAAGGGAATAGGAATTGAGAGAGTATTGAAATATTATGGTTTTGATAAAACTCAATCGATGGCATTTGGTGATGGAAATAATGATATTGAGATGTTACAGGCAGTTGGTATAGGAATAGCTATGGATAATGCATCAGATGAGTTAAAAGCGGTAGCCGATGAGATTTGTGAAGATGTAGCAGAAGATGGGATTTATCAATTTTGCTTAAAAAAACATCTTATTGAGGATATAAATAATTTATAAAGATAAAAAATAATAAAAAAGGGTAAGTTTTTGCCCTGAATGGAGGTAATAACATGAAAGCAGTTGTAAAAACGGAGAATGGTTTTGATTGCATGAAATATATGGATGTGGAAGAACCAAAAGCGGAAGGTGATCTTGTAAAAATTAAAATTGCTTATTCTGGAATATGTGGAACAGATATTCATGCATACAAAGGAGAGTATGCAAGTACAAAACCCCCTGTTATTTTAGGACATGAATTTTCGGGAATTGTTGTAGATATAGGGCCTGATGTAAAAAACATAAAGATTGGTGACAGAGTAACAAGTGAAACAACATATAAAACATGCGGAAAGTGTGCAATGTGTAAATCGAAAGATTATAATCTTTGTGGAAACAGACAAGGAATTGGAACGCAGATTAACGGATCTATGGCAGAATATCTTGTAAGTAGAGAAGAAAGCGTCCATGTTTTACCAGATAATGTCAGTTTGTTATCAGCATCAATTACAGAACCTCTTGCTTGTGGAGTTCATGCAGTAATTGAAAAAGGAAATGTACAACCAGGAGACATATGTGTTGTGTTTGGTGCTGGGGCCATTGGACAGATGGTTGCACAAGTTGCAAAAGGATGTGGAGCAAAGGTGATCATGGCAGGGTTATCAAATGACAAAGAACGATTTGATATAGCCTTAGATGCTGGGGTTGACAGAGTAGTTGATCAGATGGAGGAAGATTTAAAAGCGATTGTTATGGATCTGACAGATGGAGAAGGTGCTGATAAGTGCTTTGAATGTTCTGGAGCTGTTGTGGCAGCTAATACAGCATTAGATATTGTAAGAAGAAAAGGAACTGTTGTACAAATGGGAGTATTTTCAAAATCAAAAGCAGAAATTTGTACAGATTATATTTTACATAAAGAAATTATTTATGTTGGATCTAGAAGTCAGAAGCCAAGTTCATGGAGAACGGCAATTAAATTATTATCAGAAGGAAAAATTGTTCCAGAGAAGATTGTGACAGGAATGTTTTCTTTAGAAAACTGGAGAGATGGTTTTGAAAAAACTGAAAGGGGAGAAGGCGCAAAAGGAATCATATATGTAGATAAGACATTAGAATAAACTATTCTAATGTCTTAGATAAATCCAATAATGCAAGTGCAAGGGGGTCATCAGCAATTAAACAATTGATGAAACCACCACGGATTGCGGCAAGTGTAGCTTTAGCTTTTGATGCATGGGAGACAATGCCAATTGACCATTTTGGCGTTTTCATAGCACTAAGTGGTGCAGTAATTGGATAGTGATTTGGAAAGAAAACTTCGTTTCCATTGATATCGAAAAATCTGGCAAGTATGTGACCAACGGCCCCCTGTTTGATGATTGAATTACGTTCTTCTTCAGTAGAACAATCTGCAAGTAATAGTGAGCTATTACTATCAGAAAGGGTTCCAATACCAGTTATTGCGATATCAACATTTGATGCAATTGCGATTGCCTTTTTAATTTGTGGAGATGCTAAAAGTGCAGACTGAACAAGCATGTGGTCTACATACACTGGAGATACAATATTTGTGTAAGATCCATTAAATTTTTTTGCGGCTTCCATTGCTAATTGCATTCCATCAAGTTGAGGATTTCCGGTACCAAGGCATCCAGCCATTTGAGCAACTGTTATGTTATAGTATTCTTTTGGCTTGAGTTCATCACAAAAAGCAGTGATAGCACGCCCCCAGGAAAAACCAATGGAAAAATTATTTTCCATGATACTAGATACAAACTGAGTGGCAGCTTTTGCACAACGCCGAAGGGCAATGTCTGGTTTGAATGTTCCAGATACGATGATGACTTCACGTAGATTAAATCTTTGTCTTAACTCAATAGAAAGGTCAGAATTTTTACGAATCGGGTCATGAACAATAATTTCAACTACACCATTTTCTTTTGCTTCAACAAGGAGTCTTGAAACGGTAGGTCGGGAAATGCCAATGATTTTGGCGATTTCATTTTGGCTTAGGCCTTGCTGATAATACAGTTGAGAAATGTGAACGAGTAGATCATTGTGATTTTCCATAAGAGACTCCTTTCTAAATGGCAAGATTTATAATATAATTTATTTTAATATAACATAACTATGATAATTTTTAAATAGAAAAAAGGAGGAAATATATGCAGTCAATATTTAAGGAGCTTATTGCAACAGATGTTGAAGCAAAGAATTCGGAGGAGGTGATCAGAAAAGTAGGAAAGCTGTTTTATGACAATGGTTTTGTAAAAGATAGTTATATTGATGCAGTGATTAAACGAGAAAAAGTTTATCCAACAGGACTTCAGCTTGATGGAATTGCAGTAGCCATGCCACATACAGATCCGCCACATGTAAATCGTTCAGGAGTATGTGTTGCAAAACTTAAGAACCCAGTAACATTTCAGCATATGGGAGCAGAAGATGTTTCAGTACAGGCCGAGCTTATTTTTATGATGGCGATTCAAAATCCAGATGAACATATGGAAACGCTACAAAAAGTATTAAATGTATTCCAGAATGTTGAGATTGCACAAAAATTTAAAAATGCGAAAAATAACGATGAACTTTATGAAATTGCATTGAAATATATTGGAGAAAGCGAAGAATAGATCACAAAAATCAATTTATAATAAAAAGGAGATGTATATTATGAAAAAATGTAAAATTTTATGTGTGTGTGGATCAGGAACAGTAAGTTCAGCAATGGTTGCAGGGAAAATCAAAGATCAATTAGCAGAAAAAGGATGGGATGTTTATGCTGAAGAAACAAGTCCAAACGGAGTTGAAACTGCTTTAGCAGGAGGAGATTATGATTTAATTGCATGTGTAAGTCCAGTATATCAGGAATTTGATATACCAAAAGTAAATGCAGTTGGAATGTTAACGGGATTATCTGAGGATCAAGTAATCGAAGACTGTTTAAAAATTCTGGAGTCAAAATAAAATGGAAAGTAAGAGGTAAAAAATATGGCACAATTTTTTCAATCACTAAGTAATGTCTTTTCAACATTAGGAGCACCAATTTTTGTTCCAGCAATGCTGTTTGTTATTGCATTAGTCATGGGATTATCTGCAAACAAAGCATTTAAATCAGCGCTTTTATGTGCAGTAGGTTTGACAGGATTCAATCTTGTTATCAATAGTTATAGTGGAGTAATTTCGCCGGTAGTAAATCAAATGGTAAAAAATGCAGGAGTTAATCTTCCTGTTATGGATATGGGATGGCAGTCAACTTCTGTAATTGCTTATTCTACAAATATTGGTTTGATTTTTATTGGAATCGCAATTTTAATTCAGATTGTTTTATTCGCGATCAAATGGACGGATGTGTTTATGGCATCAGATCTTTGGAATAATTATTCTTTTATGGTATGGGGATCTATGCTTTATATTTTAACAAAAAATATTTGGTTGTCTTTAGCATTAATGGTTGTGCAGCTATTATATATCTTGTTATTTTCAGAAGCGTGTGCAAAACGTTGGTCTACATATTATCAGTATCCAAACTGCTGTATGACAGCACCACATCATTTGGAATCTTTTCCATTTGCAATTCTTATGAATTGGATTTTAGGTAAATTAGGATTTGACAAAATTAAGATTAATGCTCAGAGTCTTCAGAAAAAATTAGGATTGTTTGGTGAACCAATGTTTATTGGTTTAATTGTTGGAGCGGTTATCGCTATTATTGGAAATTATAATGCATTAGGAGAACTTCAGTCATGGGGAACAATTTCTTCAGCAGCAGTATCAACAGCAGCTATTATGGCAGTATTTCCAAAAGTAGCAGGAATTTTTGCAAGTGCATTTACTAGTCTAACAGATGCATACAAGAAAAAAGCAGCGAAAAAAGGAGAAGGTAGAGAATGGTATTTATCAGTTAATGATGCTGTTGGATATGGAGAACCAAATACATTAGTAGCTGGTGTTATCTTAATTCCTATTATGTTAGGATTAGCATTTGTTTTACCAGGAAATCAGGTATTACCAATGGCTGATTTAGTAGCATTACCATATATGGTTGAAGTATTTTGCTGTATTTCAAATGGAAATATTGCAAAGACAATTGCAATGGGAGCTATTTGGTTTAGCTTAGGTATGATCATTTGTTCTCAGTTAGCACCAACATTTACAGAAGTAGCATTAAAAGCTGGATTCCAGTTAGATCAGACAGGAGTATATATTACAAGTTTTGGAATTATGTGTCATCCATTAATTGCAGGTTTGTTCTATGCCTTCTGGAGTCAGAATATTATACTGATCGTAGCAGTGGTAGTTGTTTATTTTGTACTTTATGTAGCATTCAAAAAGAACAGAGAGCGTTTCACTGGTTGGATGGAAAAAAGTGCAATGAGTTATTCAGCTAATTCAAATAGCTAATTTAAAAATAACATGAAAATATGGAAGGGTTTATTGTTTTTTATACTAAACGATAAATCCTTTCATACTTAATAAAATGTAGAATGAATGATAGAGGAGGATAGAAAATGGAAAAATGTGTTTATTGTGGAAAAGGGATTACACAGCAGCCAATAAAAGCAATGGCAAATACGAGAAAATTTTCTGTATGCAGCGAACAGTGTAAAGAAAGAATGGAAACATATATAAAACAAGATAGAAAGTATAAATTAATAATGTATATGATGATCTTTGTTGGTGGATGTGGTTTCTTAATCAGTGCATTGTTTGGAAAAGGAAGTCAAGGAATGCTTGTTGCATATCTAGGACAAATTCTGGCAGGAGTAGCATTTTTACTTTTTCCATATCCTATTATTTCATTCGAAACTTTTTTTTCAGTACCAATTAAAAAAGTAACAATGATATCTAAAATATTAGGTTCCATTTTAATCGTGTGGGGTTTGATGTTAATTTTTGCATTATAAAGGAGAAAATTATGAAAAGGTTATGTGAAAAACCGATGAAAGCAGTAGTTATCGGCGATCTGATGATTTCACTAGATACAATGGAGGATGCAATCAAAAAAAGTAAGTTACAAATAAAAGAAATAAAGAAAATATTTTGGGGACCTGAAAATACAGATGAATTTGCAAAACAGCAATTAAAAATTGAAAGACAAGGACCAGATGCAATAGAATATCCAAAAGAATTAGATGAATTTTTAGAAGATGCAGATGTTATTATGACACATTTTTGCCCGATCTCAGAAAAAGTGATTCAAAAAGCAAAGAATCTGAAGGTAATCTTTGTTAGCCGTGGTGGAACGGAAAATATTTGCATAGAAGCGGCAACTAAAAGAAATATACCAGTTGTAAATGTAATCAGAAATGCAAAACCAGTTGCGGATTTTGCATTAGGAATGATATTGTCATTGACAAGAAACATTTCACAATCTTTTTATGAGATAAAACAAGGTATATGGGAAAAAAATTTCTTTAATTCTGAATATGTGCGAAATTTAGATGCACAAAAAGTGGGACTAGTTGGATTTGGGAATGTTGGATCTGAACTTGCAAAAAGGTTATTAGCATTGGAAGTTCCAGTGATTGTTTATGATGAGTACATAAAAAAAGAAGAACTGCAAAAAGCTTTTCCAAAAATAAAAATTGTAGATAATTTAGATGAATTACTAAAAGAATCAGATATTGTTAGTATTCATTTGAGATTAACAGATCAGACAAAAGGTATGATTAATCAAGAATTTTTTAGAAAAATGAAAAAAGAAGCTTATTTTATTAATACAGCCAGAGGTGGATTAGTAAATGAAGAAAATCTTATTTTAGCATTGCAGGAAGGAGAAATTTTAGGAGCGGCACTTGATGTATATGATAAGGAGCCGTTGTCAAAAGATAGTCCATTATTACAAATGAGTAATGTTTTATTAACACCTCATATAGCAGGAACTACGGTTGATGCGATTTCAAAATCTCCATATATGTTAATGAAGGAATTTGATCGAATGATAGAAGATAAAAGATATACGCGAATAGTTAATTTAAAATCAATTAATTTTTAAATGGAGGAAAGTATGCTTTTAGAAGAAGAAAGAAAACAAGTTGTAGAATATGGGAAAAAATTAATAGATACAGGATTGGTTGTAGGAACTTTTGGTAATATTAGTGTATATAATGAAAAAGAAAAACTGATGGCGATTAGTCCAAGTGGTTTGGATTACTATTCTACGAAAGCAGAAGATGTTGTTGTTTTAAACTTGGAAGGAGAAAAAGTAGATGGAGATAGGAAACCATCGAGTGAATACGATATGCATCGTATTTTTTATATGAATCGTCCAGAAATAAAAGCAGTTGTACATACACATTCTACATATGCAACCACTTTAGCTTGTTTAAATTGGAGTATTCCACCAATTCATTATCTGGTAGGATATGCAGGGAAAGAAGTTCCATGTTCTAAATATGTGCAATTTGGAACATGGGAATTGGCACAATCAGCATTGAAGACGATGGGAGATGGTAATGCTTGTTTGCTTGGAAATCATGGATTTTTGGCAGTAGGAGAAACATTGTCCTATGCATTTGATATTGCAGAACAGATGGAGTTTGTTTCGAAATTATATTATGGTACGAAGGCAGTAGGAGAACCTGTTCTTTTGACCGAAGATCAGATTAATGTTGTCCAAAATGCTTTTAAAACTTATAGAACAAAATAAAATAAAAAGACTCGATTTCTAATTATGAAAATCGAGTCTTTTCTTTCACTGATTTATTTATTCTTCAGCCGCTTCTTCGTCTTCATCTTCAGGAACAGCTTCAGGTTCTGCGATGTTAACGATCAGAGTATCTTCTGGTGTAACAAGAGAGATCTTGCTGTTAGCAGCTAATGGCAAGTCTTTGACATGGATCATATCACCAACATTGTACTGTGTTAAATCAAGCTCAACCTTTTCAACGATATCAGCTGGGAATGCTTTGTATTCGATTTCAGATAAGGACTGTTCAACGATTCCATTCTGTACAGCATCTTCGTTTAATAATTCGATCGCAGCAGTTGTGTGGATCTTTTCGTCAGCAACTAATGCCTGGAAGTTAATAAACATTGTTTCGTTTTTCATGGCATTGTAGTCGATTTCTTTTACGATGGCGTCTACATTTTCTCCGTCAACAAGTAAAGTAATATGAGCTCCTTTTTTGTTATCCTTTAAGAATTTAGCAGCTTCACGGGAATCAACTTTCAATGGAATGGAATTTTCGATATCTCTGCCAAACAGATTTCCGATAACATAACCTTCTTTTCTTAATTTTTTAGCCTTTGTTTTCAAATCTCTTTTTTCTGCAGTTAATGTGTTCATAAAAAGTTCCTCCTTGAAAAAACATTAAGATATTATGCATGTTATGGTATAACACCGGAAGTACTTTGTGTATAAAATATATAAATACACAAAAAGAGCTCCCAGTGTAGTGGAAGCTCTTGCTGTATTGTAGGTGTTTCTATGCACTTGAGTTTATTATATCACTACTTTTTAATTTTTAAAGGGGTAAAATTGATGTATTTTTAAAAGAACAAAATGAATAAAAATCACATATATTAAATAGAAGAAAAAAGAAAGGAAAAAAGACTGTGATTTATGATTTTGCCGTAATCGGCGGTGATATGAGACAGGTATATTTAGCCAATTATCTAAAAAATCAAAGATATAAAGTTATCACATATGCAACAAAAAAAGAAGGCTTAGAATGCAAGGAAGGTAAATCTTTTGAAAATGTCATAAGGGAAGCAAAGTGCATGATTGGGCCAGTCGTTTTTTCAAAAAACGGGGAGATCACAGGAAGTTCTAGCAACAAAAAAATGTCAGTAAAAACACTGCTTCAAGAAATGACAAAAGAACAGATTTTATTTGGTGGATGCATCAATGAAGAAATTCGACATGACTGTGAACAAAAAGAAATCAAAGCATTTGACTTCATGAAAATGGATGATGTTGCTATCTACAATGCGATCGCGACGGCAGAAGGGGCCATTATGGAAGCAATCAAGATGCAGCCGATCAATCTTCATAAAAGCCGCTGTCTGGTGCTTGGTTATGGAAGATGTGCGAAAGTTCTTGCAGCAAAACTAAAAGGAATGGATGCTCAGGTAACAGTCTGTGCCAGAAATAAAACGGCAAGAAGTCTTGCAAGATCTTTTGGACTTGAGGTTATGGATTTTACGGAACTAAAACGACGGATCTGTCAGTATGATCATATTTTTAATACCGTTCCAAAACAGATTCTAAAAGAAGATGTCCTCAGGAAGATCTCCAAAGAATCCTGCATCATAGATATTGCTTCCTATCCTGGTGGAACAAACCATCAAATGGCGGAAAAACTAGGAATCTGTGCAAAACTATGCCCAAGTCTTCCGGGTATTTATTCCCCAAAATCTTCTGGGATCATGCTGGCAAAAAAAGTCTTAGAAATCAGTGGAGAGATTAAACATGGTATTAAAAAATAAAAGAATCGGAGTAGCAATGACGGGTTCCTTTTGCACTTACACAAAAGCCTTTGAACAGATCGATCGCTTACTAGAAGAAGGTGCGATCTTGCAAACAATCTTTTCTGATACATCCCAGCATATCAAATGTCGGTTTGGAAAAGGTGAGGAATTTGTAAAAAAAGCACATGATATGACAGGAAATGAACCGATGAAAACGATTGAAGAAGCAGAGATCATCGGACCGACAGGATGCCTTGATGTCTTGGTTTTAATGCCATGTACAGGAAATACCATGGCGAAACTTGCTAATGGGATCACAGACACGCCGGTTTTAATGGCAGCTAAAGCACAACTGCGGAATGAAAAACCAGTCGTTATCTCTATGGCAAGCAATGATGCTTTAGGTATGAATCTTAAGAATATTGGGAATCTACTAAATCATAAGCATATTTATTTTGTACCATTCGGACAGGATGATCCGGTAAAGAAGCCAAACTCCATGATCGCGGATACAAGACTACTCATTCCGACGATCTTGCAGGCATTAAAAGGCAGACAATACCAGCCGGTTCTCATTGATCATAAAAAATAAAAAGAGGTAGCATGTATGTGTGGAATTGCAGGATTTCTAAATCCCGGAAATAATCATCAGAAAACGGAGAAAGAAAAATATGAAATCTTAAGGAAAATGAATGAAGCTCAGCGTCACAGAGGTCCAGATGATGAGGGAACATTTCTGGAAAATGGATGTGGCTTAGGCCATGTACGCTTATCTATTATTGATCTTTACAGAGGACACCAGCCAATGTGCAAAAAAAGAGAAGGGAATACCTATGCGATCATCTTAAATGGCGAGATCTATAACATGAAACCGTTAAAAGAACAGTTGATCAAAGAAGGAGAAGTGTTTTCGACAACCAGTGACACGGAAGTTGTATTGACGGGATATATACGACATGGAATCTCTTATATGGAACAGTTAAATGGAATCTTTGCGATCGCTCTGTGGGATGGAAAACGGAAGAAATTATATTTGATCCGAGATCGTGTTGGTGTGAAACCTTTATTTTATACCAAACAGGGAGATACATTGATCTTTTCATCCGAGATCAAAGGCTTGTTTGCCTATCCAGGAGTCAAACCAGTGATCAATAGAGAAGGACTCTGTGAAATCTTTGGATTAGGACCTGCAAAATCATATGGAAAAGGAGTGTTCAAAGATATTTATGAAGTCCTTCCGGGACATTTCTTAGAATATGATCATGAGGGATTGAAGGATCATGCATATTGGGAATTGAAAGCGAAAGAACACACAGACAGCGAAAAAGATACGATCGAGCATACAAGGTGGCTAGTAAAAGATGCCGTGGAAATGCAGATGTTATCCGATATTCCGATCAGTACCTTTCTATCCGGCGGAGTTGACAGCAGTCTTGTCACAGCCATCTGTGCGAAAAAGCTTCAGAAAGAAGGGAAAAATTTAAATACATTTTCCTTTGATTTTGTAAACAATCATAGATATTTTAAATCAAACGCCTTCCAACCAAGCGAAGACCGCCCGTGGGTTGACAAGATGGTGGATTTTGCAAAGACAAACCATAGATACCTCGAATGTGACAATGAAAATATGATTGAAAATCTATATAAAGCGGTCGATGCCAGAGATTTACCTTGTATGGCAGATGTGGAATCTTCAATGTTATATTTTTGCTCGAAAGTTGTGAAATACAACAAAGTAACATTAACAGGGGAGTGTGCGGATGAGATTTTTGGAGGGTATCCATGGTTTCATAAAGAGGAATGTTTCAAAGCAGATATCTTTCCATGGTCTATGGATATGCAGCCAAGAAAGATGTTGCTAAATGATGATATCATACAGAAAGTGGATTTAGAATCTTATGCAAGAACAGCTTATCAAAAGACGATCAATGAAACACCAAAACTTTACGGAGAAGATCAGACAGAAGCCAGAAGAAGGCAGATTTCTTATCTGAATCTGAGATGGTTTATGGTAACTTTAATGGACCGTATGGATCGAACCAGCATGCACTGCGGATTGGAAGCAAGAGTGCCGTTTGCAGATTACAGGATTGTGGAATATCTTTATAATGTTCCGTGGGAGTTGAAATGTCTAAATGGTGTGGTCAAGGGATTGCTAAGGGCAGCAGGGGAAGGAATTCTGCCAGATGAGGTGTTATATCGAAGAAAAAGTCCATATCCAAAGACGTATGATCCGAACTACGAAAAGCTTTTATCAGAAAAACTTCTGAAAGTCATGGCAAAAAAAGAAGCACCGATCAAAGAATTGATCGATGCGTATAAACTAAGCAGATTCTTAGACAGCCCAAAAGACTACGGCAAACCATGGTATGGACAGTTAATGGCAGGACCACAGATGATCGCCTATCTTCTCCAAGTTAATTATTGGCTTGAAAAATACCAGATCACATTGGATCTTCGATAGCCAGATCAATATAAGTGAAAATTAAATCAACATAAAATGTCTTAAAATATAAAGCCAGCCAGTCAGCGTAAAGGCACTAAACATTGTTGTTAACATAACAACACTGGATGAAAGAGTACCTTCATGTCCCATGTTTTTCGCCATAACGAAACTACTGACAGTTGTTGCAGAGCCAAGCATAACAAGGATTGCAACAAGCTTATCTGTACGGAATCCAAGATGAACGGCAACTGGAAGGAATAAGGTACAAAGGCCAACCAGTTTGATAAAAGCTGCGATCGCAGAAGGTTTGATCTTTGCGAAAGCTTTTTTGATATCAAATGTGGCACCCATTGCCATTAATCCCATTGGAGTTGCGACATTTCCAATGCTTGAAATGACTTTCTTAGGAATTGCAGGCATTGGAATTTTTAATGCAGACCATAAAAGTCCGGCAACAATACCAATTAGGATGGGATTGGTAACGATTCCTTTTAATGTTTTTTTGATAACCGCACGATCAAGACCGTTTTGCCCTGGTTTAAATACAGATAATACGATAACTGCCATCATGTTATACAAAGGCACACTTCCAATGATCATCAAAGGAGCCATCCCAGCATTTCCATAAATATTTTGGATAAATGCGATTCCAAGAAGGGCAGCACTACTTCGATAAGCAGCTTGTACAAACTCACCACGAATGGATTGATCGCCAAGCAGGCAAGAGATAACAAAAGAAATTGTAATACTGATCAGGGTTACGATAAAGCAAAACAGGACAAATCTAATATCCCATACTTTAGAAAAATCAACGGTAGCAAGATCCTCAAATACCAAAACAGGTAAAGGAACCAGAAAAACAAACTTATTCATTTTTGATGCAAAAACATCATCAATCCATCCGATCTTTTTAAAGACAAGTCCTAAGATCATCATTAAAAAGACAGGGACTGTGGCGTTTAAGCTGAAAATTAAATTTTCCATAATTACTCACTTTCTGTAGTATAAGCTGAACTTTTCTTTGGTGTGATCAGATAGTGGTAGACAAAATGTTTCACTGCAACAAAATGTTTTCTCGTCCACACAAGACAAAAACTGCTGAAAACAGGCAGGAAACATACAAGAGAACCAGCATGTCCAAAGTTTTTGCAAGATAGATAAGAAACGATAACACCAAAATGGAAACAAAGCAAAACAGAAGCGAAAAATTTCCATTTTCTTAAAGCGTCGGGATCTTTACTGCAAAGATATTCTGTCATAGATGTCGTAAACTGACGCAGGTTATTCGTAGAAAAAATTGTAGAGCAGGTAAATCCATCCCCGCCCTTAAAGGAACACCACTGAATTGCCATTGCAAAATATAACGGATAGAGGGCAATGAAATCATTCAGATCCGATGGAAGAAAAGCAACGATCAAGGCTGCCATTGCATCTATAAAAAGACTGACATAAGGAAGATGCAGTCTTGTAAACTTCGGTAAGATCACCGTCAGTGATAATGCAAACATATAAATAAAAACACCAAGAAGTCGCACAAAGAAATTCGCATCCGGGTGTCCAGCAAGATCTGCAAATACAGAGATCAGATTCGAAGTCTGCGCAGAACCAAAGAGTTCATGATGATTAAGAATCGCAAAACCACCAAGAAATCCCCCAACGATTGCCATATTAAAATGGATCCAACGATCCATATCTCTACTACACATGAAAAAACCAGCTTTCTTAAAAATATTTCCAAAATATTATATATCCATCCAGAAGAATTGTAAAGTTATGATTTGTATGTAGGCTTGCATTCACTAACTGAAGACGGTAGTGGTTTCGATTACGTAAATTATTTGAATATTATAAAAAGGGTTATCTGTCTGAGACCGTAGGAACACGTCGTAGACAGATAACCCTTTTTATAATATTCCACCAATAATTTTCGTCATCAAACTAGCAAATTAAAATTTCGTGATCATTTCCATGATCTCATTACTTCTCTGAACAAATTTTGTCATTTCTTCAGGAGCTAATGTTGTATGACTTAACATGGCAAGATCATACAGCTGTTCGCAAATAATCTTTGCATTTTGGGCATCTCCATGCTCAAACAGATATTTCACAAGTGTATTATTTGCATTTAGAGTCAGAACCTGTGCAGGAGCACCAAACATATTAGGGTCCATACCAGGCATTGCATACATCTTCATCATATCCTGCATACGTCTGCTTTCTTCAGATAAAGTGATGATAGAAGAAATCTTTGCATCTTTTAATTTTTCAACGTGAACTTCAAGATTTTCTTTGTTTAAAGTCTTTCTAAACAGGTCAGTTAAAGAAGTCTTGATTTCATCTAATTCTTTTTCATCTACATCTTCTTTAAGGGCATCTTCGACATCCGCATCGATACGTTTAAATTTGATATGCTGATTCTGCTGTTCGATCTGTGTGATAAATGCAGAATCAATGTTATGATTTAAAATGACAGCATCCATCTCCTGCTCTTTGAACATATTGATATACTGGCTTTGCTGAATTTCATCTGTGATATAGTATAAAGTTGTCACATCATCATCGTTTGCAGGAGCTGGAACAAGGTCGCTTAATGTTACATATTTATGTTCCATATTCTTAAATAAGATGTAATCTTTGATCTTACCTGCGAATTTCTGGTCACGGATGAATCCAAATTTGATAAATGGACTGATATCATCCCAGTATTTTTCATAAGATTCACGGTCTGTCTTGCACATACCAGTTAACTTATCAGCAACTTTCTTTGTGATGTAATCAGAAATTTTATTCACGAATCCATCGTTCTGAAGAGCACTTCTTGATACGTTCAGTGGAAGGTCAGGACAATCAATCACACCTTTTAATAACATTAAGAATTCAGGAATGACTTCTTTGATGTTATCGGCGATAAATACCTGATTGTTATACAATTTAATTGTTCCTTCGATAGAATCATATTCTGTATTGATCTGAGGGAAGTAAAGGATACCTTTTAAGTTAAATGGGTAATCCATGTTTAGGTGGATCCAGAATAATGGTTCTTTAAAGTCATGGAAGACTTTGTGGTAGAAGTTTTTGTATTCTTCATCAGTACATTCATTTGGACGTTTATTCCAAAGAGGATGTGTATCACTTAAAGAAACAGGTCGTTTATTGATCTTAACAAGATCTTTTGCAGGGGAAACTTCTATAGTTTCTTTTGTACCATCTTCGTTTTCTTTTTCTTCAGTTTTTGCATCTTCATGGATGTGTTCTACAACGACATCATCGTCTTTTACCTGATCTTCTGGGATTGTCTCAAATTCCTGTTCGGCACCTTCTACAGATAAGAAAATCTCTGTTGGCATGAAAGAGCAGTATTTCTCGATGATCTCTCTTGCACGGTATTCATTTGCGAATTCTGTGCTTTCTTCATTTAAGAATAAAGTGATCTCTGTACCAACCGTTTCTTTTGTACCTGTTGCCATTGTGTATTCTGTACCACCATCACAAGTCCAGTGAACAGGTTCTGCTCCTTCTTTATAAGAAAGAGTGTCGATCGTAACTTCGTCCGCTACCATAAACGCAGAATAGAAACCAAGACCAAAATGTCCGATGATCTGGTCACCTTCTGTTTTGTCTTTGTACTGTTCTAAGAACTGAGTTGCACCAGAAAATGCAATCTGAGTGATGTATTTTTCAACTTCATCAGCAGTCATACCAAGACCAGTATCGATGAATTTTAAAGTTTTCTTCTCAGGATCAAGGATAACTTCAACTTTGTTTTTATGTCCTTCTGGGAAATTGTATTCTCCCATCATATCTAATTTCTTTAATTTTGTGATGGCATCACATCCGTTAGAGATTAATTCACGGAAGAAAATATCGTGATCGGAATAAAGCCATTTCTTAATGATTGGAAAAATATTATCGCTGTTAATGGAAAGAGTTCCTTTTGTTTCTGCCATAATTTGTACACTCCTTTATCTAAAAATATTATGATCTTAATCAAGTGTTCTATGTCAAATAGAACTTTTACAAAGAGTATTGTAGAACCAAAGTTGATAAAAGTCAAGTAAAAATCAGCACTCGATAAAAAAGAGTGCTAATAACACAAAAAGAATAACAGTTATTGCGAATTCGTGATAGATATGTTAGTATAAAACTAGTGCAAATCATAATTTGTTGGCAGGTGCAACCTGTCATTTTTTGTTTAGAGTGTGAGGTTATACTATACATGAGATTATTAGTAGATGATAAAGATCTGCAATTACTTCTAGAAAAGAAAAGAGACCTAATAGGTAATAAAGTGACGATTGACATGATCATTGCAGGTGTTTCTTTTATGTTATCTGTGATAACTGCAGATTATGGAGTGATGCTAGGAGTATCTGGTGTTATTTGGAAGACAATATTTTTTATGATAGGTGTATATTATTGTGCAAAGATTGCAAAGAGAATCTATCAGATGCGGAAGAATGAATATACACATGAAACATTATATAATGACATTAAAAAATTAGATGAAATACAACACAATCATTCGTTGGTTATTATAAAAAATACATTTGAGGAAGATATAGATAACTATTTAGTTTATTTTGATGAACGATGGGAATGTAAATTATTTTTAAATTATAAAACACAGGTATATAATGATGAACAAAATATAATTAATAATGTAAGCAGTGATCTTAGAATTAATCCAGAGTTGATACATTGTAATTATATTGCTTCAAAGATCCAAGAAAAATATTCATATAGTCATAAAGAAAATAGAATATATAATCACAGATTATATGAAGTGAAGATTGATCAGTTTGATAATGAAATGAAAAAAAATGATTTTAAAAAAGATAAGAAACATTATTATTGGATGACAATGGATCAAATGCAAAATGATTCAGAGATACAAAAGAAAAATCTGGATGTGATTGATTTTGTGAAAGAAGTGGGTAAATAAAAAAGAGTCGTAAAACGACTCTTTTTTATCGGAGTGACAAGATTTGAACTTGCTGCAAATAGGAAAAGAGGAGGATAAAATGAATAAGATCAACTATCAAAAAGAATTAGATAAGATATTAGATAAGATTAAAGATACAAAACCTACTTTATTACTACATAGTTGCTGTGCACCGTGTAGCAGTTATGTTTTGGAATATTTATCCCAATATTTTGATATCACGATCGATTATTACAACCCAAACATTGATTCAAAAGAAGAATACGAGAAAAGAGTGCATGAACAGCAACGTTTGGTCAAAGAAATGAATCTCCCGATCAAAGTGATCGATGCAGGATATGATCCACAGACATTTTTTGATATGGCAAAGGGTTATGAAGAAGAACCAGAAGGTGGGAAACGCTGCTATCGTTGCTATAAGTTAAGACTCGATCAGGCGGCGGCACTTGCGGCAAGAGAAGGATTTGATTATTTTACAACTACTCTTACGATCAGTCCATTAAAAAATGCAGTATGGTTAAACGAACTAGGAACAAAAGCTGGAGAACTATCTGGAGCAACATTTTTATCATCAGATTTTAAAAAGAAAGGTGGATATCAAAGATCCATCCAGCTTTCAAAAGAATATGACCTGTATCGTCAGAATTTCTGCGGATGCATTTTTTCAAAGAGAGAAAGTGAAGAACGCATGCACAGACAAAAAAACATAGAAAAATAATAGAAAATACAAAAAAGTACTTGCAACGACAAAAAATATATGATAAAATTTTTACAATTTGTAGAGAAATATTTCTGAAATAAAAAATAACTTGGGTATTGGAAGGACAAGATTGCTGAATTTCCAATACTTAGCTTTGTAATTTTTATTTTAGGGTATTTCTTTTTTTTTATATAAAATCAAGGGTTTTGGCAAAACTCTTATTTTATAAATAGGAAGTTAGTTCTTCCTGACAAAATACAACCCTATGAAAGAGACTTTTTAGGAGGAAAAATTACATGAACGCATTTTTGATATTGGAAGACGGACACGTATTTGAGGGAAAAAGTTTTGGAGCCCAAAAAGAAGTGATCTGTGAAGTCGTATTTAATACTTCCATGACAGGCTATTTAGAAGTATTAACAGATCCTTCCTATCAGGGACAGGGAGTCGTAATGACTTACCCACTGATTGGAAATTATGGAGTATGTCTAGAGGACATCGAATCTGAAAAACCTTGGCACTCAGCCTTTATCGTAAGAGAAATCTCAAGAACTTCAAGCAACTTCAGAAGAGAAGAAGACTTAGAAGATTATCTGAAAGAACATGACATCCCAGGTATTTGTGGTGTTGACACAAGAGCTATCACAAAGATCTTAAGAGAACATGGATGCATGGGTGGAATGATCACCACAAATCCTGATTTCAATTTAGATGAAATCCTTCCAAAATTAAAAGAATATACAGTAACAGATGCAGTAAAAACTGTTTCCAGAACAGAAAAAGAACATTTCAATGGAGATGGATTTAAAGTTGCATTATTAGACCTTGGAACAAAGAATAACATTATTCGTTCTTTAGAAAAACGTGGATGTGATGTAACAGTTTATCCAGCAGATACAACAGCAGAAGAAATCTTAGGAGATCAGCCAGACGGTATCATGTTATCAAACGGACCTGGAGATCCAAAAGAATGTGTACAGATCATCAAAGAGATCAAGAAATTATATGACAGCGAGGTACCTATCTTTGCAATCTGTTTAGGACATCAGTTGATGGCACTTGCAACAGGTGCAGACACAGAAAAAATGCGTTGGGGACATCGTGGAGGAAATCATCCGGTGAAAGACTTAAAGAGCGGAAGAGTTTATATTTCTTCTCAGAACCACGGATATGTGATCAAGGAAGAAACAATTGATCCAGATGTTGCAGAAGTTTCCTTTATTAATGTAAATGATAAAACAATCGAAGGATTAGACTATAAAAATAAAAACATTCGAACAGTTCAGTTCCATCCAGAAGCATGCCCTGGACCACAGGATACAGCTTACTTATTTGATGAATTTATGGATAGAATGAAAGGAGCAAAAAATGCCTAAGAGAGAAGATATAAAGAAAGTACTTGTAATCGGATCAGGACCGATCGTTATTGGACAGGCAGCAGAATTTGACTATGCAGGAACACAGGCTTGTAGAGCACTTCAGGAAGAGGGAGTGGAAGTAGTCTTAGTAAACTCAAACCCTGCAACGATCATGACAGATAAAGACATTGCAGATAAAGTATATATCGAGCCATTAACAGCTTCTGTCATCGAAAAGATCATTGAAAAAGAAAAACCAGACAGCATCCTTCCAACACTTGGTGGACAGGCAGCCTTAAATCTGGCCATGGAATTAGTAGAGAGCGGATACCTTGAAAAATCCGGAGTGAAATTGATCGGTACATCTCCATCTACGATCAAAAAAGCAGAAGACCGTTTAGAATTCCAGCAGACAATGGAAAAGATCGGGGAACCGATCGCCGCAGGACAGGTTGTTAAAACAGTAGAAGATGGTGTGGAATTCGCTAAAGTGATCGGATATCCAGCAGTACTTCGTCCAGCATATACACTTGGAGGAAGTGGTGGAGGAATCGCCCATAACCAGGAAGAATTAGAGACGATCCTTGAGAATGGTCTTCGTCTAAGCCGTGTAGGTGAAGTATTAGTAGAACGTTACATCGGTGGATGGAAGGAAGTCGAATATGAAGTAATGCGTGATGAAAATGGAACATGTATTACAATCTGTAACATGGAAAACATCGACCCAGTTGGTGTTCATACAGGAGACAGTATCGTAGTAGCTCCATCTCAGACTTTAGGAGATAAAGAATACCAGATGCTTCGTACATCTGCATTAAACATCATCACAGAATTAGATGTTCATGGTGGATGTAACGTACAGTACGCATTGAATCCAGACAGCTTTGAATACTGCGTTATTGAGGTAAACCCTCGTGTCAGCCGTTCTTCAGCCTTAGCTTCCAAAGCAACAGGATACCCAATTGCGAAAGTAACAGCAAAGATCGCAATCGGATATACATTAGATGAGATTGAAAATGCAGTAACGAAGAAAACATATGCAAGTTTTGAGCCAATGCTTGATTACTGTGTTGTTAAAATGCCTAGACTTCCATTCGATAAGTTTATTCATGCAAAACGTACTCTGACAACTCAGATGAAAGCAACTGGAGAAGTTATGAGTATCGGAACAAACTTCGAAGGGGCATTAATGAAAGCGATCCGTTCCTTAGAGCAGCATGTGGACAGTTTGATCTTCGGTGATTACGATAAATTAACAGACGATGAGTTATTAAAAGAACTTGAAAAGATCGATGATCTTCGTATCTATGTGATCGCAGAAGCGATCCGTCGTGGATTTGATTACGATACGATCTTTAATATTACAAAGATCGATCGTTGGTTCTTAGATAAGATTGCAGTTTTAGTTGAGATGGAAAAGAAATTAGCCAAAGCTGATACATTAGACAAAGAATTATTACAGGAAGCAAAACGCTTAGAATTCCCAGACAAGGTGATCGGAAGCTTAACAGGTAAGACAGAGCGTGAAATCAAAGAATTAAGAAATGAATATAATATCCATGCAGCATATAAGATGGTAGATACATGTGCAGCTGAGTTTGATGCAGCAACACCTTACTACTATTCTTGCTATGATGGTGAGAACGAAGTGAAAGAAACATCCGAAAAGAAAAAAGTCATGGTACTTGGTTCTGGACCGATCCGTATCGGTCAGGGTATCGAATTTGACTTCTGTTCTGTACACAGCGTATGGGCATTAAGTAAAGAAGGATACGAGACGATCATCGTAAACAACAACCCTGAAACAGTTTCTACAGACTTTGACGTTGCTGATAAACTTTACTTCGAGCCATTAACAGCAGAAGATGTAGAAAGTATTGTAGATCTTGAAAAACCAGATGGTGCGGTTGTACAGTTTGGTGGACAGACAGCGATCAAGTTAACAGAAGCACTGATGAAGATGGGAGTACCAATCCTTGGAACAAGTGCTGAAAATGTCGATGCAGCCGAAGACAGAGAATTATTCGATGAGATCTTGGAAGAATGCTGTATTCCAAGACCAAAAGGAACAACAGTATTTACATGTGAAGAAGCATTAGAAGTTGCTCATAAACTTGGATATCCAGTTCTTGTAAGACCTTCTTATGTACTTGGTGGACAGGGAATGCAGATTGCTGTATCTGATGAAGATATCACGGCATTCATGGAAGTTATCAACCGTTATGAACAGGAACATCCAATTCTGATTGATAAATATCTGGTTGGTAAAGAAGTCGAAGTCGATGCTGTTTGTGATGGAACAGATATCCTGATCCCAGGAATCATGGAACATGTGGAACGTGCTGGAATCCATTCAGGAGACAGTATTTCTGTATATCCATCTATCAATTTAACAGATAGAATTAAGAGAATCATTGCAGAATATACAAGAAAACTTGCAAAATCATTACATGTTATCGGACTGATTAACATTCAGTTTATCGTAGCAGATGATGAAGTATATGTTATCGAAGTAAACCCAAGATCCAGCCGTACGGTGCCTTACATCAGTAAAGTTACAGGTATTCCGATCGTAGCGTTAGCAGCGAAAGTGATCACTGGAGCTAAGATCAGAGATCTTGGATATGAACCAGGACTTCAGAAAGAATCTGAATACTATGCAGTGAAGAAACCAGTATTCTCTTTTGAAAAATTAAGAGGAGCAGAGATCAGCCTTGGACCTGAAATGAAATCTACAGGTGAATGTCTTGGAATTTCTAAGAACTTCCATGAAGCGTTATACAAAGCATTCTTAGGAGCTGGAGTAAATCTTCCAAAATACAAGAAGATGATCTTAACAGTGAAAGACTCCGATAAGATCGATGCGATTGATATTGGACGCAGATTTGAAGCATTAGGATATGAGATTTTCTCAACAAAGAGCACTTGCAGAGTCTTAAATGAAGCTGGAGTTCATGCAAAACAGATTAATAAATTAGAAGAAGAATCTCCAAACTTGCTAGATCTTATTTTAGATGATAAAATTGACTTAGTCATTGATACACCATCTCAGGGTGTAGGTCGAAGCAGAGATGGATTCCTGATCCGCCGTTACGCGATCGAAACAGGAGTAACATGCCTTACAAGTCTTGATACGGCAGATGCTCTACTGACTAGTTTGGAAACAGGAAACAGAGATCAGCTCAGTGTAGTTGATATCGCACAGATTTAATTAAGAAGTAAGAAGGAGTGATGTTATGGGTCGATACACAAAACAGGATGTGATAGACCTCGTCAGAGAAAATGATGTCGAATTTATCAGACTACAATTTTCTGACTTGTTCGGAACAATGAAGAACGTCGCGATCACCGCAAGACAGCTTGAGAAAGCATTGGATAATAAGTGTACATTTGATGGATCTAGTGTAGATGGATTTGTCCGTATTGAAGAATCAGATATGTATTTATATCCAGATCTTGACAGCTTTGCAATCTTCCCGTGGAATGCGGGAGGAAACCGCGTGGCAAGATTGATCTGTGATGTATACGGACAAGATGGACTTCCATTTGCCGGAGATCCAAGAAATGTATTAAAACGAGTGATGGTTGAGTGCCAGAAAATGGGTTATAAATTTAACGTCGGTCCGGAATGTGAATTTTTCTTATTCCACACAGATGAAGAAGGCCGCCCAACGACGGTTTCTCATGAGAAAGCCGGATATTTTGATGTAGCTCCGTTAGATTTAGGAGAAAGTGCCAGAAGAGATATGATCTTGAATCTTGAAGATATGGGATTTGAGATCGAGGCATCTCATCATGAAGTTGCACCAGCACAGCATGAGATCGACTTTAAGTATGACAATGCCTTAAGAACGGCCGATAACATCCTCACATTTAAATTCATCGTAAAATATATTGCTAAAAGACATGGACTTTATGCAAGTTTTATGCCAAAACCGATCACTGGAGTGGACGGTTCAGGAATGCATCTTAACATGTCTTTATGGAAGAATGGAAAGAATATTTTCGCTGATTCTAAGAATGATCTTGGAATCAGTGAGGAGGCTTTTCACTTCATGGCTGGAGTTATGGAACATGCAAATGAGATGTGCCTGATCACAAATCCACTGGTAAACTCTTATAAGAGAATCGTGCCAGGATATGAGGCACCTGTGGATGTTTCATGGTCACCATCGAACAGAAGTCCACTTATCAGAGTACCAGCAGCCCGTGGAAGCGGAACAAGGCTTGAATTTAGAAGCCCTGATTCTGCTGCGAATCCTTACCTTGCACTGGCAGTCAGCCTTGCAGCAGGATTAGATGGGATCAAGCGCAAATTAACACCTGGAAAAGGTTCTATGAAGAATCAGTATGAGATGGCTGAGGGAGAAAAACAAGAAGCAGGGATCAATACACTGCCAAGAGATATGAAAGAAGCTCTTGAGATTTTCAAACAAAGCACTTATATGAAAGAACTTTTAGGAGATCATATTTTTAACAAGTATGTTGAAGCTAAGAGTGCTGAATGGGAGTCTTACCAGCAGTTCGTATCACAATGGGAAGTCGATCGTTATTTATACAAGATCTAATGATTGATATATACATGATACGGGAGGTGAGAAGCTTGGTAAACGTCATCGTTTTATTCCCGAAACAAGAAGTCGCCAGAAGCATTAGGAATCTTCTGGTAAGAAGTGGTTTTGAAGTGACCGCTGTATGTGCAACGGGTGCACAGGTAGTTCAGCGTATGGAAGGTGTTGAAGAAGGACTAGTCGTCTGCGGATACAAATGTTCCGATATGATCTACAGTGAATTAAGAGAATATCTTTCTGGAGAGGTCAAGATGTTACTGATCGCTTCTCGCCAATATTTAGATGACTGCGTGTATCCGAATGTCATAGGACTTTCGATGCCGTTAAAAGGGTATGAATTAGTCGAGAAAACGAGAGAGATCGTTACCGAAATTTCTGAGAAGCAAAGACGAAGAAAACAACGTCCAAAACAACGTACGAGAGAAGAAGTCCGTCTGCTGGAAGAAGTCAAAGAATTACTGATGCAGAATAATCAGATCACAGAGAGTGAAGCCCACGCATATATACAACAAAGAAGCATGAACAGTGGAGTGGGTCTTATCGAAATGGCAAAGATGATCAAAGAATCATTAACATATCAAAACTAGGAGGAATTTATGTTTAAAATTAACGACAACTACTTGAAACTGCCTGGAAGTTATTTATTTTCAACAATTGCGAAAAAAGTAAACGCATATTCCGAGGCAAACCCTGACAAAAATATCATTCGTTTAGGAATTGGAGACGTAACACAGCCTCTGGCACCAGTGATCATCGACTCTTTACACAAAGCAGTAGACGAAATGGGAGATGCAGAAACATTTCACGGATATGCACCGGACCTTGGATATGAATTTTTAAGAAATGCAATCGCAAAAAATGATTATCAGGATCGTGGAGCTGACATCAGACCAGATGAAATTTTCGTAAGCGATGGAGCAAAATGTGACTCAGGAAATATTCAGGAAATCTTTGCAAAAGATAATAAGATCGCTGTATGCGACCCAGTATATCCAGTATATGTAGATACAAATGTCATGGCTGGAAGAACAGGAACATATGACAAAGCAACAGAGACATGGAGTGATGTGATCTACATGCCATGTACAGCAGAGAATAATTTTGCGCCAGATTTCCCAAGTGAAGTACCAGATATCATTTACCTTTGCTTCCCTAATAACCCAACTGGAGCTACGATCACAAAAGACCAGTTACAGGGATGGGTAGACTATGCAAACAAGAATGGCTGCGTGATCATTTATGATGCAGCATACGAAGCATATATCTCAGAAGATAACGTTGCACACACGATTTATGAATGCGAAGGTGCAAGAACATGTGCGATCGAATTAAAGAGCTTCTCTAAGAACGCAGGATTTACAGGAGTTCGTCTTGGATACACAGTTATCCCTAAGGACTTAAAATGCGGAGATACACAGTTACATGCATTATGGGCAAGACGTCATGGAACAAAATACAATGGAGCTCCATACATCGTACAGAGAGCTGGAGAAGCAGTTTATACTGAAGCAGGAAAAGCTCAGTTAAAAGAACAGGTTGGATACTACATGAACAATGCCAAAGTAATCTTTAACGGATTACAGGATGCAGGATACACAGTATCTGGTGGTGTTAATGCGCCATACATCTGGTTAAAGACACCAGATAACATGACATCTTGGGAATTCTTCGATCATCTGTTAGAAGATGCCAACGTCGTTGGAACACCAGGATCAGGATTTGGACCAAGCGGAGAAGGATACTTCCGACTTACAGCGTTCGGTAACTACGAGAATACAGTCGAAGCGATCGAACGAATCAAGAGAATGTAATTTGACATTTAAAACATAGTACGGTATAGTTTTAAAAAGCGAGGAAGCGAAAGATGGCTTCCTCGCTTTTTGCATTTACAAGAAATATTTAAATCAGAGTAACAGAAAGGAATCGTGGTAAAAATGAAAAAGAAAGTGTATATAACAAATCGGATGATCACCATGGGTGCGTGTCTGATTTTTTTTATTGTAATTTTTATAACATTTGTCAGCTGTTACTATGTCGATGTATGTATAAAAAAAGAAGCAAAAGCTCAAAAAAATAGATATGAATGGGCGAAATTAGGAGGAATACTAGAAGATGCATCAGACTACCTGACAAGTGAAGTCAGGCAATATGTGATCACAGGAGAATCAGGATATTTCTATGATTACTGGAATGAAGTTTATAAAGTAAAACGCAGAGATATGGCAGTAAAAAAATTAAAATCATATCATCTTACGAAACATGAAATTTATCTGTTAGAAAGGGCAAAAAAGAATTCAGATCAATTGATCAAAACAGAAAGAATGGCAATGAAACTAAAATTGCAGACACAGGATATGATTGTAAATCATAATGAAGAATTGCAAAAATATAAACAATCAGTGATAAAGGATAAATTGCCATATGAATATCAAAATTTTACAAAACAACAAAAAGAAAAAATGGCAATTAATCTTTTATATGATGAATCGTATGAAAAAACAAAAAAATCAATTATGGTTCCAATTCATGCATTTCAAAACAGTATTAATAAGCGTTTGAATATCGAGGTGTCTAAAACAGTATCTTATCGAGAAGCTGCACTCAAAGTCCAGATAACTTGTCTGATGATATCGGTGATTTTGATTGGAATCTTGTTGATCTTAATTCAAAAATTTTATGTTCATCCAGTCAGATATTATACAGATATCATATTGGCACAGAGTAAAACAGACTTTTCAGAGGGAAAAATACCAGAAGTTTTACCAGAAGGAGTTTATGAGATGCAGTATCTTGGGGAAAAGTTTAATGAACTTTCATTAAATCTGCAAAGAGAATTAACGTTGCGAATCCATGCAGAGGACGAGATGAGACAAGCTAGAGATAAAGCGAATGATGCAAGTAAGGCGAAAGGTGAATTTTTAGCAAAAATGAGTCATGAATTAAGGACACCATTAAATTCTATCATCGGCTATTTGTATTTATTTGAAAAAAGTCCAATGATGAAAAAACAAAAAGAATACTGTACTTCAATGAAAATAGCTTCAGAGAGTTTGTTAAAACTGATCAATCAGGTATTAGATCTTTCAAAAATTGAGTCTGGACAAATGGAATTTGAGTATCAGGCATTAAATATAAAAAAACTTATGGGAGAGATCATATCAGTTATGAAACCATCTGCTTCAGAAAAAGGGGTGCAATTAAAAATGCAGATGGACAAAGAAATACCTGAAAATGTATTGGGAGATTCTTTAAGATTAAAACAGATTTTAATTAATTTAGTAGGAAATGCTATTAAATTTTCTCAGGATGGAGAAATTATCATTTTTATAGAATTGATGGAAATGAGAAAAAAATATTGCAGAGTCTTTTTTGGGGTGAAAGACTCAGGGATAGGAATCAGTCGGGAGAGAATAGATAGTATATTTGAGGATTTTGTACAGGAAGATCAAACAATTACCAGAAGATTTGGAGGAACTGGATTAGGACTTCCGATTACGAAAAAGATTATTGAGGAATTTAATCATGGAAAAGAGACACTGCATGTGAGATCCGAAGAAGGAAAGGGTTCATATTTTTATTTTGAATTAGATTTTGAATATATAAAAGATCAAAGAAAAGTAAAAAGAGAACACGTAAAAAAACTGGATCATAAATATGAATTTTGTGGACAAAAGATTTTGCTGGTAGATGATAACGGATTAAATTTAAGAGTGGAAAAAGAAATTTTAGAAAAAGCAGGACTTTATGTAGATACGGTACAAAATGGACAAGAAGCTTTATTTATGATCAAAGAAATAAAATATGATCTAATCCTTTTAGATGTGAGAATGCCAGATATGAATGGGTATGAGCTTGCAGTCAAGATCAGAGAAAATAAGAATTACAAAAAAACGCCAATGGTAGCACTGACAGCTGATATTATGGGAGAAGTAAAAGAAAAGATAAAAGAAGCCGATATTGACTATTATCTTGCCAAACCACTAAGACCAGAAAAATTACTCCATGTATTAAATCATGAATTAGAAGAAAGTACACAAGACTGCTCAATATTTGATGGGAATGCATTACTTGAGATGATAGGTCATGATAAAGAGGCATATAAAGAGTTGATCACAATGTTTATCAATGATCAGGAAAAGAATCTTTCAGACATAAAGATATCGTTGATCAATAGTGATTATGAGAATCTGGAAGATTTGCTGCATAAAGTAAAAGGAGTTGCAGGCAGTCTGTATTGTAATCTGTTATATCATACAGCAAATGAGTTGTACCGAAAAGCCAAGGAAGGTCAAAGGATCAAGTTGGATGTTTTGTGGAATGTGTGGAATGATACAAAACAGAAAATGTTAGATGAAATATAATTTGAATGTGTAAATGAGGAGGATGATTCGAATGTATAAGATTATGATCGTAGAAGATGATAAAAATATGTGTTTTCTGTATAGTAAAATGAAAGATTGGAATGAATGTGGATTTCGCATTTCAAAGATTGTATACAATGGGAAAGAAGCAATAAAACAATTAGAAAAAAATAGATATGATGTAGTTCTTACAGATATTCGAATGCCGGATATGGATGGAATAGCGTTATTGAAAGAGATCAAAGAGAGAGGAATATCGGTACTAACGGTGCTGATAAGTTCGCATGATGAATTTGAATATGCAAGGCAGGGAATTTTACTTGGAGCAGTTGATTTTCTGGTCAAACCGATTCGAAAAGAAAATTTAAGAGAAATGCTGAAACGACTGAAAATGGAACTGGATCAAAGAAGAAAAGATGGAGTTGATTCAGATTTTATGAAGGAGGTGATCGACCAGTTAAAATTAAATGAAAATGATGATTTTGTAATAAAAACTTGTAAAATGTGTATAGATACGATTGAAGAAGATGTCACAATGGAAAATTATGCACAGGAAATGAAAATCAGTAAAGATTATTTTGGAAAACTCGTAAAACAGCATTTTGGCATGCCGTTTAAAGATATGATAAATTCCATCAAAATAGAATATGCAAAGAAACTTATTGTGGAAGAGAATATGAAAAATTACGAGATCAGCCAGTTGCTTGGCTATTCCACGCCGGATTATTTTACAAAAAAATTCAAGCAATATACAGGAGTAACACCAAGTCAATATAAAAAAGATTAAGATGAAACAGGGAATAAAGGATGGTGACAGATCGTTTATTCCCTGTTTTTTATAGGAAAATAACTTGTTTTTTGTGTGTTTTTGTTTTTAAAACCTATGATAACATAAAGGTGTCGAAAGAAAAGGCAACGAAAGAAAAGGAGCTTTCATATGGACAATTATGTGATTACGATAGCCAGAGGATTTGGCAGTGGTGGGAAATATATAGGAAAACAGCTTTCAAAGAAACTTGGCATACCATGTTATGACAGTAAGATCTTATCAATGGCATCGCAGGCAAGTGGAATCAAAGAAGATTTATTTCATCAAAACGATGAGAAACTAAATAAGCATGCCTTTTTGAAGAAAATGATCAAGACACCAAAAAGAGATTACGTAGTGGGACCAACCGAAAAGGATTTTACATCCGATGATAATCTTTTTTTGATACAGACGAAGGTGATAGAAGAATTATCGAAGACGCAGTCATGCATCATCATTGGAAAATGTGCAGATTACATATTAAAGGAAAAAGATAATGTAGTAAGTGTTTATATCGAAGCACCCAGAAGAGACTGTGTGAAAAGTATCAAAGATCTGTTAGGTGTAACAGATGAAGAAGCGAATGAAATGATTCAGAAAACAGATAAATACAGAGCAGATTACTATAGATATTATACACATGGAGGAATCTGGACCAATCCGGTCAATTATGATATGACATTAAATTCTGCAAGAACAGGAAGAGATCAATGTGTAGAACTTATCATAGAATATCTGAAAATTAAATTTGGAGCAGAAATTTTATAAAAGTACGACAAAGAGGTCGTTATTACCAGCTTGGTAGTAGCGGCCTCTTTTGTCATAGGAGATTCCAAAGGAATATCTTATGAAATAAATAAAAACACAACATGAAGAGGCAGTATGAAAGGAGAAAACGTATGGTGAAAGGTAGAATGAAAAAAGCATTTGTCATTGCAATGGCAGCAATTATGGCATTTGGCGTTACAGCGTGTGGAAACAAAAAATCTTCTGGAGGAGATACCGTAAAAGTTGGATTATTACATTCACTTACAGGGTCCATGGCGATCAGTGAAGAAGCAGTAAGAGATGCAGAGGTGCTTGCAATTGAAGAAATTAATAAAGATGGAGGAGTTTTAGGCAAAAAGATCAAATATGTGGAAGAAGATGGGGCATCTGAACCATCAACATTTGCGACAAAAGCAGAAAAATTGATTGATAGTGAAGGTGTAGCGACTGTTTTTGGATGTTGGACATCTTCTTCCAGAAAAGCAGTAAAAACAGTGTTTGAGGATTACAACAATCTTTTATGGTATCCGGTACAGTATGAGGGAATGGAATCTTCTAAAAATATTGTATACACAGGAGCAGCACCAAACCAGCAGATTGTTCCAGCAATCGAATATTTAAAGAAGCAGGGGTATAAAAAATTATTCTTACTTGGTTCTGACTATGTATTTCCTAGAACTGCGAATATGATCATTAAAGCACAGGCAAAAAATCTGGGAATTGAAGTCGTTGGAGAAGAATATGCAGATATGGATCAGACAGATTTTGCAGCAGTTATAGCGAAGATTGAAAAGGCAAAACCAGATGTGATCGTAAATACATTAAACGGAACAGGAAATGTATCGTTCTTTAAACAGATGGCAGAAAAGAATTACACAAGTAAAGACTATATGACAATGTCTTTCTCTATCGCAGAAGAAGAAGTAAAAACGATCGGTGCAAAGATCTTACAGGGACATATGGTTTCATGGAACTATTATCAGACAACCGATACAAAAGCAAACAAAAAGTTTGTAAAAGCATACAAGAAAAAATTTGGAAAAGACCGAGTTACATCTGATCCGGTAGAAGCAGCTTATGATGCAGTATATTTGTGGAAGGCAGCAGTTGAGAAAGCAGGAAGTTTTGATGTAGATGATGTAAGAAAAGCGATCGATAGTGGGGAAATTTCATTTGATGCACCAGAAGGAAAAGTTGTGATCAATGGAAAGAATCAGCATTTGAAAAAGACAGTACGAATCGGTGAAGTTGGAAAAGATGGTCTGATCTATGAAAAATATGCAACAAAAGAAGCAGTTGATCCAGATCCTTTCTTAAAAACTTATGACTGGGCTGTGAAAGCAAATCTTCAGCCATTAGAGTAGGATCATAAAAATGAGGTGAGTTGTATGGAACAGTTTATTAATACATTATTTAATGGATTAAGTTTAAGCTCCATTATATTATTAACATCTCTTGGACTTGCAATTACATTTGGTCTCATGAGAGTTATTAATATGGCACATGGTGAATTTGTAATGATTGGAGCTTACATGACATATGTCGTCCAGAATATATTCTCAGGACTTGTTCCAGAGAGTCTTCAGTGGGTATTTTACTTTGTAGCAATACCTGTAACATTTATTGTTACATTTGTTCTGGGATGTATTCTGGAGAAATTAGTGATATCAAGATTATATGGAAGAGAAATTGATAGTTTACTTGCTACCTGGGGTATTAGTTTAATACTCCAGCAGGCAGCAAGAAGTATTTTTGGAACACAGGGAGTAAATGTTACTGCACCATCTTTTTTGCAAGGAGGATTAAAAATTGGAGGCTGTACATTCTCTTATAACAGAATATTTATTATATTTTTAGTGTTTCTTTGCATGGTTGGCGTTTATTTTATCATGTACAGATCAGGATTTGGTAAAAAAATGAGAGCAGTTATGCAAAATCGGCCGATGGCACAGTGTATGGGAATTAATTCAAGAAAGGTTGATAATATTACATTTGGTATCGGATCTGGATTGGCTGGAATTGCAGGATGTTCGGTAGCTCTTTTAGGATCGATTGATTCTACGATAGGACAAAGTTACATTGTAAATTCCTTTATGGCAGTTGTTCTTGGAGGAGTTGGAAAATTAGCTGGTACAGTATTGGGATCTGGGATCATCGGATTTTCTAGTATTTTCACAGAAAATTATACTTCCTCAACGATTGCAAAAGCAGTTGTTTTACTGATCGTGATCGTATTTTTACAGAAACGGCCACAAGGTTTATTTGTGATCAGAAGCAGAAGTTTGGATGAATAGGGAGGTGTCGTATGAGATCAATAAAAAAACAAGGCAGTAATATTTGCTTTGGAGTGATCGTGATCATTCTGGCAATGATCCCGCTGCTTTATGAAAATGGGATCATAGAAGCGAGTTCTACAGTATTATTTATTGGAAAATGTATGTCTTTTGCGATCGTAGCGATCGGACTTGATCTGATCTGGGGCTACACAGGAATTTTAAGTCTGGGACATGGTCTTTATTTCGCTCTTGGTGGTTATGCCATGGCAATGTATTTGAAGCTGCAGACAACACAAGGTGGGATTACTGATTTTATGCATATTGGAGGACTCAAAGAATTACCTCTGGTGTGGGTTCCGTTTAAAACACTTCCAGTAACGATGTTTCTGATTTTGTTTATACCTGGGATCGTTGCTGGTGTCATCGGATACTTTATATTTAAAAACAGAGTCAAAGGAGTATACTTTTCGATTATCTCTCAGGCACTGACATGGGCAATGTATTCTATTTTTATCGCCCTTTCTCCATATACAAATGGAAATGTAGGAATCACAGGGATCAGAACTGTTTTTGGAAATATCAAAGGAATGATGAATTATGGAAATCTAAAGTTGTTATTTTATAGTGCATTAATTTTACTGATCATTGTATATGTGATCGCCAAATATCTTGTAGGAAGAAAATTTGGGAAACTGCTGATCGCGATCAGAGATGGAGAAAACCGAACATATTTCTCAGGATATCAGGTAAGTAAATATAAAACATTTGTTTATGTGTTATCTGCGATCCTGGCAGGAATCGCAGGGGCAGTTTTTGTAAACTTCAATGGATGTATCACTCCAAATCAGATGACGATCGCTTATTCGATCACAATGGTCATCTGGGTTGCAGTAGGGGGAAGAGGAACGATCATAGGAGCAGTGATCGGAGCATTTTTGATCAATATGTGTGAATATGAATTGAGTTCTGGTGGACTGATCGAAATCTGGCAGTATCTGATTGGAGCGATCTTTTGTATCACGATCATTTTCTTTAAAGGAGGAATCGTAGGTATCATAAAGGATCATGCGAAAGACTATAAGAATAAAAATGACAATAAAAATAAAGTGGAAAGGAGAGAACTAAGAAATAATTCTTAGCAGATAAGGTTATGAGACAAAATAATGAAAATGTTCTGGAAATAAAAAATATATCTGTATCATTCGATGGATTTTTTGCACTAAAAGATGTAAATGCAAAAGTAAAAAGAAATTCAATCCACTTTTTTCTTGGGCCAAATGGAGCGGGAAAAACCACTTTATTGGATATTATATGTGCAAAGACAAGACCGACACAAGGAAATATCATGTACTATCCAAAGGATCGTGAGCCGATGCGGCTTACGAAGATGAAAGAGTACAAGATCGTTACTGAAGGGATCGGACGTAAATTTCAGGTTCCATCCGTATTTGTGAATCTTACAGTAGAAGAAAATATGATTCTTTCGTTAAAAGATCATAAAGGAATCATAGACAGTATTTTTAGGAAACCTTCCAAAGAAGAAATGGATCATATTTATGAAATCCTTCAAAAAGTAGGGTTAAAGGAAGAAGCCAAAACAAGAGCAGGAGCACTTGCACATGGGAAAAAACAGTGGCTTGAGATTGCAATGCAGATCGTACAAAAACCTGAGATCATTATGTTGGATGAACCAGCAGCAGGAATGGGAAAACCAGAAACTTTCAGAACAGGAGAAATCTTAAAGGAGATCAAGAAAGATTGTACGATCATTGTAATCGAACATGATATGGATTTTGTAAAGCAGATCGCAGATATGGTAACAGTGCTTCATGAAGGAAAAGTTCTGATGGAAGGTGATATCAGAGATGTCCTGGCAGATGAAACCGTTCAGGCTGTGTATCTTGGAAGAGGAGGTGAATGATATGTTAACACTGTCAAATGTAGATGCATATTATGGAGAAAGTCGAATCCTTCATGGATTATCCATGGAGATTCCCAAAGGGAAGATCGTCAGTCTGATCGGTAGAAATGGTGTTGGAAAAAGTACGACACTTCGAAGCATTATGGGTCTTATTAAAACACCATATGGGAGTATTCATATGGACGGGGAAGAGATCATCAAATTGCCGACTCATGAAAGAGTCCGAAAAGGAATTGGATATGTACCACAGGGTAGAGATATTTTTCCACAGATGACGGTACAGGAAAATATTGAATTAGGATTACAGCCACTTGGAGGGAAAGGAAGTATCCCGGATTATATATATGAACTGTTTCCAATTCTTCCAGAATTTGCAAAAAGAAAGGGAGGTGACCTTTCGGGCGGGCAGCAGCAACAGCTTGCGATCGCAAGAGCATTAGTAGCAGATCCTAAAATTTTGATCTTAGATGAGCCAACAGAAGGAATTCAGCCATCCATCATAAAAGACATCGGTGCAGCCATTAAGAAGATCAATCAATGGAAAGGGATCACGATCTTAATGGTTGAGCAGTATCTTGATTTTGTTTTAGAGAATACAGATTACATCAATGTAATGGAAAAAGGTGAGATCATCTATCGAAGTAAGACAAAAGAAGCGGATGCAACAATGGTACAGAGATTAATGACAGAATAGATACAAATGGTAGCTAAGAAAGGAGCGCATGTATGCATTTAACTCCAAAAGAACAAGATAAGTTGATGCTTCATTATGCTGGAATGGTTGCAAAGCAGAGACTTGAGCGTGGCATAAAATTGAATTATCCAGAAGCGATCGCCTATATATCCATGAATCTCTTAGAACTTGCAAGAGAAGGAAAATCCGTTGCGAAGCTGATGCAGGAAGGAAGAAAAATGTTGCAAAAGGATCAGGTGATGGATGGAGTCGCAGAAATGATTCATGAGATTCAGCTGGAAGCGACATTCCCAGATGGAACAAAACTTGTCACAGTACATGATCCGATCGCAGCAGATGAAAAAATCATTCCAGGAGAAATCCTGACACAGGACGGAGTAATCTGTCTAAATAAAGGAAAGAAATCGATTACTCTAGAAGTTACCAATACTGCGGATCGACCAATACAGGTCGGATCCCATTTCCACTTTTTTGAGGTAAATAAATATTTACTATTTGACCGTAAAAGTGCATATGGAATGCGACTTGATGTTCCAGCAGGAACAGCGGTACGTTTTGAACCAGGAGAAACGAAAGAAATTTCATTGACAACCATTGGTGGAAGTAGAGAAGGTTATGGTTTAAATGGTCTTGTAAATGGAAAAATGGATGAAGCAGAAGTTAAGGAAGCTGCATTTGAAAAAGCCAGATCTTTGGGATTTAAAGGAATCTAAGAAGATTATGACAGAGGATGGAGGAAGAAATCATGGTAGAAATTTCAAGAAAAGATTATGCAGCGATGTATGGTCCTACAACAGGTGATCGAATCAGACTTTCAGATACTTCATTGATCGTAGAGATAGAAAAAGATTACTGCGTATATGGAGAGGAAGCAAAGTTTGGCGGTGGAAAGTCACTAAGGGATGGAATGGGTCAATCAGTAACATATTTAGATGAACAATGCTTAGATCTCGTGATCACGAGTGCGACAGTGATCGATCATACAGGAATTTATAAAGCTGATATCGGAATAAAGGATGGAAAGATCTCAGGAATTGGAAAAGCTGGAAATCCACACATTATGGATGGAGTTGATCCTGATATGATCGTGGGAAGCTCAACAGAAGCTTTAGCAGGTGAAGGCATGATCTTAACAGCGGGAGGAATTGATACGCATATTCATTTTATCTCTCCAACGCAGATTCATACAGCATTATACAGTGGAGTAACTACAATGATCGGAGGTGGGACAGGTCCGGCAGATGGAACAAACGCTACGACATGTACACCGGGAAGATATAATATTGAGAAAATGATCGAGGCATCCGAAGGAGTTCCGATGAATATCGGCTATCTTGGAAAGGGAAACTCTTCAAGAGAGGAAACGTTGATCGAACAGGTAAAAGCAGGTGTCATCGGATTAAAACTTCACGAAGACTGGGGGTCAACACCCAAAGCGATCGATGTCTGCTTAAATGTTGCAGAACAATTTGATGTTCAGGTATCGATTCATACAGACACATTGAATGAAGGTGGATTTGTGGAAGATACCATTGGGGCATTGAAAGGAAGAACGATCCACACGTATCATACGGAAGGTGCCGGAGGTGGTCATGCACCAGATATCATCAAAGCAGCAGCGTTCCCAAATGTATTGCCATCTTCTACAAATCCGACAATGCCATTTACAAAAAATACGATTGATGAACATTTGGATATGTTGATGGTATGTCATCATTTAGATAAAAATAATAAAGAGGATGTTGCATTTGCAGATTCAAGGATTCGTCCAGAGACGATCGCTGCAGAAGATATTTTGCATGATATGGGAATCTTTTCAATGATGAGTTCAGATTCACAGGCAATGGGGAGAGTTGGAGAAGTCATTACCCGTACCTGGCAGACGGCAGATAAGATGAAGAAACAAAGAGGACCATTAGCACAAGATAATGAGAGAAATGATAATCAAAGAGTTAAACGTTATATTGCAAAGTATACGATCAATCCAGCGATCACACATGGAATTTCTGAATATGTAGGATCTGTAGAAATTGGAAAGATGGCAGATCTTGTCTTATGGAAACCGGAAATGTTTGGGGTAAAACCAGAACTTATCATAAAAAATGGTTTTATCTGTGCATCAAGGATGGGAGATGCCAATGCGTCGATTCCGACACCACAGCCAGTCATATATAAAGAAATGTTTGGAGCAAAAGGACAGGCAGTCAATCAAACAGCAGTTACATTTGTATCACAGTATGCTTATGAGCATGGTATTAAGGAAACACTTGGTTTGAAACGTAGTATTCTGCCAGTAAAAAATTGTCGTGATATTGGAAAAAAAGACATGATACATAATGACAGAATCGCAAAACTCGAAGTGGACCCAGAGACTTATACAGTCAAAGTAGATGGAGAAGAGATTCATTGTGAACCAATGGAAGAACTTTCTATGGCGCAACGATATTTTCTATTTTGATCTTAAGATTTGTGGAGGTGAAGAAGATGATCGTAACGAGTATATTAGGAAATGAAAAAGATTATAAAGGAAGCAAGAAAGTGATAGCGACGGATTTTGAGTGGTTTGAGCTTGGGAAAAAAAGAATCAGAAAAACGGCAGAGGATGGCACGGAATTAGGGATCACAGTAAAAGATAAGCTGCATCAAGGAGATATTCTGGCACAAACACAAGAGTTTATTTATGTGGTAAAAGCACTGCCGGCACATTTGATCAAAATCTCTGTGCAGTCGATGGAAGAGATGGGGCGTCTGGGATTCGAACTTGGGAACCGTCATCTATCTTTGCAAATACATGAAAACGAGGTAAAGGTTCCTTTTGATGCACCAACATTTGAGTACCTGAAAAAACTCGGATTCTGTGTGGAAGAGGTCACAGAATCGTTTCATGACTATATTGAGTGTAAGGCACATGGACATACACATCACCATGAATGATAAAGAGGAAAGATAATTGAAAGCAGTACAGATATTACAGATGATTCAGATTAGTGACAGTTTATTTCCAATCGGAGCATTCACATTATCAAATGGATTGGAAACTTTTATTGAAAAAGGAATCGTAGCAAATGAACAAGATCTTTATGAATATGTTTCAAATTATATGGAGATATTTCCATATAATGATCTGGCTGCAATGATGCTGGCATATGAACATGCAGACGATCTGGAGTATATAAGGCAATTGGATCATTTGATGTTTGTTTTAAAAATTCCTCAGGAGATCAGAACTGGATGTACGAAATTATGCAGTCGTTTTATCAAAATATGGAATAAGATTAAAGAATATCCACGGATCTTAAACTATGAGAAAGAGATAAAAGAAAAAAACTGTTATGGAATACATGCGATCGCTGTAGGATTATATGCTAAAGCAATCAGTTTAAATAAAAAGGAAGCAGCAATGATCTATTCATATAGTCAGATAGCTTCGATCATAACAAATGCAGTTAAAATGGTGCCGCTAAGCCAGATCACGGGGCAAAAGATACTAAATCAAAGTTTGGATCAGATTGAAGAATGTGTAGATATTGCAGAAAAACTGACACTTGATGATATTGGTATTGGAGGGACAGCATTTGACATTGCAGCAATGAATCATGAAATTTTGTATTCAAGATTATATATGAGTTAAGGAGTAAGATATGAGTTATGTAAAAATAGGAGTTGGAGGACCGGTTGGTTCTGGAAAAACAGCCCTGATCGAGAGACTGACCAGAATCATGTCGAAAGAATACAGCATTTGTGTCATAACCAATGATATCTATACAAAAGAAGATGCGGAATTTTTGATAAAGAATTCAGCACTTCCAAAAGAGAGAATCGTAGGTGTAGAAACAGGAGGCTGTCCACATACAGCGATCCGAGAAGATTGTTCTATGAATCTCGAGGCAGTTGATGAAATGGAACAGCAATTTCCAGATGTAGACATTATTTTTATCGAAAGTGGAGGAGATAATCTATCTGCAACATTCAGTCCGGATCTTGCAGATGCTTCGATTTATGTCATTGATGTGGCACAAGGGGAAAAAATTCCAAGAAAAGGAGGTCCTGGAGTGACGAGATCAGATCTGCTCGTGATCAATAAAACAGATCTTGCACCATTAGTCGGTGCTGATCTTGATGTGATGGCAGCGGATTCAGAAAGAATGAGAAATGGGAGAAAATTCTTATTTTCGAATCTGATGTCGATGGAAGGTGTCGATGAGATCATAAATTGGATAAAAAAAGATGTCTTATTTGAGGGAATAGAATGAAAAGCAAACTTTTTTTGAAAATAGAATCCGATAACGATAGAACACGGATATCAGATATGTATTTTACACCGCCATATAAAATCATGTCACCATTTGTCAAAGGAAAACATATTGACATCATGCAAATGTGTGCATCTGCAGGACTGCTTGGTATGGATGAAGTGTCTATGGAAATTTTGATCGGGCCGGGTTCAGATATTACATATTTATCCCAAAGTTATGAAAAAGTATTTGATACCAAAGGAAAAGAAGTTCAAAAAAAACTTCGGATGGACATTAAAGAAGGTGCAAAAGTAAAGTATTTTCCATATCCGGTCATTCCATTTCAAAATAGTAAGTATTACGCAGATAATGAGATCATGATCTCAAAGGATGCAACATTAGTTTACAGCGATATTTTTACATGTGGAAGAGTTGGAATGGGGGAACGATTTAAGATGAGATCTTATCGGAGTAAAACAAAGATTTATATAGAAGATCAATTGGTTTTTGCAGATCACACTTATATATGTCCACAGAAATTTCACTATCAAAAAATGGGAATGTGGAGTGAGTATACACATAATGGATTTTTGTATATTTATTGTCCACATGAAGAAAAAATGCATAGGATCTTGTCAAAATTACAAAAAATGACAACAGAACATATGGTATTTGGAGTAACACGATGTTGTGAAGGAATTGGGATCAGAGTTTTAGGGAATCAAGGAGATCAGATTTTTCAATTCTTTCAAAAGATTGCAGATGAAGTATAAAAAGGAGAACGAATATGGCTTGTTTTATAGTACCAGCAACAGAAGCTGTTGTAACAACGATCATCGAGAAAAAATGCAAAAAAGAAGAAAGCAAAAGAGATGAAACAAAAGATATGAAAATTTCTTTTTCACAAAAACTTTCATGGTTAAATAAAATGTTGTGGGGAGGTTCAGCACTTCTTGCATTTGAACATTTATGGCATGGAGAAATCACACCATGGTTTCCATTTCTTACTGCCATGCAAGATCACAAAGATATGATGCAAATGTTTCATGAAATGAGCACCGTAGGTGTTGCGATGGCAGTATTTGTGACTTTTGCATGGGCAGGAATGGTGATGATCAGTAATACATTAGAAAGTAAAGCTGAATATGGAAGTGATGTAATAGAAACACAAAGAATTACAGGGAGGTAAGAAAAATGACATTATTATTAAGTACGATCGCAGCGATCATATGTACGATCCTGTGGTATCAGCATATGACAGATGATAAAATGAAGATCGGAACATTAGCTTTGATCTATTGGGGAGCATCACTGATGTGGTTTGTAGACGCCATTTTTGAATATAGTGAATTAAAAACGGCATATTTCACACCAACTCTGACAGATATGTTAAATGATGGATTCCTTGGAGTTTCAGTGATCACGATAGGAATGATGATATGGTTGTTTTGGTTGATCGTATGTAAAAAAAGAATATAATGATGAGAGTGTCAAAAATAAATTTTACTGCTCTCTGATGTATGTGAAAAATATAGAAAGAAAGAGCAGAACTATGCAAAATAAGTAGTAAACCTGCTCTTTCTTTTGTAATTATGAGATTTTTCTTGTATTCAATCCATTTTTTATATACAATAGAAGAAATAAAAAAAGAAGATTTTCAAAAAAGGAGATTTAAGATCAATGAAGAAGTTAGCTCTTGCTCAGGAATTAAAGGAAAATGCTTATCCAGGACGAGGAATCGTTATCGGAAGATCCAAAGACGGGAAAAAGGCCGTAACTGCATATTTTATCATGGGACGCAGTGAAAACAGCCGAAACCGTGTATTTGTAGAAGAAGGAGAAGGAATCCGTACACAGGCATTTGATCCAGCGAAGTTAGAAGATCCAAGTCTTATTATTTATGCACCTGTCCGTGTTCTTGGAGATGAAACGATCGTTACCAATGGTGACCAGACAGATACTGTTTATGAAGGAAGAGAAAAAGGACTTACTTTTGAACAATCTTTAAGAAGTCGTGAGTTTGAACCAGACGGACCAAACTATACACCAAGAATCTCAGGTCTTATGAAGATCGCAGATAATACATTCCACTATGCAATGTCTATCTTGAAGAGTAATAATGGGAATCCAGAATCATGCAACAGATTTACATACACATATGAGAGTCCACTTGCTGGAGAAGGACGTTTTATCCATACATATATGCATGACGGGAATCCACTTCCAAGTTTTGAAGGAGAACCTAAATTAGTAGCGATCGAAGAAGATATTGATGACTTCACAAATACACTTTGGAACAGCTTAAACGATGACAACAAAGTATCTCTGTTTGTACGTTATATTGATATTGCAACAGGAGAATATGAGACAAGAATCGTAAATAAGAACAAATAATCAGTCAATCAGCAGATCAAAGGAGAAGAAAAATGAAGGAATTAGAATTAAAGTACGGATGTAATCCAAACCAGAAACCATCAAGAATCTACATGGCAGACGGAAGTGAACTTCCAATTGAAGTATTAAACGGAAGACCAGGGTACATCAACTTTTTGGATGCATTTAATGGATGGCAGCTGGTAAGAGAATTAAAGAAAGCAACAGGACTTCCTGCTGCAACTTCTTTCAAACACGTATCACCTGCGGGAGCATCTGTAGGACGTCCAATGTCTGATACCTTAAAGAAGATCTACTGGGTAGACGATATGGGAGATTTATCTCCATTAGCATGTGCATATGCCAGAGCAAGAGGTGCAGACCGTATGTCTTCATTCGGTGACTTTATTTCTTTATCTGATGTATGTGATGCAGATACAGCACGTCTGATCAAGAGAGAAGTATCTGACGGAGTAATCGCACCAGGATATACAGACGAAGCACTGGAAATCTTAAAAGCAAAGAAAAACGGAAACTATAACATCATTAAGATCGATGAGAACTATACGCCAGCACCATTAGAGCATAAACAGGTATTCGGTGTTACATTTGAACAGGGAAGACAGGAACTTCCGATCGATGATGAATTATTATCAAATATCGTGACTGAGAACAAAGAGATTCCAGAAGAAGCACTGATCGATATGAAGATTTCTCTGATCGTATTAAAATACACACAGTCTAACTCTGTATGTTTCGTAAAAGACGGACAGGCGATCGGAATCGGAGCAGGGCAGCAGTCACGTGTGCATTGTACAAGACTTGCAGGGCAGAAAGCAGACAACTGGTGGTTAAGACAGTGTCCAAAAGTTATGAACCTGCCATTTAAAGAAAAAATCCGCCGTGCAGACAGAGATAATGCGATCGATCTTTACATTGGAGATGAATACATGGATGTTTTAGCAGACGGAGCATGGGAAAACATCTTCACTGAGAAGCCAGAAGTCTTTACAAAAGAAGAAAAGAGAGAATGGTTAGATAAGTTAACAGATGTTACATTGGGATCTGATGCATTCTTCCCATTTTTCGATAACATCGAGAGAGCACATAAGAGTGGCGTAAAATACATCGCACAGCCAGGTGGATCTGTAAGAGATGACGCTGTCATTGACTGCTGTAATAAGTACAACATGGCAATGGCATTTACAGGAATCAGATTATTCCATCACTAAAAAGTTTTTTTATATAGTTATTGAACATGAAAAAACAGTATATGGTCTGAAGTATAATTTTTCGGATCATATCCTGTTTTTGTATGCAAAAAAATACGAAAAACAGGATTTGTTATTTATTTAACGAGAAAGTTTATCGGTTAAGTATATTGTATTCAATTTTATTTTTGCTATAATGTAATTGAGTTAGATAAGCTAACCAAAGGAGTTTTTATAATAATTTTAATCCAAAAGAAATGGAGGAGTGTTCAAAATGAAACAGTTTGAAGAATGGGAAGGATTTAAAGGTAGAATCTGGAAGGAAGAAATCAATACAAGAGATTTCATCCAGGAAAATTATACACCTTATGATGGAGATGAAAGCTTTCTTGCAGGATCTACAGAAGCAACAGATAAGCTATGGGGTATCTTACAGGGACTTCAGAAAGAAGAACGAAAAAAAGGTGGAGTTCTTGACATGGATACAGATATCGTATCTTCTTTAACTTCTCATGGACCTGGTTATATCAGTGAAGAAACAAAAGATTTAGAACAGATCGTTGGTCTTCAGACAGATAAACCATTAAAACGTGCATTTATGCCATATGGTGGTATCAAAATGGCAGAAGAATCTTGTCGTAACTATGGTTATGAACCAAGCGAAAGATTGCATGAAATCTTTACAAAATATTCAAAGACTCATAACACAGCTGTTTTCGATGCTTACACACCAGAAATGAAAAAAGCAAGACATAACAAGATCATCACAGGTCTTCCAGATACTTATGGACGTGGACGTATCGTAGGTGATTACCGTCGTGTTGCTTTATACGGAATTGATTACTTATTAGAAGAAAAAGAAAATGATTTTGCAAACTGTGGATGCGGTGTGATGACAGATGATGTGATCCGTCTTCGTGAAGAGATCGCAGAACAGAAAAAAGCATTAAAAGGTATGAAAGAAATGGCTCAGATCTATGGATTTGATATTTCAAGACCAGCAAAAACTGCAAAAGAAGCAATCCAGTGGATGTACTTTGGATATTTAGCAGCGATCAAAACTCAGAATGGAGCTGCTATGAGTATCGGACGTGTTGCTACATTCCTTGATATTTATATCCAGCGTGACCTTGACAAAGGAATCATCACAGAAGAAGAAGCTCAGGAAATGATCGATCATTTAACAATGAAATTCAGAATGGTGAAATTCGCAAGAATTCCTTCATATAACCAGTTATTCTCAGGAGACCCAGTATGGGCAACACTTGACCTTGCTGGTATCGGTGTAGATGGACGTTCCATGGTTACAAAGACAGACTTCCGTTTCTTACATACATTAGAGAACATGGGACCATCTCCAGAACCAAACATCACGGTATTATATTCATCTGATCTTCCAGAAAACTTCAAGAAATATGCAGCTGACATCTCTATTCGTACAAGTTCTATCCAGTACGAAAATGATGATGTTATGAAACCAGTATGGGGAGATGATTATGCAATCTGTTGCTGTGTATCTGCAACTAAGACTGGTAAGGAAATGCAGTTCTTTGGTGCAAGAGCAAACCTTGCAAAATGCTTATTATATGCGATCAACGGTGGTGTGGACTGCAAATCAAAACAGCAGGTAGGACCTTCTTACAAACCAATCATGTCTGAATATTTAGACTATGACGAAGTTATGGAGAAATATGATGTTATGATGGACTGGTTAGTAGATCTTTATGTGAACACATTAAACTTGATCCAGTATATGCATGACAAATATTACTATGAAGCAGCGGAATTAGCATTAATGGATACAGAACTTGAAAGAACATTTGCAACAGGAATCGCAGGATTCTCTCATGCAGTTGACTCTTTAAGTGCGATCAAATATGCAAAAGTAAAAGCGATCCGTGATGAAGATGGATTAGTTGTAGACTATGAAATCGAAGGAGACTTCCCTAAATACGGAAACGATGATGACAGAGCTGATGATATCGCAGTATGGCTGTTAAGAACATTCTTAGCGAAGATCAAAAAACATCATACATATCGTAACTCTGAGCCTACAACATCTATCCTTACAATTACTTCTAATGTTGTATACGGAAAAGCAACAGGAACAATGCCAGATGGTAGAAAAGCTGGAGAACCATTAGCACCAGGAGCTAACCCAAGTTATGGAGCAGAACAGAACGGATTATTAGCATCCTTAAACTCTGTAGCTAAACTTCCATATGAATGGGCATTAGATGGTATTTCTAATACACAGACGATCAACCCAGACGCATTAGGACATGAAGAGGGTGAAAGAATCAATAACCTTGTAAATGTTATGGACGGATATTTTGATCAGGGAGCTCACCACTTAAATGTAAACGTATTTGGTAAAGAAAAACTGATCGATGCGATGGAACATCCTGAAAAAGAAGAATATGCAAACTTTACGATCCGTGTATCTGGATATGCAGTTAAGTTCATCGACTTAACAAGAGAACAGCAGATGGACGTTATTTCCAGAACATGCCATAAAACAATGTAATTTGAATTAGTGGAAAAGAATTATGAATGAAAAAATAACCGGAAAAATCCATTCCATCGAGACTTTTGGTCTCGTGGATGGTCCCGGTGTGCGGTTTATCGCTTTCATGCAAGGCTGCCGGATGAGATGCAAATATTGTCACAATCCGGAGACTTGGCAGGAAAACTGCGGTGAAGACTGGCAGGCAGAAGCCCTCTTAAAGAGGGCTTTGCGTTACCGCATGTACTGGGGAAAAGATGGAGGAATCACAGTCAGCGGTGGAGAACCCCTCTTACAGATTGATTTTTTAATTGAATTTTTTAAACTGGCAAAACAGGAAGGAATTCACACAGCCGTGGATACTTCTGCTAATCCATACACAAAAGAAGAACCATTTCACAGCAAATGGTTAGAATTAATGAAATACACGGACCTTGTCATTCTAGACTTAAAAGAAATGGACGAGGAAAAACACAAGAAATTGACAGGCTGTCCAAACAGCAATATTTTAGCAATGGCACAGGAAATCTCAGACCTCGGAGTAGATCTGTGGATCCGTCACGTACTAGTGCCAGATTTAACAGACGATGAAAAAGGACTAGCAGACTTAAAACATTTCATCGATGGACTAAAGACAGTTAAGAGAGTAGAAATCTTGCCATACCATACACTTGGACTCTTTAAATGGGAAAAATTAGGGATAAAATACCCATTAGAGGGCGTAAATCCGCCAAGCGAAGAAGCTGTAGCAAGAGCAGAAAAAATCCTCGGTATTGAGAAAGTTTCTCAAAAATAAATGTAGACAAAACATCCGAGATAGGATATTATAATAACAGTTAGTTAAGACTAACCAACATAAAACAAAACAAAACATAACAAAGCTAGAAAATCTGACCAGACTTCCTTGGGTCGGATTTTTTATTTGGCTTTTTTTATTGACTCATACATATGCGAAGGCTGAGAAAAAGACAAAAGCGAAAAATCAAAGATAGTTTTTGTATACAAATTGGCTATAATTATAATTAATCTTGACAAAGATAGGTTTGATCTATATAATGATTACAATAATAACCAGTCTAAATGGAAGGAAGAACAATGAAATTAATAGAATTATCGGAAGTAGAAATACTTATTATGAAAAGTATTTGGAAACTTGGGGATGGGATTACGGTATATGAAATTATTGATTATCTAGATCAAGTATATGATAGGAAATATACAAGAAGCACAGTAAAGACATATATCACAAAATTAAAGAAAAAAGGATTTGTAGATACACAAGTGAAAGGCAATTACAGCTATATCACAGCAAAGATCACAGAAGAAATGTATCGTGAAGAACAGATGGAATTGATGAAGGATTTCTGGTATGATGGGTCGGTGAAGGAATTGGTTCAGACGTTAACACACACAATATCAAAAGAAGAAAAAGAAGAATTAAAGGATTTGATCAATGATTTCTAAAACCGATGATTTTACTTCCAGAAAGAGAATATAATAAAGAAGAATTAAATCAATTGAAAACAAAAACACAAGGAATGTAATGGCAGGAACATTCCTTTGTATAGGATTATCTTTTGTGGTCGTTGCGGTAATAGGAAAAGAACGATATGTGATGCATGCGGTCGATATTATACATGACTTTTATGTGAAAAAAGATGGAAAATATAAAGTATTCGTTGAAAATCGTTATAAAAAGAAGATAAAAATAGGAATAGCGATTTGTGTGGAGGAGTAATAAATGAGGAAACACATAGTTCGCTTTATGGTATTTTATATATTAAGCATTGGGTGTTTACTGGGAATTGTTATATATTTGTATCAAAATAAGATTGATCGTCATAATGAACAAGTGGAGATAGAATACCCTGGAGTATGGAAGTTATCAGATGAATATGATAATAGAAATTCTAGCTATATGGAATTCCTTCATCAGAAAAACTCTCTCAGTATTTTAAAAGAAGTATATAAAGAATTAGAAAAAGCAGAGTTATACAGAGAATATTCCAGACAGATTCTATCTTATCATGAATATTTTCGTGGGAATGAAAAACTTGCATCTGGATCATATAATGACAAAACGGAAGATGGATATCTTACAAATTTAACTATACGTCAGATGCCAGAGAAAATGATAAATGAAAAGAAGATAGAACAACATATTGAAAAAGGTCGTTGCTTTACTTTAAAAGAGTATCAAAGACCTTTGAATCAAGAGATTCCATTAATTGCAGGATATGATTATCAAAAAGTTTTTCATTTGAATCAGAAAATTAAGGCAGGATATTTGGGAACTGAAAATTGTACGTTTAAAATTGTTGGGTTTTTACATAAGAATACTAGGTTGTCATCGGAATTAAATCTTGATGAAACATTGATTATGCCAACAGTAAGTAAAATGAAAACAATGAAACAAGAGAATGAAAAAATATTAATGTCAGTAAAATGTTCAGGTTATTTCTGTTATAAGAATGAGAAAGAGTATCGCCAAATAAGTAATTTGCTAAAAAGAATACGCAGGGAGACAGGTTATCGTTATGTGATACCGCAGATGAAATGGAAATCAAATAATTTATTACCAATGACAACTGGAAAAGCATTGATATTCATGAGTTTAAATTTGCTACTAGAATTCATCGTTGTATATAAAGTACTGGCTGTGAATACAAGAAAAGTGAAAACACTGGTATATAAAACAGTAGCCCTATGTACAAGTGGAAGTATATTTGCAAATGTATTTTTGCGGTTCTTGTTTCCTAGACACATAAAAATAATTCAAATATATTCTTCTGATTTTGTGGCTTGTATGATAATAGTATTTTTGTTATGTGCAGGAATGATTGGATTAAAGGAGAAAAGAACATGATGGAGAAAATTCTGCTTGGGAGTAGTTATCTAGCTCAAGCTATTGTTATGGCAACGATTGCATTTGCAGTCATCAGCTGGGCTATAGCACATAGACATCCAAAAGACTATGGTGCCAAAACAGCGAAAATAATCAGCGCATTTATGATTGTTTGCTTCGTTGGAAATTTGATTCAGATTATAAGCCAAGACAGTATTATACCAATGCTTGCTGCATCCATTGTGTGTGCGGTAATAAGTCGAAAAACCATTAGATATTAGGGATTTGATATTCTATGAAAAATACGATATGATATAGTATAAAACATTAAGGAGAATAAGATATGAGAAAATTATCAATACTACTTGCAGGGGTATGCCTAACAGCTGCATTATACGGCGCAGGCACAACTTATGGACAAAACAAAACTAACTCCGCCAAGCAGAAAGAAGAGACAGTCACAACAAACAAATACCAAGGCGTAACGATCAAAGACAAAGCCAAAGTGACAAAACAACAAGTCAGAGAACTAAAAAAAGAACATTCTGGTAAAGATGAGAAAAACATCATTATCTGGGAAGCAGAAGAAGCGAAATAGAGGGGAAAGAAATGTTAATACCAGATCTAATTATACAATTTATCACAGTAGTTATTGGAGTGGTACTATATACAGCTATATTTAAAATAGTAAAAAATGTGATTCATAAAATAATACATTAAAACGTGATAGTATTATTTTTAGGGAAAATGGTTGCAATTTAACCAATATACTTTATTGTTAAATAGTTATTTCCAATAAACTTCAAATATGTAAGAGAATATCTATCATTCAAATAAAAAATAGTTACTGGTGTTATAAGCTTGAAGAGACTTCTTAATCACTACTTTTTAAAGATTTGGAGCTCCAACGTGATTAAAAAGTCTCTTGAGGCTTATTTTTTTACTCAAAAACACAAAATTGTACTTTTTTAAAAACATTCTGAAACATACCAACCTTTTGGCACTCCAGACATGTAATTAGTGTAAGGAGCATTTCAGAATGACACAAAACCAAAAAAGTTCCGTCAGGCACACTGTAAAAGTGGAGCTGGGCGATGGGTTTCGTGTAAAGGGATTTTTTGAGGTTTCTTACACGAACCTTGAAAACGGAACAGCCTGCCCATAGGGATACCAGACCTGAATGTGCATTTTGCATGTCTCTTCTGGAAATACGTGCCGGAAACATCAGAACCCGGTACAGGAACGGATATGGGATGAACACAGGAACGGAAAAACGAAGAAAGGAGGGCGTCAGAGAATGGCACAGACACAGGGATTCATGACAGCGTTGTATGAACGTCTCAGTCGTGATGATGAATTAAACGGGGAATCCAACAGTATTTCCAACCAGAAAAAGCTTCTGGAACAGTATGCAAAAGAGCATGGTTTTACCAATCTGGTGCATTTTACAGATGATGGAATCTCAGGCACAAGATTTGACCGCCCCGGCTTTCTTGCCATGATGAGAGAAGTGGAGTCCGGGAAAGTTGGGACGATCCTGATAAAAGATATGAGCCGAATGGGAAGAGATTATCTGAAAGTGGGGCAGTACATGGAACTGCTCCGGCAAAAGAACGTCCGGCTGATCGCAGTCAATGAGAACGTGGACAGCTTCCGGGAGGATGATGATTTTACCCCATTCCGAAATATTATGAATGAGTGGTATGCAAGGGATACCAGCAAAAAGATTAAATCTACCTTTAAGGCAAAGGGCAAGTCAGGAAAACATGTGGCAAGTACAACACCGTATGGTTATCTGAAAGATAAGGACGATCCGAATATATGGGTCATTGATGAAGAAGCGGCAGCAGTTGTACGGAGAATCTTCCACATGACGATGGACGGATACGGGCCTTACCAGATTGCCCGGATACTGAAAGAGGATAAGGTTGAGATACCAGCGGTGCATATGGCAAAGAAAGATGTCGGTTTATGGAAAGGCAGGGTGGAGGAAATCAAAGATCCGTATGGGTGGGGTTCCTCTACGGTTGCAGGAATTCTGAAGAAAAGGGAGTATCTTGGTCATACAGTGAACTTCAAGACCAGAAAGCATTTTAAGGACAAGAAAAGCCATTATGTATCTGAGGATAACTGGACGGTATTTGAGAATACGCAGGAAGCTATCATAGACCAGGAAACTTTTGATAATGTGCAGAGAATCCGAAGCAATGTGAAGAGGTATCCAGATGGCTGGGGAGAAGCACACCCGCTGACAGGACTGATGTATTGTGCAGACTGCGGTTCAAAAATGTATGTCCACCGGGTAAACAATGGAAAAAGAGTGCCACAATATACCTGCTCTGCATATTCTAAAGTTCCGGTTGGGACGCTCTGCCCGACACAGCACAGAATCAATGCTGATGTGGTCATGGAGCTGATTAAGGAGCTTTTAAAGGCTGTTGCGGAATATTCCCAGCTTAACCGGGAAGAGTTCCTGGAGACGGTTAAAAAGGCACAGACCTCTCAGCAGTCCAGTGAGATCACAAGACTGAAAACCAGATTGTCGGAAGCAAAGAAGCGTGTGCAGGAACTGGAAAAACTGATCTGCCGGATTTATGAGGATAACATTCTCGGTAAGCTGCCAGATGAACGCTATGCGATTCTGGACGGGCAGTATTCCAAAGAGCAGAAAGAGTTATCTGCAGAGATCGCAGATATGGAAGCAGAGTTATCCAGTTATAAATGTCAACATTAAAATGTACATTTTTGATCATTTAA
>ULYC01021739.1_pt1 | contig 68981 bp, 52 predicted proteins | sample 1961891 | NCBI WGS metagenome assembly ULYC01 (sample SAMEA4835855, study PRJEB28245) | human gut metagenome | biome: gut microbiome; material: fecal sample | place: Denmark | collected 2008 | reverse complement strand
AAACTACGTGACTAAAACCTCAACTCCCTATTGAACACATACAAACGGGACGGCGTTTCCCGCGCCGCTTGCGGCCGATATGCGCACGGGACCGCTGACTGCGAGGTGGTTCTCCATGCGGAACGGCTACGGTGCTGCGCAACACGTCCATTGAGAGAAGGAGGCGAGCTGATGTTGGGCTACGAAGAGAAGTTGGAGCGAATCGAGCTCATCGATGCCGTGTGTGATGCCGGGAGGCTGGCGAGGGGCCTGGACCAGTTGCTCGAGTTCCTGGCGCACGCTGACCAGCTGGACCCGCTCGACGTCGAGGGGATTCTGGCCCTGAGGTCAATAAGCGAGAGGTGCTCCGAGCGCATCGCGACGCCGCACGCATCCTGGAGGTGCAGAACGAGGTCCTCTATGCCGAGGAACGCGACAGCGACCTCGTCAATGCCGAGGTTTAGGCAGCGCGCAATCAAGCGGAGGGGTACCAAAACCCCTAACGATGCAGATGCGCGTCGCTTTCCGCGATTCATGCACAGTGAGTTAATGCCCCTAAACGCAATCTTCCGCACATGATGGCCTTCCCGCCAAGGCACGTCATGCCATGGCGTATAATGACAATGTATTGCACATTGCAAACATAGGATGGACGACATGGGCTACGCCGACATGATCCGCAACGACGCGAACCCCACCGATATCAGGGAGTACCTGGTAAGCGGCGAACAGACCGCGATCACCGTGAGGATCCCCGACACGCTGCGCGACGCCGCGAAGGAGGCCGCCGCCCTCAAGGGCACGAGTTTCTCGGCCCTCGTGCGCGAGTGCCTCATCAAGGAGCTCACGGATGGCAGGTAGTGCGGACATCCCATCAGCGTCACAACGTGATGGAACTTCTCGAGGTGATCGTGCGCCACTTGGCGTCGACTTCACCTGGGGTATTGATCGCAGCGGGACGCTGCACACGCGGCACCTCAAGGTTGAGGACAGGTGGGGCATCCTGCTCGACCGAGGCCTGGACATCTGGCAGCGCTTCGACAACAACGACACCTTCAGCATCGAGGCCCTCATGCCGGAGATGCGCCGCGTGAAGGCGTTCGAAATCACGTACATGAAGGTTGGGTAGGTATAGTTGAACGAAACATTCAACGTTAAAGACGCGCTTAAAGAGAAGTCCGACGAGTTAAAGAGGTCGCTCGGCCTTCGGCTAGGCCACCCCGTCTCTCAAGGGGATTTAAGCGAGGAAGAGTGGCTAGCTTTTCTCAACAGCTTTCTTCCGAAACGCTACGCCGCCTCAAAGGGGTTCGTCTTCGATAGCGCGGGCGGAACGAGCGAGCAGATAGACGTAATAATCTACGACCCACTTCATTCCCCTCTGATCATGAAGACCAGGAATGGCGAAAATTACGTCACCGCAGAGAGTGTTTACGCCGTGTTCGAAGTTAAACAGGACGTCAACAAGGACCACATTGAATACGCGAACGCAAAGATTCAATCGGTTCTCGACCTGAAGAGAACATCAAGAGGCATGATTTCAGCCGGTGCATCCGTACCTGCACGAAGCTTGACTCCGATTATCGGCGGGCTTTTAACCACGCGGTCAGAAAGTAAGCCCGAGACGATCGAGAAGAACATGTCCTCCTGTCCCAATGTTGACATTGTTTGTGCAGCTGAGGATGGGACGTTTCATAAATATGAAGGCGAGGTTCAAGCCTCAAATGGTGACGAGGCGGTCTTCTCCTTCTTTTATCTGCTCCTTGACGAATTGTTCAAGCTCGGCACCGTTGCTGCAATCGACATAAGAGATTATGCCGACCTTTCCCTGGAATCGTTCGAGATAGCGAGGTAAAAGAATGTCTTTGCAATCGGATTTCCAGACATTTCTATCGGATATTGAGCCTAGCAAAACGACGGTCGATCAGATAAGTGCCGCTCACAAGGCTTTGAGAGAGTATCTTTCAGCGCATGAGTATTATGGCGAGCATTGCGTTCACACGTATTTGTCCGGGTCATACGCCAAGCACACTTCTATTCGCCCAGCAAAGAATGACGACAACCGAGATGTCGATATCATCGTCGAGACAGATTACGACTCCGATGCCAATTCCGCCAACGTCATCATTGAGCTACGAGACATCCTCCTCGACTCTTCAAAGTATGCGACTGCTCATCTTCAGACGCATTCCGTTGGAATATCCTTCTCGAACCTTGACATCGATGTAGTTCCGCTAGCAGCCAATGGCGAAACTTGCTTTATCGGGTGCATAGACGATGGTAGGTGGACCGAAACGAACCCAAAAGGGCACATCGAGTGGTCAACCGCTGTCAATGCGGAACATGACGGCAGATTCAAGCCCGTTGTCAAAATCATGAAATGGTGGCGTAGGGAAAACTGCCCCGAGGAAGAGCGCTGGCCCAAAGGCATCACTCTTGAGAAGATCATCGCCGATCATTATCCAGATGATGTGATGCTTTACGAGGACATCGTCGTGCAGTTAATGGAGAATATAGCGGAATCTTATGATGGCCTTCTTGCCGACAGGATCAAGCCACAGGTGATTGACCCCTCGTTGACCACAAACGATCTTGCTAGCGGATACCGGAGAGAAGACTTCGAGGCGTTCGTTCGGGCAATTCACTCTGCACTCGCCTTGATTAGCGAGGAGGGATCTACGAACTCTACTTGGAGGAAGATATTCGGTAATAGATTCCCAGCAGGCAGCCGAAACGGGTCTGCTCTTTCCCCAGCATATCTTTCGACAGCGGCCGCGCTTTCCGTTCTGCACCGCAAAACCCCGCCATGGCCGATGGCATGTCAAAGACCTGGGGTGATTGTGGTCGCCGATGTCACCTACCCGGATGGAAAACGCGAACGCATCACGACTAACGACCGGGTCATACCGAAGAAATGCGAGATTGACTATAAAGTACTTCGGCCGCTGAGCCTTGCCACTGCCAAAGTTAAATGGCAAGTTGTCAATACAGGTGCCGAAGCACAAGCGGCCAACCAACCTCGCGGCGAGTTCAACGATTCGGATACTGAAAGAGGCGGGCGGCATGAATCAACGGCATACAGGGGGCGTCATTACGTACAGTGTTTTCTGATAAAAAACGGTAGGTGCGTTGCTCGCAGCAAAGAGTTCTTCATCAACGTTGAATAGCGGTTCCAACTAACGCCCTGGCATCGACTTTATAAGCCGAGATAACGTTAAGGGAAAGATACTAAGGAATACGAGGATGGATGCAGGAAAATCTACGATAAGCGGCGTGTTCAACGGATCGCGTCTGCTCGAAATCCCCTTCTACCAAAGGGCGTACGTTTGGGGAGAAGAGCAATGGGAGCGCTTTCTCGGCGACATGGAGTTCGTTACGGCCTCTAAGCGACCCTACTTCCTGGGCTCGATCATCCTGAAGCAGGCGTCCTCCGGCAACACCTGGTCGGAGGTGTCCGAGGTTCGCACCGTCATCGACGGACAGCAGCGCCTCACGACCATGGTCATCTTCTTCAAGGCACTTTGCGCAAAAATCGACGCGGACAGGCTGTTCGAGCGAGACTTCGTTCTGGAGACCGGCGAGGTCGCCTTGAGACATGGCAAGTACGACCGGCAGGATTTCGAGAAGGTCGTCAGCGCTGCAAGCTGCGAGCCCGTTGAGGGCTCCTCGGCCATAATCCGTGCCTACAATTACTTCCTCAAGAACATCGACACGGAGAAGATTGACAGGAACACGATCAAGTCGAACGTCCAGTTCGTCTGCATCGACCTCACCGAGGGCGAGGACGAGCAGCAGATATTCGACACCATCAACTCGCTCGGGGTGCGCCTGACGACGGCAGAGCTCCTCAAGAACTACTTCTTCAACCGCGAGAACGAGCAGGCGTTCAAGGAGTGCTGGGAAGACGTCTTCGAGCCCACGGCGGAAAAGAGGGAGTATTGGGAGCAGGAGGTCGTGACCGGTCGCATCAAGCGCACGCTCATTGATCTCTTCTTCGACGCATTCCTCCAGATTCTGGTTCAGGACAAGAAGCGCGGCGTCACGACCGAGGACAAGCTCTTCTATTCGCGCACGTCCAACCTTTTCCACTCCTACAAGGACTTCATCGGCAGGTACTGCAACGGCGACAAGGGCGAGCTCCTCGACAGCATGAAGGCATATGCCGAGGTGTTCGAGTCCACGTTCGACCCGAGCTGCTGCGACGCGGACATCCCCTCCGCTCCCGGCGTCGAGCGACTGAACGTGCTGATATTCGGCCTTAAGAACTCGACGCTCATCCCGTATGTGCTCTACGTTCGAAAGAACGCGGAATCTTCGGACGAGGAATCCGAGGTCTACGCCCTGCTTGAGAGCTACATCGTCCGCCGAATGCTGGTTCAGGCGACCACGAAGAACTACAACAGGCTGTTCACCTCGCTGATCCTGAACGAAGTGAAGGACGCCGAGGCCCTGAGGAAGGCGCTTGAGGCCAATGAGGAGGCGACGACGTACATGCCCGGCGATGCCGAGGTTCGGACGGCGTTCGAGGAAAAGTGCCTGTACAACCTGCAGTCCAAGGGCGTCCTCTATCTCCTGGAAAGCGCCATACGCCCAGGCATGAGCAGCACGGCCTTGCTCGGGTTCAACCAGTACACCCTCGAGCACATGATGCCCAAGAAGTGGCGCAACAAATGGGGAGCCCTCGACGAGGAGGCCGCGGCGCGAAGGGACAGGAAGCTCCTCACGCTCGGCAACCTCGCCATCATCACGCATTCGCTCAACGCCTCCATCCGCGACGCAGATTGGACCACCAAGAAGCAGGGAAAGGGATACAAGGACGGCCTTGCCCTCTGCGCCGCCGGCCTTGCGACGATGGCCGGCGCCTTGGAGAAGGAGTCTTGGAACGAGGGCGACATCGCCGATCGTGCCGAATGGCTGGCGGACAAGGCGATGGAGGTCTGGCGCTAGGCCTACCTTCGTCCCATTTCAAAGATGCTTGCGGTGTCGGAGCCTGCGTCCATGACGGTTGCTGTCGGCTTCTTCAAAGGTGCGGCTTGTTGCGACGTCTCAATCGCTGGCACGTCAACTAGCTTGCCGAGGCCGTCGGGCTGACCGATTCCTCCGAATGCCGCCCCGTGCCCTGCCGTCTTGAAACACGGGGGAGCAAATGGCGAAATCGCAGGTGAAGGAGAGTAAAAAAGCAAAGAAAAAGCCTCCGTCCCAACGCGGGAACGGAGGCTCGATTACCGTATTTGCTCACCGATGCCGCTGGTGGCTTTGTCATGAGTCGCATACGAAACGAAACTCAGCGGTACACCACGGCACTCAAAAGAGCAGGTCAAAGCCCTATCGGCTTTACTCCCATTCGATGGTCGCCGGCGGCTTGGAGGTGCAGTCGAGGACGACTCGGTTGATCTGACGGCATTCGTTGGTGATGCGCGTGGAGATCGTGGCGAGCACATCGTAGGGGACACGGGACCAGTCGGCGGTCATGGCGTCCTCCGAGCTGACCGGGCGCAGGACGATCGGCGAGCCGTAGGTGCGCTCGTCGCCTTGGACGCCGACAGAGTGAACGTCAGCCAGAAGCACGACCGGGCACTGCCAGATGTCGCGGTCGAGACCGGCCTTGGAGAGTTCCTCGCGGGCGATGGCGTCGGCCTCGCGCAGCAGGTCGAGGCGCTCCTTGGTGATCTCGCCGATGATGCGGATGCCCAGACCCGGGCCCGGGAAGGGCTGACGCCAGACGATTTCGTCGGGCAGACCGAGCTCGGTGCCGATGGCGCGCACCTCATCCTTGAACAGAGTGCGCAGCGGTTCGATGAGCTGGAACTTGATGTCCTCGGGCAGGCCGCCGACGTTGTGGTGGCTCTTGATGTTGGCCGCGCCGTCGCCGCCGCCGGATTCGACGACGTCGGGGTAGAGCGTGCCCTGCACGAGGAACTTGACCTCCTTGCCGCGGGCGCCGGCCTCTTCGAGGACCTGGCGCTGGGCCTTCTCGAAGGTGCGGATGAACTTCTCGCCGATGATCTTGCGCTTGCGCTCCGGCTCGGAGACGCCTGCGAGGGCGTCGAGGAAGTCGTCGGCGGCGTCGACGGTGATGAGCTTGATGCCGGTGGCGGCGACGAAGTCGTGCTTGACCTGCTCGACTTCGCCCTTGCGCAGCAGGCCGTGGTCGACGAACACGCAGGTGAGCTGGTCGCCGATGGCCTTGTGCACCAGAGCGGCGGCCACGGCGGAGTCAACGCCGCCGGACAGGCCGCAGATCACCTCGGCGTCGCCGACCTTCTCGCGGATCTTCTTGACTTGATCCTCGATAATCGAGGAGGCATCCCAGTCGTTGGGCAGCGCGGCGCAACGGTGCAGGAAGTTTTCGATAAGCTTCTGGCCAAGCGGGGAGTGCTTGACTTCAGGGTGCCACTGCACACCATAGAGCTTGCGGGATTCGTCCGCCATGGCGGCCACGGGCGCGCCTTCGGTGTGGGCCAGCACTTCGAAGCCGGCCGGGGCCTGTTCGACCGCCACACCGTGGCTCATCCACGTGGTCTGCTCGGCGGGGGAGTCGGCGAGGATGCCGTCGGCGTCGTCGATGGTGGCTGAGGTCTTGCCGTATTCGCCGAGCGCGGCCTTATCCACCTTGCCGCCGAGCTCATAAGCCATGACCTGGAAGCCGTAGCAGATACCAAGCACCGGAACACCGGATTCGAATACCTTGGTATCTATGGTCGGCGCGCCGGGCTCGAACACGGAGGCCGGGCCGCCGGACAGAATAATCGCCTTCGGATCCTTGGCCAGGATCTCGTCAACCGGCATGGAATGAGGGACCAGCTCGGAGTACACGCCTGCTTCGCGCACGCGGCGGGCGATGAGCTGGGCGTACTGGGCGCCGAAGTCGACGACAAGCACAGGACCGTTTGCCATTGATATTCCCCTAACGTTCATTGGAATTTTACGTGGGCTGAACACCCCTGATTATCACTGGTCAAGGCGACAAGGCCGACACGCGGAGACTATGTGCGTAAATCGAACAAACTACATGCCTGTAGACGGACAACACGCCGATTTCGAACATGGGAAATCGAACGTGTGTTGTTCTAGCCAAATGCTGGATTTCCGCATGCTTCCGCCGTTTTGAAAAAGTTAGTTGAAAAAACTAATGTTGACAAACGGTCAGTCGAACCGCACAAATACTGAAATTTCCGCAACAATTTCGAACACACCCGCAAGAAATCGTTCAAAAGTCGCGTTGTCCTCGTACCATGACGATTGATTGGGAACGGAAAACCTTGGCACCGCAAGGGTCAGGGACCGTGACCGAACAGAAATAATCAATCGCACGATCACGTGCAGGAGTACAGGAGTACACATGACGAGTCCTGTTATTGGCACCCCTTGGAAGAAGCTCAACGCTCCGGTTTCCGAGGAAGCCCTCGAAGGCGTTGACAAGTACTGGCGCGTTGCCAACTACCTTTCCATCGGCCAGATTTATCTGCGTTCCAACCCGCTGATGAAGGAGCCCTTCACCCGCGAAGATGTGAAGCACCGTCTGGTGGGCCACTGGGGCACCACCCCTGGCCTGAACTTCCTCATCGGCCACATCAACCGTTTCATTGCTGACCACGGCCAGAACACCGTGATCATCATGGGCCCGGGCCACGGTGGCCCGGCCGGTACCTCCCAGTCCTACCTGGACGGCACCTACACCGAGACCTTCCCGAAGATCACCAAGGACGAAGCTGGTCTGCAGAAGTTCTTCCGTCAGTTCTCTTACCCGGGCGGCATTCCGTCCCACTTCGCTCCGGAGACCCCGGGCTCCATCCACGAGGGTGGTGAGCTGGGTTACGCTCTGTCCCACGCTTACGGCGCCATCATGGACAACCCGAGCCTGTTCGTCCCGGCCATCGTCGGCGACGGCGAGGCTGAGACCGGCCCGCTGGCTACCGGCTGGCAGTCCAACAAGCTCGTGAACCCGCGCACCGACGGTATCGTGCTGCCGATCCTGCACCTCAACGGCTACAAGATCGCCAACCCGACCATCCTGTCCCGCATCTCCGACGAAGAGCTCCACGAGTTCTTCCACGGCATGGGTTACGAGCCCTACGAGTTCGTCGCTGGCTTCGATGATGAGGACCACATGTCCATCCACCGTCGCTTCGCCGAGCTGTGGGAGACCATCTGGGACGAGATCTGCGACATCAAGGCCACCGCTCAGACCGACAACGTGCACCGTCCGTTCTACCCGATGCTGATCTTCCGCACCCCGAAGGGCTGGACCTGCCCGAAGTACATCGACGGCAAGAAGACCGAGGGCTCCTGGCGTTCCCACCAGGTGCCGCTGGCTTCCGCCCGCGACACCGAGGCCCACTTCGAGGTTCTCAAGAACTGGCTCGAGTCCTACAAGCCGGAAGAGCTGTTCGACGCCAACGGTGCTGTCAAGGACGACGTCCTTGCCTTCATGCCGAAGGGCGAGCTGCGTATCGGTGCCAACCCGAACGCCAACGGTGGTGTGATCCGCAACGACCTGAAGCTGCCGAACCTCGAGGACTACGAGGTCAAGGAAGTGGCTGAGTACGGCCACGGCTGGGGCCAGCTCGAGGCCACCCGTACCCTGGGTGCCTACACTCGCGACATCATCAAGAACAACCCGCGCGACTTCCGCATCTTCGGACCGGATGAGACCGCTTCCAACCGTCTGCAGGCTTCCTACGAAGTCACCAACAAGCAGTGGGATGCCGGCTACATCTCCGACGAGGTCGACGAGCACATGCACGTCTCCGGCCAGGTCGTTGAGCAGCTGTCCGAGCACCAGATGGAAGGCTTCCTCGAGGCCTACCTGCTGACCGGTCGTCACGGCATCTGGAGCTCCTACGAGTCCTTCGTCCACGTGATCGACTCCATGCTGAACCAGCACGCCAAGTGGCTTGAGGCTACCGTCCGTGAGATTCCGTGGCGCAAGCCGATCGCCTCCATGAACCTGCTGGTCTCCTCCCATGTTTGGCGTCAGGACCACAACGGCTTCTCCCACCAGGATCCGGGTGTCACCTCCGTCCTGCTGAACAAGTGCTTCCACAACGACCACGTCATCGGCATCTACTTCGCCACCGATGCGAACATGCTGCTGGCCATCGCCGAGAAGTGCTACAAGTCCACCAACAAGATCAACGCCATCATCGCTGGTAAGCAGCCTGCTGCCACCTGGCTGACCCTGGACGAGGCTCGTGCCGAGCTCGAGAAGGGTGCCGCCGCTTGGGATTGGGCTTCCACCGCCAAGAACAACGATGAGGCCGAGGTCGTGCTTGCCGCCGCCGGCGATGTCCCGACTCAGGAGATCATGGCTGCTTCCGACAAGCTGAAGGAACTGGGCGTCAAGTTCAAGGTTGTGAACGTTGCCGACCTGCTCTCCCTGCAGTCCGCCAAGGAGAACGACGAGGCTCTGACCGACGAGGAGTTCGCCGACATCTTCACCGCCGACAAGCCGGTGCTGTTCGCGTACCACTCCTACGCTCACGACGTGCGTGGCCTGATCTACGACCGTCCGAACCACGACAACTTCAACGTCCACGGCTACGAGGAGGAGGGCTCCACCACCACCCCGTACGACATGGTTCGTGTCAACCGCATCGACCGCTACGAGCTGACCGCTGAGGCTCTGCGCATGATCGACGCCGACAAGTACGCCGACAAGATCGACGAGCTCGAGAAGTTCCGTGATGAGGCCTTCCAGTTCGCCGTCGACAACGGCTACGACCACCCGGACTACACCGACTGGGTGTACTCCGGCGTGAACACCGACAAGAAGGGTGCCGTCACCGCTACCGCCGCTACCGCTGGCGACAACGAGTGATAACACCTCCACGGTGTTGTTAGTTCGCTAACACCAAAGGGCTCGGGATTCGTCCCGAGCCCTTTGCTTATTCATAAGCCCTGTCACGGCGGGGCAGAACAAAGCGAACTGTTGTGATGTTTTAATCGCGTAGCACCCTGAAATGCAGCAGGGCATTGCGCACACCGTCGTGGTCCACATCGTCAGTGATGTAGTCGGCGGCGGCCTTGGGCTCGGCGGTCGCATTGCCCATCGCGACCCCGATGCCGGCGTAGGCGAGCATATCCGTGTCATTGCCGCCATCGCCGAAGGCCATGGTCTGCTCGCGCGTGATGCCGTAATGCGCCATGAACCGCTGGATGCCGCGCGGCTTGCCGCCATCGGCCGGAATCAGATCCGTGAAATCCGGATGCCAACGCACCCCGCGCACATTGCTGCACAGTCCCACCAGTTCGGCCTCCAGCTCGGGCCCGACAAAGGGACTGATCTGGAAAGTCTCATGATCCAGCGCGCGGGTGCGCGGGTCCTCGAAATACCGGGTCGGTGCGGTTTTGCCCAGTTTGCTCCACGTGGCGCGAAGCAGATCATTGGACTGGTTGAAGTACACGTAATCCTTCTCGCCGAAATTGCACACCACATCGGGGTGACGGTCCAGCCAGTCGAGAATCACCTCAATATCAGCAGTATCCAAGGCCTGCGAGGCAAAGAAGCCGGTGTCATCAAAACAATACTGCCCATTGAACGCCACCACGCCATCGAACGTCACCGGCATGGTATCCAGCACCACGTGCATCTGTGAAGGCGCGCGGCCCGTGCAAATCAGCACCTTGACGCCTGCGGCCTGCAGCCGGTGAATCGCCTCGATTGTGGAATCCGGCACCGTATGGGTCGTGAAACTGGTGAGCGTGCCATCGATATCGAAGAATACGGCTCGGATATCGGCATTGGCAGTATCGGTAGTCATAGCTTCCATTGTCAAAGCCCCTCTCGACGTGCTTTCCGGCGTGTTCGGCACGCCTATAGCGGGTTATCAAACGCACGAATCCCGGACATTGCATGCGCGCCATAAAAGACACCTATATGGCAATCGGCCATTTTCCGTCACTTTCGCGGTTCAAGCGCGTTATGGTGTTACCCGACATCAATTTTGGAGAGAGGAAATCCAATGACAGCAGCAACCCAGCCGGCAACCCCGGCCGCTCCTAACAATAACGAGCCGGTGCGTGTGAACCACACCGCCCGCAACGTCATCATCACCATCGTGGTCGTGGCGATTATCGCCGTGGCCGCGTTCTTCGGCTACCGCGCGTTTGCCGGTGCCAACGAGTCGTCCGCCAAGGGCAGCAAGGGCAACCCGGTCAAGATCGGCGTGGTCGGCGCTACCAACCCCGAATGGGTCAAGTTCAAGCAGGACGCCGAGAAGGCCGGCATCTACGTCGACATCGTCGACTTCCAGGACTACACCTCCGAAAACCCGGCCCTTGACTCCGGCGAGCTGGACCTCAACGAATTCCAGCACCTGCTCTACTTGGCCAACTACAACGTGAGCAACAAGAAGGACCTGCAGCCCATCGGCGGCACCGCCATCTACCCGCTCGGCGTGTACTCCACCAAGGTCAAGGACATCAAGGACCTGAAGCAGGGCGACACCGTCACCATTCCGAACGACGAAACCAACCAGGCCCGCGCTATCGGCGTGCTCAAGGCCGCCGGTCTCGTGACGCTCAAGGGCGACTGGACCGCCTTCTCCACCCCGGCCTACATCGACGAAGCCAAGAGCAAGGTCAAGGTCACCCCGCTCAAGGCCGAACAGGTGGCCACCACCCTGAAGGACCCGACCATCGCCGCTGGTGTGATCAACAACGACTACGTGGCCGATGCCGGTCTCGACCCGAAGGACGCCATCTACCAGGATGACGCCGAATCCGAAGAGGCTCGCCCCTACATCAACGTGTGGGTGGCCCGCAAGGCGGACGTGAACAACGAGACCTACAAGAAGCTCGTTTCCATCTACCAGCAGAAGGATGTGCTCGACGCCCTGCAGGAGAACTCCGGCGGTACCGCGGTGTTCGCCGACAAGTTCAGCGCCAGCGAGCTGCAAGGCTTCCTGTCCGACATTGAGAAGGATGCCAAGGCCCAGCAGTGAGCCGCGGCTGATACGAGCGCACGACTAGCCTGTCCATAGCCATTACCACCAAGCGGAGCGAGTACCCGAGCCAACAATCGGGATTCGCTCCGCTTCCGTGACCGGACACCAACAACCAGCATCAGGGAGCACTATGAGCGACCCCATCATCACCTTCGACCATGTCGTGAAGGAATTCAAAACACGCGGACGCGGCGCGAACATCGCACGAGCCGTGGATGACGTCAGCCTGACCATCGATCGCGGTGACATCTTCGGCATCATCGGCTATTCCGGTGCAGGCAAATCCACACTGGTCCGGCTTATCAACGCGCTCGAACGACCCACCTCCGGCACTGTGACCGTGCTTGGTACTGATATCACCTCTCTGAGTGAGACCAAGCTGCGGCCCATCCGCCAGAAAATCGGCATGATTTTCCAGCAGTTCAACCTGTTCTCCACCAAAACCGTGGCCCAGAACATCGCCTACCCACTGCAACTCGATCACTGGCGCAAGGACTATCAGGATCGTCGTGTCAACGAACTCCTTGAATTCGTGGGCCTCAGTGAGCACGCAAACAAATACCCTTCGCAGCTGTCCGGCGGCCAGAAGCAGCGCGTCGGCATCGCCCGCGCACTGGCCACTAATCCGGAGATTCTGCTCGCCGACGAAGCCACCAGCGCGCTCGACCCGGAAACCACCACCGAAGTGCTGGCCTTGCTCAAGCGTGTGAACGAGGAATTCGGCATCACCATTGTGCTTATCACCCATCAGATGAACGTGGTCCAGCAGATTGCCGGCCGCGTGGCCGTAATGAGCGCCGGACGCGTGGTCGAATCCGGCGACGTATACGATGTGTTCGCTGCACCCCAGCAGCCGGTGACCAAGCGATTCATTGCCACCGCATTGTCTGGCCTGCCCGAGGAAGACCGGGTCGAGCGATTGCATCACGAATGGTCGGGCCGCATTGTCACCGTGCTTATCCGCCAAAAGGACGTTTCCGGCACCCAAGGCCATGAACTCAAGGCATCCGGACAGAATATCTCCGAACTCATCGCCAAATACGGCGTCGAATCCAGCCTGCTCTACGGCGGCATCGACACGGTCAAGGGGACCGCCATCGGTGCCATCACCTACGAATTCAACGGGCCCGGCTGGCATGTGGACGAATTCCTGCGCGAGCTCGCCGCCAATAGCGACGTCATCGACTTCGGCACCGCCGCAAAGCCTGTGGCCTACGCCGACGCAGTCGCCGGACATGCCTCCTACGCCGAAGACCGCGCCCATGACCCACTGGCGGCCGATACTGCCACCGCGCCCGCCGCGTCCGCCGCCGCACATGAAGGAGCCAACGCATGATCATCCTCGCCAACCCGCGTAGCGACTGGAACGTGCTGCGTCCACTACTGTTCGAATCCATTGGCCAGACCCTGACCATGGTGCTCGTCACCCTCGTCATCGGCGGATTCCTCGGCCTGATCCTCGGCGTGGTGCTCTATGGCACCCGCCCCGGCAACCTGTTCGAGAACGCGGTCGTCTACCGCATCCTTGACATCATCGTCAACATCGTGCGCCCGATTCCGTTCATCATCTTCCTGGCAGCCATGCAGCCGCTCACCATCGTCGTGGTCGGCACGTCCATCGGCACCGTGGCCGCCATCTTCCCGATGGTGGTGATGTGCACCTTCGCCACCTCGCGTCTGGTCGAACAGAATCTCGTGCCGGTCGACCCGGGAGTAATCGAGGCCGCGCGTTCGATGGGTGCCGGCAAGCTCACCATCATCCGCACCGTGCTCATCCCCGAAGCCCTGGCACCGCTGATCCTGGCCTACGCCTTCCTGTTCATTGGCGTGCTCGACATGTCTGCCATGGCCGGCTACATCGGCGGTGGCGGTCTCGGTAACTTCGCCATCGCCTACGGCTACCAGAAGTTCGACCAGACCGTCACCTGGACGGCCGTGATCATCATGATCGTACTGGTCCAGGTGGTGCAGGGCATCGCCAACGCCATCGCCAAACGACTGCTCAAACGCCAGCAATAACAAGGCATACTGACCCCATAGATCGCGGCCCTCGCCAATATGGAGCGAGGGCCGCAATATATTCTTCGCGCTACTAGAATCGGGAACCATGAGTGAACATATCGACATCGACCACGAACTCATCACTATCCGCCACTACCTGCACGCCCATCCGGAGCGTAGTTTCCGTGAATTCGGCACCAGCATCTATCTGACCGACCAGCTCAAGGCGCACGGCATCGAGATCCTGCACAACCCGCTGGAGACTGGTGTTGTGGGGCTCATTCAGGGCGAGGCCGGTCCCGGGCCGCGTATCGGGCTGCGCGCTGACATCGACGGCCTGCCCATCGTGGAAGACTCCGGACTGGAGTTCAGCTCCGTCAATGAAGGCGTGATGCACGGCTGCGGCCACGACCTGCACATGACCGGTCTGCTCGGTGCCGCCTTCTGGCTCGCCGAGCACCGTGACAAGTTCGCCGGCTCGATCAAGATTCTGTTCCAGCCGAGTGAGGAGACCGGCCAAGGCGCTCGCGCCATGATCGACGCCGGACTCGTGGATGACGTCGAAGCCATTATCGGCACGCACAACAACCCCAACTATGCGCCCGGCCAGCTGGCCATCGGCGTTGAGCCGATGATGGCCGGCTGCGTGAAATTCCGCGTGACCCTCCACGCCCAAGGCACCCACGCCGGTTACCCGTACAAGGGCACCGGGCCCATCGAAGCGCTCGCCAGTATTATTCTGAGCCTGCAGACCATCGTGAGCCGCAACGTCACGCCCTTCCACCCGCTGGTGCTGTCCGTTACCGAAGTGCACGGCGGCCATGTGTGGAACGTGGTGCCCGCCGAAGCCGGATTCCAAGGGACTGTGCGCTATTTCCACAAGTCGGATGGCAATCTGGTCGGCCGCCGATTCAAGGAAGTGGTGGAACACACCGCCGAGGCATACGGCATCAGCGCCGACGTGGTCTGGGATGACTTTCAAGACCCGCTGGTCTCCGATCCAGGTCTCGCCAAGGCCGTGGCGGCGGATGTCAACGACTACGCGCAGCTCGAACCGATACGTCAGTCGATGGCGGGGGAGGACTTCTGCGAATTCGCCAAGGTGACGTTGCCGGTGTTCGCGTTCGTCGGGTCAAACGGCCAGGAAGGTTGCGCCGACTGGCATAGCCCGCATTTCGTGGGTCTCGACGAATCCATTCCCACCTTCGTCAACTTCTACGTCAACACCGCTCTGCGCGTGCTCAACGAGCTGAAGTAAATCCTTTTCTGGCTCGCCTCCGGAGGCTGAGGCGTTAGGCAGACAGCCCAGTGGGCTGTCTGTAGCCGAAGGTGAGGCGACAGCCGAACCAGATATGCGCGGGCCTCGCCCGTCCATAAGTGCAGGACGAGCTATCAGCGAAGCTGACTGAGGGGAGTGGCATTCGTTCATTAGGTCGATTCATCGTCCATTAGGTCGGTGAACGGCGATACTGGTTGTTGGAATCGCGCCATTGCAACGACTGATATCGCATTGCAGTGACCTAATGAACGCAAAAACGACCTAATGAATGACGCCAAGCCGGAAGAACAGGCAATCCGACGTCATACGCGGCTACACTAAGAATCTATGACACAGCTTCGCTTCGCACTCGCCCAGATCGACACCTGCGTCGGCGCGCTTGACGCCAACGCCGCCAAGGTGCTCGACTACTCCCGTAAAGCCGCCGCAGGAAACGCCCAAGTGGTTGTTTTCCCGGAAATGACCCTCACCGGATACCCCATCGAGGATCTGGCCCTGCGCCGCACCTTCCGCCAAGCCGCATGGGACAAGGCCAACGAACTCGCCACCCAGCTCAACGACGACGGCCTCGGCGATCTGTTCGTGGTGGTCGGCACCGTGGGCACCGACCGCAAGACCTCCAAGCCGCGCAACCGACTGGTGGTCTTGCACCAAGGCGTGGTCTGGGCTGGCTACGACAAGCACTTCCTGCCCAACTACGGCGTGTTCGACGAATTCCGCATCTTCTCCGCCGGCGACCGCTCCGTGACCCTCGACGTGGACGGCGCCACCATTGGCGTGGCCATCTGCGAGGACATCTGGCAGGACGGCGGCCCGGTGGCCGACCTGGCCACCAAGAACATCGACCTGCTGCTCACCATCAACGGCTCGCCGTATGAGGAAGGCAAGACCAACACCCGTTTCGAGCTCGCCCAGCGTCGTGCCGCCGAGGTTAACGCCCCGGTCATCTACCTGAATCAGGTCGGCGGTCAAGACGACCTCGTCTTCGACGGCGGCAGCTTCGTGGTCGACGCCGACGGCACGCTTATCGAACGCAGCCCGATGTTCATGGAAAACCTGACGTTCTGGGACTTCGATTCCGCCGCCGAACATCAGGCCAAGGCCGAGATCGTTCCGGAACTCGACCCGGACGAAGAGGTATACACCGCCTGCGTGCTCGGCCTCAAGGACTACATGGCCAAGAACCACTTCACCGGCGTGACGCTGGGCCTCTCAGGAGGCATCGACTCCGCACTGGTAGCCGCCATGGCGGCCGACGCATGCGGCGGCGAGAACGTCTGGGGCATCTCCATGCCCTCCATGTACTCCTCCGACGGTTCCAAAGACGACGCCGCCGATTTGGCCTCCAACATTGGCGCCCATTACGAGGTCCAGCCCATTGAGCCATTGTTCAACGCCTACCAACAGCAACTTGACCTTGATGGCGTCTCCGCCGAGAACCTGCAGGCCCGCATCCGCGGTGTGATCGTGATGGCCAGCTCCAATTCGCGCGGTCTGCTCGCCGTGGCCACCGGCAACAAGTCAGAGCTCGCCTGCGGCTACTCGACCATCTACGGCGATGCGGTAGGCGGCTACGCACCCATCAAGGACCTGCTCAAGACCCGTGTCTGGGAGATCAGCCGTTGGCGTAACAAGGCCGCGGCCGCAGGCGTCGGCATCGGCGGTCTCAAGATCGTGGGCAACGAGGACGGCAACACCGGCATCCCGTTGAAGGACGGCGTGATGATTCCGGTCTCCTCCATCGAGAAGGCACCCTCGGCCGAGTTGCGCCCCGGGCAGAAGGACTCCGACTCCCTGCCCGAATACGCGCTGCTCGACAAGGTGCTCGCCGCATACATCGAGCACGCGCACGGCCGCGCCGACCTGTTAGCCGACGGCTTCGACCAGGTCACCGTAGACACCGTGATGCGATTGGTGGACCGCGCCGAATGGAAGCGCCGCCAATACCCGCTGGGACCGAAGGTCACGGCCCTCGCGTTCGGCCGCGACCGCCGACTGCCCGTCACCAACGCATTCAGGGAATAAACATATATTGCTCCCGCCAGCGGGAGCAAGTAATACCGTTGAGGAGGTACCAATGACAGACGATAACAAGAAGCAGTGGTATTTCAACACCGTCAAGAAGCAGGCCGAGTTGGGCATGGTCTCACCGATCGAACAGCGCATGGGTCCGTACAAGACCAAGGAAGACGCCGAACATGCGTGGGACATCGTGGTGGACCGCAATGCCAGATGGGAGGAGGAGAACCGGCGCTGGAAGAACTACGGCGTGAAACCCGCACAGGCTCGCCCCGAGGATTGACGGTCGAAAACTGACGGATACGGTTCTGCTGTCAATCTCAAGACCGAACCGCTCATACGAACATCACAGTATGAGCGGTTTCCCATATCTGGAGACGTGCAATAGTCCCATCAATATCTAGAAGCCATTGGAATGGTAGCGTTCACAGAAACAATGTGAGATAGCTCACTCCCAATTTCAGCTTTTCTCAAGCAAGTGCCAACTACACTGTTGAACCAAGGGTTCCGTGAAGATGCGAAACCTACAACCCCATTTAAGGAGTGACATGACCGCAGTGGAAAATGCAGCTGTCTCCCAGGAGGAGCTCGACGCCAAGGCGTGGGCCGGCTTCACCGAGGGCAACTGGCAGAAGGATATTGACGTCCGCGACTTCATCCAGAAGAACTACACCCCGTACGAGGGCGACGAGACATTCCTGGCTCCTGCCACCGAGAAGACCAAGCACCTGTGGAAGTACCTCGACGACAACTACCTGGCCGTGGAGCGCAAGCAGCGCGTCTACGACGTGGACACCCATACCCCGGCCGACGTCGACGCCTTCCCGGCCGGCTACATCGACTCCCCGGAAGTCGATAACGTGGTCGTTGGCCTCCAGACCGACGTTCCCTGCAAGCGCGCGATGATGCCGAACGGTGGCTGGCGCATGGTCGAGCAGGCCATCAAGGAAGCCGGCAAGGAACCGGATCCGGAGATCAAGAAGATCTTCACCAAGTACCGCAAGACCCACAACGACGGCGTCTTCGGCGTGTACACCAAGCAGATCAAGGTCGCCCGCCACAACAAGATCCTCACCGGTCTGCCGGACGCCTACGGCCGTGGCCGCATCATCGGCGACTACCGCCGCGTCGCCCTGTACGGCGTGAACAAGCTCATCGCCTTCAAGAAGCGCGACAAGGACTCCGTGCCGTACCGCAACGACTTCACCGAGCCGGAGATCGAGCACTGGATCCGCTTCCGTGAGGAGCACGACGAGCAGATCAAGGCTCTGAAGAAGCTCATCAACCTCGGCAACGAGTACGGCCTCGACCTGTCCCGCCCGGCCCAGACCGCGCAGGAAGCCGTGCAGTGGACCTACATGGGCTACCTGGCCTCCATCAAGTCCCAGGACGGCGCCGCCATGTCCTTCGGCCGCAACTCCGCCTTCCTCGACTGCTACATCGAGCGCGACCTCCAGGCCGGCAAGATCACCGAGACCGACGCCCAGGAGCTCATCGACAACATCGTCATGAAGCTGCGCATCGTGCGCTTCCTGCGTACCAAGGACTACGATTCGATCTTCTCCGGCGACCCGTACTGGGCGACCTGGTCCGACGCCGGCTTCGGCGATGACGGCCGTTCGATGGTCACCAAGACCTCGTTCCGTCTGCTCAACACCCTGACCCTCGAGCACCTCGGACCTGGCCCCGAGCCGAACATCACCATCTTCTGGGATCCGAAGCTGCCTGAGGCCTACAAGCGCTTCTGCGCCAAGATCTCCATCGACACCTCGGCCATCCAGTACGAGTCCGACAAGGAGATTCGCAGCCACTGGGGCGACGACGCGGCTATCGCCTGCTGCGTGTCCCCGATGCGTGTCGGCAAGCAGATGCAGTTCTTCGCCGCCCGCGTGAACTCCGCCAAGGCCCTGCTGTACGCCATCAACGGCGGCCGCGACGAGATGACCGGCATGCAGGTCATCGACAAGGGCGTGATCGAGCCGATTACCCCGGAGGCCGACGGCACCCTGGACTACGAGAAGGTCAAGAACAACTACGAGAAGGCTCTCGAGTGGCTGTCCGAGACCTACGTCATGGCCCTGAACATCATCCACTACATGCACGATAAGTACGCGTACGAGTCCATCGAGATGGCCCTGCACGACAAGGAAGTGTACCGCACCCTCGGCTGCGGCATGTCCGGTCTGTCCATCGCCGCCGACTCCCTCGCCGCCGTCAAGTACGCCAAGGTCTACCCGATCTACAACAAGGACGCGAAGACCCTGGAAGGCCACGAGTACGAGTACGTTGAGGGCGCCGACGACGACCTGATCGTCGGCTACCGCACCGAGGGCGAGTTCCCGGTCTACGGCAACGACGACGACCGCGCCGACGACATCGCCAAGTGGGTCGTCTCCACGGTCATGGGCCAGGTCAAGAGGCTCCCGGTCTACCGCGGCGCCGTCCCGACCCAGTCCATCCTGACGATCACCTCCAACGTCGAGTACGGCAAGAACACCGGTTCCTTCCCGTCCGGCCACGCCAAGGGCACCCCGTACGCTCCGGGCGCCAACCCGGAGAACGGCATGGACTCCCACGGCATGCTGCCGTCCATGTTCTCCGTCGGCAAGATCGACTACAACGACGCTCTTGACGGCATCTCGCTGACCAACACCATCACCCCTGATGGCCTGGGCCGCGACGAGGACGAGCGCATCGGCAACCTGGTCGGCATCCTGGACGCCGGCAACGGCCACGGCCTCTACCACGCGAACATCAACGTTCTGCGCAAGGAGACCATGGAGGACGCCGTGGAGCACCCCGAAAAGTACCCGCACCTGACCGTGCGTGTCTCCGGCTACGCGGTGAACTTCGTCAAGCTCACCAAGGAGCAGCAGCTCGACGTCATCTCCCGTACCTTCCACCAGGGTGCCGTCGTCGACTGATGACCAACCCCGCGAACCGCGGCAATGACTAACTGAAGGGGTGGGGCACGGCTCCACCCCTTCCTTATTTCCCACAGACTTTCGCATCATTTGGAACAGGAGGACAACGATGCCCGCAACACCCACGTTCCGCACCACGACCAGGCATATGCTCAAGGAATCGAAGACCTATGCCTCGCAGACTTTGATGGGCGGCCTTTCCGGCTTTGAATCCCCAATCGGACTCGACCGACGTGACCGCCTTTCCGCCCTGAAATCCGGCGATATCGGCTTCGTCCACTCTTGGGACATCAACACCTCCGTGGACGGACCGGGCACCCGCATGACCGTGTTCATGTCCGGCTGCCCGTTGCGCTGCCAGTACTGCCAGAACCCGGACACTTGGAAGATGCGCGACGGCAAGCCCGTCTACCTTGACGCCATGATCAAGAAGGTCGATCGTTACAAGGACCTGTTCAAGGCCACGCATGGCGGTATCACCTTCTCCGGCGGCGAATCCATGATGCAGCCCGCCTTCGTCTCGCGTGTGTTCCATGCCGCCAAGGAGATGGGCGTGCACACCTGCCTCGACACGTCCGGCTTCCTCAACACGAGCTACACCGACGAGATGCTCGAGGACATCGACCTGTGTCTGCTCGACGTCAAATCCGGCGACGAGGAGACCTATCACAAGGTCACCGGCGGCACCTTGCAGCCCACCATCGATTTTGGCCAGCGACTGGCCAAGGCCGGCAAGAAGATCTGGGTGCGATTTGTGCTCGTGCCGGGCCTGACCGACTCCGAAGAGAACGTCGAAAACGTGGCGAAGATCTGCGAGTCCTTCGGCGATGCCGTCGAACACATCGACGTGCTGGGATTCCACCAGCTTGGCCGCCCGAAGTGGCACGAACTGCGCATCCCATACCCGCTGGAGAACCAGAAGGGACCCAACGCCGCCACCCGCGAACGGGTGGCCAACCAGTTCAAGGACCACGGCTTCACCGTGTATTAAATTGCAGGGCCGAACCGCGCGTAAATACCACGATTCGGCCCGTTCGCCCATACCCTAGAGATATGGCCGACATCTACGCATTTCCTACGGGAGAGTCCAACGACGGACGCCCCGTGCGCCCTCAGGGTGTGCCGGATGAAGTATGGGCAGCCGTCGAATCCGTCAGCACCATGAAGCGCATCCATGACGTGCGCTATCGGGAGATTCCCGTGCCTTCCACCTTGGCCGATTATGGTATCGGCGTGGAATTCGAAGCGGGAGAGCGTGCCCTCGGCGATGCCTTTTCCGCCGGTCTTGGCAGCGATGCCGAACCACGAATCGCCACAGGCTGGATCATGATGCTTTATGCTCATGAGCTGCGCATTGACTGGGATTCCAACTGGCGTTGCGTGGCGTTCGCGCGACTGCCGCTGGAAACCGCCGAAAACGATTCTCTGACCCCCGGCATGTACTGGGATGACATGTGCGACTATTTCGACGGCATCGAGCCGGATTCGGTATCCGGCACAGTCACCGTGACCCAGAACACGGCTTTTGGCTCGATGGCCGGCTCCACCAGCGCCGGGTGTGAGATTCGCGTCTCATGGACCCCGCTTGACGGGACCGGGCCGGACGGTACTATGGACGCCGGCGCACAAGTCCGCTCGTGGGCCGCATTCATCAGATCCACCATCCGTTTTGAGGAGGATGACGCCAGTTGAGTGACGTCCGTGACACCGAACCCCGACTGCTGAAAGAGCCTCGCGGGGGAGTACCCGATGTCACTTCGACGCTGGACGGCTATCATCGTGTCTGCGATGCGCTGGCCGAGGCGACGGGCTCGCTGGCCGCCGACGCCGAACGGGCGTCCGGCTTCCGCTATGGGCACGAGGATTGGCTGATTCAGTTCAAACGTGAGGGTGCAGGCATCGCCTTGCTTGATCCCGTCGCCCTGACCCGGGCCGGAGCTGATTGGAATGAATTCAATGACGCCGTGGGCGACGCCACGTGGATTCTGCATGATTCTCTGATGGACTTGCCCGGATTCGCCGAAATCGGGCTCAAACCCAAAGCCCTGTTCGACACGGAAATAGCGGCGCGATTGCTCGGCCTGCACCGCTTCGGTCTGGCCGCCGTCACCGAACACTACCTCGGCATCACGCTAGCCAAAGAGCATTCCGCCGCCGATTGGTCCTACCGTCCGCTGCCGCGCGACTGGCGTAACTATGCGGCGCTCGACGTGGAGGTGCTTATCGAACTTGAAACCATGATGCGTCGTGACCTGAAAGCCGCAGGCAAGGACGAGTGGGCCGCTGAAGAGTTTTCTCACGCTTTGGTTGCGGGCCTTGCCCCGCGCAAACCGCATCCGATTCCTTGGCTGCGTATCTCGCGCATCACCCAGCTGAGTCGTGATCCAAGGGGCTTGGCCATCGCCAAATCCCTATGGGAGGAGCGCGACCGACTCGCCCGGCAATACGATATTGCGCCCAGCCTGTTATTGGCCGATTCATCAATCATCGAGGCGGCGACCAACAAGCCGCACAATGCTGCCCAATTCCGCGCGCTCCGATCCCTGAACGAGCGTGTGCGCATCCATACCGGCACCGAGCAGGACAAAATGTTCGAGCGGTACGCGCCGATTCAGCGTGCGGTCAAACCGAAGGTCTGGAAGCAGGCCATCGATCGAGCCATGGCCCTGAAGCCCACCCAATGGCCTACCATGCCCGCCCCCGAACAGGACGAAAACGGTGTGGTGAACGCGCCCCGATCCATGCGGCTGTGGCAACAGCGCCATCCGGAGCGTTATGACCGTCTGCAACGGGTGCGGCGTGTGATCAACCGCATCGCCGAAGACACCCGCACGCCGGCCGAGATGATCATCAAGCCACAGATCCTACGCAACCTGTGCTGGGTGGGAGACCCGGTGGAAGTGGACGTCGAGACGTTCCTGATCGAGCAGGGCGCAAGGAACTGGCAAGTGAAACTCATTGCACCGTCCGTAAGTGGCGTTATCATGTAGAGGTTGCCTTACGGCAGAACTGTAAGAAATAACGACTTTTGAGGAGTCATTAGCGTGAAGATCAGCGTTCGTAACCTCGAGCCCACCAAGGTGAAGCTCACCGTCACTGTTGAACCGGAAGAGCTCAACCCGTATCTGGATGCGGCCCGTAAGGAAATCGCCAAGCAGGTGAACGTTCCCGGCTTCCGTAAGGGCCACGTTCCCGGCAAGATCATCGACCAGCGCATCGGTTTCGCCGCCGTCGCCGGTGAGGCCGTGAACGACGCGGTCCCGGAGCTGTACTCCAAGGCCCTGGAAGAGAAGAAGATTCGTCCGATGGCTCAGCCGGAGTTCGACGTGCAGGATGTTCCGCAGTCCGCCAACGACGAGACCAAGCTGAAGTTCACCGCCACCGTCGAGCGTCGTCCTGACATCGAACTGCCGGAAATCGACGGTCTTGAGATCGCCATCTCCAAGCCGGAAGTCAAGGATGAGGACGTCGACAAGCGCCTCGAGGCCCTGCGTCAGCGCTTCGGCACCTTGGTCGGCGTGGACCGCCCGGCCGCCAAGGGCGACTTCGCCAACATCGACCTGACTGCTGAGATTGACGGCGAGACCGTCGACTCCCAGGAAGGCGTGAGCTACGAGCTCGGCTCCAACACCATGCTCGACGGTCTGGACGAGGCCCTTGACGGCCTGTCCGCCGGCGAGGAGACCACCTTCGAAGGCACGCTGGAAGCCGGCGAGCACGAGGGCCAGAAGGCCACCGTGAAGGTCAAGGTCAACTCCGTCAAGGCTGAGGAACTGCCGGAGCTGAACGATGAGTTCGCTTCCGAAGCTTCCGAGTTCGACACTCTGGACGAGCTCAAGGCTGACATCCGCAAGGCTGCCGCTCAGGACGCCGAAGGTCGTCAGGCCACCGAGGCTCGCGATGCCTTCATCGCCAAGCTGCAGGAAGGCCTCGAGATCCCGGTGCCGAAGGGCGTCAAGGCCAACATGGTCGAAGAGCAGCTCAAGGGCATGACCCCGGACCCGGAGAAGGCCACCAAGGAGCAGAAGGCTCAGGCCGAGGAGACCGTGGAGAAGGATCTGCGCGATCAGATGGTGCTCGACGCTCTGGCCGAGAAGCTGGACGTTCAGGTGTCCCAGTCCGACGTGTTCAACTTCCTCGCTTCCATCGCCCAGCAGTACGGCATGGATCCGAACAACTTCATCCAGGCCATCATCAAGAATGGCCAGCTTGGCTCCGCTGTGCAGGAAGTCGGCCGTTCCAAGGGCCTGCTCGCCGGCATGCGCGCCGTCAAGTTCACCGCTGATGGCGAGGTTGTGGACCTCTCCGCCTTCCTGGGCGAGGCCGCTGAGGACGAAGAGTCCGAGTCCGTCGAGGCCGCTTCCGCTGCTGCCGCCGTGGCCGACGAACTGTCCGCCAAGGATGACGCCAAGGATGCTGAGTGAGCATAGCCTCATCGCGTTAGCGTGATTGTTTGAGCCCGGAATCGTGTTTCACGGTTCCGGGCTCTTCCTATTCTGGCAAAAGGACTATTTCTTTGGCTCCCCTCTTTGAGGGGAGCTGTCGAGCGTGGCGAGACTGAGGGGAGTTCCCAAGGCATACTCGTTGCATAGGGTGCGGAGGTTGACATGCAGCCAACGGTTACTATCAAACGCCTTGGTTGGCTCGCTGCGGCGACCATTGTGCTCGGCGTGCTCATCGGTGTGGGAGCAGGTCTGCTGACCCTGTTGCTCTACGGCGTTGAACATGTGCTGCTCGGCTACATCGAAGGCCCAGAATTGTCTGGTCCATTCGGCGTGCCCGCTGCACGCCGTGCGATATCGGTGACCGTGGGACTCAGCATCGCAGGCATTATCTGGTATCTGCTGCGACACAAAACAACTGCGGTGCCCTCAGTCAAGAAGGCCGTGGCGGGAAAGCGAATGCCTTTCTGGCAAACCATTGTGCATGTGGTATTGCAGATTTTCATCGTCGGCTCCGGTGCCTCGATCGGCCGAGAAGTCGCCCCACGCGAACTCGGCGCCATGCTCGCGCAACGTTTCTGCGACCTGTTCCATATCGAGGGCGTTGACGGCATCGACCGGCGCATGGTGGTGGCAGTGGCTGCCGGTGCTGGTCTAGGAGGCGTCTATGACGCGCCACTGGCCGGCATGTTCTTCGCCGTCGAAATCCTGTTGGTAGATGTGACAATCGAAAAAGTTGCGTTTGGACTGGGCATGTCTGCCATTGCCGCATTCGTGGCGGTTGCGATCAAAGGGCATCACCTGTTCTACGACATTACCGCCATGCAACCGGAATCCACGCCAACGTTAATGGTGTTCGCTCTGATCTGCGGTGCGGCATGTGGAGTGGGCGGCGCATTGTTCCGAAAAGGTTCGCAATGGGCGGAAGCGCACAAGCCAACCGGTAAGGCTATTCTGTGGCAGATGCCGCTGGCTGGTCTCATCACCGGTTTGGTGGCGACTGTTGTGCCGCAGGTGATGGGCAACGGCCGTGCCGCAGCGCAACTTGGATTCAGCACATTCATTCCTGAAACCGCCGGCACTGCTGGTGCCATGCAGTCGGCATCTTCAGCGGCCGCCTCTCCATGGAACTTGCTGACGGGCGGCGGTAATGTATCCGATTCGGCCTCTGGCGGGGGAGCGGGCTCTGGAATGGCATCGTTCTGGGCCATGCTTCAGGGTGGGAGCGGCCCTTCTGGATCCGTGATGAACGCCGGTTTCCCGCTGTCCCAGTCCAATATCTGGATGTTGCTGGGTGTGTTGGCACTCACCTTTGTTGCCAAAGCGCTGGTGACGCTGATGACCATTCGCTCCGGTGCGTCGGGCGGTGTGCTGCAGCCCGGCATCGCATTAGGTTCCACGCTGGGTGCGATGCTCGGTCTCGTATGGATACTGATGTTTCCGACCGATTCGGTAACCGCGTGTGCCTTGATCGGTGCGGCTTCGTTGCTTTCGGCCTCACAACAGGCACCGCTTATGGCCATGTGCTTGGTGATGGAGCTCTCTGAAGCGCCGATTACCTTCTTTGTGCCGGTCGGCATGGCCGTGGCCACGTCGTCGTTGATATCAAAGTGGTTGCTGAGTCGTAAGTAAATACATATATTCTGGCTCCCCTCTCTGAGGGGAGCTGCCCCGGTCGAAACTCCCCTCAGCCGCCTATGGCGACAGCTCCCCTCAGAGAGGGGAGCCGAGGTAAAGAAAGCTATGTCAGAAAATACAGAAATTCGCTCGGCACTTGAATTGCTTGCCGCTGAGCCGCTCACTGAGCAGATTGACTACTATCGAAAGCCATTCATGGTGTTATGGGCCGCCATTCAGGAGGCAGCCAGCGATGTGGCCGAAGACTACGACTTACCTGCGGATATGGCCCAATTATGGGTGGCCGAACAGATGCGCCAAGTCGCCGATTCACTGGTCGATCGGCTCGCGGAAAAAGCCGTGGCCCATGGTGCCAGCAAGTCCAACGTAGCGCGAGCCGCCGGTGCCAGCCCCGCCAATGCCGCCCGTCGCTTCCCGCGTCTGGGCGACGATGCCGCCTCCCAGACCCGCCTCCTCATTGACGACGTCCTCGACACCCTCGAATAAACCGAAATCCCTACGCTGCCCGCCAAAAAGCACGCGAAAAGCCGCCTTCAGTCGCTTCAAGGCGGTAGTCTGAACAATGTTCGAGTAATTAGAAGGAGAATCAAGGTGAGCAATACCTTTGCGACCTTGCCGGTCATGGCGGGCGATGACGTCCCGGCCGGCCCCGTCGACCCGATTTTCAACCGTCTGCTCAAAGACCGCATCATCTGGATGGGTGAAGAGGTCAAGGACGATATGGCCAACCGCATCTGCGCTCAGCTGCTGATGCTGGCCGCCGAAGACCCGAAGAAGGACATCTGGCTGTACATCAACTCGCCGGGCGGCTCCATCACCGCCGGCATGGCCATCTACGACACCATGCAGCTCATCGAGCCTGACGTGGCGACCGTGGGCCTGGGCATGTGTGCTTCCATGGGCCAGTTCCTGCTGAGCTCCGGTACCAAGGGCAAGCGTTACCTGACCTCGCACGCCCGTGTGCTCATGCACCAGCCTTCCGGCGGCATCGGCGGCACTGCCACTGACGTGCGCATCAACGCCGAGCTCATCATGGACATGAAGAAGACCATGAGCGAGCTGACCGCTGAGCAGACCGGCCACACCCTCGAGGAAATCTACCGCGACAACGAATACGACCACTGGTTCACCGCCCAGGAAGCCCTCGACTATGGCTTCGTGGACAAGCTCGTGACCACGCCGGACACCATCGGCAACAACCAGCAGGGGGAGTGAGACTCATGGCAAGTGAAGAAGCAAAGTTCGCCGCCCGTGCCGACCGCTTGGCCGGCCGTCAGGGCGTAGCCGGTTTCATGCCGGCCTCCGCCCGCGCAGTCCAGCCCGCGCCGACCAACCGTTACATCATGCCGCAGTTCGTGGAGAAGACCCCGTATGGCATGAAGACCCAGGACGCCTACTCCCGCCTGTTCGAGGATCGCATCATCTTCCTCGGCGTGCAGGTGGACGACGCCTCCGCCGACGACGTGATGGCCCAGCTGCTGGTCCTCGAATCCCAAGACCCGAACCGTGACGTGATGATGTACATCAACTCACCCGGCGGTTCGATGACGGCCATGACCGCCATCTACGACACCATGCAGTACATCAAGCCCGACGTGCAGACCGTGTGCCTCGGCCAGGCCGCCTCCGCCGCCGCCATTCTGCTGGCCTCCGGCACCAAGGGCAAGCGCCTGATGCTGCCGAACGCCCGTGTGCTCATCCACCAGCCGGCCATCGACCAAGGCTTCGGCAAGGCCACGGAGATCGAGATTCAGGCCAAGGAAATGCTGCGTATGCGCGAATGGCTGGAGGAGACCCTCGCCAAGCACACCGGCCAGGACGTCGAGAAGATTCGCCGCGACATCGAAGTGGACACTTTCCTGACCGCTCCTGAAGCCAAGGAATACGGCATCGTGGACGAGGTGTTGGAACACCGCCAGTAAAACTTCCGGACATTGCAATACCCTCGGTCGGCAACGACCGGGGGTATTGTATTTCAAGGATGGCAATGATAATGCGCAGCGTGGCGGTTCGACGGTGCGGCGCAGTCGGCAAAGGAGAATCATGGGACGTGTGGTGAGCTACAACGAGGACGTACCCCGTTGCACGTTCTGCGGCAAAACCGAACATCAGGTACGAAAACTGGTGGCCGGTCCCAACGCCTCCATCTGCGATGAATGCATCGCCCTGTGCGTGGACATCATCTCCGAGGAGCGTGTCAAAGATGCCGAGGTCAATTCGCTGAGCCTGCCCAAGCCCGCTCAGATCTTCGATTATCTCAACCGCTACGTCATCGGTCAGGAGAACGCCAAGCGCGCATTATCCGTAGCCGTATACAACCATTACAAACGCGTCAATATGGAGCTTCAGGAGTCCGCTGAGCAGCTTGACGGGAATAACGGGCACAGTGGACAGACCAGCAAACAAGCCAAGCAATCCGTTCCCACCCAGACGCGTGCTACCCGCCGCAGCAATGACCCTTTGGCTGACGTCGAGGTCGCCAAGTCAAACATTCTGTTGCTCGGCCCCACCGGCGTGGGCAAAACCTATCTTGCGCAGGCGTTGGCCCGCGTAATGAACGTGCCGTTCGTCATCACCGACGCCACCACCCTGACCGAAGCCGGCTATGTAGGCGACGATGTGGAAACCGTGCTCCAACGTCTCCTCCAAGCTGCGGATGGCGACGTAAGCCGAGCCCAGCACGGCATCATCTACATTGACGAAATCGATAAGATCGCCCGCAAATCCGGTGAGAACACCTCCATCACCCGTGACGTGTCCGGTGAGGGCGTTCAGCAGGCGTTGCTGAAGATCTTGGAAGGAACCATCGCCTCCGTGCCGTTGGAGGGCACGCGCAAGCATAAGGAGCAGGACGTTGCGCAGATGGACACACGCGGCATCCTATTCATCTGCGGCGGTGCGTTCGTGGGGCTGACGGACATTGTTCGCAAGCGATTGGGCCGTCGAGAGACCGGCTTCGGCGCGAATTGGCATGACGCCGACATGAAAGACGAGGAATTGCTCGAACAGGTCAATGCCGATGATCTGGCCGAGTTCGGACTGTTGCCTGAGTTCATCGGACGTTTGCCGGTCACCAGTGTGCTGAAGGAACTTACCGTAGACGATCTGACGGCGATTCTCACCCAGCCAGCCAACGCGCTGATCAAGCAGTACCGTAAACTGTTCGCCGTCGACGGCGTCGATCTGCAATTCACAGAACAGGCCATTCGGGCGATTGCTGATATCGCTATCAAGCAAGGGACCGGCGCACGCGGGTTGCGTTCGATTATCGAACGTACGTTGCAGGACACGATGTTCCAGTTGCCGAGTTTGGATGATGTGAGGCAGGTGATTGTGGACAAGGCGTCCGTAGAGGGTTCCAGCACGCCCAAACTCCTGCGCGAAGCCGTGGATGTGCCGCAGGGACGTCTCAAAGTTGCGCAGTCGGTTTTGCTTGACCGAGTCCGTACACACGAGGCGTGAGGCCAGTAAATACGCCGTTGCGGTAGTGGTCGGGATGGTGCGACTCGCCGCAACACGCCGAGTTGCATTCAGCTGAACGGCGTGTATTATATATCGAGTTGTCTGAAAGACAACATGCGCCAGTAGCCCAGCGGATTAGAGCAGCTGACTACGGATCAGCAGGTCGCAGGTTCGAATCCTGTCTGGCGCACTCCCGAACCACGGGGACAACAGTGGTATGCGCCAGTAGCCCAGCGGATTAGAGCAGCTGACTACGGATCAGCAGGTCGCAGGTTCGAATCCTGTCTGGCGCACAGTAAGCCTCGAAAGCGAAATGCTTCCGAGGCTTTTCCAATTGTATTGGCCCGTTTGAGTCGGTTGAGTCGGCCACACAGGGTTGGGCTAAGGTTGCTCTTCGCGACTCAGCCCGGAGCGGAACGTCCTGAGATATTCCGTACTATTACATACGGTTCATCCAAGAGAGTGCAGCAAGGAGACGCGATGGCCACGACCGCCGGCGCGAAGAAGGGACTTTGGTCCACCATCAGGCGAATCGCCGCCTCAGACCGTATTTCCGGACTCATCATGCTTGGCTTCGCGCTCACCGGCCTGGTGCTCGCGAATCTGCCCGCCACCGCGCATGCGTTCGAGACCGTAGCGGAAACGCATCTGTTCATCCCCTACACCAATCTCGACCTGCCTATTGGCCACTGGGCCCAGGATGGTCTGCTTACCATCTTCTTCCTGACCGTGGGCCTCGAACTGAAGCAGGAACTCACCACCGGCTCGCTTGCCAATCCGAAAGCGGCCGCCGTGCCGATGCTGTGCGCGGTGGGCGGCATGATCGCCCCGCCCATCCTGTTCCTGGCCGTCACGGCATTGTTCTCTCAGATCGGGCCTGGTGAACCCGGCACGCTGATTCTGACCACCACCGGCAGCAGCATCCCGTTCTCGGAGATGTCGCACGGCTGGGCAGTGCCCACCGCCACGGATATCGCGTTCTCGCTGGCCGTGCTCGCCCTGTTCGCCAAGGCCCTGCCCGGTTCGATCCGCGCGTTCCTGATGACGCTTGCCACCGTCGACGACCTGCTGGCCATTATTCTGATCGCCGTATTCTTCTCCTCGATTAACGCCTGGTATTGGTTCATCGGCATCGCCGTATGCGCCGCCATCTGGGCATACCTCGTACGACTGAAAAAAGTGCCGTGGATCGCGGTTGGCATCGTCGGTATCCTCGCTTGGATCATGATGTTCGAGGCAGGCGTGCACCCCACACTGGCCGGCGTGCTGGTTGGCCTGCTGACCCCCTCTCGTGAAATGCACGGCGAACTCTCGCCGCGTGCCGAACGCTATGCCAACAAGCTCCAGCCATTCTCCGCACTGCTGGCCCTGCCCATCTTCGCCTTGTTCGCCACCGGCGTACACTTCGAGTCGATGAGCCCGCTATTGTTGGCCTCGCCGCTGGTCATCGCACTGATTGTGGCTTTGGTGGTCGGCAAACCTCTGGGTATCATCACCACCGCATGGCTGTCCACGCATGTGGGCGGGCTCAAGATGGCCAAGGGGCTGCGTGTGCGCGACATGATTCCTGCTGCCGTCGCTTGCGGCATTGGCTTCACTGTGTCCTTCCTCATCGCTTCGCTGGCGTACAAGAACGCGGAACTTTCCGCTGAGGCGCGCTTCGGCGTGCTGGTGGCCTCCCTGATCGCCGCCGCGATTTCCGGTGTGCTGCTGAGCCGTCAGTCCAAGCGATTCGAGAAGACCGCAGCCGCAGCAGCGGCTGATGCGGAGGATGACGAATCGATTGATGGTGATGGCATCGGGCAGCCAAGCCACACCACAGAGCCCACCACGCCCACGGAACACCCCGGCACCCTCGCCGACGGCACCGCCAGTGTGGAAATCGACTTCCGCCACTGATGGCTTAGACGGTCCCTACTCCATTGTTGGCCTTGTTTCGTGAAAACCGTACGCTGAGACGCGCTCACCGTACGTTCTTCACGAGATGAGGCCTTATTTCGCGGAAAACGTACGCTCAGTGTCACTCACCGTACGTTCTTCACGAAGTCAAGGATGATTTCGCGGAAAACGTACGCAGAGCTTCAGGCGCTAGAATGCGAAGAGTCGATAGCGCCGTACAGGAGGACATTGGATGGCAAAGAAGCAGAAGAAATCCAAGAAGAACGACGGCAAAAAGGCCGCTGAAGCAAAGAATCTAGCCGAGGTCGCATCCAAGTCCGCAGTCGTGGACGATATGGAACCATTGGAAGCCACAGCCGCGAATGATGCGGCGGCGTTGGCGGCTGAGACGGCAACTGAGGCTGTGGCCACACCGGTGAACTCGGTCGATCTGGAGGACGCCTCGCCGCTGGGCGACACCTATCATCGCGGCCCGGTGATTCTACGCGGCCAGATGATTCCCTCGGACAACACCACCGCCAACCTGCTGAAATCCGATCAGGACACCGACTGGCTGCACATGGACCCATGGCGTGTGCTGCGCATCCAATCGGAATTCGTGGACGGTTTCGGGGCGCTCGCCGAGCTCGGACCTGCGGTCTCTATTTTCGGCTCCGCACGCACCCAGCGCACCGAATCGATCTACAAGGCAGCACGGCGCATGGGTAGCCAGATAGCCAAGCGCAACATCGCCGTCATCACCGGCGGTGGTCCCGGCATCATGGAAGCCGCGAATAGGGGAGCGGCACTGGCCGGCGGCAAATCCGTGGGACTTGGCATCGAATTGCCGCACGAGCAGGGGTTGAACCAGTGGGTGAACCTCGGCATGAGCTTCCGGTACTTCTTTGTGCGGAAAACCATGTTCATCAAGTATTCCTCCGGCGTGATCGTATGCCCGGGCGGCTTCGGCACACTGGATGAGATGTTCGAGCTGCTGACCTTGGTCCAGACCCACAAGGTGGCGAATATTCCGGTGGTGCTCTACGGCAAGGAATACTGGCAGGGGCTCTTTGACTGGCTCAACGGTCCGGTGGCCGAGCACGGCATGATCTCGACGATCGACCCGAAACTGGTCACCGTAACCGATGACGCCGACGAAGCCGTGGACGTGGCCGTCAGCGCAATTGTGAGGTAAGCGAGATAGAGTGGCTCCCCTCGGAGAGGGGAGCCAAGGACAGAGTTACTTTTTGTAGGCGATGAGCAGGCCGGTGCCGTCAGGGGTGAGCGTGGACTCGAAACCTTCGTCATCTTCGACGGTGGTGAGCAGCTCACGCATGGCGATGGCCTTGTCGCTGCGGTCGGCCGGATTGATCACGCCGCCCTGACCGTCCTCCAACGCCAGCACATCGGTGAACATGATCACGCCGTGCGTGCGCAGCAGACGGGAGGCCTGGGCGAACGTGGCGGCATAGTTCTCGGCGTCGCCCGCCACCACGATCAGATCGTAATCATTGGCGTTGAGGCGCGGCAGAAACACGCTGGCCGGGGCGTTCACCGCACGCAACGTGGTGTCGGTCTCGTCCTGCAGCTCGGCGAACGCCTTGCGAATCAGCGCGATGCCCTGGGCGGTGGAATCGACCGCAGTCAGCAGGCCCTTGTTATCCAGCGCATGGGCGAGCTGCAAGGTCTCCACCAGCGAGCCGGTGCCCACGGCAATCACCGAAGCGGCGCTGGTGATGCGCACCAGCATGCCCAGCAGACGGGCCTGCGCCGCCGAACCCTGCAACTGGCCGGACTCGTCGGCGGCCGTACGGGTGTCGGTCAACGCATCGGATTCACGTTCGCGCGCGTGTTCCTCGGTGAATTCCCATGCCTTGGCGAGGTTGGTGTACTGCGTTCTGTCCATAATTCGTTCTTTCATGTCTTCTCTCGTGCGGGCACCCGGCGGATGCATCGACGCATGTGCTTAGGCGATCGCCGCAGCCAGCCGCGGCGCGGCTTAGCGCTCGCGGACCTTAGCCACGATCTGCCACATCTCCTCGCCCACATCGATGCCGCGCGGGCAGTGGCGGGAGCAGGCGCGCACGGACTGGCAGGCGGCCACGCCGTCGGCGGTGTCGATGGCATCCATACGCTCCATGGCCTTGGTGTCGCGCGAATCGTTGACGAAACGGGAGGCCCAAATCAGCGCGGCCGGGCCGATGAAGGCGTCGCCGCCGGCGTACACCGGGCAGGCGCCTTCGCACACGCCGCAGGCGATGCAGTTGCTCAGCAGCTCGTATTTGGCGAGTTGTTCGGGGTTCTGCAGGTATTCGAACACGTCCACCTTGCCTTCGGCGGTGGTGGCGAGCACGCCGTCCGCCTGAAGATACGGGGTGAGCTTCCTGATCTGGTTGAGCATAGGGTCGATGTCGGCGATGAGGTCGCGCTGCGGCGGGAAGCCGGGCAGGGACGCCAGTTCGATGACTCCCAGCGAACCGTTTGCGGCTGAGTTCTGGTCGGCCGCCGCGTTTGCGACGTTTTCCGCGGAATCGTCGGATTCCTCAGCCTCGGTGCCGGTGTGTCGGAACCCTTCGTCATCGACTTCGGGCATGGTGCCGGGTTGCTTGGCCCAATCGCGGATGGTGGCTGTGCACAGCAGGGTGGGGGTGCCGTTGATGGCCACGGCGTCCGAACCGCACATGCCATGACCGCACGAATAACGGAAGGCCAGCGTCGGGTCGACGGTGCGTTTGATGGTCAGCAGGCAGTCGAGCACGGTGTCCGAGGGGCGTGCGGGAATCGTGTATTCCTGCACCCACTGCTTGCCGCGCGGACGACGGCGCGCCGCCGAATCCGAGCCGCCGCCGAACGGGGAGCTTTTCTTGGCAAACGGGCTGCCACCGCGTGCACGTTCGGCACGCTCGGGTCGCGGCGTGAAACGATGCACTTGCAGGGTAACCGTCGTGTTGCTCGCCTCAGCCATGTTCTGCCTCCATGAAACAGTGGGATGTCAAGTCCAATATTAGCCAACCTATTGTGCCACAAGCCCTAGGCGGCTTGGGTATTACCACCAGCGGATCAGTACTCGCGCTTCTTGGGCGGATAGTCGGTGATGTGCACCGGCTTGAAACTTACCGAACCATCATCGGCGACCATCGAGTGAGCAAGGAAATGCTCATCGTCGCGTTCGGGGAAATCAAGGCGTTGCATGGATCCGCGAGATTCCTGACGGGATTCGGAAGCGTGCAGCATGGCCTCGGCCAGTTCGATCAGATGACGGACTTCCCAGATGGCGGTGACCTCCTGATTGAAAGCGGCGGTCTTGTCATGGGCCCGCAAGGTATCGGCAACCGGTGTGATGTCGTTGTTGATCTGAGTCAACGCCGTATCGATGGTCTGAGCGGTGCAACGTACGGCCAGAGCCTGCTCCATCACTGATCCGAGTTGGGCCATGAGCTGATAAGGATTGGCAGTGGTCGTCCCATCGTCTGAATCATCCATTGGTCCGGCGAGCAGTTCGTCAAGCTCTGCTTTGCGGGAATCGGCAGCCTGATTGGCGGCATCGGTCAGCATGTCGTCGGCCGAATCATCGGCCATGGGGGAGTCAACCGGGTTCTCGACGATGCGTGCGGCCATCGTCTGACCAGCGCGTGTGCCGAACAGGCAGGCGTCGAGCAGAGAATTGCCGCCCAGACGATTCGCACCATGTACGGAGACACAAGAGCATTCGCCAGCGGCGAACAGTCCATCGACTACCTGCACGGCACCGTCGGCCCAACGGTACACCTCGCCGTCGGTGGTGATGGGGATGCCGCCCATCGTGTAGTGTGCAGTGGGCTTGATGGGTACTAGGTCCTTGGCCGGATCGAGGTTCGCGTACTGCTCGATGGTTTCGACCACCTGCGGCAGCACTTCCTTCATACGTTCGGGGTCGATGCCGGTCATATCCAGCCAGACGCAGTCCTTCGGACCATCCGGGTCCTTCGGGTCGGCGACGCCGCGACCGGCGTCGATCTCCGCCATGATGGAGCGGGAGACCACGTCTCGTGCGGCCAGATCCTTATGCTCCGGAGCGTAGCGTTCCATAAACGGCTCACCGTCGGCGTTCCTCAGGATGCCGCCCTCGGCGCGGGCCGCCTCGGACAGCAGGATGCCGGTGTGCGCGAGCCCGGTGGGGTGGAACTGCACAAATTCGATGTCCTCCAGCTGCAGACCGGCGGCCAAGGTCAAGGCCATGCCGTCGCCGGTCAGATCCCAGGAATTTGACGTGGTGTGGAACAGTCGGCCCGCGCCACCGGTGGCAAGCAGCACGTTGCGCGCGTGGATGGCCTGAATCTTGCCCGAATGCGTGTCAAAGGCCACGATGCCGGCCGCCTGCTTGCCGTCGTCGGCGAGCACCAGGTCGGTCACATACCATTCCTCGGCGAACTCGACGCCGGCGGCCACGCACTGCTGCCACAAGGCGTGCAGAATCTGGTGGCCGATGCGGTCGGCCGCATAGGCGGCGCGCTTGACCGGGGCGCCGCCGAACTCGCGCGTGTGGCCGCCGAACCGGCGCTGGGCGATATGCCCGTCCTCGGTACGGGAGAAGGCCACGCCCTGACGCTCCAGGTTGATCACGGTCTGCGGCGCGTATTCGGCGAGCAGTTTGGCCGCATCCTGGTCCACCAGCCAGTCGCCGCCCTTGATGGTGTCGTAGTAATGCCAGTGCCAGTCATCGGACTCCACATTGCCCAGGCTCGCGGCGATGCCGCCCTCGGCTGAACCGGTGTGCGAACGCAGCGGCTGCAGTTTGGAGACCACGAGGATCTTCGGGTCCACGCCTTGTTCCTTGAGCTCGGTGATCTCGGGGGAGCGCAGCAGTCCCAACGCCGCCGACAGGCCGGCCGCTCCGGCGCCGACGATCACCGCATCATACATATCTTCCAAACGTTTCGGACTCATGGGTTCGATTCTCGCACACCCGCCGAACAGCCTTCGAGCCGTGTCATGGAAGCCGATTAGCCGACACGGCTGCTCAGCTTGAGCATCCCGGCATCCCGCTCGATCACTCCCTTCAGCTCCAATGCGCCGAGTAGCTCAAGTATGGTGCCGATATTGGGAATCTCGTCGGGTACCGTCTCTCGCGCCACGCGCAATAGTGCGTCCGGGGTGACGATGAGATGTCGTTTACGGCATTCACGAATCAATGCCACTAATGTGCGTTCCATTTCCGGCAGCTTGGCGATAATGATACGTTGTTGGGCTTCCTTCTCGGGATCGGGCTTCGGCTTGACACGAAGATCCGGCATCTGATGCGACGAGGGCAGCTCTTCACCCTTGCTTTTGTCGTTACCGGAATCGGCGGTTGCGCTCGCCGGCCCATCCTTGGATTGAGTGCGCGTAGGCTGAGTATGCTTGGTCTTCGAACGTTTCGAATGACCTGAATCTTGTGACGACTCCTGTGACGCCGATGATTCCGAGGATGCTGGCGATAACGGAGTCGTTGCCGGCACTTCCATGGCCTCCTCGTTTTCGGGCGAGTCCTGACCTGTGGATTTCGATATGCCCGGGCATACTGCCATAACGGGTTTGTGCCGTTCATGGCATATATCCTCGGTGGATGTGGCGGCACACAGAATCATCGCTCGGTGGTCGCCGATCATCTTATTGCACCCGGCGTTGCAAGGCTGATTGATGTCACCGGGAACCGCATACACTTCGCGCAGCAATTCGCATGCCCATCCCGCGGTGTTGAGCGCTCCGGAACGCAACCGGGCTTGCGTCACGATCAATGTGGAAGACATGGCCGCGATAATGCGGTTGCGAAGCAGAAAACGACGGGCTTCGGGAATCGTCCCGGGGCACAGTTCGCTGATCAGTGCACCGCCTTGCGCCTCGATACGTTCGAACAGCGTGCGGTTACGCATCGGTCCGATATGGTTGAGCCCGCCGGCGAATACGGCAACGGTTCTGCCCACATTGGCGGGCATTCTGCCGTGCAGCGCATTCAACGCTCCCCAATGTGCCGCCGCATCCGTGCCCATCGCGCCTCCGGACACGACCAGATGCCCGGCAACGGCTGCCTGTTCGGCTACGGTGTGTGCCACATACCGGCCATATTCGGTCACGTCCCGTGAACCGACGATGCCGACCGGTTTGGCGCAACTGGTCAATGCGCGTGGATCGCCTTTGATCCACAAACACAGCGGTGGCGCCCAATCGGAGCGAATGGACAGGTCGGCCAACTGCGAGGGCCAACATGGATGGCCAGGGCCGATAATCCATTGCGTGCCATCCATAGTGAACCAGTCGGCCAGTTGGATGATGTCTTGCGAGGGCAGGTCCATCATGCGGTTATGCCAGCCGGCCAGTGCATTGCGGAAGGAGCGCATCGCGTTCGCCGACGCCTTGCGGCCCCATCGAGTGAGGCCGTCCACGAACATGCGGTCAATACGTGACAGCGCCGGGCCACAGATTTCAGATGGCTGGCTTGGGTGGGATTGCGCCAACGCATGCCAGAGGGATTCGGCGTTTTCCGCGCCTTTGAGCGCGGCGTACATCATCACATCCGCGCCATCAAGACAGAACGTGAGCGCGGCACGATACAACGTATCCGTAGGAGGTACGGGAATGGTGCGCGAAACAGCGAGACCCGTATCGGTGTGATCCACACTTTTTGCGGTGCCGCCAGATTGCCGGATATCAGTAGCGTTACTCATGTCATCCTCGTTCTCATTTCGATGCCCTGATGGACGTCCTGTTCAGTGGGGGATACGCGGCCGGCCAGATCGGCGAGCGTCCAAGACAGACGCATGGCGCGATCAGCCCCGCGCAATGTGAGTTGATGATTGGACAGGGCCCGATTGACCAATTCCATCGCTTTCAGCGATGTATTGGCGTGCAGCCATTTGCCCGAAGCTTGCGCGTTGCACACCCATCCATACTGTCTGAACCGATCTTTGGCCACTTGACGGGCACGAATCACACGAGCTTGTATCCCGGCACTGGACTCGCCGATTGGCTCGCTTTGCACGGCAATGCGCGAGACTGGTGGCACCGCCATCTGAATATCCACACGATCCAATATCGGTCCGGACAATCGCGAGAAATAACGTATACGGTCTTTTTCCCGGCAAGCGCAACGTTCGCCGGTGCCGTAATAGTATCCGCACGGACAGGGGTTGGCCGCCATGATGAGTTGGAATGAGGCCGGGTAATAGGTGCTGCCTTTTGAACGGGAAAGCGCCACATACCCGGATTCCAATGGTTCGCGCAGCGTCTGCAGGGCGCGTGCGCTGAATTCCGGTGCCTCGTCCAGAAACAGAATGCCTCGATGCGCGCGCGTGATTGCGCCGGGAACGGCGATGCCGCTGCCACCACCCACCAAGGCCGCCGTGCTGGCGGTGTGGTGCGGTGCCTCGAACGGCGGCATGTCGGTGATGCCGTACTGAGGCAGTATGCCGCACAGCGATCGAATCGATGCCACTTCCAGTTGTTCCGCCTCGTTCAACGGACACATGATGCCGGGCATACGTGAGGCCAGCATGGTTTTGCCGCTGCCTGGCGGGCCGGTCATGATGAGATTATGCCCGCCTGCCGCCGCCACTTGCAGCGCCCATTTGGCATGCTCCTGACCCAGAACCTCGTTCATATCGCCACAATCGTTGGGATGACTTGTGGGCGATTGATCCGTGGTGGTCTCGTCGGTAACCGGTGTATCGGGAATCGTATAGGTGGCATCGCCGCCCATCAGTTCGATGAGCTCACCCACATGCCTCACGCCCACTACATCCAGTCCATCCACCATCGAAGCCTCGTCAAGATTGCGATGGGGAACAATCATTTTGCGCACGCCACGTTCCTCGGCATGCAGCATGATCGGGAGCAGCCCATGAATCGGCAGCACCGAGCCGTCAAGATTCACTTCGCCGAGCACAATGGTATCTTCTAGGCAATCATGCCCTATGGCACCCGCCGCACATAGGACGCTGGCCGCGATGGCCAGATCATGCGACGAACCGCGTTTGGGCATGGCCGCAGGGCTCATGTTCACGGTCACACGGGTTTGCGGCCAACCGAATCCAGTGGCTTGACACGCTGATTTCACGCGCTCGCGGGCTTCGGACAACGATGCATCCGGCAATCCGATGATGCTGAAGTATGGCAAGCCAGGGCTGATGAAAGCCTGCACTTGGACGATGAAGGCCTTAAGGCCGATCAGTCCGACTGAGAGGGTGCTGCCGATAGCCATGTCTACTCCTTTCGCAATGTGTTTCGCAACGTGGCTGTTTTTTTTGGGGGGGGGGCTTCAGAAGGCATTTTCAATGTGATGCACGAGCGGCCTGCCCACCCGAAGCACGATGGTGACGACATCGAAACGGACCGCCGAATGCGGCACCCGATTACGCCGGTCAAGCAGCCAATCGCAGGCGGCTTTCCTGAGATTGTGCTGTTTCGCCGGCGTAATGGCCTCTTGCGGATATCCGTAATGCATGGACCGGCGTGATTTCACTTCGACGAACACCACCGTGTACTCGGGATTGAGCATCACGATGTCCAATTCGCCGTAACGGGTATGCCAATTGCGGCTCAAGGTCGTCCAACCGTGTTCCTCCAGCCACGCGGCGGCATACTGCTCGCCGAGCGCGCCGAACTGTTTGGGCGTCAGATTGCGGTCGCCCATCGTGGCCGCAATCCGTTCCGAAGGCAGCATTGCCTGCGGATCAGGTGAAGCCAGCATGGGCTGGTGAAAGGCAAGACCGGCGTCGATGCCGGACTTCGTCGTCGGCTGGGTAGGTGGTAAAGCGTTCATGATTCCACTGTGCGGGTTACTTATGTAAGAGCACAAGCGCAACCGGCAAATGTGGATACTATGACGCGGTTTGGCGTGTTGTGGATAACGTGTGGATGAAAACCCGGTTATCCACCATTAGTTCAGAAGGTTTACCAAGGCTCACCAGTCGACTTCCCCGTGACGAAAAAACAACCCATCGGATTGTTCGCTGAATACGTCAGACCCAGTGAGCGGAGAGGGGAGCCAAGGTGCGGTCACTTCACCAAATCGGTGAGTTCGCCAAGGTTCAGTTCGAAACTGACGCCACGATCCTCGAAATGCGGCTGGTTACGGGTGCTGGCCATGGCGTGGCGCACGAACTCACCGGCGATTTCGGCCGACTCGGCCAGGCCGCGGCCGGCCATCACCGCGCCGCACAGGGCAGAGGCGAAGGCGTCACCCGTGCCATGAATCATGTATGGCAACTTCTCATGAGCCAGCTCGATCTTGCCGGCAACACCGGTGGAAGCGCTGGCCACATAGTTGACGATTTTGCCATCGCCATGGTCGATGCCCTTCAGCACCACGTTCTTGGCACCCAACTCCAGCAGAGCACCAAGCAGCTCGTTAACCGTGGCCTCATCAATATCCTGGCCAGGATAGTCACGCTTGGTGAGAATGCTTGCTTCGGTGAGGTTCGGCATCAACACGTCGGCACCATCGGCCAGCGCGCCCATTGCCTCGCACAGCTCCGGTGTGTACGTGGGGTACATTTCGCCGGCGTCTCCCATCACCGGGTCAACCAGACGCAGCGCGTTCGGATATTCGCGGTAGAGACGCTGAATGATCGCCACCTGATCGGGGGAGCCGAGGAAGCCTGAATACACGCCATCCAGCTCCACGTCTTCCTTCTGCCAGGCATCCAAGTAACCGGAGAGAATATCCGTGGTGTCATGGAACGTGAACACTGCATAGCGTGTGTGCGCCGAGAACAGGGCGGTCGGCACCGGGCACACATCGCAGCCGGCGGCCGAGAGAATCGGAATCGCGGCGGTCAGCGAGCACTTGCCGTAGCCGCACATGTCGTGCACGGCGGCCACGCGCGGAATATAGTTCGGATCACGGTCATACAGTGTTACATCGGTCATGTCTGTTCGAATCCCTTCACCATGTTGGCGGAATAATTCATTGGCGATGTTTGACTGTAGTCGTTCGTCATGTAAACCATGTAACCGGGCGGCAGAAAAATGAAACAGACGTCATCACCGAGCGGGCAAACCGTCTTGGTGACGGGTGGAACAAGCAATCATCACGGACGCTTGAGCCATGCGCGAAAGGCATGGTAGCGATATCACCGTGACCGCGTCGACCTTGAAAGCGCATGCGTGCGGCCCGGCGTGTCGCGATAATTTCAACGACTTTTTCGTGACTTCTGACAGTCGCTCACGTCAATGATTCCAAGGCTTTATAAGCCCTTATAGGCAAGTCCGATAACGTTCAGCTTGCGTCGCGCGGCCCAAGCGTCGTAACTTCATAACCAACACCTCGCCAACCGCCCGAACACGGCAGGCGGGTGGCAAGGAAAAATCCTCGCGACCTAGCACAACCAAGGAGAAAGACCCATGGCCGAGAACAACAAGAAGTACCGTTTTGAAACCCTGCAGCTGCATGTGGGCCAGGAGCAGGCCGACCCGGCCACCGACTCCCGTGCAGTCCCGATCTACGCCACCACCAGCTACGTCTTCCACAACTTCGACCACGCCGAGGCTCGCTTCGGTCTCGCTGACCCGGGCAACATCTACGGCCGTTTGACCAACACCACCCAGGGTGTCTTCGAGGACCGCATCGCCGCCCTTGAAGGTGGTACCGCTGGTCTGGCCGTCGCTTCCGGTGCCGCTGCCGTTGAATACGCTGTGCGTAATATCACCCAGTCCGGTGACCACATCGTCGCCGCCAAGAACATCTACGGTGGAACCTTCAACCTGCTGCGCCACACCCTGCCGCGTGACGGCATCACCACCACCTTCGTTTCCGCCGAGAACCCGCAGGAGTTCGAGGACGCCATCCAGGAGAACACCAAGCTCGTCTACTTCGAGACCTTCGGCAACCCGAACGCTGATCTGCCGGACTTCGAGGCAATCTCCGAAATCGCCCACAAGCATCACCTGCCGGTGATCGTGGACAACACCTTCGCCACTCCGTACCTGTTCCGCCCGCTGGAGCACGGCGCCGACGTGGTGGTCGAGTCCGCCACCAAGTTCATCGGCGGCCACGGCACCACCCTCGGCGGTGTGATCGTCGAAGGCGGCAAGTTCAACTGGGCCGAGGTGCCGGGCAAGTTCCCGACCCTGACCGAGCCGGACCCCTCCTACCACGGCCTGAACTTCTACGAGGCTCTCGGCGGTGCCGCCTTCGTGACCCGCGTCCGCGCCATTCTGCTGCGCGACACCGGCGCCACCCTGTCTCCATTCGCCGCCTTCCTGCTGCTGCAGGGCACCGAAACCCTGTCCCTGCGCGTCGAGCGCCACGTCCAGAACGCTCTGAAGGTCGTCGAGTACCTGCAGACCGTGCCGGAAGTCGAGTCCGTCTCCCACCCGTCCATCCCGGGCCGTCCGGATCACGACCTGTACGAGAAGTACTTCCCGAACGGAGCAGGCTCCATCTTCACCTTCGATATCAAGGGCGGAAAGGATGCGGCTCGCGTCTTCATCGACAATCTGCACCTGTTCTCTCTGCTGGCCAATGTGGCCGACGCAAAGTCCCTCGTCATCCACCCGGCTTCCACTACGCACTCCCAGGAGACCCTGGAAGAGCTCGAGGACCAGGGCATTCACCAGGGCACCATCCGCCTGTCCATCGGCACCGAGAACATCGAGGACATTCTCGATGACCTGAAGGGCGGCTTCGAAGCCCTTCGCGCTTCCGGCTTGGCCAAGTGAGGTCGACAGGAGGGTTGACGGCCCGATGAGAAGGGGCGCGATGCTAATGGGGTGCATCGCGAATCATCGAGCCGCATGGGGTGCCTTCCGTCCGATAACTTGACTCAAGGAGTAGAAAGCTCGCACTGACGTCATGCAGTGCGGGCTTTCTTGCGTCTGTATGCCTCACACTGTTTGCGCAGAGGCATGAATAGTGTGAGACCTGAGACGACATAATCCTCAAGGATGAGGGCCGGCGCGTGGCCGACCGCCCAATTCAGTCTGGCGCACGATGGGGCGCGCCGTTATTTCTTCATAAGTTGGAATCATCATCCGGGCATAAGGCCCGGCCCAATATGGAGAGGCATTATGAACGTGCAGAACCCGTCCGCATCGCGCGGCATCGCTATTCAGGCCGTCGACTTGGTCAAGAACTACGGCACCGGCAGCAATATGGTTCACGCCCTGCGCGGCGTGAACGTGAGTTTCGAACGCGGCAAATTCACCGCCATCATGGGCCCATCCGGTTCCGGCAAATCCACGCTGATGCACACGCTCGCCGGTCTCGACTCCGCCACTTCCGGCCATATCTTGTTCGGCGGCGCCGACCTGACCCGCATGGACGACAAGCAGCTCACCTTGCTACGTCGCCACAAGATCGGCTTCATCTTCCAAAGCTTCAACCTGTTGCCCATGTTCACCGCAGAGCAGAACATCCTCATGCCGCTGACTTTGGCCGGTGATAAGCCCGACCGTGCCTGGTTCGATCTGCTCGTAGAAACCTTGGGACTCAAGCAACGGCTCAACCATCGTCCGAACGAGCTGTCCGGTGGCCAGCAGCAGCGCGTGGCCATCGCCCGCGCGCTGATTGCCAAGCCGAAGCTGGTGTTCGCCGACGAGCCGACCGGCAACCTCGACTCCGTCTCCAGCGCCGAAGTGCTCGGCTTCCTGAAGCGTTCGGTCAACGAACTCGGACAGACCATCGTCATGGTTACGCATGATGCGGTCGCCGCGTCTTACGCCGACCGTGCGCTCGTGTTCGCCGACGGCCAGATTGTGGCGGACGTGAACAAGCCGACAGCAGACCAGATGAGTGAACTGCTGATGAAGGAACGTGAGGCCGCCACAATGAATGTGGCTTCCGCGAGGCATTCCCACTAAACGCACTGTAGAAGCATTCGAAGAAGGGAACAGAATTCACCATGTGGTCCATCACTTTGAAACTCATGCGAAAAACCAAGCGCATGCTCATACCCGCAGGCATCGCCATCATGATCGGCACGGCGTTCATCGCCAGCACCTTCCTGTTCGGCAATGCCATGAACGACTCCCTGACACGGCAGCTGACCGCCATGTTCGGAAACGCCAACTATGCGGTGAGCATCAACAGCTCCGACCTGAGCGATAAGGAACTCAACGAGGCGTATTCCAGCACTGTCGGCGACTTTCATCTCGACCAGATCGCCGGCATCGAAGGGGTTGGCGGCGTCCGCGCCTCGGTGGAAACCGGCGTCAGCGTTTCCAAGGGAGACAGCACCGTCAGCGGCGAGATCATTTCCACCGCGGCACAGAAGAACATGCTCCCCGTGAATATCACGGAAGGGGACCAGCCGAAGGATTCCAACGAAGTCGCGCTGCCGGAAGACATGGCGAAACAGTTGAACGTCGGCGTTGGAGACACTGTAAGCCTGACCTCCCGATATGCGGTAGGCGACGATGGCAAAGCCAAGGCGGACAACGTGCGCGTGGTCGGACTCACCTCCGACCCGAACGGCGCCTACTCATACTATGGTGGTGCGATCGTAGGATCCAACAATCTGCTTGCCGCAATGCAGGGAGTGGACGATTTCAACGCCACCGGAACAACAATGGTGTATCTCGACCTTGCCTTGGATGGAAACAGCGTATCCGCAAAAACCATCAACAGTGTGAAAGCGTTGCTGCCAAAGCATTTCGATCTGATGTCACGACAGCAAATCAGTGACGAAAGCATCAAATCCTTAAGCGGCAACCAAACCAACATCGCCACCACATTCCTTATGTGCTTCGGCGTGCTTGCCATGTTCGTGGCGGCTCTGGTGATCGCCAACACGTTCCAAGTGCTCGTGGCGCAACGCCGCCGCACACTCGCCTTGCTACGCACCATCGGCGCAAAGAAAGGCCAACTGTATGGTTCCGTGCTGTTCGAAGCGGTGGTGCTCGGCTTCGTCGCATCCGTGCTTGGCGTGGTGCTGGGAAGCCTGCTCATGTGGGGCATGTGCGTCAGCGACATCATGCAAGAGGGTATGCGGTTCAACTTCTCCTGGCAAGCCGCCGTCGTACCTATTCTCTTCGGTATTGTGGTGACGGTGCTCGCATCCATGGGATCCGCACGTTCCGCCACCGCGGTAACGCCATTGGAGGCATTGCGCCCGATTGAACTGACCGACAACCATCGTTCCAGCCTTACGCGAGCCATAATCGGTATTCTGATGGTGGTGGTCGGTATCGCCATGGCCATATTCTCCATCTGGCAGGTGCAGGCCACCAACGGCGGCGAGGATGCGAGCGGCGATCAATTCACGATGATTCTGCTCATAGCCATCGCCGGTGCCGCACTGGTGTTCCTCGGCATGGTGGTCACCGCGGTATTCTGGATGCCGACCCTCATGAAGGGCGTTGGAGCGTTGGCCTCGCTGACAGGTCCTTCCGCAACAGTTGCACACGCCAACATTCAGAAGAATCCGCGACGCATCGCAGCAACCGGTGCCGCTCTGCTCATCGGTGTCACCTTGGTTTCCACCATCGCAACCGGTGCCGCTAGCGCCAAAGAGACTATGAATGGTGCGCTCGCCACCCGTTATAGCGTCGACATCGTGGCCATGGGCGATGACATCAGTCAGCGAATGGTCAAGGATGTAGCCGACATCAACGGCGTGTCCGACACATTGTATGCGCCGGCGGTTTCCGTGACCTTGGAGAAAGCGGATGGAACCCAGCCTACGTCCGCATTGCTGGTCGGTGTGAAGAACATCGATCAGGTCAAGCAGGTCATGCGTGTCAACTTGGGTAACGCCTCCATCGACAGTGATAGCGTGCTCATGCCAACATACAATGCGCAAACCGGCAAGGAACTGCAGTTCGCCAATGGCACGGCTGATTTCTCTACCGAATGGAACCAGGACGGCGTCACTACGCGTTCGCTGACATTGCAAGCAAACCAAGCCGACTACCGTCGCGTATCCGCACAGTATGGAGCTGTCGGATTCGTGGACGAAAGCCATTTCACCAATGGTGACCTCGATGCCGCCACCCATGTGTTGCTGGTCAAGGCAGATACTGACAAGTCAGGAGTTTCCGTTGACGGCATCTACAACGACATGCAGGCCGCATTGGAGAAGAGCGCTGATGCGACAGTGACCGGACCGATCGCCGAACGCATCGTATGGGCGAAGATGATCGACTCCATGATGATGCTTCTGGTGGGATTGATCGCTGTGGCCGTGCTCATCGCACTTGTCGGCGTGGCCAACACGCTGTCGCTGTCAGTGATCGAACGCACCCGAGAATCCGCCACATTGCGCGCCATCGGCATGACCCGAGGCCAGCTGCGACGCTCTCTTGTGGTGGAAGCCCTGCTCATCTCGCTGGTATCCGGCATCTCGGGCGTACTACTTGGCACCCTGTTCGGCTGGCTGGGCGCATACGTGGTGTTCAGTATGTACGGCAAAGTGGTGTTCCCGTTCGAATGGGGCATTAACGGCATCGTACTCGCCGTGGCAGCCGTGGCAGCATTGCTCGCCAGCGTATTCCCCGCACGCAGGGCAGTGAGCACGCCTCCTGTTGAGGCGCTCGCCGAAGCCTAAGCTTCATAGCAAACACAACGAAAAGGACTCCTGCCACAAACATGGTAGGAGTCCTTTTTGCGTATCATGCATACGCAAAACAACAAATCAATCAGACCAAATGGTTTTCGTAGGCGAACACCACCGCCTGCACGCGGTCACGTGCATTGATTTTCGCCAGAATATGCGCCACATGCGTTTTCACCGTCGGCAGGCTGATGAAAAGCTTGTCGGCAATCTCCTGATTCGACAATCCATGCGCGATCTCAATAAGCACTTCGCGCTCGCGATCGGTCAGTTCATCTAATTCCGGATCGGTGTACGTCGAATCAGAAGTGGAAGAAGCAGTGGAATTTCCATGTGCACCAACATTCGCAGCCATGAAATCGCCTTCCATCATTTTCTCGATAAGACGTTTCGTGGCGGACGGTGCGATAATCGCATTACCTTGAAAAACCGTGCGAATCGAATTCAGCAACGTTTCCGGTTCCGTATCTTTCAGCAGAAAACCGGAAGCTCCAGCAGTGATCGCAGCCATAACATATTCATCCAAATCGAATGTCGTCAGAATGATCACTTTGGTATGAGTGACTTCTGATTGCGTTCCATCGGCAGCAAAGCGATGCTGCAACGCACTGATTTGCCGAGTCGCCTCGATACCATCCATGCCGGGCATACGCACATCCATCAACACCACGTCAGGATGCAGCGTTTCCGCCAACGCCACAGCCTCTGCACCATCGCGAGCCTGCGCCGCAACCGCCATATCAGGTTGGGATCCGATCACCATGGCGAAACCGGCACGTACCAATTCCTGATCATCGGCAATGACCACACGAATCTTCTGTTCTTCACTCATACTCTCCACCTTATCGGCATTGTTCCGCTCACAGCGCGAAACAAACCCTTAAATCTCCCTGAAAACTTGAATCGGCTATTGAGATGCGCGCTGCAGCTGCTCCTCCAACGGTGCTGCGGGCCTCAACTGCAGTTCGTTCGCGCTACCGGTATGAGCGTCATCGCTGAAACCAGTCTCACGAAGCACGCCAAGCAGTTCGCGCATACGTTTAAGCGCGGCGCGCCCCTGTTCGCCAATGGCTTTGAACGCTGTGGAAATCTCGTCGGCGGTAGGCTCTTTGCCTTGTGCTTCGGCGCGATCCAGCATGCGGATACCATCGACGGCTTGACTAATCACGCTGTTCAACGTGGCAGTGACCTCAGCCTGAATGCTGGCACTGATACGGTCACGTTCCATATTCGCCGCGAGAATGCGCTGCTTCTCCTGCTCGGCCACCAGCGCTTCCTCTCGCGCCTGCAACACCAGTGCGTTTGAATCACTGGAACGAGCCCAACGTGCCCACGCCATAATGCCGGCGCACAGCATCAGCACTGCAACCGTATACATAACGCCGGTAAAGAACGCCGCCGTATTACTTGAAGTGACTGAAACCGGTTTCGTCAAGCCTGCAAAAGCGGCGATGGCGCCGAACAAGGTAGTGTATCCGTGTTGATAAGCCGCGATTTTCAAGCCCATCAGCACCGAACAGGTAGCGGCGGCAAGACCGGCCCAACGCCATGCGTGTTCACGCCCATACAATACGGCTGAATACAGCGCACACAGCGACGCTACGATATGTCCAACCTCAATCGACTCCAAAAACACCAATTGCACAACCGACAATACGAACACAATAAGCGCGCAAGTCTCGGGGAAACTGCGTCGAAGAGCCAGCGCCAGCAAGCAGCATGCGGCGATCGCATGAGAGAGCTGCACATGAGGTGAACTATCAAAAAAGAACGTAATCGACATGCGATTCAGCAGCATGACCAATGCCACGGCATCAACGGAATCCATGAGCGCATAATGGTGCTGCGTCCACGCGGAAACACGTTCCACCCAATTCAGTCCTCGTGAATTGGATGTATTTGCAAGTTCTACGGATTTCAGTTTCAACGATTTGAGCAAATCATGCAGATTGGGTGCGGTGATGCGCAAATGTTGCAGGGCATTCGAACGATGATCGCGACCGGTCGGTTGGTTGGTTTCCTGCGTCTGCTCCGATGGTTGATCTGGGATTCGCGCCGATATGTTGACGACTGTGTGAGGTGCGATTGCTTCGTCGGAGAATTTCGCTTTGTTGGATACGGCAGTTGTGTTGCACGATTCGGACTGTTCCGATGCATACTGTTCGCCGGTTTCGTCTGTCACCTGTTCTTTACCGCCGTAAGGCAGGGTGGCCATGACTTCAAAGCCTCCGCCGAGTTGAGGGCCAGCCTGCAACGAGCCTCCGGCCGATTCGATGCGTTCTTTCATGCCCAGCAGGCCGTAACCTGGCGTATGCCCGTCGATATTGGCCGCCGCGCCATGACCATTGTCGGTGATGGTCAAAGTGAGCAAACCGTTGTTCCATGACTCTTTAATGTGCACATCGACGTGTGGCCCCGCATACTTGCGGATATTCGTCAGCGCCTCCTGCACTACATGGTAGGAAGCTATCGAGGCTTGTTCGCCGAGTTGTTCCGGGCTGGCGGTGCCGGTGATATTCCGTCGGATTCGAATGTCGGGGGAGACGTTTTGCGCTTGTTCCACAAGATTGCCGATATCGTTATAATCGGCGTGCGGTGAACCTCCGAATACTCCCAGAAGACGTTGCATGTCATGCAGTGCGCGTTCCGATTCGTGTCGAATCGTCTCCATGGTGTTTCTGGCCACCGCGGGATCATGCGTGCCTGCATAGCGACCGCCATCAGACTGCACGATGATGATTGACAGGGTGTGCGCTACCACATCGTGCATGTCACGTGCGATGCGTGCGCGTTCCGCCAACGCGGCGATATCGCGTTCATCCTGGTCTCGCGCGGCGATTGCCTCATTGCGTTCCCGCATCATGCGAATGGTTGCCAGACGGGCACGCTGCCAGAACGCTACAATGACGGTGGAAATGATACATACTTCGAAAATCGACGTCAGCACCAGCATGGAATGCGCCACCATGTCGGCGACTTCCGATATGGATGTTCCTGTGTAGATGGAACCGAGAGTGTCTTCCGTGACCATAACGCCATTTGGATTTGAGTCATTCCAGCTGCTCCATGTATGCACTTTGCCTCCGGTGAGCAGTGGTCCATTGGTCATGGTCCATGCCGCCAGCGCCGCAGCCAGAAGACCGATGGTCAACGCCAGAATAATGAAGGCTTTCGTGTTTTTGGGATTGCCGTAGACGATCACTGAATACAGCATGAACAATGCCAGAATATCGGCACCCAACAGGCAAGGGCCGAATATGAGATGCGCCAAGGTCAATGCCACGCAGAGCAACGCTCCGGTCTGTGGCCACCATCGACGGATTAGCAGCGGAATAAGCATTGCCGCTTCCCATGTCATCTGCGTGGAAGGCTTAAGGTCAAACAGCAATCCCGGATTATAGGTGATGCCGCCGGTCACGCCGAACAGCAGAACACCTATAACAAGCGTGATGATGAGATCGCCTGCGAAAACATGGCCATGCATCCATGACAAGAGACGCTGCTTGAGATTCGACATATGCTCCACCCTAGCGCCAGATATGCTGTGACGCCATCATGCGCAGGAATGAAATAGCGGTAAGGTAAAGCCGCTTTTGTGAGGTAAGGTTGTCTCCGCATGTGGGTGGGATGGAAGCCATCAAAAAGTCACTACTCGCATTGAATATGCCGATGACGCCAAAGGAAAGGTGAATGCATGACGTTGCTGAGCGAATACTACGTGCCCGGATTGCATATTGAGGATCGTTCCATCAAGGTGCCGTTGGATTGGACGGGTCACGAGCCCGGTCATGGGTTCGATGGCGAATCGATCAGCCTGTTCTACCGTGTGGTCACCGCTCCCGAACATGTGCATGATGATCTGCCGCTGCTCGTGTTCCTGCAGGGTGGTCCCGGTGGTTCCGGTCCGCGTCCGCTCGGTCCAAGTTCCGATGGTTGGATTGAGGAGGCTATCAAGCATTTCCGCGTGGTGTTGCCGGATCAACGTGGTACTGGGCGTTCGTCTCGTGTCGATACGCATGTGATTGAGGGCATGGATGGCGACGGCAAGGCCGGTGCCGCGTTTTTGAAGCGTTTCCTCGCCGATTCGATCGTTCGTGACTTCGAGCATCTGCGTCGTACCGAATTCGGGGGCGCACGTTGGGTCACGCTTGGCCAAAGCTATGGCGGATTCCTGACGTTGACGTATCTTTCGCTGTTCCCGCAAGGAGTTATCGCCAGTTTCACCACGGGCGGCATTCCTCATGTTCCCGCCGATGCGACCGACGTGTACCGTCATACATTCCCGCGCATGGCGGCAAAGACGAAGCAGTTCTACGAGCGTTACCCGATCGATATCGAACGTGCCGCGGCCGTCGCCGACATTCTGCAATCGCGCAAGGTCACATTGCCGAACGGCGATCCGCTCACGGTGGAACGCTTCCAATGCTTGGGATCCGATTTCGGCATGAAGCCGAGTTTCGAACGCGTGCATTGGATTCTTGACCAGGCATTCCTTGACGGCGACGGGTCGGCCTCGACCTCGGCGGAACTGTCTGACGAATTCCTGTCTTCCGTGATGGATGCGACTTCATCTCGCCCGCTGTATTGGCCGTTGCAGGAGTTCATCTACGCCAACGGTGAGCTGGAAGCGCCGATTTGCTGGGCCGCACAGCGCGTGCGCGGCGAGCATCCGGAATTCGCGGGTGACATTCGTCCGCTTAATTTCACCGGCGAGGCCATGTTCCCGTGGATGTTCGAGCAGGAACGTGCGTTGCGTCCGTTCAAACCAGCCATGGACGTGCTTATGGAAGACACGCATTTCGGCACGATCTACGATGCCGACCAGTTGGCGCGCAATGAGGTTCCGCTGCAGGCTGCCGTCTATTTTGACGACATGTACGTCGACTCCGGTCTGCAATTCGATACGCTGTCCCGTGTGGGACGATCGCACTATTGGACCACCAACGAATTCGAGCACGACGGCGTACATGGTTCCGTGGTGTTCAAGCACCTGTTCGACGAGGCGTTGAACAGGGGAGACCTGGAAGAACTGTTCTGACATTCCCGAAATTCTCCGAAACCATCGCATCCAAAACAATTACGTCCATTAGAAAAGACGACAAGGAGGACACCATGTCCAATCCAACCATCGGATTCATCGGATACGGCAATATGGCGCAGGCCATCGCCGAAGGACTCGTCGCAGCCGGCGCCGTCGACGGTGCCGACATCGTGGCTTGCGCCGCGCATTACGACAAGCTGGAAAAGACCACGATGAAAGTGGGTGCAAAGCCATTGCACAACGCGGCCGAAGTCGTTGCAGCGTCCGACATGGTCGTCATCGCCATCAAACCGTACCGAATCGAAAGTGTCATCAAGCCAGTCATCGGCGCGATTGCCGACGAAGACAAATTCGTCGTATCCATCGCGGCGGGCTGGGATCTTGACAAATACCGAGACTTGTTCGGCGCCGATTTCAACGCGGCGCATATCCAATGCACCATTCCGAACACGCCGATGGCCGTCGGCAAGGGGGTACTCGTCACCGAAGCCGACAACACGCTGACCGACACGCAAGCCGAAGTGTTCGAGCGGCTGTTCTCATCGATCAGCCTCATCGAACGCGTTGATTCCGCGCATATGGGCATTGGCATGTGCATCGCAGGCTGCGCACCGGCATTCACCGACATGTATATCGAGGCGCTCGGCGACGCGGGCGTGAAATACGGCCTGCAACGTGCCACCGCCTACCGTCTAGCCGCGAAGATGGTGGAAGGCGTCGGTGCGCTATACCTCAAAAACGAAACCCATCCGGGCGTCATGAAGGACGCCGTCTGCTCGCCGGGCGGCACCACAATCAAGGGTGTGACCTCGCTGGAGGAAAGCGCGTTCCGCGGTGCGGTCATCAAGGCCGTCGACGCCATCGAAGCCTAATACTAAGCTAGGGAATCATGTCTCTTACTATCGGAATCGTCGGACTGCCCAACGTCGGCAAGTCCACCATGTTCAACGCACTGACCCGCAACAACGTGCTGGCGGAGAACTATCCGTTCGCCACCATCGAGCCGAACACCGGCATCGTGCCGCTGCCAGACGACCGTCTGCCAGTGCTTGCCAAGCTCGTGCATACCGAAAAGATCGTGCCGGCCACCGTCACCTTCGTGGACATCGCCGGCATCGTCAAGGGCGCCTCCGAAGGCGAAGGCTTGGGCAACAAGTTCCTGGCCAACATCCGCGAGGCGGACGCGATCTGCGAGGTCGTGCGCGCCTTCGAGGACGACGACATCGTCCACGTCAACGGCAAGGTGGATCCGGCCGACGACATCGACACCATCAACACTGAGCTGATCCTCGCCGACCTGCAGACCATCGAAAACGCGCTGCCCAAGCTGGAGAAGGATCTGCGCGGCAAGAAGATCGAGCCGGCCTACATGGACGCAGTCAAGCAGGCAAAGACCATCCTTGAAGCCGGCGAGACGCTCGACAAGGCCGCACGCGAAGGCCGCTTCGACAAGGATTCCGTCTATGACCTGCATCTGATGACCGCCAAGCCGTTCATCTACGTGTTCAACGTGGACGACAACGAGCTGGCCAACAAGGACCTGCAGGCTAAGCTCGCCGCATCCGTGTCCCCGGCTCCGGCCGTGTTCCTCAACGCTCAGTTCGAGGCGGACTTGACCGAGCTCGACGAGGCGGATGCCCGCGAAATGCTCGAGGATGCGGGCTTAAGCGAATCCGGCCTTGACCAGTTGGCCCGCGTCGGCTTCGACATCCTCGGCCTGCAGACCTTCCTGACCGCAGGCGTCAAGGAAGTGCGCGCCTGGCAGATCCACAAGGGTTGGACCGCCCCGCAGGCCGCCGGCGTGATCCATACCGACTTCGAAAAGGGCTTCATCAAGGCCGACATCGTCTCCTACGACGATTTCGTGGCCGCCGACGGCTCCATGGCCAAGATCAAGGAGGAAGGCAAGCTCCGTCAGGAGGGCCGCGACTACGTCATGGCCGACGGAGATATTGTGGAGTTCAAGTTCAACGTTTCCAAGTAGTTTTCCTCGGCTCCCCTCTCTGAGGGGGAGCTGTCGCTGAAAGCGACTGAGGGGAGTGTTGCGGAAAGGTCCGAGCAGTGTTGGTTGCCCGGACCTTTCTTCATGTTACGAACCTTTATGAACCTCGTTGAGATGAGGTGTTTGCGTCCACCTTTCTTGGGCTTCCGCGTTCTCGTCGACTCCTGTGACGAGAACATTCCTCAATGATTTCGATACCTGTATTTTCAGCGGACGTTTTCCGGTCTGTACGACCAGCCCTGCGGCCCCTGTATTTCCACATCGCCTTTCCGGAACAGGTCGCCGTCCGGCTGATCGCTCTCATCGATTTCGTCGAGCACGACCTTGTCATAGATGTCGCGGATGTCGGCGATGCCCGCTCCGCGATAAACATCGTGACGAGACGCAAAGAGACACGATAAACCGCCTCAGTGTTTACGAAGAGCAGCTATAGGCGGTTTCAAGTATGCAGTATTGAGATGGATTATGCGGCGAGTTCCACGGGTGCACGCTCGTCTAGTTTGGAATAGGGGATGACGGTCACTCCGTTGGAGTCCTTCTTCGTGTCATCCCGTCCGAACATGATGTCTTTCACGGCGTCCTTGTCGAATCGGTTCGGTGCCTGGCAGAACCGGGTCGGATGGTTGGCGCTAGGACAGCACCCTTTTCTGTTCTGTAACGGCATCAGTACAATGTTCGTAATGAACAGTTGTTCGCGCAAGGAAATGCCGGCATATGGTGCGTCATGTTCAAAGCATAGAGATTCATTATCCGGCCTCCACGAGAATGATTTGGTTCTAGCGCAATACATGCTTTCACGACACATGCCTTCGTGATACATACGTTGGTCAGAAGATATTGCGCTAGAACTCAGCAGTCACCGCACGTGGTCCACGATGTCGTTGACCTTGGTCATATCGATATCGCGCTCGCCGAATGCCTGCCGCTCGTAGGCCAGGTCGATGTGGTGTTCGTGTGCGTAATCGATGATACGGCGAGCCAAATCGGCAATGTCGCCGGACTTGTTGAAGGAACGACCACGCAGCAGCACGCGTTGCATAAGAGGGCGCATCGCCTTGACCAACTTGTACCGGTCTGACTTCACCTTCACCATCCAACCGTCGGCAAAATATAGCACCACGCCTTCACGCGGGCTTGCCTTGGCTTCGCCGATTGCCTGGGCGACTTCTTCCGGCGAATGGCAGATCGCCACCGTTTCCGGCCGCACGAAGCCGCCGGCAAGAGTGAACGTTTCCTCGTGAGCGGCATCGATGGAGAACGATTCGGCATTACGAATCAGATGCAGCAAGCGCAGCCCGGATGATTCGTATCCAACGATGTGCCGGTCGGACTCGCGATCGATGACTTCAAACGCCGCCGTGACATTCCACTCATGCAACATACGCCACAATTCGGCACGTACCGCTGAATCTGAAGGAAACGGGCGCTCGATAAGCGCGGAATAATCCGTTTGCCCCGACTTCGACCAGAAGCGGAACAATCCAGGAGTTCCCGCCGCGCCCACGAGCCCGAGAAATCCGTTCTCCTTGCGCTCAACGCGCACGGGCAACGACTCTGGATGTTCTTGAGCGTGATTGACGACTTGGGCGAACGATGTCCCCTCCGTCTCGTCCACAGCAAAGAACTTCTCGAACCCGCGTTGCACCACCTGACCGTTGCCGCCGATAAAAAGCCCTCGCGCATTGATGGTGCGATCCGTCCACCGATGTTCACGAAATGCCTCTGCAGTGAAATTGCACGCATACACGTCTGTTTCGCCGCGCACCGGAATAACCCGAACGTAAGGATCCGCGCGCATACGCTCCAACAGGTTTCCATTCGGATCGCCCGGTTCCAACGGTCGGAACATCGCGGTGTGAAAATGCTTCCAGGACGAACGAATGTAATCTTCCGGAACACGGTCAGCGGTATCACGCGCCGCATTGCGACGCAACAATTCGTCTAGAGGAACGTCAAAATCCCTCGTTTCCCACAGTGCGCCATGACGTTGAGCGAGTAGCGCCAGTTCGGCTGCATACCGGGGATTAGCGTGTTGCGCATCCGCCACCACATCCCACCCCGCATCCAATGCGTCGGCAATCATGTGCCGTCCCATGGCAACCACCATGTCATTGAATCGCTTGCCGTGCTCGGATTGCAGTCGGTTTCGGACCTGTGCCGAGCCGGCGATCATGATCCGAATGTCATCGAGAGAAATCACGCAATGCGGCCACGTGTTGGCGGGGTCCTCACACCATGAGCGTGCCCACGTGGACTTGCCCGAAGCGGGCAGTCCTCGCAGAATAATGAGCTTTGCCATAGCCAAGCTCCTTTCGTTGTGCTGTGGGGCGAGACAGGTGCCAGCGATGGCATAAGGTTCTGCTCGCCCCAATATTGCTTGTATTATGATTCGGCTGCCGAAACCGAGCCGCCTGGTTCCTGCTGTGCGGCGGAGTCAATGGGCGCCGGCCCGGGGGAGTCGGGCATATCCAGCGGTGATACGTGCGTTGAATCGGTCGCGTGTGCATGGAACCAGTCGGCAATCTGTGTTTCGCTTACCGGTTGCAGATTCCATGCGTCCAGTCCAACGTTGAGGGCTTCGTGGCGTGCGCCCTCCGGAGACAGCTGGTGCGTGTGACCATACAGCAGACGATGTCCGTCGAACGGCAATGCCTGATCGCGGAAACGTACGGCATCATCCGGCCAGCCATAGGCAAGATCCTCACGGTAGGGGAAATGCGATAGATTGACGGTCTCCGTTGCCTGCGGGCGGCCAATTCCGAGACCGGTCAGCTCCGCCGTGCTGTTCGGCTCAATCGATTCGAACAGATCTCGCGCGGGTGCATCGTCCAGCCACCAGTCATCGTGATTGCCGATAACCGCGTGCAGATGCCTGCAGCGCAGCTGACGCAGGCAGCTCTTCAGATGCCGGACCGATGTTCGGTATCCGATATCGCCCAAAATCCATAGCTCGTCGTCCTCGCCGACAATCCGATTGATATTGGCCACGATTGCTTCATCGTGCGCATCGGTGTCTGCGGCCTTGCGGAAATTGAGCCGGGAATCGTCAAGCACCACGCCCTTCGCCCAATCCTCGGCGGCCTTGCGTCCCTGCGAGGAGAGGAGAGCGTCATACTGCGTGTGCCCAGGGTCGAACGTGGTGAATCCGCGCAGCACGCTGACCAGCGGATGCCCGAAATGCGTGTCAGTAGTGAAATACTTCATGATCTGTTGTTCTTTCTGAATATGTGATGGTATGCAATGGGTTTTGCTGCGGTGCATTGAGTTGCGACTATGCCAAGAACGCATGCTCGTGCAGGTGCGTTTATGAGGCATGGTGCGAACGAGTCGGCTCGATATCACCGGCAATGATTCAGCTATGCGCCAATGAGAGGTGTACTGATCAGATTTGTATGGCAGCGAGCAGGCTGCGCTTGTTTCCGGTTATTGGCTGGAACTGAGCAGTGCGCAAACCCTGTTTGAAGGCGCATTCGAGCATCGCCGGCAGGTTCATCTGCTGACGCTTGGCGTGTTCGTTCACGCCGTTGCTGCTGAATGCGATGTGTTGAATCATGGTGTGCACACCATAAGGTCTTACGTCCGAATCCGTCAAATCACGGTGTGTGAAATGCCTGTTGTATATAAAAAAGTCCGGTGCAACGCACGATGATAATGCGCTGCACCGGACCTACTGCAGAAACAATTGTTACAGACTGTAGATCTGTGCGCCGAACGGCCAGAGCGCGAGCTTGGCCATTTTGAACGACTGGATGCCGAACGGAATGCCGATGATGGTGATGCAGTTGAGCACGCCTGCACCCAGATAGCCGAGCGCCATCCAGCAGCCGACCAGCACCACCCACAGGATGTTGGCCAAGGCAGAGCCGACTCCGCCGCCGTATTGCACGGTTTTGCCAAACGGCGTCAAGGTGAGTCCCGCCATCTTGAACGCTTGAATGCCGAACGGGATGCCGATGATGGAGATGCACAGAATCAGTCCCACCAATGCCCATCCGATTGCGATGGCCAATCCACCAAGAATGATCCACAGGATATTGCCGAGAACTCGCATGATTAGTCCCTTTCCGATTCCGGTCGATTCCGCGCATGTTCAGCTTCACTATTTTGCCAGAAATCATGACGGAAACACGAGACGCAACCCTTAGCTCGCCCCTGATTCATCCCCGGACCGTTATTCAGGCGGAGCGTATGCGGTAAGCCCAATCCTTTTGTGAAGATTTTGTGTATTGTCAGGCATGCGTGGGTTTCACCGTCGATTTGAATGATGATAGGCTTCTCGATGTCTGCCGTACGAAGACCCCATCAAGGAGATGCCATGAACCTGTATCGCTACGCGATGTTCATCGCACGCGCCTGCCGTGGGTCGTTCGTCGGCAATGTTCTGTTTGCCAATCCACGAATGGCCCTATTCTCGATGCTGGTGTAGCGGGGACACGCCTTATGCCGGGATGTACCGATGGCCCATCCGCAGTCGACGTCGCATGAATCGCTCACCATAGCCATCAACTTACGCAAAGCCGCGAATCGTTTGCCGTATATGAATGCGGAACGGATGGCGGCTTTTCCTTTACGTCCGGACTCATCGGTGTCCTCGCGTCTTGACACAAGCATGGGGCCGGATCGCCACACATGACGTTACCAACAGAAGGAAATGCTGTGACCTCACAGAAAAACGCGGAACTCGGGTCCGCCACCAGTTCCGTAAAGCCTATTGATCCGCACACCCGATTCATCGTTGTGGGTGTGATCGTCGTCGGCTCGTTCATCGCGCTGCTCAACCAGACCGTCATGTCACCGGCCTTGCCGGCACTGATGCGTGATTTCAATATCACCACCGGCACCGTGCAGTGGGTGACCAGCGTCTACATGCTGGTCTCGGGCATCATGGTGCCGATTTCAGGCTATCTGATTGATAAATTCTCCACCCGAAAGCTCTTCGCCGGAGCTCTTGCCACTTTCATGGTCGGCACACTGCTGTGTGCCGTCGCGCCGAATTTCATGCTGTTGCTCGTCGGGCGCATACTGCAATCCGCCGGCTCCGGCGTGCTGTTGCCATTGGTCGCCGTAGTGCCGATGCTCGTCTATCCGCCGGATAAGCGCGGCACCGCCATGGGCATGGCCGGTATCGTCATGGCCGCCGGTCCGGCTATCGGCCCGGTTGTCGGTGGTCTGGTGATTGACAGTTTCGGATGGCGCCCGATGTTCATTGGCATCGCAGTCGTGACACTGGTCATCCTTGTCGGAGGCACGATGATGCTCAAGAACGTCGGCGAGTTGAAGAACCCAAAGCTCAACATCCTGTCCGTGATCCTTTCGACCATCGCGTTCGGTGGCCTGCTCTATGGCTTCTCGTCCGCTTCCACGATGGGATGGAGCAGTCCGGTCGTCATTATCTCAATCGTCGTTGGTCTTGTGGCCTTCGTCGCATTCGTATACAAGCAAGTCAAGCTCGATGAGCCATTGTTGCGCGTTGACACCCTTGCCACCCGCAACTTCCGCAACTCCGCGATTCTGGTCACTCTGATCAACGCCGCAGTCGCCGCAACCAACGTGACGTTGCCTATCTTCATCCAGAATGTGCTCGGCCAATCCGCCACCGTCACCGGCATGGTCATGCTGCCCGCCGCGGCGGTCGGCATCATCCTGAGTCCGGTCGCCGGCGCCGCATTCGACAAATTCGGCCCTCGCGGCGTGGGTATCGGCGGCCTTGCGCTCATGACCATCTCTCTTGGTCTTCTCGGCACCATCAACACCAGGACATCAGTGCTGTTTGTCGCCGTGTTCTGCGCATTGCAGGCATCCGGTCAGGCTATCGCCAACATGCCGATCAACACTTGGGGCGTCAACGCTTTGCCGAACGACATGATCGCCCATGGAAACGCCATCGCCAACACAGGCCGCCAGATCGCGGCAGCCATTGCGACCTCGCTTCTGGTCACCGCAGAAACATCCATGACCGCCTCGCACATGTCCCAGGGTGTGAAGTCCGCCACGGCCAGCGGCATCGCGTTCTCCTACCTGCTGTGCGCCGCCATCTCGCTGGTCGCCCTGATCATCTGCATCTTCACCGTCACCAGCCGTGCCAAGGAGAAGGCCGCACGCAACGCCAAGGCCTCCGAGGCGCAAGCCTCCGCCGAAGTCGCGGCCGAAACCACTGAAGGCCAGCCCGCCGAGCATCACTACGCCGGCGCATACGTGGCCCCCGCCGCCTCCCTGTTCAAGCAGGCCCAGGAACAGTCCATCGGCGGAATCATGGACGATCAGCCCTACAGCTGCCTGGACAGCGATGACATCACGCATGTGGTGCGCGAGTTCATCCGCCTCAACGTCTCCAGCCTTCCCGTGGTGAACGGCGATGGCAGGCTCGTCGGCTTCGTCAGCGACGGCGATGTCATGAAATCGATTGCCACCTATGAATCCCGTACGGTTTCCACCGGCACCGGTTCGACGATGGTGGTGTTCGACGACGAAACCGTGGCCTCCAAGGTGCAGGCGCTCTCCGGCAAGAAGGTGATGGACATCGCCACGCGCAAGGTCGTTGCCGCCACGCCCGACCAGCATGTCGGAGAGGTGGCCCGAATCCTCGCCAAGAAGCAGTTCAAGAAACTGCCGGTGGTGGATGGTGATGGCAGACTCGTCGGTGTGATCCGCCGTAAGTCCGTGATGGAACATGCCTTCGATGCGCTGTTCCCAAAGGATGATCGGTGATTAGGCGCCATCATCGCTGAATAGAATGAATGGAATATGAGGCTTCCCTTCTCGCGGGGGAAGCCTCATTGCTTTGTCCGCGGAGTCTTACGGCACCTGCGCAAGGGCAACGTCACGCCTTCATGATTATACTATTGAATAGTGTGTTCCTATCGTTGCATGGTGACGCTAACGCATGGCGTCACGATACTGAAGCCTGCCATCTAACGGCGGGTACGGCTCGTTGCTGGAGTCGTGCACGCATACGCGCGTCGGCGTGCGTATGCCGTGATGTGACCTTTGTAGTGGAATTGAAGAATTGAGAACACTCGTATGTCTTCTAGTAGTACAACAACTGAACCAACTGTGCGCGAAACACCCGAGGTTTCCGGCGATGACAATGCGAATGCGCGCGCAGCGGTCCATAGCGCGAACAAACCCGGTGCCGCCTATGCCGCAGCAGTGGCCAACGGGGAATCCGAGCGTGCGTGGATCCGCCGTGTAGTGCTTCTACTCACCGGCCAGGCGTTCTCGCTGCTGGGCTCCAATATTGTGCAATATGCCATCTGGTGGTGGATCGTATTGCAGACTAAAACCGGTTCGGCCATGCTGCTGGCCACGTTGTTTGGCGTGGTGCCGCAGGCCATCGTCTCGATTTGCGGCGGCTCCTGGGCCGACCGTCACAGTCGCAAGTTGCTGATTATGCTGCCGGATATGGTGATTGCTGTGGTCACCGTCGTGCTGTCGCTGAGCTTCGCGATGGGATGGGCGAGTCTGACCATGATTTTCGTGGTGCTGTTCATTCGTTCGGCGGGAGGCGGGGTGCAGACGCCCGCTGTGCAGTCGTTCATACCGGATGTTGTTCCCTCGGGCAAACTATTGCGCGTCAACTCAATATACGGCGTGATTAATTCGGTGAATATGATTGTGGCACCTGCGGTGGCTGCTGTGCTTATCAACACAGTGCCGCTGTGGTCGATTCTGTTAGTCGATGTGACCACGGCCATTATCGGCGTCGGCTTTGTGGCGTTGATCAAAGCGCCGAAGAAGAGCACGGAACATGTTGCGAGGCGTATGGCTGAAGCGGAGAATAGCGGGCAACCCACACTCGAACCGATGTCGGATGCCAATGCTGATCGTTCGCTGATTGCCAGCGTCCGTCGTGTGTTTGCTGACTTGAAAGATGGTTTCAGCTACACATGGCGCCGGGCGAACCTGCGCAACGTGGTGCTCGGTGACGCCTTGGTGTGCTTCGTGGCCGTGGCGCCGATGAACCTTACGCTGTTGCTCATGACCCGCGAATATGAGGGCATCGATTTGAATCTCGGATTCATCAACCTGACCACCGCCTCCGATAAACTCGCCGCCAACGAGCTGGGATGGAGCATCGGTATGCTGCTCGGCGGCGCGCTGATGTCTACCATCGGTGCCAAGCTCATCCGCAACAACATGCGCGTGGTCGCCTTCGGCATCGCTCTGGTGGGCGTCTCCGTCGTTGGTCTTGGCGTGGTTCACAATCTGCTGGCGTATTTGCTGATTGATGTGGTGAACGGTTTGGCTTCGGCCATCTGCATGGGCCCGATGCGCACCATCATCCAGACCGAGGCCGATGAGAAGATGGTGGGCCGTGTATTCGGCCTTGACACCACCCTGAGCACGCTCGGAATGCCGCTCGGCATGTTGATCTTCGCGCCACTGGCCGACGTGATCCCGATTTCGCTGGTGTTCATCATCGGCGGTGTTCTGACCCTGCCCATCGGCATCTATCTGTTCGGCCAGGCGCGCCGTAACGTCAGTGCGCAGGTGACGCGAACAGCGGCCTGACAGGCACCTGACGGCCACCTGCCAGACGTAAAGTCAACTACCAGATTTGCGCATACAGATCGTAAGACACATACTTCGGCAGATCGTAGACGGTAATCGAGAATGGCGTGGATCGGCCATTGCCCGGCCAATCCACGAATGCGATATCTCCATAGATGATTGCGTTCTGTGCGTTACGCAGTACTAGGGAAATCTTGATTTGCTGTCCATCAGATGGCTTGAATCCATCTGCCACGGCGCGGACCTCGCCATTGAACGTCGTGCCGCCGTCCCTGTTGTCTATTTTGGATGTTCCGCTGATGGGGAAGGTAGCGGTTCCTTGAGCCTCGGTGACGTTGTACGTATCAGGGCTAAGCACAACGAAATCTACGGTGGCCGGGGCCGTGCCCTCGCCCGCTTGGCCGGCGTCATATACAGTCTGATTCGGGAATGCCATATTCAGTGCTTGCGTCTGCGAGAACACGATGGAACCGTCTTTGGCCCGCCCCGTAATGGTAATCTGCGGATACTGCACCTGCTGGGTCTTACTGGTGTTGCGCAGGGCGAAAGCGTAGTGGACATACCCTTGCTGGTCCGCCGACCAGCCGGATTCCACTATTTTCAGAGGATTGTCGGTGACGGTGTCTTGATTGTCTCCATCAGCGCCGTCAGTGCCGACTACTCCGCCCGTGCCATTGGCATTGTCGGTTCCTGACCCGTTCGAGGAGTGCCCGCCATCGGCCTTATCGGTTGATTGGCTGCTGGATTGTGTCGAGGAATCGGGTGATGTTGCCGACCCGATAATGCCAAGTTGGCCTGCCAACACAATGCCTCCCGCAATGGCGGCGATTATCAGTGCCGCTCCGGCAATGGACCACAGCACGATGGCGCGTTTGCTCAAGTGCAGACGCCGGAATAGTCGAGACGCCGACGCGCTGCCGTTCGTTGTTCTCGTTGATGGCGGATTTGCCGATGATGCGTTCGGTATGGGCGGATTGGACTGGGAGAACAGCGCCTGGCGAAACTCCTGGACGCTCTGTGGCCGTTTGCTGGGCTCGAATGCGCACGCATAGCCGATGACGGCGCGTAGTCGAGCCGGTACTGCGGCATCATCGGCAAGTCGCTGCTCGTAGTCGCTGGCATCGGGATATACGCCGGTCAGCATGAATCCGAGTAGCCGGCCCAGCGAGAATACGTCGGAACGCGCGTCGGTTTTGGCAAAGCCATATTGCTCAGGCGAGGCGAATCCGTAGGTGCCAAGCGCCGTGGTATCCCGTGAACGGTTGCTTGCCTCTGACCGGATGCGCGCGATGCCGAAATCGATGAGATGCGCGCCATCCTGGGCCACGATGACGTTGGCCGGCGTGATGTCGCGGTGGATAACGCCGTGCTGGTGAAGCTCCTGCACGGCTTCGCAAATTTGGTCGATAAGCTGCACGGCCACATTCGGTGCAAGCCGCCCGTTTTCCTCCGCAATTTGCGCAAGCGTGCTGCCCGGCACGTAATCGTAGACGATGACGAACCGGTCGGGCAGCTCGTACGTCGCTTCCACACGCGGCAGACGATTACTCTGGCAGGCGCTGAGCGCCGCCCACACATTGCGTTGCGCTAGGGGAGAGGGAATCTTCTTGCGTACGAACGGGCCGTTGCCGTCAATGCTCACCAGTTCGGTGACGCCGGAAGGTCCGCGAGCGAGCGTACGCTCGACATGGTACGCATCGTCGATGCTCATCGCATGCATCGCCTGCTTATCGTCCATGTCTCTCCTTGATGCCCTCTTACTTGCGTCTCACTGGTGAGTGTTGTTGGGCCGAATGTCGTCAATCGGCCGGTAGCAACGTCGCCTCTCCCATACGATACAACTCGTCGTCCGTGGCAATGCGGTCGAATCCATTGCATATACACCAGATGATAATCGCGTCGCGTCGCTGTTTGCACCACAGTTCGGAAACGCCTGCAAGACGAAGTAGCCGTTGGGTTTCACGTAATGTGCACTTGAGACCAAAAGCCAGCATAATGGCGTGATCTCGGCCGGGGCGGCTTTTGCCGGAGAAAATGTCATAAACCACTGTGGCGTTGAGGCCGGATGCCCGCACCACGTCGGCTCGTCTCAGGTCATGGGCTTCCATACGGTCGAACAGATAGTCGGTCAGCGTGCGTGCGCTGACGAGTCCCTCATCGAGATACTGCTCAATGCTGGCGCTGGCGAGCAGCCGATCCAACAGTTCCTCGGTCAAATGTTCTTCGGGGATGTCTGCCATTGCCCATGCTCCTTGTCGCTGTGTTGCGGGTGCTGTGCTGCGCCAGCGTACGCGGTTGCTCGATTCCCAGCGTACAGGACGCCGACTTTTCGGAAACACGCCGAAAAATTCAGTTGTCAGCTGATGTATGGCCCGCGCGTGTCGCCGACAATGGTCGATGCCATCCGTGTAGGTGCGGTGGCGGAAAGGATGTTCATGCGCGGTATCAAGCATCGACAATAAAGCTAACATGCATACAAAATGCTAATTTGCGTACATAATAACAACGCCATACACTGGTTTCGATGTATCGCAGAGCAAAGCGAGCAATAAGAAGGGACGCAATGATGAGCGAACGATACCGGCTTGCCATGGCAGTCGGATTGACCGTAACGGTTGCCGGGCTTGCCTCTTCTGTGCTGGTAATGCTGCTGCTTAAGGAAAGAAGGGCATCATGACAACGCCATTTGATCAACAACCTCAGCCGGTTCCACCGTCCGAAGGCACGAATGACGCACCGGAAGATCGCGCGAATGCGCCTACCGTGCCGAATACTGTACCGGCTGGCCAACCGAACGTAGCGTCTGATGGTGCTACCACTACTCCGATGACTCCGGCTACGGCATCGCAGCGGCCCGCCGGCGCGCCATTTGATCGTGTATATGCGGTCAGTCCGCAACAGCTGTTCCAAGTTATTCACGACCAGCTGACTACTGGCGCCACGTTTACCTTGGATAACGAAAACACCCAGACCGGAGCGTTTTCCTTCCACTCCTATGATGGGGTGAACTGCACGCTAACCGTAGTCCCGCAGGGTGCGGCAGGGGCCGCCATTCGTCTGGAGGCGACTGGAAACGAAAGCGCCAAGCGCGTTGATGAGTTCCTCGCCGCTCTGGACAAGCGTATTGGTGTGGCTCCTGCACCCGCCACACATGGTGCCGGTGCTGCCACTGGTTTTGCTGGTGCCGCTGCGCCTGCCGTGCTTGCTCCGAATGCACAAGGGGTGAAGAAGACTTCCAAGCTGGCTGTGTTCGCCATTATTTGGGGAGTGTTGTTCGTACTCGCCCAATTTGTGGATGTTTCTGGCCGATCCTGGGGCGGACTGCTGTTCGCCACGGTGATTCCGGCACTGCTCTCAGGCTTCGCCGTATACGTGACCCGCCCGAGTGGCAAGGTGCAAGGCCGAGTGCTGGCCTGGGTGGCAGTCGGTATCACCGTTGTGGGTCTGGTAATCGGTGGCGTGTTCGTAATTCGTGACGGTGCGAAGGCCAAGGCTGATCGGGCGGAATTGGAAGCATCGCTCGCCACCAAGTGCGAAGCATATTCATGGCCGGAGTCGGATATCGCGGCGCTGCTGCCGCAGCCGAAATCCACAAAGGGTGAAATTAAAAGCGAGTCTTCGGACTATTTCTCCATCGAGGTGTGCGATACCGACGCCAAGCAGTATGCCGACTACGTCAAGTCCGTGCAAGACAACGGTTTCACCGTGGACTATAGCAAGTCCGCTGACATCTTCAATGCCAAGAACGCCGATGGATACAGTGTGAGCGTTTCTCGTGACACTGACGACGAGACCATCATGTCCATCACTATCCAGGTTCCGGAAAAGAAGGAAGATACGTCTACGGACGGCGACGCCGCGAAGCAGGATGATAAGAGCACTGATACGGGCACTGATTCCAGCGATGCCAACAAGCAGAGCGACCAGTCTTCGGATCAGAAGGCGCAGCAGAACACCAATGACAGTGCTGACTTCAAGTCCACGATGGACAGCTACGAGGCCTTTATCGATGAGTATGTTGCCTTCATGAACAAATATCAGAAATCCGATAACGTGGTCAGCATGGCTACCGACTATGCCAGCATGATGAAGCGTTACTCTGAGTTCTCCCAGAAGGTAGACGCCATTGACGAAAACTCCCTCAGCAGTGAGGATTCGGCCTACTACACCGAGGTCATGACTCGATGCGCGCAGAAGCTCGCATCGGTGGGCCAGTGATCAGACTGGCGTATCGAGGTAACGGTTTTCCAAGAAAGGAACGATGACGGTACATGGGTATACGCGGCAGACAGTATACGCCAATGGATGAGCCGGTCTTCAACAAGGCCATCCCCGGAACGGAGGCTCTGGCCGGGGCGCTGAAGGACACTTTTGGCGCATTCCGTAGTGGGCTTGGGATTACCGAACCCGTGGTTTCGGTGAATTGTGAAGGTTGTGGCGCTCCGCTTTCCGGTCATCGCAAAGAAGTCGTTCGATGCGAATACTGCGATCGCGAAACGCAGCTATAGCCAACATGCCAGCATAACGGCCGGTCTTGCGATTGCATAGTCGCAAGACCGGCCATGTGCATTGAGATATCGAGGAAAACAGATGGCAGTTATTAAGGCGTTCGCCGGCGCGCTCGGCGGTACATTCGCGGACCTGTGGCGTGATATCATCACCGCTGGTCCGTTCACGGAACACACCGTCGTTGTGCCGGGCATTCCCCGCGGAAGCAACAACGATCGCGGTTCGAATGAATACGGTTCCGAGGGAATAATCACCAATGGTTCGCGTATCTATGTGCCAGAGAATACTGCGGCGTTCATTTTCTCTGAAACAGGTATCGAAAACGTCATCACCGAGTCGGGCGGTTATGAATATCGCAACGGGGAACAGAGCGTGCTCGCCGGAGACGGCATCGGATCGTTCTTCAACCAGGTCGCCGATCGATTCACCTTCGGAGGTCAGCCTGGCCGCACCAAATATGTGGCCTTCGTCAACCTGCGTGAGATTCGTGGCATCAAATTCGGCACTTCTGCGCCGCTGGTGTATAACGACCGGTTCTATGGCGTCGATTTGGAAATTCGCGCACGCGGATCCATGTCGCTAAAGGTCACTGATCCAGTTCGATTCGTTCGTAACTTTGTGCCTGCCACTACCGTGTCGTATTCATTCGATGATGAAGGGCCACGTAGGCAGATTCTGTCCGAATTCGTACAGTCGTTTATTGTGGCCATCAATTCGTTGTCCAATGAATATCGTATTTCGCAATTGCCCGGCAAGGCGAATGACATCGCAGCATGCGTGCGTGGCGATCGAGCCAATGCCGGTACATGGAATGATCGTTTTGGCTTTGAAGTGTCCAGCGTGGGCATCGAAAGCATCGAGTTCACCGAGCAATCACGTCAGCTCGTGCAGCAGTTCGCCTCGAATAAGATGAATGTTGCCGCATACGAGGGCGTTTCCCAACAAGCTGGCAATATGGCTGCCCAGCAGCGCATTGCGCAAGGTATTCAAGACAACGGCTTTGGCGATGGCGGCATGTTGCTTGGTATGAATATGGCGCAAGCCATTAATCCTATGACGGCCGCCCCGGTTCAAGCGCCGGCGCCTGCGCCGGCGCCGGAAGCCGCTGCTCCCGCCTCTCACACGGCATCCATGTCTGTGGAAGAACAAGTCGAGGCGATGAAGAAATTGAAGGAATTGGTTGATATCGGCATTCTCTCCCAAGAAGAATTTGATGCAAAAAAGCACGAAATTCTCGGCCTATAAACGGCGCATTCATGCAACTCGAAATAGTTGATAATGAAGGAAACGCTGGTGCGATATATCGGCGAAAACAATGGATGAATATATCATTGAATAAGCAGTAATTATCAGGATGGTTGGATTCACATTGACGTGGTTCCGACCATCCGCAGATCTGCGACTACAAGGGAGAGAATAATGTTGAACAACAGGGTTCGTTTCGGGAACATGAAGCGTGTCAATCGTGCGGTTTGGGCGTTGAGCGTGATTCTTATGATGGTTCTGGGTCTTGTGCTTGCTGGATGCTCGGGGTCTTCTGACGGTGCGGACGGCAAGGAGGAATCCACATATTCGAAAATTGTCGCCATCGCCAAGAAAGGGCGTTCGCTGGCCGATGTGAAAGACGAGCTCAAGGATGCCGGTTTTTCCTCCTCTGATTATGAGGTGAAAAGCGACACGGACAAAATGGTGCTCAGAGCTTCGAACTGGGTTGTCCAATCCGTGGAAGATGGGGACAAGCCTGTTATCAATGTTCGTAAAGCCAGCGATATAGCGCAGGAGGAAGAAGCGAAGAAGGTAGCTGAGGAGAAGAAAGCAGCTGAAGAGGCAGCCGCCAAGAAGGCA